>Ga0068858_100000700_pt1 | contig 35018 bp, 36 predicted proteins | sample KBSSwiS12_FD_66589 | JGI IMG/M metagenome (GOLD analysis project Ga0068858, IMG submission 66589) | Switchgrass rhizosphere microbial communities from Kellogg Biological Station, Michigan, USA - KBS Switchgrass S1-2 | ecosystem: Host-associated > Plants > Roots > Rhizosphere > Soil ... | reverse complement strand
CAACAACAGCGCGCCGCCAACCAGGTGGATGACCGCCAGGACCCGCTCGGCGTTGAAATAGCGATCCGCGATCAGACCAAAGATGAAGGGCGCAATGATGGCGCCCCACGATTGCGTTGCATACGCTAGCCCTATCTGTGAGCCGCTCGCGGACAGGGTGGCACCCAGATAGCTCCCCATGGTGACGAACCAGCCGCCCCAGATGAAGAACTCCAGGAACATCATCAGGCTCAGCCGGCCCTTCATGACATCACTCCGTGCATTCCGGGCCCCCTTCCAGACGACAGATCTTCGGTGACGCGCCGGAATGTAATCCGTTACACGATGGATGTCGAGCCTTGCGTCGCCTGCGCCGGCGGACGGTGGGCGCGCGGGAATTTCAGGCTTTCGGCGGCCGCGGCGGCGCGCCGGTGCTGGAACGGATTTCCAACTTGTGCGGCAGCGTAATCGACACGGGTGTAGTAACGGTTCCCTGCAAGACTCCGAGCAGCAAACGTACTGTCTCGCGGCCGATATCGAGCATGGGCTGACTGATGGTGGTCAGCGCGGGCCGCATGTAACGAGAGAAGCGGATATCGTCAAATCCGATGACTGACAGTGACTCCGGGACCGAGCGTCCCACGCGACTGGCATAGTCCAATACACCAATCGCCATTTCATCGTTGAAGCAGAAGACCGCCGTCGGGGGCGTCTGTTGCGCAAACAGTCGGGCCGCGCCCGCGATGCCGGATTCGATGGAGAAGTCTCCATTGACCACCATCACCTGTTTGGATGCTCCATTCTCCTTCGCACACGCCTGAGCACCGCGCAGGCGGTCGCGGCTCAGGGGGCTCGCCAACGGACCCGTGAGCACGCCGATGTGACGGTGGCCGAGTCCATACAAGTGACTCATCGCCTCGTAGGCAGCCGCTTCATTATCAACGTGCGCGCTGGGCACGCCGAGGTTGGGGCTGTACTCGCAACCGTTGACGATGGGTGCCAACTGACTCTTCTTCATCAGCACACCGACGGACTTGCTCATGCTGTGGCCGAGGAAGATCAGTCCGTCAACCTCGCGACGCAGGAGCATTTCACCATACCGTTCCTCGCGCTGCGCATCGTGATGAGTGTCGCCCAGCATGACCGAGTAACCTTCCCGCAGCGCCGCCTCCTCGATACCCTGGATGATCAGCGAGAAAAACGGGTTTGCAATGTCCGGCACGGTGACGAGGAGCTTCCGCGTAGTCAGGGTGCGCAGACTCTTGGCCGCCGCATTGGGCGAATATCCGAGCTGATCCACCGCCTTCAGGACGCGCCGGCGGGTGGCCTCCGAGACCTTCTCCGGGTTACTCAACACGCGGGAAACAGTGGCAGTCGAGACTTCGGCGCGTGCGGCGACATCGTGAATGGTAGGCATCAAAGGGTCCCGTTCTGGGCGTCATTACCGGCTCCCCGGTACGGCGCGACGCTCGAGTATAAGCCCTTTGTTCAGGGGGTGAGCGTCCCGGAGGAGCCACTGGGGGCCCTGCTGGAGCCTATTGCGCCGGCCCCTCGATATAGGCGTGTCCCGGATCAGCCCGGCGGATCTTGGCTCCGAATCCATCCTGCAGCGTCGTCAACAACGCTTCGGCGCCTTCCGGACTCGCCTGGAACGTGCCACCTACCGGCAGGTTGCGCAGCGAGTCGTCGGTGATCTCGATCTTCAATGTTGTGTAGCGCATGAGCTCGTTGACGACGTCGCCGAGCGGCTCATCCTGGAAGTACAGCGTGCTCTTTCTCCATGCCAGCAGACGACTCAACTGGGCGGAGTTGAGCGAGCGGATGACCTCAGCCCGTCCCTCCGCGTCGGCCTGCTCGCCGGCGGTCACTGCGGCCACCGGCTTCTGATCGGTTGGCGGAGATTCCGTTGTTGAGTTGACAACGTTGACCGTCCCCTCACTGACCGTGACCTCCGCTCCCGCCGGGCGCAGGTAGACATTGAATGCCGTGCCCACGGCACGGACCCAACGGTCACCCGCATGGACCCAGAACGGCCGCTGCGGATCATGGGCGACTTTGAAGAAGGCCTCGCCGCGCTCGAGATAGACCACCCGCGCCCGCTTGCTGTAGTTGACCTGAACCCGGCTGTTGGTATTCAGATCGAAGGACGAGCCGTCGGGAAGCGCCACCGCGGCCTGCTCGCCGATTCCGGTCTGGAAGCGCGAGGCTTCCTTCTGCTTGTAGACATTCCAGCCCACCGCCAGCACGACCGCACCGACGGTTGCGGCAACCGCTCCCACGAGCCAGCGTCGCGAGCGCTCGGGCGCGGCGGCTGCGGCGTTCATTGCCTGACCGAAACTGACCGCGCGCACCAGCGGCCCCGCCTTCCTCAGCTCGGTCCAGGTGGCACAGAGCTCGGTATACGCCTTCTCGTTGTAGACATTGGTATGCAGCCAAGCTTCAAACCTGGCGCGGTCATCAGCCGTAACGTCGTCGGCATTCAGCCGGGCAAACCAGTCCGCGGCTTCCCGCTCCGTCTGGCCGATATCCGGCAATCGATGGATTTCACCCATCAGGGATGTCCTCCACGAGGGCGCCTCGGACCGTTGTACCGGACCTTCAGGTAGCTGTTCGTTTCGCGAATGGCCCGCGAGATGTGCTTTTCGACGGTCTTGACCGAGATTCCCAGGCGCTCCGCCACTTCCTTGTAGGAGCACTCGTGGAAGATACGCAGCGTGAAGGCGGCGCGACATTGCGGCGGCAGGCGGTCTATGGCTTCCTGGACGAGGCGATTGCGCTCGTCCCTGATCAACCCGGACTCCAGCGACTCGCACTCGTCGTTGGCTCGGTATTCCTCGAGGTTGGCCTGTACGTCGCGCTCTACCGTCCTTTGATGGCGGTATTCATTGGCTGCCAGGTTGCGAGCGGTCGAGAACAGGAATGCGCGGAGCGTCGTGACCGACTCTCCCTGCCGGTAGGTGCGCAGGAACGCTTCCTGGACGATTTCCTTCGCCGTCTCCCTCGATCGGACGAAGCGCCGGATATAACTGGTCAAAGCCTGCCGACTCTCGGCGAAGAGCTTGGTGAAAACTTCCGTGCGGGACTCAGATGTCGTCGGCATTGCCGTGGGGGATCCGTCTGGCCTACCCTAACCTCACGGCAGGGCCCGCGGCAACTCTGGAAAGCCGGATGGGGGTTTTCAGCCCCTCAGGTGTCGTACGCAATCCATCGGTCTCCTGAATACCTGCTATCGATCGCGTGGATTAGCGATACGCCTCGCCCACTGTTACATTCAGGTGAAGAGTCCGTCAGGACCGTGGATGAGGGGTCGATTTCCATGCAGCAAGCCGTCACTGCTATTCAGCCCAAGCCGTGGAAGCCACAGCCGTTCATGCCTGTGAATCCGCAGGTATATTCGGAAATCCAGCAGTTTCTGATTTACGAAGCCCTCCTATTGGATCATCGCTGCTTCGATCAATGGGCCTCCCTGCTCTCACGGGACATCACCTACCGCGTGTGCAACTGCTTCGGTCAGCGGCAGCACGACAGCTGCGGCGCATCGGATTATGTTGATCTAGGCCGCGATGCGCTGCTGCAGCGGACCGGGCATCAGCTGGAGGCCGCCAACCTTCCGTGTACGCGGCGGTTTGTAACCAATGTCAGTGTGTCATTTGCGCATTGCCGCGGTGAGTACGACGTGGTGAGTTACTTGCGCGTGATGCATATCAGTCACGAGGGGTCCGCGAATTCGGCGTGGAGCGCGGAGCGGCGCGATCGCCTGCGTGCGACGGACCGGTCGTTTGCGATTCTGCGCCGGGAGGTGTTGATTGACACGCTCGAGCAGGGGATTGCGACCTGCCCGCAATTTCTTTGAGGCCAGCAATCGCCGCTGAGGCTGGCGATCGGCTCTGAGGCTAGCGATCGGCTCTGAGGTCAGCGGTTCCCGCTGAGGCCGACGGTTACTGCGCAGGGGCTGGGAAGGTCCGTAACTTGGGGGATGTCACCTGATAACAGGACGTAACCCTTCCCCGCCAGCTTGACGAGCAGGCCGTGGTGGCCGGGCGTGTGGCCTCGCAGATTCAACATCATCACCGAATTGTCTCTGAACACGTCGCGGTCGGCGTCGACTTCCTCCAGTTTCCCTCCGCCACCGAGCCAATGCGCGAGGGGCTTCCACAGTCGAGCCTCCACAGGGTCAGCGCTGCAAGAGATGCATGGATGATCGACATGTCCTATTTTAACGCGATCAGCGGTTTTGCGAGGTGCGAGGAATGAGCGTCGTCACCGGTGGATGTGCTTGTGGAGGTGTCCGCTACGAGGTCCGTGGGCCGCTTCGCGATGTAATCGCCTGCCACTGTGAGCAATGCCGCCGCACCAGCGGACACTTTGTCGCCGCGACCGCCTGCCGACGGGGTGTGTTCAGTTTGCCGAAAAGCACCACCTTGAAGTGGTTCATCGCCGTGCCTGGATACCGGCGTGGATTCTGCAGTGAATGCGGATCGTCGTTGTTCTATGAAGAGATCGGCGGCGAGCGCGTGTCCATTGCCGCGGGAACTCTCGACGAGCCGCAGGGGCTGAAGATTGCCGCTCACATTTTCGTTGCCGAGGCGGGCGACTACTACTCGATTGAACCGGGTGTGCCTCAGTCACCGGATGGTGAGCATAACGTGCAGCTACCCTGAGAGGTCTTATCTTTAATCGTTGACTGACAACACCATGATCGGGTCGGGGATCTTCTCCGGCGCGATCTCCCGTTCGAGCGGCGGCACGGCCGTTCCAATGGCAAAGAATTCGATCACGTGCGACTGCCACGCGTGGTTGCCCTCGTGGATATCAACACCGACCACGCCCTCGGCTTTCGCGGCGGCGGCCTGCATCCGGTCGATGGCAATCTCACGCGCGTCATACTACTGACACCATCCGGGCGGCGGCTGGGTATGGGGTGAATTCATCTCCTAACAGCGCCCAGTCTGCCGCGGCAGATTCGCGCACGGTTCATGCAGCCGTAGATAGTCGCGAGAAGGAAGTCCACGCATCCGCCATGGTGGTTGTTGACGGGTGATCACGACGGTGGGACGACGTGCAAGCGCAGGCGTCGGCCAGCTGTTGTGAGAGCCGCTCTCATGATGGCGAAACCCGAGAATTTGAGCGTATTGCCCAACAATCACGGCTTCCTCCTCCGAGGGCACCGAGTCATGCTGCGTTATCCAGTTCTTCACACGGTGTTAAAATGCTCAACGTATTGGCAAACGAGCGACCCATGGCAATTCGGGCCAACATCATCATCGAATCGACTAGCTGGCGACCCATTCTGATCGTTGTATGCAGGACAACCCAAGATACCTCCAGCCAGTACGCGACGCGGTTTCGACAGAACCTCGTGGCGCACGGGCTCGATCTGGATCTCCCTTATTTTCTACTCGCTTTTCCGACGCGTCTGTTCCTGTGGCGGGCGAATGCGAACATCGAAGCGCCCCCAGACTTCACCGCGTCGACGCAGGCCGTGCTCAAACCCTATATGGGTCGGTTTGCCGACCGGCCGGGCGGCCCTTGCGAAGAAAGTCTGGAGATCGCCCTCACTGTCTGGCTCAACTATTTGGCTAATGGTTTTCAGAAACCCGAGCCCCTCTCCGAGGCTGATCAGATGTTGGTCACCTCAGGACTTCTCGAGAAAATCAAAGGAGGTCGGTTCAGGGCGCCGGAGCCAGCATGATCGTCCTGGTCGAATCCAACTTCGTCATCGAGTTCGCGCAACGGCAGTCTGAAATTGCCGACGCCGAGCGCATCGTGACTCTTGCGGAGAATCACGAGATCGAGCTTGCGATTCCTGCCTGTGCATTGTTCGAGCCCTACGAGACCTTCGTACGCCGCAAGAAACAGCGCTCCGAGACTATTCGTAAACTAGTTGACGAGGTCGAACAGCTCGGAAGGTCGGAATATTTCGCGGATCTACCGGCAGCTTCCAAAGAGATTTCCCAGGTGCTTTTCGGCGCGGCGGACGTGGAACATTCTGCGCTCGACGACGCCCTGGTGCGACTCGCAAACTGCGCTACGGTGATTCCGTTGTCGGGAACGATGCTCGAATCGTCACTCGATGCGCGGCAGCGGTTTTCTTTGCAGCCTCAGGATTCGATCATCTTTTCGTCGGTCGAGCATTTTCTCAGGGAGCGAGACGGGGCAGAAAGTGTGTTCGCCAATAAAAACTCATTTTGAAAAGCTCGGATGCAAACTGTTTGCGTCGTTCTCGAACGCCCGGCAATACATAGAGAGCGTGGCCCGGCGGACCGGCCCGAACCTTCAGTGACGGCAGTGGCTGTGCGAATCAGCCCTCGAGATCCTCTGGTTGGAGATCGATGGATTGCCCGTGCGGTGTTCGATGAGCTGCGTGGTGCCAGGCTCGCTGGTAACGGGCGAGCTCTTCGGGTGAGCTGGCGCCCTTTGCCGCCACGAAAGACTCGAGGGTCGCCAACCAGTGTTGGTAGTACGGCAGTTCAGGTGCCGAGGCGATTTGGGCACCCAATGCGTCAGCCCACTCAGTCCAGGTGAGCACTCCCCGCTGGTGTAGCAGCACAGTCATGGCGAACGCCTGTGCTTCCCAGGGCTCACGAAACACCGGCTCGTCGGGAGTCACGAATGCGGCTCCAGGTACGACTCCCACGCATCGATAGAAACTGTGGAGGTCGCATCAGCGTCCTCGCCCCACAACTCGCGCGCAGTGAACACCACGTTGTAAAGCCACTGAGGTTGCTCACCCAGGCCTTGGGCATGGGTGTCTGCAAACACATGAGGTCCATATACCGCGGCAATGAGGCCCTTCTTGCCACGGGCGTAGGCAGGCAGCCTGGTGTGATGATCGACGGCGTTTGATCGGGTCGTCACCTGATCGCCAACGGCAAACAATGCAGCCGAGTTAGCCGACCGCAACGTCGGCGCGCCTTTTGCCAACACCGCAGGCACGTCTACAGCGCGCAACACGCGCTTCAACGACTTTGCAGGATGAAGCATTTTCCCGGCAGCGACCTCGTCGTCTTCGACCAGGCCGTGTTTCTTCAACAGCGCAACCAGACCCTGGATCCAGAGTTGGTAGTACGTCAGCGAGTCGTAGTTGGACTGTGTTTCCCGGACACTTCGGCTTTCATCGATGTTCCATGTACCGGTAGCGCCCATGGCAAGCGTAATGGCCAGAGCCATGCGCTCCCATTCTGCGTGGAACAACTCACCTTCAGACTCAGGGATCACCGGCCCGTGGTTTCCCTTGCCGCCGAGGTCGGCGTGAGATTCATACATCTTTGGGCAGTCCCGTGCCGATCATGGAATCGCGCGTGACCAGGTCCGCCAACTGCTCTTCGCTGAGCCCGTCACTACCCTTGGGACGCTGAGGAACGACGAGATAGCGAACCTCCGCGGTAGAGTCCCACACACGAATAGAAACCGACGCGGGTAACTGAACACCGAAGTCAGCAAGCACTCCCCGCGGATCTTTCACAGCGCGGGATCGAAACGGCGCGCTCTTGTACCAGGTGGGTGGCAGTCCGAGCACGGGCCATGGATAGCAACTGCACAGCGTGCACACCACGAGGTTGTGAACCGAGTCAGTGTTCTCCAGAGCGACGATCATCTCGCCCTGTCGCCCGTGATATCCAAGGGATGCAATCGCCGCGGTGGCGTCTGTAAACAGCCAATTCCGGTATGCCTGATCCGCCCACGCCTTCGCGACGACCCGCGCCCCATTACGCGGCCCAATCTTCGTCTCGTATGTGTCGATCAGGACATCGAGGGCTGCCGGATCAATGTAGCCCTTCTGCTCCAGCACGGTCCGCAGGGCGCGGACGTGGAGCTCCATGTCGCTCAGCTCGCTGTGATCCTCTTCGTGGTCGTGGTCATGTCCCATGCCGCCATTTTAGCTGGCCTGGCGAGACTTGAACCAATCCTTGCCGGGGCGGGTAAAGAGCAGGAACAGCGCAGCGCAGTCCAGGAGCAAGCCAATCACGCAAATGGTGAGAGCCCCCAAACCCATGTTGCCCGAGTCCCCGAGCCCCATCAGGGCGCTCAGTACGGTCGCGACCAATGAGACGTATCGAGCCCAGTTCCTGCGGGTGGAGATCTTGTAGATCACCCAGGCCTGCAACACGGAAAGTATGCCAATTGTAACCAGCGTGCCGACGAGGTACTGCCGGATTTCCCTATCGGAGGAGAGCTGCAGGATGAACTGCGGCACGCCGAGGGCGAGTTCGGTCCAAAAACACCATACGGCCCACGTCACCTGCCTGGGACGGGGAATAGCGTCTTCGGGCTCTACGGGTTCGCGGACTTCCGTTTGCGGAGGCGAATAGGGATTATGGTCCATCATTGTCTCAGCATGACAGATCCCCAAAGGCCCGACCTTGAACCGCTACGCATTAGCTGTCCTCACATTGGCCACCTCCGTCGACGCCGGAGCCTCCGACCTCTCCCTGGGTCCCAATTCCATCCAGAAAATCGTCTCCGAGCAGTTGTTCAACCAGAACGGCCGCTGGTACCTGGTGGATAACGGTCCGTGTTACGCCTTCTTCGACCGGCCCAAAAGTCATCTGACTGACGGTCGGCTGGTGTTGAACGCGCGTTTGTCCGCACGCATCGGGATTCAGATCGGCGAGAATTGCGCCGGAACCGACATGGCCTCCAATGTCACGATTTCAGCCCGGCCGGTGGGTAAAGGCTCATCCCTGACCCTGGAAGACATCCGCTTCGACCGGGTGGATGACAGCAGCTCGCGCGATGCCTTGAATGTCATTCAACAGATCGCCCCGGAGGCGCTCCCCAAGGCATTCAGCTTCGACCTGCTGGCGCTGGTCAAAGACAAATCCATCCATGCGGTGGGAGTCCCGGTGACGGTGAGTCAGTTCCGGATACTCAACACGCAGACGCGGCCGGATGCGGTCAAGATAACTTACGACATGTCGCTGACGGCGCCCTGAGTACGGGCTGGCCCATTACGAGCCAGCCCGTTTCCTGGCCGAAAGATCAGAAGATCGTGAAGGCCCTGATCATGGCGGGAACATTCGGCACGCCGAGTCCCGTCACGTTGTCATAGCCCGCCGTCGTGCGATACGAGCTGTTGGCGCCCTCGATGACCGTCGTGGGATCCGTATCCGAAGGAACCGAGTTCATGGTCACCACGCGTACCCTGCTGGGATCTCCCAGGTAGCCGCGCAACACGGCCGTGGGAGCCTTCGGCGGACGCACGTCGATGATCGGCGCGTACGTCGAACCGGGCGCACCGGAGCCCAACAGATACAGCGCCGGATTGACGAAGCCAACAGCATGCTTGTGCTTCTCGAACCGGGCCTGGTTCACGAGCGCGAGCACTCCCGCGAACAGCGGTGATGACAGGCTCGTGCCACCCACGCCCTCCTCGCAGTACTCGTACTTCTTCGAGATCTTCACACACCCGACATCGAGCACCGGATCACCGGTGATGGCATAGGTCTCACCAACAATGAAGCCGGTGTACGGATCCCCCACCATCGAGATGTCAGGTGTTACACGGTGCGGGGCCTGGAGTGGCACCACCGATCCATTTGCCAGTGTCGTGTAGCCCGACAGTGAATACGGAACATCGGCTTGATAGAACGGCGCGAGGAAGGCCAGGCTCGGGCCGCCGCCGGCACCGCTGTAAAAAGTGAACGGCAACGCAACACCGCTGGTCGTGATCTGCTTGCCATTGGCAGCCACGGTCGCGTTGTTGAGGAAGGCTCGATACGTGCCCCAGCCCCACTCGTCTTTCTTACCTGACTTGTCATACAGCGCAAGGCTCGTGCCACCAACCGCGGTCACCCACGGACTGGTGGCTTCCCAAGACCCGGAAGCAATGCCGTTGGCGGCGATCAGATCGCCGTCATCGCCGCTCGAGAAGAGAATGCTCATGCCTTCAGCGGCCGCCTGCATGAAGAACTGATTCTCCGTCTGGATGAAGTCAGCCGGCAGCGACTCGCCGTTGAAACCGTAGCTGTTGGTAACGATGTCCGCGCGGCGATGGTCGATGAAGTCGTACAGCGCAGCGTTGCCCGGATCGGTGCACTCGATGCCACCGTAGATGATCCTGGCTCCTGGAGCGACCGAGTGCACGGCTTCGACGTCGAGCGTCTCCTCGCCATACCATCCTTGAGGACCGCAAGGGTCATCCGCTGGAACGTCATACAATCCCGCCGGCACATATTGCTTGAAGTTCCTGTTGGTCAACTTCGGCAGCCTGTGATTCGCGGAATAACGGTTCACGTCGTCCACGATCGTCGGCGACGCGTAGATATCGACGATGCCAACCGTGACGCCATTGCCGTCTTGTTTGACCTCATCGGCAGCATAGGCCTGACGAATCTGTTGCGGCGTGTAACCGCAGACGAGCCAGGGCAGCGTCTTCGGATACGGGCTCGGCGCAGTCGACAGGGTTGCCGTGTGATCGCCGAAATAGGTGCTGCAGACGGGGCTGTTGATGCCTTCCTGTGGAGGCGGCGGCGCATCCGGAGAGGCTTCATCACCGGAGTTCGGTTTCATCGTCTGGTGCATTCCCAGGCGAATGCGATTCGGTGTACGCAGCGCCGCGGTATCGTCGAGGCCAGCCACGTACGTCACGATGTTCGCGATCGATGCCGGCAGCCGGGGAGTTTCCACGTTGGCACGCAGGACCTTGCCCTTGTAGGCATACAGCTCCTGGCTCACACCAAAGTGATATTTCACCTGGGCAACCGATCCATGCGCCTGTATGAATAATCCACTGTCGGGCACGAAGTCGATGGCGAATCCCATCTTGCGCAGCTCTTTTTGAACCTTCGCGACATCCGCCGCGGGTGGCGCGTACTGCGCGCGGAATTGCTCCGGCGTCAGGTACTTGCCGTATTGCGCGCTCTTTGGATTGGATTGCTCGCCGATCAAGGACTGCAGTTGGGTTTGATTGCGGAAGCTCAGATACACCGTGAAGCGCACGGACCTGGAGTCAGAGGCGCTTCCGATGCGTTGAGCCTGGGCGACCCAGTTCGACACGTTGTGTCGAGGGCCCGGTGTGTACGCGCTGCCCGGGCTCGAGCCCAATGCAGACAGCGTCGTTACCAAAATACAAGCAAAAGGTATCCCTAGCCTACGGCCATGCATGAATGGTCTCCCCGAAATTATAGGTTCTTGAAGCGGGCTCGCGCGTTTGTGTTATGCCGTGCGTGTTCCCGAACGTGACATGAGCTTGGATACTAAGCTCGTTCCCGCCGCGTTGTAAATCTTTGTGTCCCGTCTTCGTACGGCGGTACGGCGGCGGCTCAACCTGGGCCACGCCTGCCGTTGCGAACGCAACCGGCGGGGTCGTCAATATTCAACACGGAGCTTGGGCAGGGAGACTCGCCGTTGTCAGTGTTGGCGCGTCTTCAATGAAATTCAGGCTCGCGCTTCTCAAAAAACGCGCGCACCCCTTCGACGCACTCGTGAGCCGCCAAAACCCGTTCCTGGGCGCTGCGTTCGGCGCGCAATTGCTCCGCCAGCGAATGATCAAAGGAGGATGCGGTGAGCTGCCGGATCTGCGCCAGCACCGAGCGCGGACCCGTTGCCAGACGATGGGCTATTTCCTGCGACTTGCTGAGTACGTCATCCCTGGGGGCCAACGCATAGGCAAGGCCCCAATCCAATGCCTGACTGGCCGTGATTTTTTCCGCGAGCAGCAGCGCCGAGAGCGATCTGCCGCCGCCGATCCGTCTTGCCAGGCGAAACGTAACTCCGGCGTCGGGCACCAGCCCCACGCGCGCAAACGAGGGCCAGAAATAGGCATCTTCGGCCGCCACGATAATATCCGCAGCCAGCGCGAGACTCAGTCCGGCGCCCGCGGCCACGCCGTTGACGGCGGCCACCATGGGATGACGAAGCTCACTGAAGCGCATCATCAGCGGGTCCATGAACTTGCGTAACTCGAGATGCGCGGACTGACGCGCTTCCGCCGTGCTCAGATCCACAGAATGCAGATCAACACCACTACAGAACACGCCATCGCTGCCGGTCAGAACCAATGCACGAATGGCGGCGCCTTCTTTCTGGATATGGTCGAGAATCCGATGCATCTCACGGACCATCGTCACGTCAAAAGCGTTTCTCGTCTTCGGCGCCTGCAGCGTAATCGTCGCTACTGAATTCGAAATCTCGATACGTATTGAGCCCATGTTGCTGTCCCCCTGCTGCAGCTGTACGTCTGAGCCTACACCTGACGCGCTTCCTTCAACAACGTCCACAGGTGCATGCTGGCCAGGCTGCGATTGGGGGCGAATCGGCTCATGAGACGCTCGGTATCCTGGGCATCCGGCCGGCTAGGCAACTCATGGACCCTTTGCAAGGCGGTTGCCAGCGCGCTATCGCCGACGGGCGCCGAATCCGCGAAGCCGCGGCGCATCAACACGTAGCGGGCGGTCCAGATCCCGATCCCGCGCTGAGCAATCAGTGCTTCCTGCGCAGCGACGGCCGACCCCAGCGTGAGATTCTCAATATCCAACTCACCGCTCGCGACCGCGCCCGCCGCATCAATCAGATAACGCGCCTTGGAGCCGGAATAACGCAGGGCAGCCAGCTGCGGCACACTGACGTTTGCCAACGCCTGCGCGGTCGGATGCGTGATCATGTTGCCGACTTTCTCACCGGCGAGACCGATCATCGCCCGGCGCAGCGCGCTCGCAAAGCTCAGGTTGATCTGTTGTCCGGTGATCGCCCAACACAACGCATCAAAGCCCCGGGGAATCAGGGGCAGCCGTAAACCCCGGCGTGGTTTGACAAAAGCCGCATGCTGACGCTCGAACTGATCGATCTGATTTACCAGACCCAACATATGCAACGCATCGGTGTGCAACGCCGCCATGCTCTCGCGGCCCATCTTGTGATCTGAATGGACCTGTACAGAGGCCTGTTCGGACTCCAGCGTCACATGCAGCACTACGGGTCCATCAGCGCTCGTCAGTGCTTTCCAGATCTGATTGCCCGCGGAGCGCTCCGTGAGACCTTCCGGATCCCGCCCGTGATAGGCAAGCACTTCACCCGCCCGATATCCGCTGGGCAGCGGGATCTGGAATGACCGCGAGCGGCCGAGGCTTCGATAGTCCGCTGGAGTCATCCGCATCTCGTGCAGAAACTCCGCCTCGAATTCCCGCTCATCGGCGAATCCCACGTCAGCGGCGACTTCCGCGGGTTTGCGGCGAGTTGCCAGTAACGTCGCGGCCGCTTTTCGCACGCGCAGGCGACGCAGCCACGATTGGGGCGTGAGATGAGCGTGTTCGCTCAGCAGCTCATTGAGTTTCCTGACCGTAACACCCACGCTGCGGGCCATTGCGGACGGCGTGGGAAATTCAGCCGGGTCCGCGGACACGCGCCCGAGCAGGTCGCGAAACAACGCGAGATCATCGATAGTGTTGATTACAGTCACGGCAGTACTCTAAGGTCCTTCCGTAAGATGCGGTCACCCCAAACGGTTCGAGGCGCGGAAACCTTCAGTCGGACCCGCCTGTCGCGAACATTCTTCATGCGCGATTTTCTCTTCAGTGAAATCGCTGCCATTGAGGGCATGCGCAACCTGCCTGCCAACCCGGATCTTGCGATTCAGGCGGGCCGTCATCTGTGCGCCGAGCTGCTCGAGCCCCTGCAGGCGACTTTCGGCCGCATTGCCATCCGCTCAGCTTACCGGTCCCCGGAGGTTAACGGTTTCGGCAACGCGCATAACCTGAGTTGCGCCTCCAACGAGCGCGATCGTGCGCGGCACATCTGGGATCAACGCGACGCGCAAGGGTATATGGGGGCGATGACCACGATCGTCATCCCGTGGCTCGTGGATCGGCTGGGACCCCAGACGGGCTGGCAGTCCATGGCCTGGTGGATTCACGATCATCTGCCATACAGCGAGCTGCAGTTCTTCCCGAAGCTCTGCGCCTTCAACATCGCCTGGCACGAGAAGCCCAAACGGGCGATCAGCAGCTTCGTGGCGCCGCGGGGACTGCTGACCAGGCCCGGGATGACGAATCACGCAGGGGATCACAGCCGCCACTACACAGGCTTCCCGTCGCTCGTGGTGCCTGAGCCATTTACCCCTTGAACCGCGACCGGCCCGGGCCCAGATTAGCCGCCAACCCAACGACTCTCTCCAGGAGGCTCCCAGTGACCACCCCATCCACGGAACGTGCAATTCTCGCCGGCGGCTGTTTCTGGGGCGTTCAGGACCTCATCCGCAAGCTTCCTGGCGTGATTTCCACCCGGGTCGGCTACTCCGGCGGCGATGTGAAGAATGCCACCTATCGCAATCACGGCACGCATGCCGAGGCGATTGAGATCAATTTCAATCCCCAGCAGATCAGCTTCCGGCAACTGCTGGAGTTTTTCTTCCAGATTCACGATCCAACCACCCTCAACCGCCAGGGCAACGACCGGGGCCTGAGCTATCGTTCGGCGATTTTCTACACCAATCCCGAACAGAAGCGGGTCGCGGAAGACACCATCGCCGACGTTGAGGCCTCGGGCCTGTGGCCGGGCAAGGTGGTAACCGAAGTGACTGCCGCCGGGGACTTCTGGGAAGCCGAGCCGGAGCACCAGGACTACCTGCAGCGCATTCCGGATGGCTACACCTGCCATTTCATCCGGCCGGGCTGGAAGCTGCCCGTTCGTCAGAAGGCGGCCAACGCCTGAGGCTACTGAGCTGACGTGGTCGTCGCGGAGGCTGTGCTTACCGCGGTGACCGCGGCGGTTTTATCGACGACCGTCTTTTTGTAGTCAGCGGGGACCCTGAATAAAGACGCGTCCGGCTCCGCCTGAATGAGTTGAGTCAGGTGATAGTGAGTCTGACCGCCGGTGCTGGCGCTTGCCATCTTGTCGACGATGATGCCGAGCTCGGGGCTCGACCACTGCTGCACGGTCAGGGTGATCGGCTTTTCATTGCCGACCTTTCCGGCCGCTACGGTGTATACCTCCTGTGTACCGACGACATGGACACCGTCGATGGATTTCTCACCTAAAGAGACCGGCGCGGACCAACCCGGGTCCTTCGCGCCCAATCTCATTCCAGCAAAGCTCGCCACAATGGCAGGAACGGTCACGGGCTCATCCACCACCTTGATTCCGGGCCGTTGAAACACCGTAGCCAATTTGGCCCCGGGAAACAGCGAATCGATTTCGCCAGTCACCTTGTTTTGGATGATGACGTACGTATGGAGGCCATCGTCTGCGCTTTCAGTCGCGGCCACAGGCACGGGGATACTTCGATCGAGGCGTGTTCGTCCCTGACCATCCCGATAGCGGTGGGACGTGAATTTGTGAATAAATCGATTTCCGTCGCCGGTAACGCGGATGTTTTCCTGCACAGCCACGGCGCTGAAGGGTGCACCCACCACCGCCTCGATTTCGGGCATCTCGTCTGCCTGCCCGGATTCCTGGGCGCATACAACCGATGTCAGGTTGAAAACGAGACTAACGGCTGCACCGACTGAAAGTTTGGCGAAAACTGTCCGTTGCATCGCGGATCCCCAAAAGAAAGGCCCCGCGTGAGTATAACTCGCGCGGGGCCCGTTCCTCGCCTGAGGATTACTTAACTACTGTGTAGCTGTAAGGAATTCTTACAACTTCATCACCTGTCCCGACAGTTGAGTTGAAAGTATCGATATAGACGAATCCGGTCACCGACTTGCCGACCTCACTCGCGGAGGGCTTGATCTGCAGTGTGATCTGGCCTGACTCACCGGGTCCCAACACCAGTGGATTGACGGTTCCCGAACCGGTTGTGAACGCCGCCCAGGCATCGCCCGTATCCGACGTCATCGTTGTATCGAACTTCTTGATGGTTGCCAGGGCGGTCATGGTGACCGGCTGTGTCGATGCACCCGCGGAGCCGAACGGCCCGATGAGCGCCGGCACGACATTCCACAGGCCCCACGGAATCACCGGCTCCGCCAGAGAGGCCACGACCGTATTGGGCCCGGTCCGCCTGGCGAAGATATCGGGGCTGCCAGTCGTTCCCACCAGGAATCCGGAGTTGCTGAATGCGTCCATGTTGATCGGTACAGTGGACTTCGCCGTGAACTGAATCGTGCTGGTTTCCGGCGGCAGGATGAACTGCGCGCAGGTTCCCGGCAGCGTCGTGCTCACCGCACAGGTCGGACTCTTCACCGCCGGCAGCGAAACGGTGCCCAGAGCGGTGAGACGCGGATCGGCAAAGTATTGTTGTGTCACCGCGCCGGTGTTGGTGACGTTCACCGTCACGGCAGTGGTCCGGCTGGCGGAGAGGGACACACTCTTGCTCTGTGGCATTCCGTTGGAGGCGATTCGGGCGCCGTTGAAGCCAATGCGGGCCGTGAACGGCAGGCTGGTCTGGTTGCCCGATGAGAAGAAGTTGAGCAGCAACACGAACTGCCAGCGACCCGGCTGCGGATTGTTCTTGAACAACTGCAGCGCGCCCACCGGCGTTCCAAACGGATCGATGTTCGGCTGTACGCTCACTTCCATTCCGTTCGGATCCACCAGCACCCCTTCGAGAATGTATCCGGGGTCGGCGATGTCGAGCGTCAGACTCATGTTCGTTACGTTGTTGGGTACATCAAACGCGAAGGTTTGCGTGGGGCCGGCGCCATTGCGCCCGTTACCACCCGTGAGCGAGCCAGTGAAGTTGGCCCCATTCGCCGTGGTCGGAATGAGTGTCCGCAGGCTGACTGGAATCTGCGGCATCGTCGCGCCACCGGAAGGGTGCAGCCGGATGGCGGCACCCAGATCACCTGGCTGCGAAGGCATGAAGAACTGCGCCGTAATCTTCTGACTCTGGCCCGGAGCCAGAGTCAGCTTGGCCGGCGACACGGTGCCTACCGGCGCGTAATTCTCACCAGTCCAGGTGAACTCAATCGGGCCGGTGTAACTTCCAGCCGCGCCGACCGGGCGCGTCCAGACGATGACAGTCCACGTTCCAGCGGCTGGATTGTCGACATCCACGTGCCCGTAGCCATTGCCCGTGCCTTGTGGAAGCGAATAAGCCGCCTGATTACCGGAAGGATCCAACAGCGCGAACAGAACGAGCGGACTGTCGGTGCTGGTCAGGTCGATCTGGAAAGCAATCGCGGCATCCAGGTGCTGCAAGCCGGCGGGGACCTTGAATGTCTGTTTGATATACGCGCGGGCGTTGCCTCCGGAATTGATGAAGGTAGCATCCCTGGCGGGATTCAGGTTCAGGCTGAGCGTGTTACCGGCAGCCACGTGAGTCAGTGCCTCCAGCGCGGGAGCCAACTGAACCGTGGTCGCTCCGGGATTGCTGATGGTGTAGGAATGGACTTGCCGGGCATTCGGCTCGTCGGTGACGAGCGTAGCGTTGGGCGAAGCCAGGATTTCCGTGCCGCGTGCTTTCGGCCTGCCGTGTGAATCATTGATGGACAACGCCAGATTCACGGCCGCCAGTGAGTTGATGAGGCCGGCACCCTGCTCCTGGGAGGGCGCGCCGAGATCGGTCGCCGTGCTCATGATGATTTGCTTCACGAGCGCCGGGGTCGGATCGGCGCCGCGATGGGTGCTGCGATAGGCCTGGATGACCAGTGCCGCCTCGCCGGCGGTCAGTGGCGAGGACTCACTCGTGCCGCCGAACAACTGGAATGCCGATGGATTGAGATTGAAGTCGGTGCACTCCGGGAACATATCGACATTCGAGGAGCACAGAGCCCAGCCCGAATCGCCCGGGGCCACGACATCGACCGTGCGCGCGTCATGCTGGGCAAAGCCGCCGGAGCTCAATGCCGAGATGTTGTTGTTGATGAATCCGCTATGGGGGGTCAGCGGGATGGCGCCGTCATGTGTCTGTGCATACGACCGCCAGATGTTGGTGCCACCCACGGCGATGACGCCAGGATCGGTACCCGGAGTACCGAGAGTTCCCGCGGTCCCGGCATCACCCGTACTCACCACGACCGTGACACCTGCCCTGATGGCAGCCTGATCGGCCAGTGAGATGGGGTCAGTACCGGTATCGGGGAACGGATTGCCGCCGAAGGACTCGTTGATGACGTCGACGTCATCGTGTTGGACCGCCCATTCGATTGCCTGCACGAACGTGGAGGTCGTCGTGAACCCCAGTGAGGAGAAAACATTCAGGCCGACGAGTGAGGCGCCGGGGGCCATGCCGCGGATGCGGATGTTGCAGGGGGAAGGCAGCTTGTAGTGAGGGACCACAAACCTGCTGATGTCAAAGTACAGGGGCTTGCCGTTGGGCATGTCCTGGGCCGCGATGGACGCAGCGTCACCAAAGGCCTCCGCGCCACCCGTGGGCGTTCCCGCCGGATCGCCCGTGAAGTCCTGGTAGTCGATGAATACATTCGAGCCATCGGGCCGGGTGAAGCCGGCAACCGTTGGATCGAGACCATCGGCGATGTAGGCAACCTTCACGCCCTTGCCGGTCACCGGAACGCCGTTCCCATCGCGCACTTCCTGGGCCTGGGGAGTGGCCGAATTCGCGAATGCGGTGTTGGTAACCTGCAGAGCTTCCGGCTCCAGCGTGTTGCACAACGAGCTCGCGGCGTTCGGCGCGGCAGCAGCGGCGATAGCCGCTGCTGCCGCGTTGGAAGCTGCTGCATTCGGGCTTCGCGGCCGCTTTGCCCGGATGGGCAGATCCGGAACGACGGCCAGGACCTCTGGATGGGTCGCCAGGTGCGCGGCCTCCGCGGCCGACAGGCTCGTGGCGAAGGCATTGATGGTGTTGAAGGAGCGGACTTTGCGCGACCTGCCCTGCTGGAGCTCGGAGATCAGCGAGCGCTGCGAAGTCACGAGCGCCGAGGCGCGGGCGCTCATGGCCCGGCGCACCGGCGGTACATCCGCCATCTGGTCCCTGAGAATGACGATGACATCGCTCTGTTGTCCCTGCGCCAGCTGCTGCGCCTCATCCGGAACGGGCTCCGGGGCGGCCATGGCGGTCAAGGCAACGGCGAGCACGCAAATAGTTGACAACACCCGCGAAAGTCGCTTCATGAACCCTTGCTCCCTGTTTCTGCTTGTTGTTTAGGTGTTGGTCACCAACACTCACCCTCTCGCCACTTGACCACATTGGGATGACATTTCGCAAGTGGAAAGATGACAGCGGAACGGTCACATATCTGCAACGTCAGCCGTTCAGATGGCTTCTTTCGAGCTGCTTTCAGCCAAGCTGGAGGCCGTGCCCTGGCGCGACGCGGCAGCCGGAATTCACACAGATCAAGCTACGTCGGTGAGCTGCTCGCCGCGCAGGCGTGCTTGCAGGAGGTGTGAGTACCAGTCAACAAACTGGCGTACGCCGTTCTCCGTCACTTCCGAGTACGGACCCGGCTCGTACAGTGGCGCATTCATGCCGATCTGATTTTCCTGGACGATGTGCCGGTCCTGATCGTTGGTGGTCAGCCACACGCGCGTGAGCTCGTCGAGGTCGTAGTCAACACCCGCGACGGCCTCGCGATGGACCAGCCATTTGGTGGTGAGTTGAGTTTGGGTGGGCCCCAGCGGCAGCACCCTGAAGGTCAGGGCATGATCACCCAGGAAGTGATTCCAGGTGCTGGGATAGTGAAACAGCAGCAGCGAGCCGACTTTCAGGTCGGCGTCAATGGCATCACTCAGTGGCTTCTTCACGGCCGCGCGTCCTGACAGCGTGAAACTCACCGCATCGCCGCTCAAAGGCACCCGGGACGTTCGTACCTGCCCATCAGCCGAAAGTCGAAACTCGCTCGGCAGTCCGGCCGCTTCGCAGCGCTTCCAGTGCTCCATCACCACCGGATCCGCGTCGCTGCTGGTGATGGTGGGCCTGTCAGGATAGGTGATGCTCAGCTCCGGGTGGTTACGGGCGCAGTGGTAACACTCGCGATTGTTTTCCCACACCAGCTTCCAGTTGCCATTCTCGACGATCGTCGATTCGAAGGCGACGCGCGCTTCGCTGAGACGATGCGGCAGCAGATACGGTTCGATCTGCCGGCGCGTTGCCTCGAAGTCAGGGGGCTCGGGCGCAACGCAGACGAAAATGAAACCCGCGACGCTCTCGCAATGGATCCGACGCAGGGCGAACTGGCTCTTGTCGAAGTGGGGACCCATCTGGCGGGCCGCGAACAGCCGGCCGTCGAGATCGTAAGTCCACTGGTGATAGGGACAGACCAGCTTGGGAGCGACACCGTGCGATTCCTGGCAAACACGTGCGCCACGGTGGCGGCAACTGTTTACAAACGCATGGATTTTTCCATCCCGATCGCGCGTGAGCACAATCGGGTAGTCGCCCACCTGCAAGGTCAGATAACTGCCCGTTTGTTCCAGCTCCACGGTATGGGCCGCGAACAACCATTCCCGGTAGAAAATCAGTTTCAGCTCGAGATCGTAGATTCCCGGGTCCCGATAGAACTCGCCCGGCAGGCCGTGGGCTGGAGATCGCTTACCCAGGCGATTCAAGACAGTGGCGGCATTGATCAACTGATCGTTCTCGACGCGACTGCGGCCCGTCGATCATATGCCGGCTGCAGTTGCGGATAAATATGCGCACAACATCTCGCCCATCGCCTGGGCCCAGGCTTCGACTTCGGCCCTGGAGCGGGATTGCTCGGACACTTTTTTGCCGATGACGGACATTGTGGTCATGACGACGTCCGCCACGAACCGGCGCTCTTTCGGCGCGACGTTCGGCCGTAACTCCGCCATGAACCGCTGAGCACGCTCCCGCCCCTCCTTGCGATGATCTTTGACCTCGGGAGCCTTCCGGTAGCTGGGGGCCGCATCGCCCAAGGCTACGCGCAGAGCGGCTTCCTCCCACTCGGACAGGAAAAATGCCTGCACCGTGGTTCGCAGGCGCTCCAGGGGAGGCCGGCTCGTATCAGCGAGAATGGAGTGCAGGAGCTCGCCCGTGCGCTTCCATTCATCCGTCTGCAGGCGAAAGAGGATGGCTTCCTTGTTCGGAAAGTACTGATAGAGCGAGCCGACGCTCACTCCGGCAGTCTCAGCCACGCGGGCGGTGGTGAACCGCTTCGCACCTTCGTGGCTCAGAACGCGAATAGCCGCTTCCAGTATGGCCTCGACGAGCTGTTTGGAGCGTTTCTGGCGGGGGGCTTTTCTTGCGGAAACGATGGGTTTTGGCGCTGGCTTCATGGGTGCCTGATGGAATGCGAATACCAAATGCGAATAATCATTCGTATTCTAACCGCACTCCCGGCCCATGGCCACGACGCACAGGATCCATCATGACAACACTGACCTCCCCGCCGCTCTCCAACCTGCTCACGCAACTGTTCGAGGACGCGAAAACCTCGAGTGCCGTTCTCGCGCAGCTGAGCACCAACACCCCGCCGGAAGAGCGCACGCGGTTGATGACCAGCAAGACCGAGTATCGCGAGATGTATTCCCGGATGAAGGAATTCCATCTGGCGGTGTCGCCGGCCACGGGCACGCTGCTTTACATGTTGGCACGAACCTCGAAGGCCCGCTCGATTGTTGAGTTTGGAACCTCGTTCGGCATATCAACACTGCATCTGGCCGCCGCGCTGCGGGACAACGGTGGCGGGCGTGTCATCAGCACGGAATTTGAAACGTCGAAGATTGCCAGGGCGCAGGCCAATGTCGAGGCAGCGGGTCTTGCAGACCTGGTGGAAATCCGTGCCGGTGATGCATTGCAGACGCTCTCGAGCGACTTGCCGCAGACTATCGATCTCGTGCTGCTCGATGGTGCAAAGTCGCTATACCCGCAGGTTCTTGCGTTGCTCGAACCGCGGCTGCGTCATGGAGCCATGATCGTCGCTGACAACGCTGACTGGTCCCCTGAGTATCTGTCGAGGGTGCGAACGGTGGGCAACGGATACCTGTCAGTGCCGTTTGGTGACGACGTTGAAGTATCACTGAAACTTTAAAATTGCCGCGGTGCTGTCAGAGTTATCCTACGAAAAAAGATCGAGGCAGATGGCTGACACTGTCATATAAAAAGGGCATCCTCCACCTGCTCGGTTGGTGTGCCGGGCAGGAGGGGTATATGGAGCATCGTCTCGGTTCAAGACACGCGACTGACGTCGATGTTTTTCTGCGCACTTGGGGTTCGACGGTGTCGGCACGGGGCCGCCTGCGGGATTTGAGCGTAAGCGGTGCCTTTATCTCAACACTACTCCCCTGTCGTCCTTTGCTACACGTGACCGTGCAAATTGCTCCTGATAGGAGGCCGCGACGCAGCGGACAGTTGCTCGAGGGGCAGATTGTGCGACTGGCAGAGGGGGGAATTGGAATCGAATGGGCCGAGCTGCAGCCAGAGCTGGTCGCGCAGCTCGTATTGATGCAACACGATGACGAGAAATTGAGGGCTAACAGTCCGCACTGGATGTAGTCGAACCGCCAGTCTCCACCGGCCTGATCTTGATTTGTGACAAATGCGGCAAGCGCATGAAGGCGGACTTCGACGAAAACCCGAGTCGCGAGCTGGTGGCGCGACTCAAGAAAGCGCGCCGTACGCTATTGCCGCTGCACCAGGTGAAAGAGTAGCGCGACACCCACCGCGAAAGCCGCGCCCGCCGTCACGAGCACCGCAGCTGCAGCACAATCTTTCACGATCTGGATCTGAGGGTGGGTCTCCGGATGCAGGTGATCCGCCAGGTGCTCCACTGCGGTATTAAACAGTTCCGCAGTCAGGACGCCGCCGCTGGTCATCAACACCAGCGCCCACCAGATCGGCTCTATCTTCACGACGAGCAGGATGGCAACCACCGCCGCCAGCGCTATCAGTTGAATCCGGAAATTGCCTTCGGTCCGCCAGGCCGCGGCGAGCCCCAGGAAGGCAAAGCCAAATCGGCGGGTGATGGACTGGTTCTTGTGTGCGGTCATCCGTCCTACTGTACCGCACCCGAAATAAGCGTAGCCATTGTCCGGTCTATACTCGATCTATTGGCGCACTTCGGGGGCAATGTAGCGATTGGATGTTTCACGCTCATTCGATGACTTTCTTCAGGCGCTTTGTGACCCTGAAGGCGGGGGTCGCCTATATCAACTACACGCGCCAAGCGCTGTCATTCGCAGTGGCGACGGTGTTCGTGCAGCGGCAGAAGTCGACGCTGACGAGTTCGCTGCTACGCACCGGGATATCAGCCTCCGAGGGGTGGACGTCCTACCCCGCTTTCGCCGCGAAGCACTCCTCGAGCTCTCTGACGACGGCTCGGTAGCTTGGTTTCAGGTCAGCGAAGCGCGTGGTGATCTCAGTTTTCCGGTCGTTGTCGGGTTTGCGGACCGGGCAGACGGGTTTGCAGGCCCGGCAGTCGGGTGGTGCGCCGTCTCTCCCCAGGTCAAGCGCTGGACCTACAGCGAGGGCTTGCTGCAATCCCTGGCTAATTACCCTTGGATGCGCAACGGCACCCCGGTCGCCCCGCGGGCGATGATCGACGCCAGCTTCTTTCGGTACTACTGGCGTCAACCTCTGAAGTTCCAGACGCTTCCTGATGCGCGCTTCAGCTGCATGATGAGCACCGTCTGCTGTCGGCACGACTACGAGATTTCGCTCCCGGCCGAAGCTCAGATTCTGATCGACGCCGTGCCCTGGGACAGCGTAAAGCCGGAGTTGGTGGGGACACGGCTACCGGTTCGAGCGGACGGGAAGTTGCAGCTCAAAGCGCTGAACGAGACCTGCCGGTTTCTCGGCAATCAACGGCAGTGCTTGATCCATCAGTCGCTGGGGAGGCAACCATTCGGCCCATGCTCGGTATTTCCGTTTTCATTCGCACATACGCCCGACGGCGTTTCAGTTGCAATGAGCCCGATCTGCGGTGCTGCCCGCAGGGGCATCGGCGTGGCGCCGCTTCATCGCGAGGAAGATCTGCGCGAGCGCTTGGTGCAGTCGGAGGCTCGGCGTGCAGAAGCCTTCAGGCTGGCGCCAGGGATGGACATCCCCTGGGAAAACTTCCGGGACATTGAGAAGGCACTGTGTGACCTTCTTGCCGAGACGGCCGTTCCACTGCGGCGGCGGTTGTATTTGTGTACGCGTCTGCTGGGGTCACTTCGCGACGGAGAGCCGCTCGATACGAACCGCTGGCTCAACGAAGCTACGGTTCCCATCACAGACGACCTGCGTGAGGCGTTGCGCGGGATGCTGGGAAGGGTTCTGGCCTGGGACCGCACGGCATTGAAAGCGCTCCCCTGCGTTTTCCCACCCACCCTGGCAGACATGGAAGTGCTCGAAGCCGCTGTCATGGTCCGCATCCTGCAGAACACGCTGTTCTCCAAGGTCTACTCGTATCCGTTCGACCTGACGACGGCCCTCAATTTCGTGATTGTCCTATACCTGCTGGCGTTGATGATGCAGGCGGCCTCACCGGGCGGCGCCCTTTCGGATGTTATGTGGCAGGAACTCGGGTCACTGGGCGTCCACGGCCTGCTCAAGCTCCTCTTACACGAGGGCGTCCCGGACGGTTTCCGTGCTACGTTTGGGACTGCCGAGTTCGGTCAATGGTTGCTGGTTGTTTAATGGAGTTGCTGTGGAAGAGTTTTCATTCGGTTGTTTGTCGACGACGAAGGTCGACGTAGCCCCTGCACGCTTTGGCCATTTTTGCGCGATGGTGTTGGCGATCGCACTGCCGGCTCTGTCGACGCTGGCCGCCGCAGCGGCGCCCCCACCCCCGCCGGCCCCAAACGTCGTGGCAGCCACTGCGCCACTGCGCACGGTCGCCGCCACAACCCATTCGGCCAAACCAGCGTCTCCCGCTCCAGGAGCCAAGCCCCTCGCCGCTACGCCACCCATGGGCTGGAACAGCTGGGACGCCTACGGTTTCACCATCACCGAGGCAGATTTCAAAGCCAACGTCGCGGTTCTGGCGAAACTGCGCCAGTTTGGGTGGACGTACGCCGTCATCGACGAAGGCTGGTACATGGGTAACCCTGCCGGTGCGAAGCTCGAGCAGCGTGACTACAAATTGGACGGCCATGGGCTGCTGATGCCGTCCGTTGATCGCTTCCCCACGGCCAAGGACGGGACCGGCCTGGCGCCGCTGGCTGCCTGGACACATGCACAGGGACTGAAGTTTGGGATCCACATCATCCGTGGCATCCCGAAGGCAGCGGTGCATGACAACCTGCCCGTCGCCGGATCCAACTTCCATGCCACCGACGCGGCCGACACGAGCGACCTCTGCCCCTGGGACGATGGCAACTATGGTGTAAAGGACAACGCCGCCGGCCAGGCCTATTACGATTCCATGTTGAAGCAGTATGCCGCCTGGGGCCTGGACTTCATCAAGGTCGACTGCATCTCCGACCATCCCTACAAGGGAGCGGAAATCCGGCAGATCGCCACGGCAATCAAACACAGTGGCCGGCCAATCGTACTGAGCCTGTCGCCAGGCCCAACGCAACTGTCACATGCGGCGGAGGTTGCCGAGTACTCGCAGATGTGGCGGATTTCAAATGACATCTGGGACGGCTGGAGTTTCCCGCCGGTGAAACCCGGCGATGACTTTCCCAACGGCATTGTCACGGCGTTCGACAACCTGGCCAAATGGTCACCCCATGCCAGGCCGGGCAACTGGCCGGACGCCGACATGTTGCCCTGGGGTGCGCTCAAACCCAACCCCGGGTGGGGCAATGCACGTCAGTCTCGACTGACCCACGACGAACAACAGACCCAGTTCGTCCTCTGGTCCATCGCCCGCTCACCCCTGATCCTCGGCGCCAACCTGACTCAACTCGATGAGTTCAGCCGCGTTTTGATTAGCAACCGCGCGTTGATCGACGTCAACCAGAAAAGCACCTCGAGCCACCCGCTCGACAAACTCCCGGCCGGCATGGAAAACATCCGGGTGTGGCTCGCCAGCGGCGGCGTAGTCGCGATCTTCAACCTGTCAGCCGATCCTCAGTCCGTGCATGCTACATGGCCACAGCTCGGCCTACCGGCCGGAGCGCACACTGTGCGCAACCTGCTCGATGGCAAGAACCTGCCGGCGTCGCCTGAAATAAAGATTGAGTTGCCGGCCCATGGCTCGGCTATTTACAGAGTGCTATAGGCCCACGACACCTCTGCCACCAGCCGCCCGCTCTTAACAGCGGGCGCCGGGTGAACCATGCGGCAGCGGGCGCGGATTTATTCTTCCGCTGGGGCGACCGACCCTACTTCCTCAACCGTGCACCCGCCGCCTGAAGCTCACATCAGCCTTCTCGCCCGCGTTCTTCAACTCACCGAGGGAGGACGCGGGAGTTCCGCCGCACTTTCCACCTGCGTAGGATGCGATGCCTGCCGCGCTTGATGCCATCGCTGTTCCAATGAACTGTCGCGAAGCGCCTCCCGCCGAATCCGCAAATCATCCATTTCAGGTGATGCCTGATGTTCAACATCTTGAGACTGGGGCTGGCTACCCATAACGTGCAACCTCCATCACATCGGCCATTGACGGCCCAAGCGTGCACGCGAACGGCAACGTGATGTAGCGGACACGTTCCCCAGCCAGGATGGTCGATGTCCTACATCACCGCCCCGCATCGCTAACGCCCAGGGTTGGCGGATCGAAAACCGCCCCGCCGTCTCCCGCTGGTACCAAGAGTGGCGCGGCCGCGCCAACGACTGGCCTCTAAACCGAGTAACTAGGCATCGGACGCTGGCTCCGAAGTTGGGTCGTTCGTGGTATGCGATGTCCCACTGCGATCATTTGCCGATCCAAAAAAAGACCTCGCAGCTGCCATAACTGTCACACTCAGAAAAGCAGCCGCCACCCAAGGCCGATTCAGCCTGACACAACAGAGCGCGGATCCCATGGCAAACAGCATTGCGACAAAACCAAACACTTGCCCGCGCATAAAACCGCGACTGATATATTCCCCTTTACGCTGGACATTCCGTATATCCGCCGCTTGGGCCTCCTCAGCCATCGTGAGCATGCGATCCCAAGAGCCGGGAAGTGCCTTCTCATACTCGAGAACCGCCTGTGGTGGCGGGAATGGTGCCATCCACATCTGGAACTCCGTAAGTCTTGATTCGCGCCGCAATTCCTTCCAAGACTTCAACCCACCCTGAGATGGCGCAAAGACAGGGCGCTCATTTTCCGGAAGAGTTGCTTCTAACTCCGGGCCAGCCTCAGTAGCTGAAGCTGCAGAAACATGCGGTGAGCGGCTATTAGCGGTCGTCGGCTGACTTTCCGAATTGCTCATGGTGCCGCCTCACGGCGTCATTCACGTACATTCCGACCTTTGCGAAGCTACGACGCAGGCTATTAGTTCCGTCGAAGCGAGGATAGGCAGGAGGGCGCTCAAATAGTGCCATGGGAGAAGCAAGGCCTGCCCACAGCCCAGAAATGAAGGAACCGCGCCGACTTTGTGTACTCATGCGCGCATTGTGTCGGCAGCCCGTTAAAGGTTCAACCGACAACAGTCGAGCTTCTCATCTCACCGCCCGCGCGGCGGCGCCGATAATCGCCTTCTGCCCCACTCCCTGAACCAATACCGCCACATCGGTAACATCAGCCGGTAACGAGCCAACCGGCACGCTGAATCGAACACCATCGCCGCGCCATGCACCCAACTTCCGAAGGTCCCGGACGATGTTGAATTCTTCCAGCTTGCGGCCAGCATTCTCGCCACGACCGATCGCAGAAACAGCGTGTCGGAGATATGACACGAGCACCACGTCACCACTGGTGAAGTGGGGGTTAGTCCCAACCTCTACCTGCACGTTGCCATCGGCAACATTCACTGCCACAGGCACCGCATCAGGAGCGGCTTCCGTCCGAAGTCCCGTGCTGGGTGCGCCACTCAGCCCATCAACGACAAACTGGGGCGTATAAACAGAGGCGCTGCGAAAGTTCTTAGCGTACAGATTCTGCCGATCGACCGATTCAGTCAGGGCAAAGCGATCCCGCCATCCCAGGTCGTCCCAATACGTCACATGGAAGGCCAGCGCGATCACATCTGTTCGAGCCGTCAGCTTTCCGAGGTACGCCTCCGCGGGTGGACAGGAACTGCACCCTTGGGATGTAAACAGCTCAACCACAGCGGGACGCGCAGCCGCGGCGGCAGAGCCGCTGAGCGCGATCAGCACCCCCATCACCAGGAATCTCATAGACACCTCCGTGCCAAAAGAGACCGTCGGCGGCGGAAGAATATTGCAGCTCCTGCAAATGCGGGAGACATCCTGCTGACCCACACTACGTGACAGTCGAGCCTATCCTTTCTCGCGGCTTCGACCGTCACTCCCTGAATCGTCCATTCGCCTCATATCTCGGGCCGGCTGTGTAAATGACCTTGCCACCGCCATCACTGGGATACTCAAAAAAGCAGCCGTGGCCCAGTCCCTGAGGTTGGCGATGCGTGTGATTGGCGGCTATTTTGGGGTGTTGGATGAGTGACCGGACTGCTCACGGTACGCACTCACGGCGTTATTCACGTGCCATGCAACCTGGCCAAATGCGCGATGGATGCTATGCTCATATGGTGCAGAAGATCCATCAGCAAGCACAACCGACAACAGTCGAGCTTCTGCATCGTCCCCAAAGAGGGAAACGTCCCAGTCCCCGCAGAACCCTTCAATCCCTCCCCACCCGCCATTGCCTATCTTGCGCCCCAAGCGCAAGGAACCTTCGATGGCGAATCACGTTAAACCGGTCTCACCCGGTCCGAGGCAGGCTGGCTCCCCGACGGATTCGCCATGATCATCGCCTTCCTGCGCTCCTTAGTTGTAGTCAGCCTGCTCACCTGCCTGGCCGGATGCGGCGAAACAATTCTGTCGCCCATCGGCCCGGTAGGTGCCGCCGAAAGAACCATTCTGCTGGACGCCCTCGCCATCATGCTGGCGATTGTTGTACCCACGATGGTGGCTACGCTGGCCTTCGCCTGGTGGTACAGAGCGGGAAACGCTCGCGCGCGACGCCTCCCCACATTCCAGTATTCAGGTCAGCTCGAGCTGCTGGTGTGGTCAGTGCCTGCGCTCGTAGTGCTGTTCCTCGGCGGCATCGCCTGGATCAGCTCCCATGAGCTCGATCCAGCACAGCCACTTCCCAGCAAGACCCAACCGCTGGAAGTCGAAGTCGTTTCCCTCGACTGGAAATGGCTCTTCATCTACCCCGAGCAGAAAGTCGCCAGCATCAACCGCCTGGTCGTCCCTGCCGGGGTGCCACTGCACCTGAGAGTCACCTCCGCCACGGTCATGAACGTCTTCTTCGTGCCCAGGCTGGGCAGCGAAATCTACTCCATGAGCGGCATGGCCACCCGGATCAACCTCCAGGCCGACCGACCCGGCACTTACCCGGGACTGTCCGCCAACTTCTCCGGCGATGGCTTCTCCGACATGCACTTCACGCTGGACGCCGTTGACTCCAATACATTCAACTCCTGGGTTGAACAAACGCAGGCTCAAACCACCAGCAAGGCATTGGACGACACCTCGTACCGTGATCTTCTCCGTCAGACATCCAACGTCCAACCCTACACCTATCGCTCCGTAGACCCAGGTCTGTTCGATCGGATCGTTTCGCTACAGCTCCCCTCGGGCGAGGGGCCGCCCGCAACGCCGTCACCTTCGGCTGGAAACCTTTGATGTTTGGCAAGCTAACCTGGTCGGCGATCCCATTTGATCAACCCATCCCCCTGGGGTCGTCCCTGGTGGTCGCGCTCATCATGTGCGCGGTCCTTGCCTGGATTGTCCGCAAAGGCTATCTGCCTTACCTCTGGCGTGAATGGATCACGAGCGTGGATCACAAACGGATTGGCGTGATGTACTGCATACTTGCGCTGATCATGCTGCTGCGAGGCTTCATCGATGCCCTGATGATGCGCTCGCAACAGGCTCTGGCCTTCCACGGCCCGGGCTATCTCCCGCCCGAACACTACGACCAGATCTTCTCCGCCCACGGCACGATCATGATCTTCTTCATGGCCATGCCTTTTGTGATCGGCCTGATGAACTTTGTGATTCCGTTACAGCTGGGAGTGCGGGATGTTGCATTTCCAACGTTGAATTCAGTGAGCTTCTGGTTGACCGCGTCCGGGTCGTTCCTCGTGACAATCTCCCTCGTCGTGGGTGAGTTTGCGCGAACCGGCTGGCTCGCCTACCCGCCACTGTCGGAACTGACTTACTCACCGGGCGTAGGTGTCGACTATTACCTGTGGGCGCTCGAGATATCCGGCATAGGAACGCTGATGGCCGGAATCAACATGGCCACAACCATCCTCAAGTTGCGTGCGCCCGGCCTCACCTACACCCGGATGCCCGTATTCTGCTGGACCTCGCTCGCCTCCAGCCTGTTGATCGTGGCCGCATTCCCGATTCTCACGGCCGTGCTGGCCATGCTGCTGCTCGATCGTTACTGCGACTTTCATTTCTTCACCAACAGCGCCGGCGGCAACCCGATGATGTTCGTCAACCTCATCTGGGCATGGGGACATCCCGAGGTCTACATCCTGGTCCTCCCCGCCTTCGGCATCCATTCCGAAGTCATCGCCACTTTCTCCGGGAAACCCCTGTTCGGCTACCGCTCAATGGTCGCCGCCACCATGGCAATCTGTATCCTCTCCTTCACCGTCTGGCTACACCATTTCTTCACGATGGGTGCGGGCGGCGACGTCAATGCAGTCTTTGGCGTCCTGAGCATGGTGATTGCCGTCCCCACGGGCGTAAAAATCTACAACTGGTTGTTCACCATGTACGGCGGCCGGGTCCGGTACACCTCTCCCATGTGCTGGTCGGTAGGATTCATGATCACCTTTGTCATCGGCGGCATGACCGGGGTTCTGCTGGCCGTGCCACCGGCCGACTTTGTATTGCACAACAGTCTGTTCCTGGTGGCTCACTTTCACAACGTCATCATCGGCGGCGTTCTGTTTGGTGTCTTTGCAGGCTACACGTATTGGTTTCCCAAGGCGTTCGGATTCACGCTGGATGAGCGGCTCGGCAAAGCTGCCTTCTGGTTTTGGTTTGTCGGCTTCTGGGTCACATTCGCGCCGTTGTACATGCTGGGCCTGATGGGTATGACCCGACGGATGCAACACTACGACCGGCCCGAATGGTACCCATGGACGCTCGTAGCCATGGCAGGCGCATTGCTGATTCTGTGTGGAATCATTCTCCAGGTGATCCAACTGTTTGTGTCGATACGGACGCGCAACCAGCGACGCGAGCCAACCGGCGATCCCTGGGATGGCCGCACATTGGAGTGGTCAACGCCCTCGCCGCCTCCCGTGTTCAACTTCGCGGTATATCCCAATGTGAGCGGGGCCGATCCCTACTGGGGAATGAAGCAGAAGGCACGCGAATCCATGACCCTCGGGGCTGAGCCGAAGTACACCGCAATTGAAATCCCGCGAAACACACCCACCGGATTCGTAGCCGCGTTCTTCGCGACAGCCACCGGATTCGCGCTGATCTGGCATATCTGGTGGCTCGTTATTGTGGGTCTCGCCGGCGCCTATGCCACCTTCGTGGTCTTCGCCTGGAGGGATGAAAGCGAAACGGAAATTCCGGCGGATGAAGTCGCGCGAATCGACAAGGAAAATCGGGCGGCACGAGTCGCGGCATTACGAGGGCAACCGGCATGAGCGGCGTCGCAAGGGCACCCGGCATGAGCGCGACGTTGCGAGGACATCCGGCATGAACGCGGCGGCAACCTCAATGCGGCCCCACGACGAGAGCGAGCCAACCAGCGCCACCGGCCCAGCCTCCCGCAGAATCACCGTAGGCTACGGATTCTGGATCTTCCTGCTCTCGGACATCATCATGTTCTCGGCGTTCTTCGCCACCTACGCCGTATTGAACGGAGCAACCAACGGCGGCCCGGGCCCCGCCCAACTCTTCGACACCACCAATGTCGCCATTGAAACGGCGTGTCTGTTGGCGTCGAGCTTCGCTTGTGGAATGGCCTCCCTGGCGGTCGCGGAGCGCAACCAGAAATGGACTCAGATATCGCTGCTCGTGACGGGACTGCTGGGTGCGGCCTTTCTCATGCTCGAGCTGAAGGAATTCGCGAACCTGGTGGCACGCGGGGCCGGTCCGACCCACAGCGCATTTCTCTCATCTTTCTATACGTTGGTCGGGTGTCATGGCGCGCACATAACCGCCGGCCTGCTGTGGCTGGGGACGATGATGGCGCAGTTCTACGCGAAGGGATTCCGCGAAAATATCCGGCATCGATACCTGTGTTTCAGCCTCTTCTGGCACGCCCTCGACATCATCTGGATCGCGATTTTCAGCCTGGTTTATCTCAACGGTACGCGCATATGAATTCCGCTGGAGTTACCCCAGGCGACGCAGCAGAGAATGGCCATTCCAGACGGCGCGCAGTACGCACGTACCTCATCGGCCTGGGTCTGGCCATCCTGATGACAATCGCCTCCTTCTGGGCAGCGCAGACCCATTTGATCTACGGCCCTGGAATTTCCGTAGCCATTGTGGTGTTGGCCATAGCCCAGATGGGCATCCACCTGGTGTTTTTCCTGCATATCACCACCGCACCGGACAACACCAACAATGTGCTGGCCCTCGCGTTCGGCATACTCATCGCCTGCCTCGTGATTTTCGGCTCGCTGTGGATCATGGCCAACCTGAATCACAACATGCTGCCCATGGAGCAGATGTAGCGTCCGGGGGTGCGGGCCCTTATCATGCCCGTGGTTGCAAACCGCAAAGCCGGCAAGAGGCGCCCCACGGTGATCGTCCATCTGGTTGACGGAACTTACGAGCTGTTTCGGCACTTCTACGGGCTGCGGCGCTTCAACAAGGGCCAGGACAAGCCGCTGGGCGCGGTTCTCGGCGTGCTGACCACCGTGATACAGATGATCGAAGAGAAGGCAACCCATGTCGGTGTTGCCACCGATCACATCATTGAGTCCTTCCGGAATCAGCTTTGGCCCGGCTATAAAACCGGCGAAGGCATCGACCCGGCGCTACGGGCCCAGTTCGAGCCGCTGGAGGAAGCCCTGGCTGCCATGGGTGTCGTCGTCTGGCCAATGGTGGAAACAGAGGCGGACGATGCACTGGCATCCGCGGCGCATCTCGCGTCAGAGGATGAACGAGTCGAGAAAGTTTGTATCTGGACGCCGGACAAGGACCTGGCGCAATGCGTGCGGGCCGACCGCGTCGTGCAGATTGACCGCAAGTCCAAGGCGATCCGTGACGAAAACGGCGTTCGCGACAAGTTCGGCGTACCCCCCGCGCGGATCCCGGATTTCCTGGCGTTGGTAGGGGATACGGCCGACGGATACCCTGGTCTGGACGGAGTGGGTAAGGCAACCGCGGCAAAGCTGGTCAACAAATACGGCGCCATCGAGGCGTTTCCTCCTGACGTACTCGGCGAGCAGCAGGAGTTGGCGCTCAAATTCAAGGAACTGGCCACGCTCAAAACGGACCTGCCGTTATTCACCAACGTTGATCAGTTGCGATGGGCCGGGCCGACCCCCAGGTTCGCCGCGTGGGCCACAGCAGCGGGCGCTGGCAAGCTGCTGGACCGTGCTCAAAAACTGGCTCTGAGCCTGTCTGAATAGTGGCGGCGTCGCGCGGCTGGGCCCCAGCGATGCCGCTCGGGGGCCGGCCGCAGCAGGCGAACATTAGTCAGACGTGCCCCCGGACCGGCGCTTCAGAATGGCTCGCGCGGGCGCGCCTTCATGACCGACGACCCGCAGAGGTAACACGATCAGGTCATAGTTTCCCGGCGTCACATCCGCCAGCTGCAGCCCTTCGACTATGGGAATTCCCTTGCCCAGCAATATGAGGTGTGTCTTGAAGTCGGAAGACTCGTACTTCTCCATCGACAGATAGTCGATGCCCACCAGCTCCACACCCGCGTCCGCCAGCAACTGCGCGGCATCGGGTGCCACGTAGGTGAAATCCTCGTGGAATGTCGGATCAGTCATCCAATGGTTGCGGCTGTTCCGTGTGCGGAAAATGATACGGCGCGCACCCTTCCAATCGTGTTTGTTCAGCTCGGCCGCATCAATAATCTTTGCATCGGCCGTGCAGTCGATGACCCGTGCCGGCCCGACAAACCTGTCCAACGTCACCAGGTCAACCGGCGCACCGCCCTTGATGAAGTGCATGGGCGCGTCAACGTGCGTGCCGGTGTGCGCGCCCAGGGTGTAGCTCGACAGGGCCAGCTTGTCGCCCTTGTCGTAGTTCAGCGCGAAATCCAGTTTGACAGGCGTATTGCCCGGATAGACCGGCGTCGTCTTCGGATCAATCGGGGCTGAGATATCGATCCAACTGCCGGCGCGCGGCTCCGCGCTCGAGAAAGTCGACACAACGAGGGCAGCCGTCAATGCCGCGAGCTGAGCTGGACGGTGTTTCAAGGCGAGCCTCCGTGAGCGTGAGGCTCCTAGCCTACGGCGGACTGGAGCTGTTGTGCAATCAATCCTGACATGGGCGGCAGGCCCCCGATTTCAGCGCCGCCCACGGCCGCCAGGACACGCCATTTCCCGGCAGGAAGCGCGGCGTGATCATGGGACGTCGAGCCGAAGTTAAATACACAAAGCAGACGATCGTCGCGGTGACGGCGCTCAATCACCAGAAGGGTCTTCGTCGCCTCCACGACCCGGAGCGATCCGATCCGCAGCGCGGGAGAGCTGTTTCGAAGCGCAATGAAGCGTCTCGTTATTGCAAGCTGCGAGTCGGAGTCGGCATTTTGCGCATCGACCGCCAGTGACAGATGGTCCCGCGGTACCGGCAACCACGGCCGTGCCTGCGAAAACCCTCCAAACTTCGCCTCCGCGATCCAGGGAATGGGCGTCCGGGCGCCATCCCGACCCAAGGTCAGAGGCCAGTTGGCGATAGCCTCGGGGTCCCGCAGATCCTCAAAAGCAATTTCGGCCTGGGGCAGCCCGAGCTCCTCTCCCTGGTACAAGAAGATATTGCCGCGCAGGCTCACGAGAAGCAGCATGGCGAGCTGTGCCCCGATGACGCGATCGGCCGCGCTCACCCACCTCGATACGGCCCTTGGAGCATCATGATTCGAGAACGCCCAGCTCGGCCAACCGGTCACACCATCGTCCGGCCAACTCTCCAACACCGAGCGGATCAGCGGGGGCGAGAACGATTCAGCGTACAGGAAGTTGAATCCATAGGCCGTATGGAACAGCTTGTCACCCGCGATGAAACGCTTCATCGTGGGCTCGCCACCCTCCCC
>Ga0068858_100000699_pt1 | contig 35054 bp, 22 predicted proteins | sample KBSSwiS12_FD_66589 | JGI IMG/M metagenome (GOLD analysis project Ga0068858, IMG submission 66589) | Switchgrass rhizosphere microbial communities from Kellogg Biological Station, Michigan, USA - KBS Switchgrass S1-2 | ecosystem: Host-associated > Plants > Roots > Rhizosphere > Soil ... | reverse complement strand
CCTCCTACTCCGCGCGCAGGGCGCGGACGGGATCGATGCGCGTGGCGCGCAGCGCCGGCAGGAGGCTCGCGGCCAGCGCCGCCACCGCCAGCAGCGCGGCGGACGCGAGCAGCGTCGCCGGGTCGTGGGGCGGAACGCCGACGAGCAGGCCGGACAGGAGCCGCGCGAGCGCGAGCGCCGCGGCGAGGCCGGTGGCGAGCCCGATCGCGACGGGCACCAGGGCCTGGCGCGCGATCAGGGTCAGGATGCGGGCGCGCGTCGAGCCGAGCGAGAGTCGGACGCCGATCTCGCGCGTCCGCTCGATCACGCCGAACGCCGTGAGCGCGTAGATGCCGGCGAGGGCGAGCGCGAGCGCGGCCGCGCCGAAGATCTCGAGCAGCAGCGTGTGGAACCGCCGCTCGGCGAGAGACGTCACGAACGCGTCCTCCATGGGGCGCGCGGCGGAGGTCGCGACGTCGCGGTCGAGGGCGCGGATCTCCCGCTGCACCGCCGGAATCAGCGATACGGGCGCGCCCTGCGTCCGCACCGCGAGGCAGAAGATGTTGGCCAGCCAGACGGAGACGTCGGCCGGAGTCTGGGCGTAGGGGACGTACACGTCGGCGGTGGGCTCGGCGTCGAGGCCGGTGTGCCGAATGTCCCCGACGACGCCCACGATCTGAACGGTACGCCACGGCGCATCGTCGATCTCGAGGCGCTCGCCGATCGGGCTGCGATCCGGAAAGTGGCGCCGCGCCAGCGTGCGGCTGATGAGGACCACCGGCGTCGAGTTCGCGACGTCGTGCGCGTCGACGTCGCGGCCCGCGAGCAGCGGGACGCCGAGGGTGCGGAAGTAGCCGGGTGCGATCGCGCGGTAGTTGGCCGAGGGCGCCTTCTCGCGCTCGATGTCGGCGCGCCCCACGATGGTGAAGGCGATGTTGGCGCGCCACTGCGTGAGCGGGTTGATCGAGGCCGCCGAGACCGCGGCGACCCCGGGAAGCTCCGACAGCCGCGCGTTCGCCTCGTCCGCGAAGCGGGCGATCGCCGCGGGGGTGCCATAGCGGCTCTTCGGCAGCGAGAGCTGGACGGTCAGCAGGTGGTCGGGCCGGAACCCGGGGTCCGTCGCGCGCAGCCGCTGGAGCGTGCGCAGGAGGAGTCCCGCGCCGACGAGCAGCACGAGCGAAAGGCCGACCTCCGCCGCCACGAGAACCGCGCGGGCGCGCGCCCGCCGGCGGCTCCCGGTCGATCCGCGCCCGACGGCGCGGAGGCTGTCGGAGAGTCCCCATCCGCTGCCCTGCAGCGCGGGCGCGAGGCCGAGCCCGAGCCCCGCCGCGAGGGAGAGCCCCGCCGTGAAGAGGAGCACGGAGAGATCCATGCCGATCTCGGACGCGCGCGGCGGCGCCGGACCCAGAGCGAGGAGGCCGCGGATGCCGGCGAGCGCGACGAGGAGACCGAGCGCGCCGCCGGCGATCGCGAGGACTCCGGTCTCGACCAGGAGCTGCCGCAGGAGGTCCCGCCGGCGCGCGCCCAGGGCGGCTCGCAGCGCGAGCTCGGGGCGCCGGGCCGCCGTGCGCGCCAGGAGCAGGTTGGCGAGGTTGGTGCACGCGATCAGCAGCACGAGCGCGACGGCGGCCTGCAGGACGAGCAGCGTGCGGCGGGAGTTTCCGACGACGAGCTCCGCGAGCGGCTCGACGCGGACGCCCTGCTTCCCCGCGTTGGTGTCGGGGTAGGCGGCGCGCAGCCGGGCCACGATCGGGTCGAGCTCGGCCGAGGCCTCCGCCACCCCGACGCCGGGACGCAGGCGGCCCACGACCCTCAGGAAGCCGCTGGCCCGGCGCGCGCGCCGCGGATCTCCCTCGAGGGAGAGCGGCGAGACGAGCTCGGCGCTCGAGGCGAAGAAGGGGAAGGCTGCGGGGAGGACGCCGATCACCGTGTAGGGCTCGCCGTTCAGGGTCAGGACGCGGCCCAGCACCTGCGGATCCGCGCCGAACCGCGAGCGCCAGAGTCCGTCCCCGAGCAGGGCCACCTTCGCGGCTCCCGGGCGTTCTTCCTCGGCGGAGGGCAGGCGGCCCAGCGCGGCGCGCACGCCGAGCGAGACGAAGAAGCCGGCCGAGGTCCACTGCGCCTTGAGCGCGACCGGCTCGTCGATGCCCGTCAGGTTGGCGCTCCAGCCTCCCCAGGCCGCGAGGAACTCGAAGCTCTTCGTCCCGGAGCGGAGATCGAGGAAGTCGGCGATCGAGAAGGGCTGCCGGTCGCTGCCCGGCTCGACCGAGTAGACCGAGACGAGGCGGTCGGCGCCGGCGAAGGGGAGGGGCCGCAGCAGCACGGCGCGGACGACGGTGAAGATCGCCGTGTTGGCGCCGATCCCGAGGGCGAGCGTCCCGACGAAGGCCGCCGTGAAGCCGGGGCGGCGCCGAAGGCCGCGAAGCGCGAGGCGCAGGTCCCGAAAGAGGTCCGAGAGCATGGCGGATACCCCCTGGACCCGACGCTAGGCAAGTTCTATGATATTAGCAACGATGATTTTGAACGATCTCGATATCAGATCTTCTGATCGCAGGGCATAGCCCGTGGAGCTGCGCCATCTCGCGACCTTCCGCGCGGTCCTTCGGGAGGGCAGCTTCCTGCGCGCGGCGCGCGCCCTGCGGCTCGCCCAGCCGACCGTGACCCTCCACATCCAGGAGCTCGAGGAGGAGCTGGGTCTCTCGCTCTTCGACCGCCGCGGGCGCCGCCGGCCGACGACGCCGGCCGGCACGCAGTTCTCGGAGCGGGCGCTCCCGATCCTGGACGCGGTCGACGCCCTGCGGCGCAGCATGGAGGAGCTCCGCGACGGAAGGAGCGGCTGGATCCGGATCGGCGCGATCGAGCCGGCCGCGAGTGAGCACGTCGCGCCGCTCCTCGGGCGGCTGCGGCGCGAGCGGCCCGCGCTCCGGATCCGGCTCGACGTGACCGGCACGCAGGGGGTCAGCCGCGCGGTCGCCGACGGGGAGCTGGACCTGGGCCTCTGCTCGGCGCCGCCGGCCGAGCTCTCCCTCGAGTTCGAGCCGCTCTTCGCGGAGGAGATCGCCCTGCTCGTGCCGCGCGGGCACCGGCTGGCGGGTCCGCGGACGATCCGTATCCGTGCGAGGGAGCTCCAAGGCGAGCCGCTGCTCCTGTCCGAGCAGGGCTGCGCCTATCGCCGCGCCGTCGAGACCGCGCTCTCGGAGCACGGGGTGCGGCCGCAGTGGGCGCTCGAGAGCGGGAGCACGGCCACGCTGCGGGCCGCGGTGCGCAATCGCGTCGGGATCGCGATGCTGCCTCGGCGCTCGGTCTCGCCGGCTCCGCCCGGAACCGTGGTGCGCGGTCTCTCGGATCTCGTCATCGCCCTGCCGGTCGGGCTCGTCCGGCGGCCGGACGCCGCGCCGCCGCCGCCCGCGCTCGCCGCGCTCACGGACGCGCTCCGGCGCGAGCTCCGCCGGCACGCGTCCCGCCCCGGCATCGGCGTGCGGTCCTTGCGCGATCCTGACAATCCCGGGCGGTTCGAATCCGTATCGTGAAGCGAGAACCGAGGAGGTCCGCATGACATCGCGACCGGTCGGGTCGAGGCTCGTCCCGCTTCTTCTCTTCTCCGCCGCCTTCGCCGCCGCAGGCGCTCCCGCCGCCGCCCAGGAGTTCCACTGGCCGGAGCGGGGGAAGAACCTGCAGGTCCTGCCGAAGGACTTTCCGCCGGAGCGGCTCCACGCCGTCATGAGCGGCTTCACGCGGTCGCTCGGCGTGCGGTGCGTCTACTGCCACGTCGGCACCGAGGGACGCCCGCTCGCGACCTTCGACTTCGTGTCGGACCAGAACCCCAACAAGGATCGGGCGCGCGAGATGTACCGGATGCTCGGGGACATCAACGGGCACCTGAAGAAGATCCAGCCCAGCGCCGACAAGCGCGTCAACATGTGGTGCCAGACCTGCCATCGCGGGAGGCCCCGGCCGACGACGCTCGCCGAGGAGCTCGACGCGGCGCGCCTCGGGACGCCGGGTGGGCCCGGCGCCGCGGTCGCGCGCTACCGCGAGCTCAAGCAGAAGTTCGACGAGAAAGGCGGGCTCGACTTCTCCGAGCCCGCGTTGAACGACTACGGCTACGAGCGTCTCGAGGCGAAGGACTCCGACGGCGCCATCGCCGTCTTTCGGCTCGCCGTCGAGGAGCATCCGGCGTCGGGCAGCGCCTGGGACAGCCTGGGCGAGGCCTACGCGGCCGCCGGGAAGCGCGAGCTGTCGCGCGTCGCCTACTCCAAGTCGCTCGAACTCGACCCGGGCAACGAGAACGCGGCGAAGCGGCTGCGGGAGCTCGACGCGCCGCATCCCTGAAGCCTCGGCGTCCTCCCGATAGAATCGGCGCCTCCAGAGAGGAGGGGTCATGTCGAGGATGCTCCTGCGCGGCGCCGGGCTTCTGAGCCTGCTCCTGTCGGCGTCTCTCGTGATCGGCCAGGCGTCCTCTGCCGCGGCGCACGGCGGAAAGGGGATCGAGGTCTCCGACATGAACCGGTCGGTCGACCCTTGCACCGACTTCTTCGACTACGCCAACGGCGCGTGGCGCGCGGCCAACCCGATTCCGGCTTCCATGCCGCGCTGGAGCCGGCGCTGGGAGGCCGGCGAGAAGGCCAAGGACGGACTGAAGGGGATCCTCGAGGAGGCCGCTTCGGCCCAGAACGCCGAGAAGGGCTCGAACGATCAACTGATCGGCGACTTCTATGCCGCCTGCATGGACATGTCCCTTCGCGACGCGGCCGGCATCAAGCCGATCGAGCCGCTGCTCGCGGAGATCGCCGCCGTCAAGACGCCGGCCGACGTCCAGCGCGAGGTCGGGCGCCTCCAGAGGCTGCGGATCTTCGCCCCGTTCGGCGTCACCTCGGGACCCGATAACCACAACCCGAACGACGTGATCACGCAGGTCTTCGCGAGCGGCCTCGGCATGCCGGACCGCGACTACTACTGGAAGTCCGAGCCGCGGTTCGAGGACGCGCGCGCGCGCTACCTCAAGCATGTGGCGGCGATCTTCCGGCTGGCCGGATCCGATGCCGCCGCGGCGAAGGCCGCCGCCGAGACCGTCCTGCGCGTGGAGAAGGCGTTCGCGGGCGAGTCGCTCGACAACGTCGCCCTGCGCGATCCGCGGGCGACCGACCACAAGATGACGATGGCGGGGCTGCAGAAGCTGACGCCCCGGTTCGACTGGGGCGCGCTCGCGCGGACGCTCGACCTGCCCCCGGCCGACGTCAACGTCGCCGAGCCGAAGTTCGTCCAGGAGGTCGACCGCCAGCTCGCGAGCACTCCCGTCGCCGACTGGAGGACGTATCTGAAATGGCAGCTCCTCGCTTCCGCCGCGCCGTCGCTCTCCGACGCTTTCGTCAAGGAGAGCTTCGACTTCAACGTGGCGTATCTGCAGGGCGCGAAGGAGATGAAGCCCCTCTGGAAGCGCTGCGCCGAGTCGACGGACCGCCTGCTGGGCGAGGCCCTGGGACAGAAGTACGTCGCGAAGTACTTCCCGCCCGAGGCCAAGGCCCGCATGCAGGAGATGGTCAAGAACCTGCGGCTCGCGATGGGCGAGACCATCGAGAGCCTGCAGTGGATGAGCCTGGAGACCAAGAAGAAGGCGCTCGAGAAGCTCTCGACGTTCAACCCGAAGGTCGGCTATCCCGACAAGTGGAAGGACTACAGCCGCGTCTCGATCCGCCGCGACGCCTACTGGGAGGACGTGGCCGCGGGCCGGCGATTCGCCTCCGAGGACGACCTCGAGCAGATCGGCAAGCCGGTCGACCGCGGACGATGGGGCATGACGCCGCCGACCTCCGACGCCTACTACAACCCGCTTCTCAACGAGATCGTCTTTCCCGCCGGGATCCTCCAGCCGCCGGCCTTCTCGATGGAAGCCAGCGACGCGGTCAACTATGGCGCGATCGGCGTCGTCATCGGCCACGAGATCAGCCACGGCTTCGACGACCAGGGCGCGCAGTACGACGCTCAGGGCCGGCTCGAGAACTGGTGGACGGCCGAGGACCTCAAGAAGTTCCATGAGAAGACCGCCTGCGTGGCCGCGCAGTTCGACGGCTATTTCGTCGAGCCCGGGATCCACCACAACGGCCGGCTCGTCCTCGGCGAGAGCATCGGCGACCTCGCCGGCGCGAAGATCGCCTACCGTGCGTTCCAGATCGCACAGAAGAGTCCGCCGGGGAAGCCGGGCCTGCCCACGGTCGACGGATTCACGCCGGACCAGCAGTTCTTCATCGCGTGGGGGCAGTTCCGCGGCGACGCGGTGCGGCCGGAGTTCGCCCGCACGATGGTCCAGGGCGACCCGCATCCGATCGGGCAGTATCGCGTGATCGGCCCGCTCTCGAACCTGCCGGAGTTCCAGAAGGCCTTCGGATGCAAGGCGGACGCCCCGATGGTGCGGTCCGCCGACAAACGCTGCGAGGTCTGGTAGAGGTTGTCGGTGACCGGTTCCCGGCGATCCGCAGGAGAGCGGGAAGACTGACGTCCGAGACTCGGAACTCAGGACTCGGGAACCGACAACCGAGAGCCGCGGACTTCCGTCACCGCGTGTTCTCCTTCGGGAACATCACTTTCTGGGGCGCGGCGTTGAGCCGTTCGAGGATCCGCCGCGTCAGAACGGTCTTCCGGCGGCCGGCGCGGCGAGGGGTCACCAGGTAGCGAACGGTCGCGTCGACCCAGGTGTTGGGATTGACGCGGAAGAGCACCGAAGGCCGATCCTCGACCTCCAGCTGGTCGACTGGCGTCTCCGCGAGCAAGTCCCGGTAGACGGCCACGCGTTCGGACATCCGCGAGCCGAGCTCCTCCTCGACCGTGGACCGCATGATGTTCGCCACGAACTCGAGGTCGGTCTCGTAGGCGAGCTGCACCGTGATCTCGTTCCAGATGTAGGGGAAGAGGGGCCAGGAGTAGTTGTAGACCATCGCACTGAACGCCATCGAGTTCGGGAAGCGGATGATGCGGCCACTCGGGTGGTCGGTGGAGAGAAACTCGCCGCCGAACTCCCAGAGCGTCGTGTCGAGATAGCCCACGTCGATGACGTCGCCGGTGGCCGATCCGATGCGGATCCGGTCGCCGACGCGGTAGGGCCGGCGCAGCAGGAGGTAGATCCACGCGAAGAAGCTCGTCAAGGGAGCTTGGAGAGCCCAGCCCAGGATCAGAGAGACGAAACCGAGGGAGAGGGCGGCGCCGTACCAGCCCACGAAGAGGATCGAGACGGCGGAGAGCAGCGCGACGAGGGTGGCGACGAGCTTGAGCGCGCGGCGCAGGTTGAAGCGGACGACGCGGTCGTCGATGCGGGGGACGAGGAACCGGAGGACCGAGAGGTAGAGGGTCAGGATCCCCGTCACCACGATCGCGGCGCGGAGCGCGCGCCGCGGCACGTCCCGGTCCGTCAGCGCGGGCCAGAAGACGCCGTTGCGAGATAGCAGGAAGAGGGCGGCCAGAGACGCGCAAAGGAGCGCCGCCAGGAAGACGTGGCGGAAGGGGGAATCCAGCTTCTCCGGCCTCGCGTCCGGAGCCGACTTCTTGAGCTCCGCCTGCACGGACGGCTGATGGCGAATCTCGGCTGGAGGCATCGCCTCGACCTGATCCTGCGGATCCGCGTCGTTGGGCCCGAGGGGCTCGGGGCGATCCCGCATGCGTGCTCATCGTGCAAGATCCAGACCCTCGCCACGCGCGGCCAATGGGGCGCCGGAGCGACGCGGCGCGATTTTCGGTCCCGCCGGTCCCGGCTCGCAACATAATTCGCCCCGTGACGAGCAGCACGGGCGCCGATACCCGGGCGTCCAGCCCGGCCACGAGCAAGTTTTCAAGGCGGCGGTTACGGTCCGCCATCGGGCTGTGGCGCGGATCCGTGCGGCGGACCGATCTGCTCATCTGCACGATCTTCATGGCGCTCTCGGTGGGGCTCGGGGCGTACGTCTGGGCGCGCGCGCACGCGGCGGCCCGGTTCCTGTTCGCGAGCCGTGCGCAGGCGCTCCAGGGCGCGATCGCGAAGAAGCTGTCCGATCCCCTCGAGGATCTCAGCGCGCTCCAGAGCTTCCTTCAGGCCTTCGGCAGCGTGTCGCGCAAGCAGTTCCAGCTCTCGGCGGAGCCGATGCTCCGGCGTCACATCCACGTGTACGCGTTCGAGTGGCTGCCGGTCGTGCGGGAGAGCGAGCGGCGCGCCCTCGAGGCGGAGGCGAAGACCGCGGGCCTCGCGGGCTACCACTTCTGGGAGTCGGGCCCCGACGGGATTCCCCGTCCCGCCGCCCGGCGTCCGACCTACGTCCCCATTCATTTCATGGAGCCTCCCAACGCCCTGGCGCTCGGGCTCGACCTCAGCGCAAACCCGGACCGCTGGCCGACCGCCGAGAAGGCGCGCGACCTGGGCGAGGCCACCTCCACCGATCCGTTCGTCCTGATCGAGGACGCGAGCCGCAGCGACGCGACGTCGGCGGTGGCCGTGTACGCACCCGTATACGTGGACCGGGACCCGGGCACCGAGGCGGGCCGGCGCAAGGCGCTCTATGGTTTCGCGAGCGCCATCTTCCGGATCGGGCCCCTCGTCTCCGGAGCGGCCGCCAGCCGCGACGCCGGCGACACCTCCGGCTTGGGCTTCCTCCTGCGCGACCTCGCGGCGGAAGGATCGCCGACGCTGGCCGAGCGGCCGAAGGGCGCGGGCGCTCTGCCTCGCCGCGCGGGTCTCGAGCTCTCCGCGATGCCGGTCCCCTTCGCGGACCGCCGCTGGAACCTCGACGTGTTCGCGCTGCCGGGGAGCTTCCCGACGCCGCTGCGCGGAGCGATCATCGCCACGGTCGCCGGGCTCCTGTTCTCGCTCATCGGCCTCGTCATCCATACGTCGTTGCGGACGATCATCCGACTGCGCCGGCAGATCGAAAAGGTCGGGCCCTACCGACTGGTCTCGAAAATCGGCCACGGTGCGATGGGGATCGTCTGGGAGGCGCGGCACGCGCTGCTGCGCCGGCCGACCGCGGTCAAGCTCCTTTCCCCGGGCATCGCGGGCGAGCGCTCGCTCGCGCGCTTCGAGCGCGAGGTCCAGTTGACCGCGGGGCTCACGCATCCGAGCACGATCGCCATCTACGACTACGGCCGCACGCAGGAGGGGGTCTTCTACTACGCGATGGAGCTGTTGAAGGGAATCAACCTGCTCCAGCTCGTGTCGTTCGACGGCCCGCTGCCGCCGAGCCGGGCCGTGCACCTCTTGCGCCAGGCGTGCGGCGCCCTCGCCGAGGCCCACGCCGCGGGACTCATCCACCGCGACGTCAAGCCGGCCAACCTCATGGTGTGCCGGTATGGCGGGATCCCCGACTTCCTGAAGGTCCTCGACTTCGGCCTCGTCAAGGACATCGCCGCCGAGGCCATCGGCACCAATCCCGCCGCCGCCCCGGGCGATGCCGCGCTGTCCCAGGATGGGTCGCTGCTGGGCACGCCGCTCTACATGGCGCCCGAGGGCATGACGGACCCGACGAAGATCGACCCGCGGGCGGACATCTTCGCGCTGGGAGCGGTGGGATATTTCCTGCTGACGGGGAGCTCGCCGTTCCCGGGGCGAACCGCGATCGAGGTCTTCTCGCGCGAGCGACAGGGGCCTCCGCGTCCGCTCGGCGAGGCCGCGCGCCATCCCGTGCCCGCCGACCTCGAGAGCGTTCTCATGGTCTGCCTCTCCTACCGTCGGGAGGACCGGCCCGCTTCGGCGGAGGCGCTCGACGGGATGCTGGAGGCGTGCGCGGTGGCGTCCGCCTGGGGGCGTACGCAGGCCGGGGCCTGGTGGAGCGAGAAAGGGGAGGCGGCCCTGCGCTCGGCCCGGGGCCGGGCCGAGCGGCACGAGGGGAGCAGCTTCCTGAACCTCACGACGCCCGAGGAAAGCTCCGAGTTCTAGCCCGGGGTGGCGCTCGCGCCGGCTCAACATAGAATGAGCCGCAAAACGAGGTTCGCCATGTTGACCGTCGACGCCGCTTTCGATCGACTGGGTACGGCCCTCCGGCAGCGGGGATATGCCTTCAGCAGGGAGGAGAAACCGGAAGCCGTCGGCGACCGGATGTCCGTCTACACCTCCCCGAACATGTCGGTGCGCATCTACTGGTTCGACAAGGCGCGGCTCCTGATCCTCCAGGTCAAGGTCGAGGGCGAATGGGTCGAGTTCGCGCGGCGCGGGTTCGGGCCCAGCGGCCTGGAGGACACGGCCGTCGAGGCGCTGGTGCGCGCCGTATTCAACGAGGTCGCGGAGACCTCCACGGACGCGGGCTGATCGAGGTCGAGCGGCGCCCATGGGATCGCCGCCTGCGTGAGCAGCTGCGGCGCCTGCTCCGGAGGCCCGCGTCCGACTGGGCGGGTCCCGACCCGGCCGCCGACGCCGTCCGGCGCGCGGCCCCTCCCGAAGACGAGAACCAGCACGAGGTCGTCTGCCTGGGGCAGAGCGTCGACGAGCTCGACGCACGGCTGGCCTCGTTCGCCGCCGCGGGACACCGGCTCTTCCTCGTCTCCGGCATGGGTGCGGCGGACGCCGACTCGCCTTGCTCCATGCGCGAGCGGGGACAGCGCCTCTTCGATGTCCTCCTGCGCGGCCCCGATCCGGCGGAATCCTTCGCGGCGCTCGACCGGCTCCGGCGGGACGCGTCGATGGGCGCGACGGTCGCGGTGGTCAAGGAGCACGCCTGGCTCCCGCTCGCCGAGCGCCTGCGCGCGGAGCGCGGGTGGCGCGTGCTCGACCTCTCGTCGGGCGACGTCGGGAGCCTCGGCGGGGCCGCGTTCACCGCGGCGCTCGCCGACGCGTTTCCGAAGATCTCGGTCGTCGTCGTCACGTTCAACAACCGCGAGTTGAACCGAGCCTGTCTCGAGAGCGTCTTCGCGCGCACCGAGTGGCCGCGCTACGAGGTCCTCGCCGTCGACAACGGGTCCACCGACGGGACGCCCGGTCTCCTCGCGGAGCTCGCCCGCGAGCACGCCAGCCTCCGGGTGATCGCGCTTCCCGAGAATCGGGGCTTCCCGGCGGCCTGCAATGCGGGTCTCGCGGAGGCGACGGGGGATCCGCTCATCCTGCTGAACAACGACACGATCGTCACGCGGGGCTGGCTGACCGCCCTCCACCGGCACCTCGCGACGAGCCCGAGGCTCGGGCTGATCGGCCCGGTCACCAACGCGATCGCCAACGAGGCGAGAGTCGAGGCGGGTTACGCGGATCTCGCAGGACTGCCGCGCTGGGCCGCCGTCTGGTCGCGCCGGCACGACGGCGAGACCTTCGAGATCCCTATGCTCGCGTTCTTCTGCGTCGCGATGCGGCGCGAGGTCTTCGAGGCGGTCGGTCCCCTCGACGAGCGCTTCGGGCTGGGCCTCTTCGAGGACGGCGACTACTGCCGGCGCGTGCGCGCGAAGGGGTGGGAGCTCCGCTGCGCCCGCGACGCCTTCGTGCACCACTGGCAGAACGCGTCGTTCCGGCGGCTGGGAAGGAGCGCGTATTTCGCGCTCTACGAGGAGAACCGGCGTCGGTACGAAACGAAGTGGGGGCTTTAGCGCTTCGAGGCTCGGGTCCCTACGAGCTCGAGACTCCGGCCCCCTCGAGCGCGCGGCGCAGAGCCGCGGCGGCTTCCACCCCGTGCTCCAGGAAGAAGTCGGCGTGCGATCCCGGGACGCGCACGATCTCGCATCCGCCGCGGGCCAGCCGCTTCCACGCCGCCGAGAACCCGCGGCGCTCGCCCTCCTCGCTCTCGATCACGAGGAGCCGCCCGTCGAACGGCCCCGGATCCCACGCGGCCGCCGCGGCGACGTAGGAGGCGCGGCGCCGGACGCGCTCCCAGTGGTATCCCTCCGCGAGGAGACCGCGCGCGCCGACGCGCCCCATGCGGAGCACGTAGCCCGCACGGCCGCGGGGCATCTGGCGCAGGACCGACAGGTGATGCGCGAGCCGGCGACGGAAGTACGAGAAGCGCTCGAGGAGGCGGACGGCGGCCGGCGCACGGCGGCTCAGCCACACGCGGCGCCGCCGCCCCGGAGTGGGAAACGGCGCATCGAGCAGGGCGAGCAGCGCGACCGGCGCGCCCGTCTCCCGCAGCCGACGCGCCATCTCGAAGGCGATCGTTCCTCCGACGCAGTCGCCCACGAGCGCGTACGGGCCCTCCGGCGCGGCCTCGCGGAGCTGCCGGAGGAAGCGCGCGGCGAGGACGGGCGCCGGCGGATGCGGCGCGGGCCCCGGGCGGAAGCAGTAGAACGGAAAGCCTCCGCCGGTCGACCGGGCGATGCTTCGAGCGCCGAAGACGTTCTCGCGGTCGCCCGCGCCTCCGGGGACGACGAAGACCGCCGTCCGCGTGCCCTCCTCGAGGGCGATCGGGGCGATCTCCGTCGATCCGCCGCTCCGTCGCGCCCGCGCCGCCAGCGCCGAGGGCGTCGGCGCCGCGATGAGGTCCGCGGCCGAGAGCTCGACGCCCAGCGCGTCGGAGGCGGCGGAGAGCGCCGTGACCGCCGCGAGCGAGTCGCCGCCGAGCTCGAAGAAGTCGTCGTCGGCGCCGACGCGGGCGAGATCGAGCGCCTCGCGAAACGCGCTGACGGCCGCCTCCTCCATCGGGTCGCGCGGGGCGACGAAGGGCGTCTCGAGCGGAGGCCGCCCGGCCGGAGGCGGCGGAAGGGCGGCGCGGTCGACCTTTCCCGACGGCGTGCGCGGCAGGGCGTCCAGGAAGACGAAGGTAGACGGGCGCAGCGACGCGGGCAGCCGTTCCTCCAGCGACCGGCGCAGCGCGGAGAGCGTCGGCGGGTTCTCCGGACGGCGGACGACCCAGGCGGCGAGGCGCGTTCCCCGCGGCGTCTCGAGCCCGCCGGCGACCGCCTCCCTCACGCCCGCGACCTCGAGCAGTGCGGACTCGACCTCGGCGGTCTCGACGCGGTGGCCGCGCACCTTGAGACGCGCGTCCTTGCGGCCGGCGTGCAGGAGGCAGCCGTCGGGCAGCCGGCGGCCGAGGTCGCCGGTCCGGAACTGGCGCCAGCCCGGCCGGTCGGGCACCGGCAGGAACGCGGCGGCCGTCGCGACGGGATCCTTCCAGTAGCCCAGCGCGAGCGTGCGGGCGCGCACGGCGATCTCGCCCTCGGCTCCTTGCGGGGTCTCCCGGCCCTGCTCGTCGAGCAGGACGACCTCGGTCTCGTCGACCGCGTAGCCGAGCGGCGTGCCGCCGGGCCACGGCGTGTCGTGGCCGGCCGCCCAGTGGCGGATCACGTTCATCTCCGTCGCGCCGAATCCGAGGTGGAAGGCGCAGGAGCGCGGAAATCGATTGCGGAAGAGGTCGAAGTCGGACGCGAAGATGGGCTCGCCCCCGAGCCTCACGATGCGCAGGCGCGAGAGGTCGTCGCTCCCGTCGAGCGTCGCGGAGAAGCTGCGGAACACGCTGGGAACCGAGTGACAGATCGTGATCGCCTCGGCGGCGAGGAATCGCGGCAGCCGGCGAAGGCCGTCGCCGGCGAGGTCCCAGGGGCAGACCGCGGCGCCCAGCAGGAGCGCGCCGAAGACGTCGGAGACGGACGCGCCCACCGAGACCGACGCGAGCAGCGCGAGCCGGTCGTCGGGGCGGATCGCGAGGGCCGTCGCGAGCTTGCGCACGTTGTGGAGGACGTTGCGGTGGCTCTGCATCACGCCCTTCGGGACGCCCGTGGAGCCCGACGTGAACAGGACGTACGCGAGCGCGTCGGGGGAGACGGGAGCGTCGGAGGCCGAGGCGGGCGCGCCCGCCGCGATCTCCTCGGCCCGCCACGTGTCGGCGCGCCCGCCGGCGAGGCTTCGCGCGGCGTCGCACTGCGCGTTCCCCGCGACCAGGACCGCCGCGTCGAGAGCGCTCGCGATCGCCGAGAGCCGCGCGGCGGGCAGCCTCGGGTCGAGCGGGACGTAGACGCGTCCGGCGCGAAGGGCGCCGAGCATCGCGGCGAAGAGGAGGGCTCCGGGGTCGGCCAGAAGCGCGATCGGCCTCTCCGCGGACGCTGTGCCGAGGCGGTCCGCGAAGGCCCGCGCGAAGCGGGCGGAGAGCACGTCGAGCTCGGCGTAGGTCGCGAGACGGCCCGTCGCGGACTCGCGCACGGCGGGCCGGTCGGGCACCGCGCGCGCGATCCTCGCGAACCGCTCGCCGATCGATCGCTCGATCTCGGCCTTCTCGAAGGGGAGCGCGTCCATGGTGCGATGCGCGTCAGGGGGACGGCGCGCCGTAGAGCGCCTGCAGACGCGAGTAGAACTCGAGATCGCCCGGCCCGTGCTCGGGCGGCCCGATGCCGGAGGCCTTCCAGCCGCCGAACGGCGCGCTCGCGTCGGCGTCGGCGGTCGAGACGTTCCACTTGAGCACGCCGCTCTGCGCCTCGCAGGCGAAGCGCGCGTTCCAGGGTCCCGGACCCGCGAAGAGCGCCGCGACGAGGCCCTGCCGCACGCCGTTGGCGAGCGCGAGCGCCTCGTCGAAGCTCCGCGCCCGCTGGAGCACGAGGACGGGGCCGAAGGTCTCCTCCTGGACGATGGCGCTCTCGGCGATCGCGTCGACGACGACGGTGGGCGGATACCAGGCGCCGGCGCCGGCTCCCGGCGGCGCCGCCGCGTCGCCGTGCGGCGTCACGACGCGCGCGCCCCCCGCGGCGGCCTCGGCGACGGCGGCCGCGACGCGGTCGCGGGCCTGTGCGGAGACGAGCGGCCCGACCTCCGTCGCGGGATCGAGCGGGTCGCCCCAGCGCAGCCGCGCGACGGCCGAGAGCACGCGTTCGAGGAGCGGCGGGAAGAGCGCGTCGGCGACGATGGCCCGCCGGTTCGCGGTGCACTTCTGGCCGGCGAACGCGAAGGCGCCGCGCGCGATCTGCTCGGCCGCCTGATCGAGGTCCGCTCCCGTCCAGACGATCGCCGCGTTGTTGCCGCCGAGCTCGGCCTGCAGCGGGATCCGGCGCCTCGCGCAGATCTCCTGCGCGGCCCACCCCGCCGCCGAGGAGCCGGAGACCGTGACCGCGTCGACTCCCGGGTCCTCCATGACCGCCCGCGCCGCGCGGTGGTCGCCGGAGACGAGGGTCACCGCGCCGTCCGGGAGACCCGCCTCGCGCGCCATCGCGAGCGAGCGCTCCGCCAGCGACGACGCCGCCGGCGCGGGCTTCCAGACGGCGGTGTTCCCGAGCGCGAGCGCCGGCCCGAGCTTGCCCCACGGGATGGCGAGGGGGTTGTTCCAGGGCGTGATCGTGGCGACGACGCCGAGCGGCACGCGGCGGCTCGTCGAGCCGGATCCGGCGCGGGCCGGCGCGGGCGGCGTCAGCGCCGCGGCGTGCCGGAGGAGCTCGGCGGTTCGCCGCACCTCGGCCTCGCCCTGGGTCACCGGCTTGCCGACCTCGACGGCCATGCGGCGCGCGAGCTCCTTGGCTTCCTTCGCGGACTCGAGCCTCTCCGCGAGCGCCACGAGCACGCGCGCCCGCGCGTCGGACGGGAGCGCGCTCCAGCTCTCGCTCGCCGCCTTCGCACGCCTCACGGCCTCCTGCACGAGCCGGCCCTCCCCGGATTCTGCGAATCCCGACCCTCCGCGGAGCCACGCGACGAGCGCGTCGACGCTCGCGAACCGCGCCGCGCGGGTCTCGAGGTAGCGGCGGGTCACGGCGGCATGGAGCGGGTCGTCGCTCGCGACGGCGTCCTCGGCGACGAAGACCGCGAGCCCCCTCTGGTAGGCGTCGAGCACCGTCGCGCGGACGCAGCCGTGGAGGTGCACGCCCGCGACGAGGAGCGTGTCGGCCCCGGCGGCCGCGAGCGCGCGGTCGAGGTCCGGCGCGGAGAAGGCGGAGAAGAAGGCCTTCGAGACGGTCGCCTCGCCGGCGGCGGGCGCGAGCTGTGGCGGCTCGGCGTGGCCCGGCGTTCCGCGGACGCAGCGCAGGCGCGGCTGGGACTTCCAGTGCGGCATGGCGTCGCGGCCCGAGGCGTCGACCGACGTGATCGCGTGGACGACGGGCATCCCGGCCGCGCGCGCCGCCGCGAGCAGCCTCTGCGCGTTCGCGACCACCACCCGCGCCGCCGGCTCCAGTCCCGGCGCGCTCAGGAAGTCGTGTTGCAGATCGACGAGGAGGAGGGCCGGCCTCATTCCACCCGGCGCGCGCGCTTGGCGACCCTCCCCGCGATGCGCTCTCCCATCTCCTCGGTGCCGACGACGATGGCGCCCGGGGACGCCAGGTCGAAAGTCCGGAAGCCCTGGTCGAGGACCTCCGCGATCGCCTCCTCGATCCACGCCGCCTCCCGGTGGAGCCCGAAGCTCTCGCGCAGCATCATCGCGAGCGTTGAGATCTGGCCGATCGGGTTGGCCCGTCCGCGCCCGGCGAGGTCCAGCGCGGAGCCGTGGTTGGTCTGATACACCGCCGCGCCCGCCTCGGAGAAGTTGCCCGAGAACGACATCCCGCGCGACGCGAGGAGAACGGCGCCGAGGTCGGCCAGCACGTCGCCGAAGAGGTTCGAAGCCGCGATCACGTCGAACGAGAGCGGCTCCTGGATCAGGAGGTATGCGCACAGGTCGATGTCGAGGACGCGCAGCTCGACGCCGGAGGCCTCCGCCGCCTCGCGGGCGAGGTCGCGCCACAGAGCGCTCACCGTCGGCAGGCCGCCGTCCTTGATCACGACCGCGAGCCTGTTGCGCCGCGAGGCCGCGAGCTCGGCGGCCACGGACACGAGCCGGCGGACGTGCTCCTCCGCGTAGTGGAAGGCGTGGCGGCAGAGGCGCCCCCGCTTCGGATCGAGGACCTCGTCCCACTCTCCGAGGTATTCGCCGCCGGTGTTCTCGCGGACGATGAGGATGTCCGCGCCGTCGACGGTCGACCCCTTGAGGCGTCCCGCCTCCTGCAGCGCCGGGTACGGCCGCAGCGGGGAGAGCTTGCAGAAGAGGTCGAACCGGCGGCGGAGGTCGTAGACGAAGCGGCTCCCTCCGGGACCGGTGAGGATCGCGCCGCCGCCGGCGAAGATCTCGTCGCAGAAGCCGGAGACCTCCTCGGTCAGCGCCTTCCCGGAGAGGACCTCGGAGTCGCGCCCGATGGGGCCTCCCGTCCGCAGGGCGAAGCGCGCCCCGCCCGCCTCGGCCGCCGTGAGGACCTCGAGGGCCGCCCCGATCACCTCGGGGCCGACGCCCTCGCCCGGGAGGACGCCGATGGAGAAGTTCCCGTTGGACGCGGCAAGCCGCGGCTCCCGGAAGACTGCGGCGGTCCACCGACGCTCGCTCCTGACCAGATCGGGTCCTTGGCGCAAATTGGCCTCTTTTGTGCGGAGTGTATCCAAGGCCGCCCGGACGGAGCCAGTCGCCTCCGCGGAAGGTCTAGGCCGCCGGACGCGAGCGCCTCCGCGACGCGATCACCTCCGCGACGTGCTCCGCGTCCCGCCCCACCCCGTGGATCATGGTCGAGGAGAGCGCGTAGAGAAAGAAGAGCCCCACGAAGTAGAGGCCGGGCTCGCCGGCCGCGACGCCGCGCTCCTGAATCGGCTCACGATGCGCGTCGAACACGGGCAGATCGATCCACGAGAATCCCGGATGGAACCCCGTGCACCAGACCACGTTGGCCACGTCGAGGACGCGTCCGTCGTCGAGGAGCGGTTTGCCGTCCCGGACCCCGGCGACGCGCGGGACGCGCCGCACGCCGGCGGCCGAGAGATCCCCGGAGCGGGTGCGGATCAGCGGCCCTCCCTTCGAGTGCAGGACCGGCGCGGCCTTGCGCCCGATGGCCGTGCCGAGCGTCAGGATGCGGTGGAAGACCACGCGAAAAACGAGCCTCGCGAGGAAGAGCTTCGCCGCGAGCCCGTGGATCCGGAACGGCACCTGCCCGACGTCTCTCCCGGACATCCAGGTCTCGTGCTCGCGCACCGTCTCGATCGCGATCTCGGCTCCCGAATTGCCGGCGCCCGCGACGAGGACGGCGCCGGGCCGCAGCTGCGAGAGCCTCTTGTAGTCGGAGGAGTGCAGCTGGAGGATGCCGGGGTCGAGGAGACCGGCGAACTCCGGGAGCCGCGGACGTTGATAGCTCGCCATCGCAACGACGACGTGCGCGGCCTCCAGGCGTCGGCCGCCGGCGGCCACGACGTAGCGGTCTCCCTCGCGCGACACGCAATCGACGCGGACGCCGGCGCGGACGGGCAGGGCGAAGCGCTCCGCGTACGACTCGAGGTAGTCGGCCATCTCGTCCTTGGTGGGGAAGCGATACGGGTCTCCCGGAAACGGCATGCCGTCCAGCCCGTCGAAGCGGGCCGGCGTGAACAGCCGCAGCGAATCCCAGCGCCGCCGCCACGCGTCCCCGACGCGCGCGTTGGCGTCGAGGATCACGAAGGCGATGCCTCGCCGCTGGAGGTGATAGCCGACCGAGAGCCCGGCCTGCCCGGCGCCGATCACGACCACCTCGACCCATTCGGTGTCGCCGGGGGCCGCCGCCGACGCCGCTGCCGCGGCATGCCGGTGCCGGCGATGATCCGCGTCCGCGCCGTCGTCCGCCGCGGCCCGGCGCTCGGCCTCTTCCCGCTCGAGTCTCTCCAGGAGCGCGCGGAGAGCCGCTCCCTCTTCCACGATCGTGTCTCTCATGTCGACCTCCTCGGCGGCCTCACCGGGCCGCGTCGAGGCTCACGGTAGGGGAGACGGGCTCCCGGCCGCGTCGGGGCAATCCCCCAATTCGAGGGCCTCGCGGCATGGGGAATTCCCCCCATTCCGGTCCTCAGAGCAGCCGGTGCTCGTAGGCGAACGCCGTCGCGGCGGCGCGCGACGGGACGTCGAGCTTGGTGAGGATGTTGCTCATGTGGCGGTCCACGGTCTTCTCGCTCAGAAACAGCTGCGCCGCGATCGCCCGGTTGGTCTTTCCGGCGGCGACGAGGAGCAGGACCTCGAGCTCGCGCGGCGTCAATCCGTGGGGCCGGGCGGAACGCGCGCCCCCGGCGGCGTCGAGGCGAGCGAGGTCCGGGGCGGCGCCCAGCTCGAGGAACACGGCACGCGCCGCCTCCCGCTCGAGCTCCGCGCCCTCGGCGTCTCCCAGAGCGCGGCAGGCCTCGCCCACCAGGACACGAATCCGGGCGGCGAGATACGGCGCGTCGATCCGCCGCCAGGCGGCGAGCGATTCGCGCAGCGGCCCCAGGGCGCCGCGGGCGTCGCCCTCCGCGAGCGCCACCGCGCCGCGCGCGTGAGCCGCCATCGCGTGGACCACGTCGGTGTCGAGCGCCTTCGCGATCTCCGCGAGCTCCTCGCTGGCCGCGCGCGCCTCGTCTCGCTCCCCCGCGGCGAGGAGGATCTCCGCATAGGCCGGGAGCAGCCGGGTGCGCTGCAACCGATCCGACGCCGCCGCGACGACCCGGCGGATCTGGGCGACCGCCGCCGCCGGCCGACCCTGCGCGAGGCGCAGGAGCGCCAGGCCCGGTTGCGGCTCCCATCCTTCGCGGCTGGCGGCGCGATAGGCCTTCTCGGCCTCCGCGAACTCGCCCCTGAGCCGGTGGACCTCGGCCTCCTGGTAGAGCGCGGAGGCCGCCGTCTGCCGGTCGGACGTCTTCGAGAGGCGCTCGGCGGCGCGCCGGGCCTCGGCGAGCGCCTCCGGCCACGCGCCGTTCAACTGCAGGATCTCGGACCGATGGATCAGGCAATTGCCGCCGAAGACGACCTCCGGTTGATCCGCGCACCAGGACGACAGGCCGCCGTCCACTCTCGGGATCGCTCGAGGGCGAAGACCTGCTGGCAGCTGTGGATGACCATGCAGTAGATGAGGCCCGTGACGATGGGCGTGAGCTCTCCGGCGGTGACCGCGACCATCGCCTCGTCGAGCAGCGCGAGCCCCTCGCGGATCCGGTCCTGGCGGACGAGGGCCTGGCCCTGCGACATCCGTCCGAACGCGATGAGGTCTCCGTCTCCGTAGCGCTCGCCGATCGCGGCGACCCTCCCAGCAGTCTCGTGGGCGCCGGCGAAGTCGTGTTCCGCCATCTGTTGCTGAACCACGGGCCCCAGCAGCCACCCTCGCTCGACGCAGTCCCCCTGCCCCTCGAGCAGTCGATGGGCTCGGCCGAACCAGCCGCCCGCCCGAGCCCGCTCGCGCAGGTAGGCGAGCCGGAAGCCCAGCCAGAACGCGGAGCGCACGGCGCGGAGCGTGTCCCCCGCCTCGAGATGCGCGTGGTGGGATCGCTCCAGGGTGGCGAGGAAGTCCTCGTCGAGGCCGAGAAGGCCCTGGCAGATCGCGAGGCGGTCGAGGTCCTCGCGCTCGAGGGGCTTTGTCCGGTCGGCGCTCGCGAACGCGTCCAGCGCCTCCCTCCAGGCCCCCTTCCGGTAATGCTCCCGTCCGCGCGCGACGCCGCTCATGGTCGAGGGCGCCGAGAATAACGCGACCCGCGAGCCGCGGCGGTTGTCGTTGTCCGCTAGTTCCGAGGCGTGGGCATCTTGGGCGGGTCTCCCGGCCGCTCGACCACGGCGTTCCCGTTGGGGTAGGCCTCGCTCACGCCCGGCACCCCCTCGGTGTTGTAAACGCTGGGTCCCGCAGTGGGTTGCGGGGGAGAGCCCTTCTCCCCGTAGTCCACCGTTGGGGCCTCGCTGAAAACGATGATCTGGCCGCCGCCCTCCATCGGCAGGTTGCCGATCAGCGCCGCGCCCTTCTCCTCCTGCTGCGCCTTGAAGGCCGGCAGGCCGACCAGCTCCTGGACCCGGATGACATCCGCCTGGCGGAGGGACATGAGCTTGCCCTCCTTCCAGGTGTTGAAGACGTAGTTGCCGTTCTTCATCTCCGGGTTCTCCTTGGAGAGAATCCGGCCCGAGGGCTTCAGGTCGATCTGGTAGACGTGGAACTGGGCGAGGTCCTTCGTCCGCTGGGTGATTTTGCGCACCTTCTCCTTCCGGAGGTGGACGATCTCCCGCTCGGGCCACACCTTGAAGACGTAGGAGTTGTTCTCGAGGACCGGCTTGTTGAGCGCGAACGCGGAGCCGGACGGGACGAGGTCGAGCTGGTAGATCTCGAGAGTCTCGGGCGCCGCGGTCGGCTGCATGCCCACCATGGGCGTCGGCCGCCGGCCCACCATGGGCGTGGGGCGCGGGTTGGGCTGCTGGCCTGTCAGAGGCACGGAGGACGCGGCCAGGACGAGTAGACCCGTCGCCAGTGCGGTTCGACGCATTTTGGACCTCGCTTTGTTCACAGTCTAGCGCACGGCCCGAACCTTTCCGGCCCGGCTCCGTATCTCTTGTCGATTGCCTACAGGAAGCCCCGCGGGGGCGGGGAGAGGAGGACCCATGAAGCGGCGCGAGTTTCTCAAGTCCACCGCGGCCGTCGGTTTCGCGGCCGCCCTGCCGAACGCATCGAGCTGGCTCGGGAGGATTTCGGGCCCGGGCGCGGGCCCGGGCAAGGAGGCGGAGAATCCCGTGCAGCCCATCAAGCCTCCGGCGGCGGGGCCGATCCCGGTCGCGTTCGTGCTCTCGGAGGGCGCGGTCCTCATCGACTTCGCGGGGCCGTGGGAGGTCTTCCAGGACACGTACGTCCCGGCGCGCGGATCGATGGACGAGCAGATGCCCTTCCGCCTCTATACCGTCGCCGAGGACACGAAGCCTTTTCGCGCGTCGGGCGGCCTGCAGATCGTGCCCGACTACGCCTTCGCCGACGCGCCGGCGCCGAAGATCGTCGTGATCCCGGCGCAGAAGGGCAACGCGAAGGCGGAGGAGTGGGTCCGCGCCTCGGCGAAGGCGACGGACGTGACGATGTCGGTCTGCACCGGCGCGTTTCTCCTGGCGCGGACGGGCCTCCTGTCGGGCAAGTCCGCCACGACGCACCACTCCTCCTACAAGAGACTCGCGATGCAGTTCCCGGACGTGCGCGTCCGGCGCGGCGTCCGCTTCGTGGACGAGGGAGCGATCGCGAGCGCGGGCGGCCTCTCCTCGGGCATCGACCTCGCGCTGCACGTCGTCGAGCGCTACTTCGGACGGGACGTCGCGACCGCGACGGCCTTCCAGATGGAGTACCAGGGGCAGGGCTGGCTCAACCCGGCCTCCAACGCGGTGTACACGCAGGCGCACAAGGCCGACGGCAAGAGCTACTGCCCGATCTGCGACATGGAGGTCGATCCGGCCAGCGCGCCGAAGTCGGCGTACAAGGGGAAGACGTACTTCTTCTGCTCCGGCGACCACAAGGAGGCGTTCGACGGAGCTCCGGAGAAGTGGCTCGAGCCCTGAGCGGGATCCGGGCCGCGATCCTCGTCAGTCTTCGATCGCCGCGGCCAGGTCCTCCGCGTCCTCGACGGCCTTCTGGTCCGCGGCGCTCATCGGGGACGGCTTCGTCTCGACCGTGACCTTGACGATCGTGCCGGTGAACCGGTTGTCTCCCTGCTTGTAGTCGTTGGACACGGCCGTCTCGCCATCCATCCCGACGTCGGCGCCCTCGTCCCCCGAGAAGGCGTAGGGCTGCGTCTTCGGGATGTGCCCCTCCGCGACCTTCTGGCCGTCGACGAAGAGAGCGCCCCTGCCGCCGGCGCCGGGCTTCGGCGCATCGGGAACGAACTCGTACTTGATCTCGTGCTTGCCCGCGGGCACGGCGGCGGTTCCGGCGATCTTGGTCCACTCGACGCCGAAGTAGTTGTATTCGAAGCGGGGGACCCCGTCCTTCATGAAGAGCGTCCACCCCCCGAACTTTCCGGCCTGGGCGAGAATGACGCCGTTGGTCTTCGCGTCGCGCAGCTCGACCGGCGCCGTGATCGTGAACGGCACGTTCTTCACGTTGATGAAGGCGTTCTCGGCCATGCCCGTCATGCCGGGGTAGACGGTGAGCGACGTTCGCCCGTTCATGAGGTCGGGACGGCCGGCGACCTTCGCGTCGAAGCGCTCGGAGCGGCGGTCGTCGATCGGCAGCACGTGGTTGGCCTCGGCCACCTTCAGGAAGAGCTCCTGCATCTCCTTGAGCTTCGCGGGATTCTTCGCGGCGAGGTCGCGAGCCTCGCTGAAGTCGTCGGCGGTGTGGTAGAGCTCCCAGGTGTCGTTGGCGAGCGGCGGCAGCGGCACGATCAGCCAGGGGATCGAGTGCCGGGTCGCGGCGACCCATCCGTCGTGGTAGATCCCGCGGTTGCCGAACATCTCGAAGTACTGCGTGGTGTGGGTCTCCGGGGCGCCCGCATTGTCGAAGGTGTAGAGCATCGAGGTCCCGTCGAAGGGCCGCTGCACCGTTCCATCGACGCTCTTCGGAAACGGCAGATTCGCCGCTTCCAGAACCGTCGGCGCGATGTCCGTGACGTGGGTGAACTGCGACCGGACGCCGCCGCCCTTCGGGACCCGCTTCGGCCAGTGGACCACGACGCCGTTCGTCGTTCCGCCGTAATGCGAGGCGATCTGCTTGGTCCACTGAAAGGGCGTGTCCCCGGCCCAGGCCCAGCCGATGGCGTAGTGGGGGAACGTCGTGGGGTCGCCCCAGTTCTCGAGGTGCGGCGTGTTGATCTCGGCGGTGCTGATGATGCCGTTCAGCGCCATCATCTCGTTGTAGGCGCCCTCGGGACCGCCCTCCGCGCTCGCGCCGTTGTCGCCGACGATGTAGAGGAAGAGCGTGTTGTCCATGACGCCCATCTGCTCGAGGCCCTGAACCAGCCGGCCGACCTGCTCGTCGGTGTGCTCGCCGAAGCCGGCGTAGGTCTCCATCTGCCGCGCCTCGATCTTCTTCTGGGCGGGCGTCTGGGAGTCCCACGAGGGGATCTCCTTCGGCCGCTTCGTGAGCTCGGCGTTCGCCGGGATGATGCCCGCCTTCTTCTGGCGCGCGAAGGTCTCCTCGCGCAGCGCGTCCCAGCCCCGGTCGAACTGGCCCTTGTAGCGGTCGATGTAGGGCTTGGGAACGTGGTGGGGCGCGTGGAGCGCGCCGGTCGCGAAGTAGACGAAGAAGGGCTTGTCGGGCGTCAGCGAGTGCTGGGCCTGCATCCAGGCCAGCGCCTGGTTCGTCATGTCGACCGTGAAGTGGTAGTCCGGAGTCTGCGCGTGCTCGACGCGGATCGTGCCGTCGAAGATGGCCGGAGCCCACTGGTTGGTCTCGCCGCCGATGAAGCCGTAGAACTTGTCGAAGCCCGAGTGCGTCGGCCAGCGGTCGAAGGGCCCCGAGACGGAGACCTCCCAGGGGGGCGTCTCGTGGTACTTGCCGAACGCCGCGGTGCTGTAGCCGTTCAGGCGCAGCATCTCGGCGAGCGGAGCGACGCTCTGCGGACGAATGCCGGTGTTCCCGGGAAATCCGGTGGCGAGCTCCATGATCGCGCCGGCGTTGTTGACGTGGTGGTTGCGCCCCGTCAGGAGCGCCACGCGGGTCGGCGAGCAGAGCGCGGTCGTGTGGAAATTGTTGAAGCGCAGGCCTCCGGCCGCGAGCCGGTCGAGCGTCTGCATGCGGATCGGTCCGCCGAAGGCGCTCGACTGCCCGAATCCGATGTCGTCGAGAAGGACGATGACGACGTTCGGCGCGCCCTGCGGCGCCGTCACCCGGAAGGGGGCGGGCGCCTTCGCGTCGCGCGCTGAGAGCTCGGAGATGGAGGCGGGCTGAGGCTCGGGAATCGGCAGGACGGTGCGGTCGACCGTCTGCGCGGCGAGAGTCTCGATGCCCGACGCCAGGGTGGCCAGGACGGCGACACTCCTCCAGAACGAGTTCGTCAACTTCAAGGGGTCCTCCGGTTGGTTGAGCGTTTAGGCGCGAAGCCTATCCCGTTCAACCGCGCCTCACAAGCGCCTGACGGTTCCCGGACCGACGTCAGCGATTCGGGGGCAGCCCGCTCCAGTTCAGGATTCCGTTCCAGAGAAACCTGTAGTCGGAGTGGTTCAGGTCGCGGTGCATCGGTGAGAAGTTGAACGCGAGCACTCGGCCCTTCCCGGCGGGGACGTCGAGGATCGCGGGACGGCCCTCGAGCTTCTCGACGTCCTTGCCGCCTCCGGACACGACGAGGGCGGCGGTCTCCTCCTTCGCCTTCTCGTCCTTGTCCTTCTCGTCGGCCTTCTCCGCCTTCTCCTTCTTCGACGCGTCCTCCTCGAAGTCGCGTTCCTCCTTCGTCGGCCGCGTGCCCCACTGGAGGATCACCCACTTCTTGTCGACGGGCCGCACCGAGTAGGCGTCGAGGTCGGTGCGGAACGCCGAGGTGACGGTGGGATAGCCGTACGCCAGCGGATGGTCGGGCCGGAGGAACTTGGCGCGGATCTCGGAGCCCGGCGTGTACGCGCCGCCCGAGCGAACGCTGACTCCGCGCACGAGCCCGCCCTCGAGCGGCAGCGCCGACCCGTTGCCGATCGCGATCATCAGGCCGCCGGAGGTCAGGTACTCCTGCAGGTTCGCCATGCCGGCCCAGCCGATGCCGCCGGTGATGTCGTCGGAGGCGTCGGGGACGCCGTGGCTCGGGAACTGGGCCGTCTTCGTGTAGGGCATCGGGCCCCACTTGGTGTCGATGCCCTGGACCTGGTCCTTCCAGCTCTCCTCGTTGTCGCCGTAGAGGAGGACGTCGTACTGGTCGCGCAGATGCCCGGCGCGGATCTCCTCGTCGCGGATATAGGCGTAGGGGATCTTCTCGCGGTCGAGGGCCATCCGCAGCCAGCCCGTGGCCTGCGTGTCGGACCAGAGGTGCCAGATGGCGATCCTCGGGATCGGCGACGGGTGCGACGCCACCTGCGGCGCCGCGGCGACGCCGTCGAAGGAGAGGCCCAGCTCGCTCGCGACCGACGACAGCGCCGAGGACAGGCCGGACTGCGCGGGGAGGATCCAGGAGCCGGCGGGGTAGTCGACGCTGCCCGCCTTGAACGGCTTCTCCGCGATCGCGACCGAGAACTCCTTCAGGCGGAAGCGCGCGGCGAGGAGCGCCTCCTGGCCCGTGTCCCTCAGGAGATAGACCGGTCCGGCGCCGCCGACCCTTCCGGCGACGGCGATGGTCTCCGTCACGGGGGCGAGTGACGCCGAGGCGATCTTCGCGTCGTCGATCCGCTTCGCCTCGAGCCCGTAGTGGACGGGGAGCGACCACGAGACGTCGTCGTAGGGCGTGTACGGCGTCTCCGGGAACTTCTGCGGCTCGAGGAGGTCGAGGGCGTAGTTGCGGTAGGGCTGGTCGAGCTCGACCACGAACGCGCCCTTCGCGAACGTCCCCTCCTTCACGGTCACGGGGGCGGTGAGGCGGGAGACCTCGATCTGCTGATTCCGCAAAAGCTCGACGAGCTCTCCGACGCGGCGCGGGTCGCCCTGGTCCTCGGGGATGACGAACGCGTAGGGGTTGCCCTTCACGCCCTTCTGCCAGGAGTTGAAGCCCTTCCGGTAGAAGTTGCGCAGCATCTCCTTCGCGTTCTTCGCGGTGTAGTCCAGGATCGAGAGGCAGCCCGACTCCATGTAGTTGGTGTTGTCGCGCAGCGACCAGACGAACGTCTTGTCGGGCGGCCACACGCGGTACCACTCGCGGTCGGTGACGGGCTTGTCGACGTAGCGCTGGTTGCGCAGCTTGCGCTCGACGGTCTCGGCCGTCCCGTTGCCGAAGGTCTCGTAGCCGCGGCCGAGAGAGTTGTGGTTGTTCGCGACGGAGTCGAGGAAGTGGAGGCCCCACTGCTCGCCGTATCCCCACGTCCAGACGCCCGGCATCCCGAGCGCGGTGAGGGCCTGGACCTCGTGGAACGAGGTCTCCAGCCACTCCGAGAGCACGATCGGGTCGAGGTGCGAGTTGTACGGGCCGGTGCCGTTCCACGTGTGCAGCAGCGGGATCGACTCGTGCAGATCGTGGACGGCGGTCGGGTGATACTCGGCGAACATCCGATGCACCGCCTGCGTCAGCCTCAGCGCCTGCTGATGCGTGTCGCGGTTGTTGTCGTGGAAGACGTAGTAGCCCCAGTAGGGCGGGGACTTCTCGGGCAGGGTCTCGTAGTCGGTCTTCCCCTTGAGGTAACGGTAGAACCAGTCGACGGCCTTGTCGCGGCCGTCGGGCTCCGAGACGGGGTTGATCAGCACGATGACGTTCTGGCGGATCTGCTGGATCATCGGCTGGTTCGACACCGCCAGCCGGTACGCGAGCTCCATGACCATCTCGGGGCTGCCGGTCTCGGTCGAGTGCAGCCCCGCGTTGAAGTAGTAGATCGGACGCGCGCCGGCGATGATCTGCTCGGCCTGCTCGGGCGTGGTCTTGCGAGGATCCGCGAGCGCCGCCGTCGCGGCCTTGTACTTCTCGAGGTCCCGGATGCCCTGCTCGTCGGCGATCGCGGCGAGCACGATGTCGCGTCCCTCCTCCGACTTCCCGATCACCTGGACCGTCACGCGCGGCGTCGCCTTCGCGAGCTCCCGGAAGTAGCCCTGGATCTCGGCGACGTGGGACAGTTCGCCGGCGGCCCCGGCCACGTGGCCGAGGAACTTCGTCGGCGAGGGGACCGTGTCGGAGGCGGGGACGTAGGCGACCCACGGGTTTCCGAACTTCGCGTCGGTCGTGAACTTCGCGATCGCCTCGGACGATCCGGGCTCCGGCGCGTCGGGCGCGGACGGTGCCGCGGGCCCGGCGGCGAGCGCCGATGCGGAAGGCATCGCCATCCCGGGAGTCGAGAGAATCAGCGCGAGACCGAGAAGGCGGGCGGCGTGACGCGACATCGCGAGCTCCTCCCGAAAAGCGTCGGCGACTCCCGGGTTCGGATCCTTTGAGTCGCGCGAATCTTACATGCGGGTGTCTTCGGCGCCGCGGATCGACGCGCGCGGAAACTCGGGGTCAGGGAAGCGGATCCCAGTTACGATCCGGAGGAGCGCGCGATCGGCATGGAGCAGACGAAAGGTCCGGGTGTGGCGGGAATCCTGTCCGTCGCCGCGCTGTCCTCGGTGCTCGTCGACCTGCTTCACGAGGCCGGTCATCTCACGGCGACGGCGTTGCCGCTCGGCGTGACGCCGATCTCGATCTCGACGATCGGGCTCAGCAGCCGGGGCGTCAGCGCCGTCGTCGCGGCCGCCGGTCCCGCGACCAATCTCTTCTTCGCGTTGTGCCTGCTGGGCGCCGGCGCGCGCGCCCTGCCGCCGTCGTGGCGGTATTTCGCCTGGCTCTTCGGGAGCGGAAGCCTCTTCAATGCGACGGCGTACCTGATCTACTCGGCGGTCTCCGAGACCGGCGACTGGGCCGTCGTCTTCGACGCGCTCGCCGGCCGCGCCGTCTGGAGCCGGCTCGTCCTGATCGCGGGATGCGCGGCGTATGCGGGCAGTATCCTCGTCTCGGCGCGCGCCCTGCGCGCTCTCCGCGCGGCGGGAATCGTCGCGGCCGCGAACGTGGAGCGCTACTGCGCCCTGTCGTACGTCGCGGGAGGAGTCGTCCTCACCGCGGGCGCCGTCTTCAACCCGGTCAGCCCCTGGTACATCCTGTCCTCGGGCGCGGCGACCGGATTCGGCGCGATGGCCGGACTCATGGTCCTCCCGCGCCTGCGCGGTCTCTCGCCGAAGCCGGGGGAGACGGCGGGGACTTCGGCTCCGGCTGCTGAAGCGGAGAGCCTGCGGCTCGGCTGGCCCTGGATCCTGGCCGGCGCCGTCGCGGTCGCGATCTTCGTGGGCGTCTTCGGTCCCGGCGTGCGTCTCGGGAGCTGAGGCTCAGGGATTCGGCCGAGGCGTCGGCATCGAGGCTCCCGGAGCGGACGGAGGCGAGCCGCTCCCGCGCACGTACACCGTCTGGCTCGGGAAGGCGACGGAGGCGCCGGCCTTCTCCACGACGTCGAGGATGCGCAGCAGCAGATCCTCCTGGACCGCGAGGAACTCGGGATTCGTGCTCGCCCGCACGTAGGCGGAGACGTCGATGTCGAGGGAGGAGGCGTTCAGCCTGGCGAAGCGGCTGCGCGCGTCCTCCGAGTCGACTCGGGGATCGGCGTCCAGGAGCGCCCGGATCTCCTCGAGCACCTGACGCATCTGCGCCGGAGTCGTCTCATACGCGAGCCCCAGCGTCGGATGGAACCAGAACCGGTCGCGCCGGGAGAGGTTCTCGATGACGCCGTTGGCCACGGTGCCGTTGGGGATGCTCACCACGACGCGTTCGTTCGTGCGCAGGCGCGTCGCCCAGAGCGTGATGTCCTCGACCTCGCCGAGCTGCCCGGCGATCCGGCACATGTCCCCGACGCGCACGGCCTGGTTGGCGAGGATCGCGAGTCCGCCGAAGACGTTCTCGAGGCTCTTCTGGGCCGCGAACGCGAGCACGAGGCCGCCGATGCCGAGGCCCGCGATCGTGGCCGTGACGTTGACGCCGAAGGTCGAGAGCGCGATGAGCGCCACGATGACGAAGGCGAGGAAGCGCAAGGCGCCGCGCGCGAGGCTCAGCGTCGGCCGGCCGGCGGCGTGCCCGTAGGGCATGACGCGGCGCAGGAGGTGGGCGTCGATCACGTCGATGAGCCGGAAGAGGAGCCAGAGGAGACCCACGAACAGGAGCACGTTGAGGACGCGCGTGTAGTAGACCCGGTAGAGGACGGGGAGTCCCAGCCACGCCATCACGAGGCGGTGCAGGGACAGAGTCAGGATGACGGTGGCCGGGATCCGCGCGGCGCTGACCTTGCTCTGGGCGCCCGCCACGGCCGGAGCGCGCCGGATCCATCGCACGATCCCGACGACCGCGGCGATGACGAGCCACGATGCGCCGTACAGAATCGGCAGGACCAGGAAGAACGCCAGGATCTGCCAGACCGCGATTCCGCCGATCCGCGTCTCCTGGAGGATGGGCGGCAGGTCGCGCTCCAGCCGCGGAAACCGGCCCCGCTCGTAGAGCTGTCGCGCCTCGCTGATGGTGTCCCACGAGAACATCCAGATCGGCGGGCCCCCGGGGGACGCCTGGCGCACGAGCAGGACGTCGAAGCGTCCCCGCTCACCGAGGATGGAGCCGACGCTCTCGAGCCCGGCGGCCAGCCCCTCGTTGACCGTACCGTCTCGCGCGCTGCTGATCTGATCCACGCGCGGGTTGATGAACCGGTGGTCGAGGACCGACTGAAACTCACGCGCGATCTGCTCGCGCTGCGTCACGAACGGCTGCGGAATCCGGAGGTACTCGGCCGCGATCGCATAGCGTCCGCTCCCGGCCGCGCGCAGGAAGCCGAAGAACGTCCCGCGCGGCGTCTCGCGGCCGTAGGGATCGCGCGCGATCTCCGTTTCCGCCGGCGGAGTGCTCGCGGCCGATCCCGGGAGCTGAGGGTCCGCGCGGAGCGCGGCCACGAAGACGCACGACGCGATCGTCGCGAGAGCGACGAGGATCGAAGGGAAGCGATGCTCCCGGCGGCCGCGGAGAATCGCGCGTCGAGGACCGGCCATGAGTGGGCGAGTCTAACGCCTCGGGCCGGCGACGTAGAATTCGGTCGATGCGACGAGGTCCCTCGGGCTTCCTCCCACGGGTCGTCGCCGTCTGTTTCTCCGCGGCAATTCTCGTCGCGCTCGTGGGGCTCGAGGGCTGCGCCTACCTTCAGTGGAAGAAGGCCAAGGAGCAGCAGCGCGCGCAGCTCAAGAAGAACCCCGCCGATCTCGCCCTCGCGCGCGACTACGCGCCGCAGGATTGCTTCGGCCTGGTCGGCCGGGTCCGACTTCCTGCACCCGCATCCGCACCCGCACCCGCATCCGCACTTCCACAGTCCCGTCCGCTCCTCGCGGCGGCCTTCAGCCACGAGAAGGCCACGGCGCTGGTCGGCTGGGCCTCGGTCGACGCCAAGAGAGGCTACTTCGCGATCCTCCTTCCGTCGGGCACCTACGACCTTCTGTTCTTCACCGATCGGGACGGGGACGGCCTCTACGTGACCTCCGAGGTGGTCGGGAGAACCGCGCCGGACGCGCCCATCGTCGTGAGCGCGGCGACGGCCGCGGACGGCATCGCCGTGGAGGCGCCGGATGTGCCGATCGACCTGGAGAATCGGAGCGAGGCGCCGATCCCGGTGCGCGTGGTCGTCAATCCGCAGCCCTCGGTCATCGAGTCGGTGGACGATCCGATCTTCTCCGCCGACCTCGGGGAGCTGGGCGTCTACTATCCGAGCCGCTTCCTGGCGCGAACGCAGCGCTGGCTCTTCTCGATCGGGGCCCCCGATTTCGCGAAGACCCAGGTCGTGCTCGTGCACGGCATCAACGGCACGCCGCGGGACTTCCGCGACCTGATCGCCGCTCTCGACCCGGCGCGCTACGAGGTCTGGCTCTTCTATTACCCGTCCGGACTCTCGCTCGACCAGCTCGGCAACGCGCTGGCCAGCGCCGTTCGCCGGCTCGTTGGAGGATCCGGAGTGCCCAACGTGCGCCTGGCGATCGTCGCCCACAGCCTGGGAGGGCTCGTGGGCCGCCGCGCGGTGAACCAGCTGTGCGACGGCGGACGGCCTCCGTACCTTCGGATGTATGCCTCCTACGACACGCCGTACGGCGGCGTGGCGTCCGCGGCGGGAGCCGTCCGGAGGGGGACCGAGCTCGTTCCGTCCTGGATCGACGTCGCCACGGGCAGCCCGTTCCTGACCCGCCTTCACGCGACGCCGCTGCCGGAGGATCTGCCGTTCTACCTCTTCTTCGGCTGGGGAGACAGCCGCGGCAGCGGCCCGAGTCCCGCCGGCGACGGAACGATCAGCCTCGCGAGCCAGCTCGATCCGCGGGTGCAGGACGCGGCGACCGCGATGGCGGGCTTCGGCGCCTCGCACGTCGGCATCCTCTCGGACCCCAGTGCGCTCGCGGCGCTCGTCCGGGCGCTCGAGGCGTCGACGGCCGAGAAGCCGTGAGCGGATTCCGAGCCGGAGCCCGGAGCGAATCCGGCGCCTCAGCTCGCCGTGAACACGTACTCGTGCTGGGCGTCGCGGACGATCAGGGTCTTCTTCTCTCCGCTCCCCACGACGAACTCGAAGCCCTCTCCGCCCGGCGCGGTCGTGAGGAACGAGATCGTTCCGTCGGGATTCTTCCGGGACGCCACGGGTGTCTTCCATTCGCCGAAATCGAAGACCGTGTCCTGCCCGGCGTGCGTGACGGCGATCCCGCCGAGGACCGCGTTCGTGTACCTCGGGGCGAGCTTGGCGCTCTCGGCGGAATCGGCCGGGACCGTGAGGAGCTTCCGCTCCGCGGCGAGCTCGTCGTAGAACTGCTTCGCCTGGGACGCGACCTGCGCGTCCGCCTCGGGATGGCCGTCGTACAGAACCTCGAGCAGCTTGCGCCGGTACAGCGTGCGGAGGATCCAGCCGGGGTTCGCGTTGGTCAGGATCACGGCGCCGACGTTCTCCGCGGGCAGCCACATCATGTCGCTGTGGAAACCGACCATGTCGCCGCCGTGATGCACGACGGGCACGCCGTAGGTCGTGTTGACCATGAGACCCATGCCGTACGTGTCGTCCTTGCCGATCGGGACCTGGGGCACGCGCCGCTCGAGGAGAGGCTCCTTCGGGATGTACGCCTTGCCGTCCGGAAGCTTGCCCTCGTCGAGCTCCATCTGGACGTAGCGCAGCATGTCCTTGACGTTGCTCCAGGCGGCCCCGGCCGGACGATCCGGGATGATGGAGTAGTTGAGCTCCATGACCGCGTGCGAGGTCTTGCCGTCGACGTCGGGCGCGTGCGGCATGGCGTGGTCGCCGGCCAGGGCGCGCGCGTAGTCGAAGGTCGTGGACCTCATCCCCAGCGGGTCGAAGACCTGGACCTGCATCGCCTTGTCGTAGGCCGCCCCGAGCTCCAGGCCGGGATACAGCACGTGCCCCGCTGTGAAGCCGGCCGCCGCGGCCATCGGATTCGAGTACTGGAACATCTCGCCGAACTTCGTCGTCGGCTGCATGGTCGCGAGCGTTGCCATGGCGTCCTCGGGAGTGACGCCCTGGAACTGGAAGAGCCACTCGAAGTCCTGCCGCGGGAGTCCCGTGCAGGCGCAGATGAGCTGGCGGATCTTCACCTGGCGCGTCGTCTCCGCGTCTCCGAGCCTGAAGGTCGGGAGGACGCTCGTGACCGGGGTGTCCCAGGTGAGCTTGCCCTCGGCGACCAGTTTCGCGAGGAGCAGCGTGGTCAGCGCCTTGGTGTTCGACGCGATCATGAAGTCGGTGTCCGCGTCCACCTTCGCGGGCTTGCCGAGATCCTTGACTCCGTAGCCGTCGGCGAAGACGACCTTGCCGTTCTGGGCGATCGCGACGGCGACGCCGGGGATCTTCAGGTCCTTCATGCCCGTCTCGACGAACCGCGAGAGCTCGGCGAGGCGCGCCTCGTTCAGCGTGTTCGCCTTCTTGCCGGCGAACGACTCGCGGACGTAGCCCTTCGGCAGCAGGCGCCCGAAGACGAGAGCGACCTGTGCGCCCCGCTTCTCGGCCACCGCGTCGCTCGCGTCGAAGATCGTGACGTTCCAGTGGTCGCCCGCGAAGCGCGCGATCGCCTGGACGGTGCGCTTCTCGTTCGGGGAGGTCTGATACTCGTACGCCTTCTGCTTCGACCAGCCGTCGCGGTCCGGCCTCTCGGTCACGACCTTGACGGGCCACTTCGCGTCGGGCTTGTACGCGGCCCAGGCCCCGGCGACGGCCGCGTCGGCGTCCCCGGCGGGCACGTCCACGAGGGCGATCCAGGAGTCGCGCTCGGGCGACGCGACGATGGTCGCGGGACCCTTGACCTTGACCGTCCAGCCGGCCGGAGCGATGAACGTGTTGCCGCCCACGGTCGTCTGCGGCGTGTCGGCGGAGAGCGGCGCCGGAGCGTTCTGGGCGAGACACGGAGCGGCGGCGAGGAGAGCGAACAGGACGACGAGCTTCTTCATGGCGCCACGCTATCGCAATTCGTGCGCCGGCGGGTCACCCGCCCCGCCGCCCTCGGGAGAGAGTCGGCTCGGCCTAGGACGACCGCCGCAGCACGAGCAGGGCGATCGCGATCAGCGCCACGCCCAGCAAGGCGACCATGGAAGGCGAGAGCGTCGGCACCGGCGCGACGGGCGGACCCGGAATGGGCGTCGGCGGAGGCGTCGGTGGGGGAGGCGTCGGCGTCGCGCCTCCGGCCACGGTCGGCGTCGGAGTCGGGGGCTGCGCGAAACCGCGCACCACGATGACGTGGTTCGCCGAGCCGAAGGTCGAGAAGAGGAAGTCTCCGGTGAGGGGATCGATGACGGCGCCCTCGGCGCCCGCCAGCCCGTTGATGAAGATGGAGCGGGTCAGCGGAAGCGGGTTCGCTCCGCCGTCGAACTGGTAGATGCTCACGACGTCGTTGCCGTACTCGGAGACGAGCATGCTGTTGACCGGGAAGACCGGCGAGCCCACGGGCACGTAGACGAATCCTTCGGGCCCTCCCTGAATCGTGGTGTTCAGGGTGGCCGACGTGATGTTGTAGGTCCCGGTGCCATCGGCGGAGAACGCCGCCGTGTACCACTGAGCCGTATCGTAGGAGACGATCTTCATCTGGCCGGCGCCCGGAAATCCCGAAGGCACGAAGTTCAACGCTCCGACCGAGGAGCCGATGCTCAGGGGATCCAGGGCGACGACCTTGTCGGTGATCGTGCTCCCGGGCTTCACCTCGCCGATCTCGTTGTTCGGAAACCGGGTGTAGAAGAGAACGTTTCCGGGACCGAACACCACTCCGCCGTCGTTGAACGCGCCGTCGGAGAAGAACGTCGCCGACCCGCTGAGCCCGGTGATGTGGCTCTGGGCGTCGCGAACGACGCCGATCGTGAAGAGCTGGCCGCCCGCGGCGTTCGCGGTGCCGCCGATCACGATCACGTTCGGGTTGCCGACCAGGAAGTCCAGCCCTCCGTACGGCGTGGGAAGTCCGGGGACCGCGCCGAGATCCGAGAGCGTGTACACCGAGTCATAGGGAGGCTGGATCACCTGCCCGTGGGCGACCGAACCGGCCGGCCCGAGGAGGGAGAGGATCGAGCCGAAGAAGATCGAGGCCCCGCTGAGGATGCCGAGGTGGTTCCGGCGCATGGTTGCCTCCCGCTTTCGGCGGATCCTATACGCGTCCGAAGAAACGCGATAGTCCCGGGAGGACCGAAAAGATCGAGCCCCTACCTCATCGGCGGGATATGGGAGGTGGTGGTGATCTGCTTGACCCTGCCGCACCGGCAGGCGCGGGAGTAGGTCTCGCCGACGCTGGCGCCCACGTCCAGTCGGTTGAGGGCCGAGCAGCCTTCGCACGTCCATTCGACCATCCGCACCTGCGAGCCCACGTAGTCGTGCCAGAACTGGAGACAGCTGCCCAGTCCCGACCAGGCTTCGAAAACGGTGGCCTGC
>Ga0068858_100000698_pt1 | contig 35076 bp, 27 predicted proteins | sample KBSSwiS12_FD_66589 | JGI IMG/M metagenome (GOLD analysis project Ga0068858, IMG submission 66589) | Switchgrass rhizosphere microbial communities from Kellogg Biological Station, Michigan, USA - KBS Switchgrass S1-2 | ecosystem: Host-associated > Plants > Roots > Rhizosphere > Soil ... | reverse complement strand
GCTTGAGGCCCTCGGGCACGAAACGCTCGATTTCGCCCGTCGCAATCGCGACCTTGCCGGCCGACATGGCCGTGAACAGGTCGCCGTCGGGGATCAGGCACAGGCGCTGGTCCCACGGCGCGTAGCTGGGGCTGAAGTCGCGCTCGACCGGATAGCCCGCCGGCAAGGACTCGCGGGTCTTTTCCCTGATCCATTCGGCCACCTTCGCCGGTTTCCGCCGCGCGCGGCCGAACAGGAAAATGGTCAGCAGGATGTGCTTCCAGCGGACCAGCGACGCGGGAAGCCACCGTGCCATCCCGTCCTTCGCGGGCGCCGCGACGATGTAGCTTGGCGAGCGCTGGACCATGGTGACCCGGGCCGCCGTCTCGGCCATTGCCGGGACGAGCGTCACCGCGGTCGCGCCGCTGCCGATGACCGCGACGCGCTTTCCCGCGAAGTCGAGCTCTTCGGGCCAGAATTGGGGGTGGACGATGGTCCCGGCGAAGTCCGCTTCTCCCGGCCATTCGGGCCGATAGCCGGCGGCATAATCGTAATAGCCGCTGGCGAGATACAGGAACCTGGCGGTGTAGGTGCCCTGGTCCGTCTCCACGACCCACCGCGAATCCGCCGACGACCAGCTCGCACTCCGGACATGGGTGTTGAACCTGATCTGGTCGAAAATCCCGATGTCGCGCGCGGTGTCCTCGACATATTGCCGGATGTCGCCGCCGGCCACGATCGCCTGGTCCGAGGTCCACGGGCGGAACGGGAAGCCCAGGGTATACATGTCGGAGTCCGAGCGGACTCCCGGATAGCGGAACAGGTCCCACGTGCCGCCGATGCGAGCCCGCGATTCGAGGATCGCGAAGCTCTTGCCGGGGCAGCGTTGCTTCAGGCGGCAGGCCGCGTCCACGCCGGAAATTCCGGCGCCGACGATGAGGACGTCGACGTGCTTACTTACCTCCATGTCAGGAAAGTGGCACAGCAGGCTTGTTTAGCGCAATGCGGCGGCTTAGCGGCCACGCACGGAGACCCGCGATGGAAGACGTAATGGACAAGCCCACGACCAGCCCGATCTCGACCCGCAAGCATGGCGACGTGCTGATCGTCCTCAGCAACAATCCGCCCGTGAATGCTCTCGGCGGGGCGGTCCGCAAGGGGCTGGTCGACGCGATCGAGCAGGCGGAGGCCGACGAGAGCGTGAAGGCAGTGGTCATCGCCTGCGAGGGCCAGACCTTCTTCGCCGGCGCCGACGTCTCCGAATTCGGAACGCCCAAGGCATTCGAGCAGCCGGTCCTGCCGGAGGTCGTCGACCGGATCGAAGCATGCACCAAGCCGGTTGTGGCGGCGATCCATGGCACGGCGCTTGGCGGCGGGCTCGAGGTCGCGCTCTCCTGCCATTATCGCGTGGCCGTGCCGTCGGCGAAGCTGGGGACGCCCGAAGTGAAGCTCGGCCTTCTCCCGGGCGCGGGCGGCACGCAGCGGCTTCCGCGCGTCGCCGGGGTCAGGAAGGCGCTCGAGATGTGCGCGACCGGCAATCCGATCGGTGCGAGGGACGCCTTCGACTGCGGCCTCGTCGACCGGTTGATCGAAGGGGAGCTGATCCCGCATGCGGTCGCTTATGCCGAGGAGGTTCGCGACGTGCGGCCGCTGCCCAAGAGCAGCGAGCGGCAGGACAAGCTCAACGAGTGCAATCCCGAGACGTTCGAGGCCTTCCTCAAGGAGAATGGCCGCAAGTTCCGGGGGTTCGATGCGCCGCTGAAGAATGTCGAAGCGGTGAAGATCGCCTGCGAGAAGCCCTATGCCGAGGGCGTGCTCGACGAGCGCCGGATGTTCATGGAGCTGATGAGCGGCACCCAGTCCAAGGCGCAGCAATATTTCTTCTTCGCCGAGCGCAAGGCCGCGAAGATCGAGGGGCTCGCCGAGGACGTGAGGCCGCGCGATGTCCGCAAGGTGGGCGTGATCGGCGCCGGAACGATGGGCGGCGGCATTTCGATGAACTTCCTGTCGGCCGGAATCCCGGTGACCATCGTCGAGATGAGCCAGGAAGCGCTCGACCGCGGCACCGGCGTGATGCGCAAGAATTACGAAGCCAGCGCTTCGAAGGGCCGCATGACGGGCGAGCAGGTCGAGAAGGCGATGGGCTACCTCCAGCCGACCCTCGATTTCGCCGCGCTCGCCGACTGCGACCTCATCATCGAGGCCGTCTATGAGAATATGGACGTGAAGAAGGAGATCTTCGGCCGGCTCGACAAGATCGCCAAGCCGGGCGCGATCCTGGCGTCCAACACCTCCTATCTCAACATCAACGAGATTGCGGCCAGCATCTCGCGGCCGGGCGACGTGGTGGGCATGCACTTCTTCTCGCCGGCCAATGTCATGAAGCTGCTCGAGGTCGTCCGGGGCGACAAGACCGCACCCGACGTGCTGCTGACAGCGATGCAGATCGGGAAGAAGATCAGGAAGGTCGCCGTCGTCGCAGGCGTGTGCCACGGCTTCATCGGCAACCGCATGCTGATGCCGCGGCAGACCGAGGCGATGAAGCTGGTTACCGAAGGGGCGACTCCCGAGCAGGTCGACCGGGTCCACGTCGAGTTCGGGATGCCGATGGGCCCGTTCCAGATGGCCGACCTCGCGGGCGTCGACATCGGCTGGCACCGCGATCCCAGTCGGATCGAGAGCATCCGCGACGCGCTGTGCGCGATCGACCGCTGGGGCCAGAAGAAGGGCGCGGGCTTCTACGATTATGACGACAAGCGGCGACCGACGCCGTCGTCGGTCGTGCTCGGCATTATCGAGGACTTCGCCAGGAAGCAGGGCGTCGAGCGGCGCGAGATTTCCGACCAGGAGATCGTCGAGCGCACGCTCTACACGATGGTCAACGAGGGTGCGAAGATCCTCGAGGAAGGCATCGCCCAGCGCGCTTCGGACATCGATGTCGTGTGGGTCTACGGCTACGGCTGGCCGGTCTATCGCGGCGGCCCGATGTTCTGGGCGGACACCGAGGGCGCGGCCAAGATCGTCGAGGGCCTGAAGCGCCAGGAAGCGCGGATGGGAAGCGACTTCAGCTTCTCCAGGCTGCTCCTCGAGAAGGCGGAGCGCGGAGAGAAGTTCACGCGCTAGGCCCGGCGCTGCTCCCCCAGTAGGCTCAGCATCGCCAGCGCCGCGGCGGCGATGGCCGCGCTGGTGAGGAAAGTCGCGCTGCTGCCTTGCCGGTCCCACAGCCATCCCGCGCCGAGGCTGGCGAGAAGCGTCGCAATCCCGCTCACGAACCAGAAGGCGCCGAAGCTGGTCGCGCGCAGCGTCTCGGGCGCGCTGTCGGCGATCATCCGCGCGAAAATGCCCTGCGTGAGCGCCATGTGAGCGCCCCACAGTGCCGTACCGATGACGAGGCCAGTGAAGGTCGATGCTCCGGCGAGGACCAGGTTGCCGGCGATCAGCGCCAGCATCCCGAAGGAGAGGATCGCGGGCGGCCGCAACCGGTCGCTGAGGGCACCGGCGGGGTAGGCGAGGGCGACGTAGGAGAGATTGAAGATCGCGAGGGTCAGCGGCGACATAGCTTCGGTCAGTCCGATGTCGATGCCCTTCAAGATCAGGAACGCTTCCGAGAAGCGGGCCAGCGTGAACAGGAAGCCAACCTGCAGCAGCCGCCTGGTCTCCTTGTTGAGTTCGCGAAAGCCCGCAAAGAGCGGCGATCGCTTGAGCGGCGCGAGATGCTGCTCGGGTTCCCGAAGCGCGAGCCAGGCGAGCAGGAAGGACAGGCCGGCGGGGATCACGGCAATCCAGAAGACGGCGCGGATGTCGCTCGCCAGCCAGGCCATCAGCCCGATGGCGACCAGCGGCGCGAGGAGCGCGCCCGCCGTGTCCAGGGCCTGCCTCAATCCGAAGGCGCGGCCGCGGATTTCGGGCGGCGTCTCATCGGCGATCATAGCGTCGCGGGGCGCGCCGCGGATGCCTTTGCCGATCCGGTCGGCGAAGCGGGCGGCCATGACTGCGGGCGCGTTCGTCGCCAGGGCGAACAGCGGCTTCGACAACGCGGCGAGGCCGTAGCCCGCCATCACCCACGGCTTGCGCTTGAGGCTGCGATCCGAAAGGCGGCCGGAGAAGAGCTTGGCGAAGCTGGCGGTTGCCTCGGCGACGCCGTCGATCGCCCCCAGCGCCGTCGCCGGCAGGCCGAGCACCATGGTGATGAAGGCCGGGAGCAGCGCGTGATAGATTTCGCTCGACAGGTCCATCAGCAGGCTGACGAAGCCGAGGGTCCAGACATTGCGCGGGAGGCGGGTGGCCATCGGCGCGTCATTGCCGGGACTCGCGTCGCAGGCAAGCGGCGGTTCGCCGAAGTTTCGTAACGCTAGCGCAATAACAACATTGCGCTGCGGCAAACATTTGTTAGTCTGCAACCTATGTTAGGGGGGTCGACACCAGAGGCGCTTGCCGCGCGCTTTGCCGCGGTCGCGCACCAATGGGTCTCGGAAGGGCCCGCCGAGCGGAGCGAACGCGCCCGCCGCAAGATGCTGAACGCGGTCGCGAGCAAGGAGCCGGCTACCCTGGGGGACGTCGCCAAGGCGCTCGGCCGCGGTGCGCCGGCGGTCAGCCGGTCGATCGACACGCTGGTTCGCGCCGGGCTGGTCGAACGGATGCAGGATCCGAAGAACCGTCGCCGCCTGGCGCTGAGGCTGACGTCCGCCGGGCGCGAGAAACTGGCGCATCGCGTCGCCGGCGGACCTGCGCTGCGAAGCAAGCTCGAGCGGATGGCGCACAGCGAGTTGCGCGCGCTCGAGCGCGCGATCGAGATCCTGGAGCGCGGGAGCTGAGGGCCTAGCCCTTGCCGTGGCGGCGGCGGGTCTCCCAGCCCTTCTTGGCGGCGGCACTGCGGCTGCTGGAGCGGCCCGAGCCTTCGTTCTTGCCGCCCTTGTCCTGCTTGTTCACAGTTCGCCAGGCGCGCTCCTCCGCTTCCTTCTTGGAAACGCCGCGCTTCTCATAGCTCTTTTCGATATGGTCGGCCTTGCGTTCCTGCTTGGCTGTGTACGCTCCGCGGGGCATTACTATCCTCCTCGTCTGAAGGTGCCGATACAACGTTTGAGCGCGGCACGCGTTCATGCTGCATTGCAACATAGGAGCGAAATCACTATGTGCGGCGCGACTTCTTCTTCCGGAAAATTGACTCATGAATCTGCGTAACGTGGCGATCATCGCCCACGTCGACCACGGCAAGACAACGCTCGTCGACCAGCTCTTCCGCCAGTCCGGCACCTTCCGCGACAACCAGCGCGTCGAGGAGCGGGCGATGGATTCGAACGACCTCGAGAAGGAGCGGGGGATCACGATCCTCGCCAAGTGCACGAGCGTCGAGTGGCAGGGCACGCATATCAACATCGTCGACACGCCCGGCCACGCCGACTTCGGCGCCGAGGTGGAGCGCATCCTCTCGATGGTCGACGGCGTGATCCTGCTGGTCGACGCTGCCGAAGGGCCGATGCCACAGACCAAGTTCGTGACCGGCAAGGCGCTTGCGCTGGGCTTGAGGCCCATCGTCGTCGTCAACAAGATCGACCGGCCCGACGCGCGCCCGGCCGAGGTGCTCGACGAAGTGTTCGAGTTGTTCCTGAATCTCGAGGCGAACGACGAGCAGCTCGACTTCCCGACCCTCTACGCGAGCGGCCGCGCCGGCTACGCCGGCCTCACCGACGACGTCCGCCAAGGCGACCTGACGCCGCTGTTCGAGACCATCGTCAGCCATGTTCCGCGGCCGCGCGTGGACGCCGGCCCGTTCCGGATGCTCGCGACCTTGCTCGACCGCGATCCGTTCCTCGGGCGAATCCTCACCGGCCGGATCGAGAGCGGCAAGCTTACGACCAACATGCCGATCAAGGCGCTCGACGTGAACGGCAATGTCGTCGAGGAAGGCCGTGCAACCAAGGTTTTCGCCTTTCGCGGCCTTGAGCGTGTCCCGGTGGAAAGCGCCGAAGCGGGCGAGATCGTCGCCATCGCCGGCCTCCTCAAGGCGACCGTTTCCAACACCTTCGCCGATCCCTCGGTCCAGGCGCCGCTGCACGCACGGCCGATCGACCCGCCGACGTTGGCGATGAGCTTTTCGGTCAACGACAGCCCGTTCGCCGGCAAGGACGGCGACAAGGTGCAGAGCCGCGTCATTCGCGAGCGGCTAGAGCGCGAGGCCGAGGGTAACGTCGCGATCCGGGTCACTACGGCGCCGGACAACGACAGCTTCGAAGTCGCCGGCCGCGGCGAACTCCAGCTTGGCGTGCTGATTGAAACGCTCCGCCGCGAAGGCTTCGAGCTCGGCATCAGCCGTCCCCGAGTGCTGTTCCGCGACGGCCCCAATGGCCGCGAGGAGCCCTATGAGACGGTCGTCGTCGACGTCGACGACGAGTTCTCCGGCACGGTCATCGACAAGATGGCGATGCGCAAGGCCGAGATGACCGACATGCGCCCCTCGGGCGGCGGCAAGACCCGGCTGACCTTCTCGGCGCCCAGCCGGGGCCTGATCGGCTATCACGGCGAGTTCCTGTCCGACACGCGCGGCACGGGCATCATGAACCGGCTGTTCGAGCGCTACGGCCCCTACAAGGGCCCGATCGCCGGGCGGCAGAACGGCGTCCTCATCTCGATGGAGCAGGGCCCGGCGGTCGCCTATGCGCTGAATGCGCTCGAGGAGCGCGGCATCCTCTTCGTCTCGCCGGGCGAGATGCTCTACGAGGGCATGGTCATCGGCGAGAATGCCAAGCCGCAGGACCTCGAGGTCAATCCGCTGAAGTCCAAGCAGCTCACCAATTTCCGCGCCAGCGGCAAGGACGAAGGCATTCGCCTGACCCCGCCCAAGCGGATGAGCCTCGAACAGGCGATCGCCTACATCCAGGACGACGAGCTGGTCGAAGTGACGCCGAAGGCAATCCGGATCCGCAAGCGCTATCTCGATCCGCACGAGCGCAAGCGGGAGGCCCGCAAGCTCGAAGCGGCGTAACGCACAAGGGTTTCGCGGCAGCCGCGCTAGGGCGCGCTAGCCGCCGATCCCAGCATGCGGGATGTAGAGGTGAGCTTACAGCCTCGCGGCCGCGAGGATCGGTCCGCCGGCGCCGCTCTGAACGAGGATGGCCGAACGCAGGTTCGCATCGCGCCGCGGCAGGGAAACGCCGACGGCTTTTCCGGCCCAGATGCCGATCGCCGATAGTGAGCGCACAACATTGCGATGAGTGATCGTCCGGCCGTCATTTTCGCCGGCGCGGATCGGGACGTTGAGCGGCCGGGGATCATAGCGCACGAGCCAGATCGTGGCGGGCTTCACAGCGACGCCGGGACCGACCTGAACCATGTCGTGGGAAATTGTAATCGCCGGCCCAGACTTGCCGCGGTCCGCCGATCGGATCGCCGCGATCAGTTCGCCGGCATCGCCCCCATTTGCGGTCGCGCGTCCGTTGACGATCGTTTGAGGAGTGGCGACGTTGGAGCGGCCGCTGGCGTGCACAAAAGCCCACTGTCGAGCGGTGAATTCGGGTCGCGCGAACGTGTCCTTCCAGCCAAGCTGGTCCCAGTAGGTGACCGCGAATGTCAGCGCCAGGATGTCGGGACGAACGGCAAGCTTGTTGATGTTCGCAATGGCCGGTGGGCAAGAGGAGCAGCCCTGGCTCTGGTACAGCTCGACTACGGTCGGATGGGCGGCGTCATTGCCCGCCGCCGGCGATGCAATGGAAATGGCTGCGGCGGCCAGCAGCAGTCGGGGCATTCTCTTGGTCATGCGAAGGCGCTTCCTACGGACCTCGGATGAACCGGCCATTACGGCGGCGAAACTTCCATCTGCAGGATCAGCTTCCACTCCTCATCCCTGACCGGGGCGACCGACAGGCGCGACTGGCGGATCAATTCCATCTTGGCGAGCTCGGGCTCGGCCTTGATCTCGGCCAGCGTGACTGGCCGGGCCAGCGGGCGGACCGGCTCGACCCTGACCCGGACCCAATCGGGCGCCTTGGGATCGGGCTCCGCGCCGCGCGTGATCCGCATGATGCCGACGACGGCCTTGTCCGACATGCTGTGGTAGAAAAAGGCTTCGTCGCCGGGCTTCATGGCCTTCAGGTGCAGCCGCGCCGCATTGTTCCGCACGCCGTCCCATTCGGTGCCGCCATCGCGCACCAGGTCGGCCCAACTGTAGCTTTCGGGCTCGGATTTCATCAGCCAGTGGGCCACTCGAATGTCTCCTTCCGGGACCGCATGGATAGCGCGCCGATGAGCCGAGCAAAACCGTCGGTGAAGCGTTTAGAACGGCTGTGGAAAACTCAAGAAAACTGAACGTTTTGAAAGGGTTCCTGATTCCATCCCGCGAGTCGCACAACTCACCGCCACGTCCTTGGACTCGGCGGGAAGTTAACTTATCTGGGGTTCAGCGAATGGGAGCGGTGAGCCGGCGACGTTCAAGAGAACGGCCGGCTCGAGGCAAGACGGGCGATCCCCCGCTGGAGATCAAGAGCGCTCATTGAAGCGCCTCCAGCGGGTCTTTCACCCGCCAACAAAGGCAAGAAAAAATAGTGGTAAAGCTTCTCGGCGGACGCACCGCGTCCGCGGTCATCGGCTTTTTTATGCTCGCGATCGGCTCGAGCGCGAATGCGCAGGACGTGGCGGCGCTGGCTCAGCCGGCCGTCGCAACTGTGAGTTCGGCCGTCACGCAGGCGCCGGCAGCTTCGTCGGTTACGGTCAAGCTGCTTCCGGCGATGGCGACTGAGGCGGCCTGGCTCTACAAGGGCGGCTGGCCGCTCCAGGCGCTGGTCGACAAGTTCGCCAGCAATGCGCCGCTGGACGAGCAGACCAACTGCCTCGCAACCGCGGTCTATTTCGAGGCTCGCGGCGAGAGCGCTGAAGGCCAGCTCGCGGTCGCCCGCGTCGTCATGAACCGGGCCGCGTCGGGCCGCTATCCGCCCGACTGGTGCAGCGTGGTCAAGCAGCACGCGCAGTTCTCGTTCGTGCGGCACGGCGAATTCCCGAGCGTCGATACCAATTCCTATGCCTGGCAGAAGGCCGAGGCCGTGGCTCAGCTCGCCGTGGCCAACGTCGTCCCGAGCCTCAGCAATGACGTGCTCTGGTATCACGCGAATTACGTAGCTCCGACCTGGCGGCGCAGCCTGGTCGAAGTCCAGCAGATCGGTGCGCACATCTTTTATCGCGCCTGAGCGAAGTTAACCTGGAGGGGTGGAGGCGCCTCGGACCGCAGGGTCCGGGGCGCCTTTTTCGTTCCGGCGCGCGATGGGGCCGTCTCGGCGATAACTGCGTTCACGAGGGATTCGCAGGCGAATCCTTCCTGTGCGAGCATCCAAGCCACGGATTTTCCGGGGGGAATCTCCGCGCTGCAATTCCCTTGGGCCTAGGGAGGATGTGTCGGTGCTGAAGATCCTGATTGTCGAAGACGACAGCCAGCTGGCGGTGACGCTGAAATATCTGGTCGAGGACAATCCTCGCTACCGCGTGGTCGCGATCGCTGACGACGCAGACGGCGCGGTTGCGGCCGCCGAAACCTTCGACCCGGACCTTGTCCTGCTCGACCTGCACCTCGCCCACGGCACGACCGGTTTTTCGGTCGCGGTTCGCCTGAACGACCTCGGTGTCGCCTGCCTGTTCGTCAGCGGCAAGGCGCCGCGGTTTCCGATGCCCGACCTCGCCATCGGGTGCCTGATGAAGCCGTTCACGGCCGAGGACGTGCACCGCTCGCTGGCGGCGGCGGAGGACCTGCTGCGCGGCCGCGAGGCGCACCGCCCGAAAATGCCCGAGAATTTGACCCTCTATGAGCCTTCCGAAGCGCCGGCCGTGCCCGAGCCGGGATATATTCCGTCGAAGCGGTCGCTTCGGACGCGGCTCGAGCACTGGATCTCGAGCCACCAGCACTAGAGGCGCATATAGCCCTTGCGCGGCTCGCGCTCTCCCCAGGTTTGGGACGTCAGCGGCGCTCCGGCGTCGAGGAGCGCCTGCCTCCGCCCCTTGATGGCGGCATTGCGCTGGACGTCCTCGAACCTCAGCAGTTCATCGATGCAGGGGTGGGAGAGGGTCCGATCGACGAAGCCGGCGGTCCGCGGCCAGCGCTCCGCATCGGGCTCGAACCCGGCATATGCGGCGTTTCGGAAGAAGCTTGCCACCGCGATGTCGGCAAGGCCGATCTCGCCGAACAGATAGCCATCCGCCGGCAACAGTGCCTCCAGATAATCGAGCGCCGCGGGTGCATCCTCGTTGAGCGTCTTCTCGATCCGCGCCTGGTCGCCGGGTTCGCCCCACACGAGCGGATGGACGATCTTCTGGTAGAACAGCCCCCAGATGAAGACGTCGCCGAGCCGCGTGTCGGCGAACTCCTCGAGCCAGCGCGCCCTTGCGCGATCCTTTGGATCGGCCGGAAGCAGTGGATGGCCTGCGTAGGCCTCGTCGAGATACTCGCAGACGACGGTCGAATCGCTGACCGAGAACTGCCCGTCGATCAGGACGGGGATGCGCCTCAGCGGGCTCAACCTTTCGAATTCGTCGCTGCCGAAGAAAGGCGTGATCGGGTCGACCTCGTAGCTCAACTGCTTCAGGTTGATGCAGGCCAGCACCTTGCGGACATAGGGGCTGACGAAGCTGCCGATGATCGTGAGCGGCGCGGTCATGCCAATCGCCATGCAGCCGTTGTAGCCACGCTTCAAGCGGGGCTGGACGCGCTGGATTTGTAGCGCTACATATGTAGCGAAACTAAGTGAGGGATGATTCCAATGCGTCCGATGTTGCCCATGCTTACCGGTGTCCTGGCCGCCGCGGCCCCGGCCTTTGCGGCAGAAGTCGTGCCCGTGCCCCAGTTCCGCTCGGTTGAGCTGCGTGGCGGGGGCATGGTCACGGTCGTTCCCGGACCAGCGGAGAGTGTCGTTATCCGGGAAGGCAGCAGCCAGTTCACCCGGATGCGGGTCGAGGAGGACGGCAAGCTGCGGATCGATACCTGCAACGATCGCTGTCCGAGGCTGTACCGGCTTCGTGTCGAGATTCAGTCCCCCGACGTGCCCAATCTGGCCGTCACCGGCGGTGGCGGGATCGTCACGCAGGGCAACTTCCGCCTGCAGTCGCGGCTCGCCGTCGCCGTCATGGGCGGCGGTCACATCGATGCGCGCGGCGTCGAGGCGAATGCAGTGTCGGCCGCGGTTCATGGGGGCGGTCAGATCCTCGTGCGTCCGCGGGCCAACCTCTCGGCCGCGGTCAACGGTGGCGGGCTCGTGCGCTTCTGGGGCAATCCACAGGTATCGAGCGCGGTCCATGGCGGCGGCGCGGTGCTGCGCGGCTCCTGACCCGCTGACGCCGCCGCGTTCGGCGGCTATGGTCGCTCCGTGGGGCGAGCCGATCATGTGCTGGCAATCGATCAGGGCACGACGTCGACGCGTGCGATCCTCTTCGACGCGAACGCGGTGGCCGTCGCAGTCGCGCAGCGAGAGCTCGAGCAGCATTATCCCCAACGGGGCTGGGTCGAGCACGATCCGGACCGCATCTGGCAGGACACGCTCGACGTTGCGCGCGGGGCGCTCGGCGCCGTCGATCCCGCGGGTGTCGCGGGCATCGGCATCACCAACCAGCGCGAGACCGTTGTTGTCTGGGATCGCGCGACCGGAGAGCCGATCCACCGAGCGATCGTGTGGCAGGATCGGCGCACGGCAGATGAATGCGCCCGCCTCCGGGCCGACGGCGCAGAAGCGCTGGTGCAAGGCAGGACCGGGCTCCTGCTCGACCCTTATTTCTCGGCAACCAAGATCGCCTGGATCCTCGATCATGTGCCCGGAGCGCGAGCACGCGCCGAGCGCGGCGAGCTCGCCTGCGGGACGATCGACTGCTTCCTGCTGTGGCGGCTGACCGGCGGAGCGGTCCATGCGACGGACCTCACCAACGCCAGCCGCACGTCGCTGCTCGACATCCGCGGCGGCGCCTGGGACCCGGAGTTGTGCCGGCTGTTTCGCGTTCCCGAAGCGCTGCTGCCCGAGGTCCACGACAACAGCCGGTTGTTCGGGACCACGGCGCGCGACCTGTTCAACGCCGAACTGCCGATCGCCGGAATGGCGGGCGACCAGCAGGCGGCCATGTTCGGCCAGGCCTGCTTCCACCGGGGCATGATCAAGTCGACCTACGGCACCGGCTGCTTCATGCTCGTAAACACCGGCACTGAGCCGGTGACGTCTCGGCATCGACTGCTGACGACGCCGGCTTATCGGCTGGGCGGCGAGACGACCTACGCGCTCGAAGGCTCGATCTTCGTCGCCGGGGCCGCCGTCAAATGGCTCCGCGACGGACTCGGCGTGATCGCGGACGCGGCCCAGACCGACAGCCTGGCGACCGGGCTTCCCGACAGCCACGGGGTCTTCATGGTCCCCGCCTTCGTCGGACTGGGCGCACCGCACTGGGACCCCGATGCGCGCGCCGCGATCTTCGGCCTGACGCTCGATGCCACGCGCGCGCACCTGGCGCGCGCCGCGCTCGAAGCGGTCGCCTACCAGAGCCTCGACCTGATCGAGGCGATGGCGCTCGATTTCGATTCCCCGATCGAGGCCGTGCGGATCGACGGCGGGATGGCCGCCAACGGCTGGCTCGCCCAGTTCCTCGCCGACATCCTGCAGGTGCCCGTCGAGCGGCCCCAAAATCTCGAGACGACGGCGCTTGGGGCCGCGTTCCTCGCGGGGCTGGCGACCGGCGTCTGGGACAGCCTGGAGGCGGTAGAGCGGACGTGGCGCCAGCGCGATGCCTTCAGGCCTGCGATGCCCGCCGAGCGGCGCGCCGGCCTGGTCGCCGGCTGGCGCGATGCCGTCGCGAGGACTCTCTCGCAACGCTCGGAATGAGGTGGATGCCCCGCGTGGATTCGAACCACGATTGACGGAGTCAGAGTCCGTAGTCTTACCATTAGACGACGGGGCAGCTTGGGAGCGGGCGAGATAGAAAGGGTGCCTTACCCTGTCAACGCCGCGCCCCGGGGTTGCCCCGGACTTGCCCCGGCATATCAACTTGTGATTAAACCCGAACCAAGTCAGCCGCTCGCGTCGGGCGGTGCAGGATAGGACGGGCGTAATCATGGCGCAGGGAGCCGCCAGTGCGCCGGCTCTGCAGCAAGGGTATCGCGAGCAGGGCGGGCCGTCGAACCAAGGGTTTTCGCCACGGCGAGAGCGTCAGCGCCACACCTATGGCGCGATCGACCTCGGCACCAACAATTGCCGCTTGCTGATCGCTCGGCCGAGCGAGGGCGGTTTCACCGTCATCGACGCATTCTCGCGCATCGTGCGCCTCGGCGAAGGCCTGTCACGCACCGGTGAGCTGTCACAGGACGCGATGGACCGCGCCGTCGGCGCGCTCGGCGTCTGCGCCGAGAAGCTCAAGCGCCGCAACGTCTCGCTCTCGCGCTCCGTCGCGACGGAAGCCTGCCGCCGCGCCAAGAATGGCCGCGAGTTCGCCGAGCGGGTCCGGAACGAGACGGGAATCGCGCTCGATATCATCGAACCGCACGAAGAGGCGCGGCTCGCAGTCCTCGGCTGCCACAAGCTGCTCGAGCCCGGCGACGGGCCTGCGCTGATCTTCGACATCGGCGGCGGATCGACCGAGCTCGTGTTGATCGACCAGGAGCAGGGCACGCCGCGCATCCGGGCCTGGTGGAGCGCGCCATGGGGCGTCGTCTCGCTGACCGAAAGCGAGGGCAAGGAAGCGCTTGAGGGACCCGACCGGCTGAAGGCCTATGGGCGCATGCGCGAACGCGCGCGCCGGGCATTCGCCAATTTCGCGACCATGCTGCCCGAGAAACGCGAGGGCATCCGGCTGCTGGGGACCAGCGGCACCGTGACCACGCTCGCCAGCGTCCATCTCGCACTCCCTGCCTACGATCGGCGCGCGGTCGACGGCCTGCATGTCCCGATCGAGGCCATGCAGAAGATCAGCGCGATGATCGCCGGCATGGATTATGACGAACGCTCATCGCTGCCCTGCATCGGCAATGAGCGTGCGGACCTGGTCGTCGCCGGCTGCGCTATACTGGAAGCGATCATGGAGATCTGGCCCGCGCCGAACCTCGGCGTCGCCGACCGCGGCATCCGCGAGGGCATATTGCGCTCGCTGATGGCCCGCGACGGCTGGCAATTGTGAAGCGGGTCAGGACCGCCAAGGGTCGCAAGGTCTCGTCGACGCGCTGGCTCGAACGGCAGCTCAACGACCCCTATGTGAAACGCGCCAAGGCTGAGAACTACCGCAGCCGGGCGGCCTACAAGCTGATCGAGCTCGACGAGCGGTTCGCATTGCTGAAGGGCGTGAAGGCGGTCGTCGACCTGGGGATCGCGCCGGGCGGCTGGGCTCAGGTCGTTCGCCGCAAGACACCGCATGCGAAGATCGTCGGAATCGACCTGTTGCCGACCGACCCGATCGATGGCGTCGCCATCCTGCAGATGGACTTCATGGACGATGCCGCGCCCGAGCGATTGAGGGAGGCGCTTGGCGGGCAGGCCGACCTCGTCCTGTCGGACATGGCCGCGAATACCGTCGGTCATCAGCAAACCGATCACCTGCGCACCATGGCGCTGGTTGAGGCGGGCCTGGAATTCGCTCGCGAGATATTGCGGCCGGGCGGCGCTTATGTCGCCAAGGTCCTCGCGGGCGGCGCGGACAGCCAGCTGGTGGCCGAGCTCAAGCGGAGCTTCTCGACCGTGAAGCACGCCAAGCCGCCTGCGAGCCGCAAGGACTCGAGCGAGTGGTACGTCGTCGCCCAGGGCTTCAAGGGAGCGGCAGAACAGGGTAGCTAACGGCCGTAGGGGGATCTGCCGTGGCCGAGGAGAAGCGCCGCTCGTTCCTGTCCAAGCTCGGGCCCGGTCTCGTCACCGGCGCAGCCGACGACGATCCCAGCGGCATCGGCACCCACAGCCAGATCGGCGCCGAGTTCGGCTACAAGCTGTCCTGGACGTTCACGCTGAGCTTCCCGTTGCTGGCGGTGATCCAGATCGTTGCAGCGGAGATCGGCCGAGTGACCGGCCGCGGCATCGCAGCCAACCTCAGGCGGCATTATCCGCGGCCGCTGATGTGGTCCGCAGTCACGCTGCTGTTGATCGCCAACGTGATCAATCTTGGCGCGGACCTCAGCGCGATGGGCGCATCGCTGCAGATGATGATCGGCGGCGACATCGGCGAATATACGCTGGCATTCGGGCTCTTATGCGCCGGCCTCGAGATCTTCATGAACTATCATAGCTATGCGTCGGTGCTGAAGTGGACGACGATCAGCCTGTTCGCTTACGTTGGGGTCGTTGCAGTGGCGCACGTCGATTGGCCGACCGCGCTCCAATCCTTCTTCATTCCCCACATTGAATGGACCAGCGCCTACGCCACGGGGTTCGTCGCGATCCTGGGGACGACGATCAGCCCTTATCTTTTCTTCTGGCAAGCCGGGCAGGAGATAGAGGAGGAACGGCGGAACCACTCCAAGCCGCTCACCATTACGCCAAAGTCGGCCGGGCCAGAGCTCAAGCGAATTCGCGATGACACGCTGATCGGCATGGCCTTCAGCACGATTATCTCGGTTGCCATCGTCTTCTCGACCGCCGCGACGCTTCACCGCAGCGGGATCACGCATATCGAGAGCGCTGCCCAGGCTGCCGAGGCGCTCCGCCCGCTCGCCGGCAATCTGGCGTCGGCGCTGTTCGCCCTTGGCATTATCGGCACCGGAATGCTTGCCGTGCCAGTCCTCGCCGGGTCCGCAGCCTACGCCACTACGGAATTGTTCGGGCTGGCCGGCAGCCTCGACGCAAAGCCCTTCAAGGCTCGCTTCTTTTATGGTGTGATCCTGGTCACGACCCTCGCCGGAGCGTCGTTCCATCATCTCGGAATCAATCCGATTCAAGCGCTTTACTGGACGGCGGTCATCAATGGCGTACTGGCGGTCCCACTGATGGCGCTGATGATGCTCATCGTTCGAAACCCGAGGGCAATGGGGAAACTGACCCTTGGGCCACGCCTGACAGCGATCGGTTGGTCGGCGACGGCCGTGATGGCGGCAGCGACGGTGCTGTTTTTCGCCTCGCTTTTTTGACGATCAGGCCTTTGTCCGGGCCTTCGCGATCGCGTCCTTGAGCATGTCGTAGCCGACCGCGCCGTTCATCACGCGGTTGCCGACCACGAACAGGGGCGTGCCGGTCGCGCCGAGCTGCCCGGCGAGCTTCATGTTGGCGTTAAGCTCGGCTTCGATTGCAGCATCCTGGACAGGTTCCGGACCGATCCCGGCCGCCGCCGCGGCCCTGGCGTTGGTGTCGACGGCCGGCCGGCCGGTGGCCCATAAAGTGTCGTGGAACTGGGCGAAGCGCCCGAGCTTAGAGGCTTCGAGCGACAGGCGGGCAGCGGCCAGGCTATCGGATCCCAGGATCGGCAGCTCCCGGTACACCACGCGCAAGCCCTTGTCCTCCTGGAGCAGCCGGTCGACCGCCGGGTTGCTCGCCTTGCAATAGGGACAGGCGTAATCGAAGAATTCGACCAGCGTCACTTCCGGCTTGGCGGCGCCCTTCCATGAGCTTCCGAACGGTGTCTCGATGGCGGCCCGGTTGGCGGACAGCACCGGCGCATATTGCGCGTCCCGAAGCGCATCGCTGGCTTCGACCAGCACTTGGGGGTCGGCCAATATGCCGGTACGGACGATCCTGCTGCTGAGCAACGACGGCGCGGCGAAGAACAGCAGCGCGACTGTGAGCAAAGAGCCGATCACGCCCCCAGCAAGGGCCGTGCCGAGCAGCCCGGGCTTCGCAGCTCGCGCCGCGGCTTCGCTTCCATTCACTCGCTGAATTCCTTCTTGTCGCGGTATTTCTTGTCTTTCTTGGCCAGTTCGGCGCGCGAGACCATGGCGATGTCCTGCGCGCGCAGATAGTCGGGAGTCCCCGGCGGAATGCCCCTCATCGCAAGCTGCGCGCTGGCCAGCGCCATCTTCGGCTGGTTCTGGAGGTTGCTGCGCTCCGCAGTGGCCAGTGCGGCACGGGCAGGATCGCCCTCGCGGTCGTAGATGATGCCGAGCTGGTACCAGGCGAAGGGGTCCTGGTTGTCCTTGTTCACCGCGACCTTCAGGATCTGCTTGGCCTCGGTGAAATTCTTCGGGTCCTCGGTGGCGACCAATGCATGGCCGAGCATCGCGGCGATCATCGGGGCCTCGCCCGATCGCTGAACCGATTCGCGCAGTGCCGGAATGGCCTCGGCCGGCTTGCCGTCCTCGAGCAGGATCTGTCCCTTGAGCTCGAGGAAATAAGGGTCGTGGGGGTCGGTCGCGAGCAACGCGTTCGCCTCGGCCTCGGCTTTGTCCGGATAGCCGCCGAGATGATAGGCGTAGGCCCGGGCATAATGGGCGGGGATGCTTTGGTCGCGCTCGGGATATTTGGTGACGGCGAGCTTCGGATCGACATAGCCCATCAGCTTCGCCTTGACGCGCTGGAACCGAGCCTCGAGCTCGGGGTCGCTCGGCTTGTTGTACGCGGCATCGGTCCTCAGCGTCTGACCCAGCGCCTGGATCCGCTCGGAGTTGAGCGGGTGGTCGCGATCGAAGCTGTCCTTCGAGTAGATGGCGAGCCGATACTCCTGGTTCTGCAGCTTCCCGAAGAAATCGAGGATGCCCCGGCCGCTGATCCCGGCCTTCGACAGGAATCGCGCAGCCGACGCGTCCGCCGTCGCTTCCTGGGCTCGGGTGAAGGCCATGAACTGGCCTTCCGCGGCGCGCTGGCCGGCCATCATGATGCCCATGCCCGCATCGCCCGCGCCGATGGCCATTGCGGCCGCGCCCAGCACCAGCGAGAGAATGCTGATCCCGACCGCCTCCTTGGCGCCGCTCTCGCTGCGGATCGCGTCGCCAGCGACGACGTGGCCAAGTTCGTGCGCGACGACGCCCTGCAGCTGATTCACGTTGTCGGTTGCCTGGAGCAGCCCGGACTGGACGTAGACCGTCTGTCCGGTGGCGACGAAAGCGTTGATCTCGGGATCGTTGAGCAGGACCACGTTGACGCTATTCGGGTCAAGCCCGGCGGCGACGATCAGCGGCCGGGACATGTCCTTGAACAGCCGCTCGGTCTCGGTGTCGCGAAGCACGGACGGCCCAGCGTCTTCTTGCGCTAGCGCCGGCTGGACCGTCGCCATGCTGAGCACGAAGACCAGCATCACCAGGCGCACGAGGCGGGCGAGCGGCGAGTTCATGGACGGCGGCTTAGCATTTCTGGCGCTGAACCGGCGATGAAAAGCTTCGTCAGCCGAAGGTTCGCTGCCACCAGCCAGAACGCCGCGGCTCACCACTGTCGTCGTCAGCGACGTCATTGTTGGCGGGCGGAGGCGGGGCCGGCTCGGCCGCGGCAGGCGGCTCGATCTCGGCAGCCGCCTTCTTCCCGCGACCTCGACGGGCCTTTGGCGCGGGCGCAGTGTCCTCGGCGGTCTCGGCAGGAGGCGCTTCGGGCGGCGCAGGCTCAGTGACCGCTACCTCGGCCTCGGTCGCGGCAGACTTTCGCGACCGGCGCTTCTTCGGCTGCGGCTCCTCGACCGGCTGCGTTTCGGCGATGGGCGGTTCGTCCTCGATCGGCCGCTCGACCATCGGCGAGCTGTCGGGCGCCAATTCAGCTGACCCGCCGCCGCGACCACGGCGCCGACGGCGACGCTTTCCGCCTTCGCGCGGCTCTTCGGAGCGCGGCTCTTCGTCACGCGGCTCGTCGGCAGATACTTCCGGCTCGGCTACATCCTCCTCGGCTGCTTCGAAGGCGACGGCCTCGCCGGCGTCGGCGGCCTCCATCGGTTCCCCACCTTCGCGCCGATTGCGTCCGCGACCGCCGCGACGACGACGCCGACGGCGACGACCGCCCTGGCGCTCGCCTTCGGAATCGGCCTCGCGGGCTTCGGATTCCTCGTCTTCAGTTTCCTCGACGACTTCCTCGTCGAATTCTTCGTCCTCCGTTTCAACGGCTGGCGCTTCCGGTCGTGGCACCGCAACCGGGCGCGGGCCCGAGCTGTCGACGGTCATCCGCGCCCCTTCGAAGCTCTCGTCGATCACCACTTCGATCATGACGCCGTAGCGCTGTTCGATATCGGCAAGCTCGGCGCGCTTCTTGTTGAGCACGTAGACGGCTGCTTCCTTGCCCGCGCGCAGCGTGATCCGCTCGCCGCGCCCGCGCGCCGCCTCATCCTCGAGGATGCGGAGGGCCGAGAGACCGGCTGAGGCGGCTGTGCGCATGAGGCCGGTGCCGTCGCAATGCGGACAGGGCTTGGTCGATGCCTCGAGCACGCCGGTGCGAAGCCGCTGCCGGCTCATCTCCATCAGCCCGAAGCTCGAGATGCGGCCGACCTGGATGCGCGCGCGGTCGTTCTTCAGCGCCTCCTTCATCGCCTTTTCGACCTTCCGGACATGGCTGTTCTGCTCCATGTCGATGAAGTCGATGACGATGAGCCCGGCCATGTCGCGCAGGCGAAGCTGGCGGGCGATTTCCTGGGCAGCCTCAAGGTTGGTGTTGTAGGCGGTCTGCTCGATATTATGCTCGCGCGTCGACCTGCCCGAGTTGATGTCGATCGAGACCAGGGCCTCGGTCGGGTTGATCACAAGGTATCCGCCCGATTTCAGCTGGACGACCGGCTGATACATGGCTGAAAGCTGGTCCTCGGCGCCGTAGCGCTGGAACAAGGGCGTAGTCTCGCTGTGAAGCTTCACCCGCCGCACGTGGCTCGGCATCAAGAGCTTCATGAAGCCCTTGGCGGCCTTGTAACCCTCCTCGCCCTCGACGATCACTTCATCGATCTCGCGATGGTAAAGGTCGCGGATCGCCCGCTTGATGAGGTCGCTGTCGCGGTAGATCAGGGCCGGCGCGGTGCTTGAAAGCGTGCGCTCGCGGATCTCGTCCCACAGGCGAGCGAGATAGTCGAAGTCGCGCTTGATCTCGACCTTGGTGCGCGACAGGCCCGCGGTACGGACGATCAGCCCCATGGTCGACGGCAGGTTGAGGTCGGACATGATCGACTTCAGCCGCTTGCGGTCGGCGCCGTTGGAAATCTTGCGCGAAATGCCGCCGCCGTGGCTGGTGTTCGGCATCAGCACGCAATAGCGGCCGGCGAGCGAAAGATAGGTGGTAAGCGCGGCGCCCTTGTTGCCACGCTCCTCCTTGACGACCTGGACCAAAAGCACCTGGCGGCGCTGGATGACGTCCTGGATCTTGTAGCGACGCCGCAGATTCTGGCGCTTGCGGCGCAGCTCGTCGGCGGCGGATTCATCGACCGGTGAGCGGGACGATCCGGTGCCGGCCTCGTCCGGGCTTTCGCCGGCGTCGCCATTGTCGGCGCTCTCGCCATTGCCGTCATCGTACCCGGCCGCTTCCTCGTCCTCAGCCTCAATCGCTTCGCCATCGTCTCCATCGAACTCAACAGCGCGGAGCCGCTCTTCCTCGGCGGCATGCTCGGCTTCCTCGCGCAGCAACGCTTCGCGATCGGCCTTGGGGATCTGGTAGTAATCGGGATGGATTTCGCTGAAGGCCAGGAAGCCGTGGCGGTTGCCGCCGTAATCGACGAACGCCGCCTGGAGCGACGGTTCTACCCTGGTGACCTTGGCGAGATAGATATTGCCTTTGAGCTGCTTGTGCTCAGCGGATTCGAAGTCAAACTCCTCGATCCGGTTTCCTTTGACGACCGCGACCCGGGTCTCTTCCGGGTGGCGCGCATCGATTAGCATGCGCATGGACATTGAAATTTCTCCGGGCGCGCGTGGGCAGCGAAACGGCGCTGCAGCGCGCGATAATGAATGCCTCGCTCGTCGCGAGGGCTGGATGAGTGGAAAGCGCCTCTGCTCGATGATCCATCCCGCGACACTTCGCGAGGAACGCGCCAGCCGCTTCATGTCGGAGCGGGCGATGGGCGTTCTGTGGTGTCATTCGAGCGTCAACCTCGTGGAGCCGCAGTCCATCGCACTGGCCGCGGCGGCTTCTCCGGCGACGAGCCGAAGATCACAACTGCGGTTAGCATCCTCGATACAGCACCGCAACCGGTGGCTGCGCGCCGACTCGCGTTTCCTTACGGCCTTGGAAAGCATGTTCACACTTGTTGGCTTAAGCTGATACAAGTCGTTGGGGTTCAAACACTTGGCGGGCGGATGACACGAGTTGCGAAGGCGGGTGCAATTGGCGGCGTTGTGATCGCCGTCAGCGCTTTGGCCGCCGCCATCGTCGCCACGGGCAGCCGCAGCACCGATGCCGCGGCCCAATCAAGCCTCACGGTGAACCTCCCACCGCCAGCGAGCGATCGCATCTACGGCTCGCCCGCAGCGCGTGGGCGGCCTATCGTGGTCATCGACGCCGGCCATGGCGGCCGCGACCCCGGCGCGACCAGCGTCTCTGGCGAGGTGCGTGAGAAACAGCTGACGCTGGTGCTGTCCCAGGCGCTGCGCGACGAGCTGGTCAAGCGCGGGCGGGTGCGCGTGGCGATGACCCGCGACGACGACCGCTATCTCACCCTGGAGGACCGAGCCGCCGTGCCGCGACGGCTCTCCGCAGCGATGTTCGTCTCGATCCACATCGATAGTGCTGCCAATCCGCTGGCGCGCGGAGCGAGCGTCTATTCGCTCTCGGACGTCGCTTCGGACGCCGAGGCAGCCGGCCTGGCGGCCCGAGAGAATGCCGGCGAGGATGCGAGCGCGCGTGGCGGTACCGTCGAGATGATGCTCGCCGACCTCGCGATGCGCTCGCAGATGAGCGCCTCGGCGGATCTCGCGTCGCGGCTAGTGAGGAAGGCTGCGGGAAGGGTTGAGCTGAGGCCGAATCCGCACCGCTTCGCCGCCTTTCATGTCCTCCGGCGGGCGGATACGCCGGCAGTGCTGTTCGAGGCCGGCTATCTCAGCAATACCGACGATGAGCTGCTGCTTCGCAATCCTGCAGAACGGGCCAAGATGGTGCTTGCGCTGGCGCAGGCGATCGAGGCGGACGTCGCGGCGCATGCGCGGCATTAAGCGGCTTTTCGCTTTCAGACCGACAGGCTAGACGCGTCGCGCACATGAAGTTCGAGCGCCTGAACGTCCCCGATTGGCCGCTGCCCGACCTCGTCGCCTTCAACGAGAAGGTGCACGCGGTGGTCGATCCGTGGTGGCAGCGCGTCTGGGTACGCCGCGCGACCTGGGCGGCAGCGGGACTTTTCGCGCTCTTCGCCGCGGTGTGGATCTATTTCGCGAGTGGTCTTCCTTCCTCGCAGACCCTGCTTGCATACCAGGCGCCGCTCCCGACCAACGTGCGCGGTTATGATGGCGCCCCGGTCCAGACATTCGCCCGCGAGCGCCGCGTCGAGCTTGCCTATGACGAATTCCCACCGCTCGTTGTCCACGCCTTCATCTCGGCCGAGGACAAGAGCTTCTTCACCCACTCGGGCATCGACGTTCCAGGCGCGGTGAAAGCCGTCTTCAATTACGCCATTCACGTAGGCCGGCCGGGCCGGGTACCGGGCGGTTCGACCATCACCCAGCAGGTCGCCAAATATCTGCTCAAGGATTCGAGCTACAATGTCGGCCGCAAGATCCGCGAGGGAATTCTGGCTTTCCGGCTCGAATCCACGCTGTCCAAGCAGCAGATTCTGGAGATCTACCTCAATTCGATCTTCCTCGGACGCAATGCCTATGGCGTCCAAGCCGCCTCTCGTGCCTATTTCGACAAGGACCTCAACGAGCTGACGCTTCCCGAAGCGGCGTACCTGGCGATCCTGCCCAAGGCGCCGTCCAACTATGATCCGGTCCGCGCGACCCAAAAGGCGCTCGATCGGCGCAATTACGTCCTGCGCGAAATGTACCGCAACGGGTACATTACCCAGGATCAATGGCAGGCGGCCGCCGCGAGCCCACTCAGCACGATCCGCTACGGGAGCAATGAGAAATTCCGCCAGCAAGGTGGCTATTTCATGGAAGAAGTGCGCCGCGAGCTGATCAAGAAGTTCGGCGAAGACGCGAAGGACGGTCCGAACAGCCTTTACGGCGGAGGGCTTTGGGTCCGAAGCTCGATGGATCCGGTGAGCCAGGATGCCGCGGCCCAGGCGCTGCGTGATGGCCTGACCCGCTTCGATGGAGGACGCGGCTGGACCGACCTCAACATGAAGATCGACATGGGCAAGAACTGGGCCGCCCAGCTCGACCTGGCCGCGGTCGGCACCGGCTATCCGGATTGGCGCAAGGCCGTGGTGCTCAGCAAGGGCGATACCGAGGCGACGATCGGCTTTGCTAACGGCACGACGGGGGTCCTGAATTCGAGCGATGCGGCAATGCCGAAGCGGGGCGTCGGCGGCCGCGCCTTCGACTTCCTCGAGCCAGGCAAGGTGATCATCGTCAAGCAGATCGGCGGCGCCAATTACGCGTTGCGGTCGATTCCCGAAGTGTCGGGCGGAATGCTCGTCGAAGAAGTGCATACCGGCCGCATCATGGCGATGCAGGGCGGGTTCGACGTGGTCGGCTCGAGCTACAACCGGGCGATCCAGGCGCTGCGTCAGCCTGGCTCCGCGTTCAAGCCGATCGTCTATGTGACTGCCCTGCAGAATGGCTTCACCCCAGCGACGATCGAGATGGATGCGCCTTTCTGCGTTTGGCAGGGCGCGGGGCTGGGCCAGAAGTGCTTCGTCAACTTCGACCGCCGTTCAGCGGGCCCGCACACGCTGCGCTGGGGCGTCGAGCAGTCGCGTAACCTGATGACGGTGCGCGCGGCGTCGACGGTCGGGATGCCGAAGATCACGGCTACGGCCCGTACCCTCGGGGTCGGCGATTACGGCAATTACCTGTCGTTCGCGCTTGGCGCGGGCGACACGACTGTTTTGAAGCTGACAAATGCCTATGCGGTCCTCGCCAACCAGGGGCGCTCGGTGAAGGCGACGACGATCGATTATGTCCAGGACCGCGCCGGCAAGGTGATCTACCGGACCGACAATCGCTGCGCCGTGATGGGCAATTGCAATGCGCCCGACTGGGACGGCGGCGCGATGCCCCGTCCGCCCAACCGCACCCGGCAGCTGATCGATGCCATGGCAGCCTTCCAAATGGTCCATATCATGGAAGGCGTCATCCAGCGCGGCACGGCGACCGTGCTGCGGGACCTCAATCGGCCTCTGTTCGGCAAGACCGGAACGACCAACGGGCCGACCAACGTGTGGTTCGTGGGCGGCACGCCAGACATCGTTGCGGGCGTGTACCTCGGCTATGACCAGCCGCGCTCGCTGGGTGGCTATGCACAGGGCGGCCGGATCTCCGCGCCGATCTGGAAGCAATGGGCGCAGACCGCGCTCAAGGACCAGCCCAAGGTTCCGTTCGTTGCGCCCCCCGGCATCCGCTGGGTCCGGATCGACCGCGCCAGCGGCAAGCCGGTGTTCGGCGTCTTCCCGACCGGTGACGAAGCCACGCCCTCGGTGATCTGGGAAGCGTTCCAGCCGCAGACCGAGGAACAACGGACGCAGCGGACGTCGATCGGCGATCCCTACAATTCGGCGACCCAAGCCCAGGCGCTCGCGGCCTGGCAACAGCAGCAATTGCAGATTCTGGAACAGCAGCGCCAGAAGGAGGCCGGGCAAGCGCCGGCGCAGACGACGCAGCCGCCAGCCGGTGCCGGCCCACCGGTGGTTCCGCGCGCGGCCGGCTTGCCAACCCAGAACGCGCTCTAATAGTGCCCGGCAGGCACGCCTTTTCGAAGAGAGCTTGACCATGCGCGCCGAAGCGCAGGCCCATATCGACCAGATCAATGCTGCGACCGCGCTGCTGCGCCGGTTCCTGGACTGGGACCGCGCCCAGAAGCGGCTGCAGGAATTGAACGCGAAGGTCGAGGATCCCGCGCTTTGGAACGACCCCAAGGCGGCGCAGGAGGTGATGCGCGAGAGGCGGCGCCTCGAGGAGGCGATCGGCGCGACGCGCACGCTCGAGCGCGAGCTGGCCGAGACGTCCGAGCTGATGGAGCTGGCCGAGGCGGAAGGCGACGACGCGCTGGTCGACGACGCGATCCGGAGCCTGGCAGAATTGGCTGAGCGGGCCGACCGCGACAAGGTCGCGGCATTGCTCGCGGGCGAGGCTGACCCGAACAACGCCTATGTCGAGATCAATGCCGGCGCCGGCGGTACCGAGAGCCAGGACTGGGCCGAGATGCTGTCGCGGATGTACACGCGCTGGGCCGAGCGCAAGGGCATGAAGGTCGAGCTGATTGACCACCACTCGGGCGAGCAGGCGGGGATCAAGTCGGCGACGATCCTGGTCCGCGGCGAGAATGCCTATGGCAATTTGAAGACCGAAAGCGGCGTCCACCGGCTGGTGCGGATCAGCCCCTATGACGCCAACGCCCGCCGGCACACCAGCTTCTCGAGCGTCTGGGTCTATCCCGAGGTCGACGACGACATCGACATCCAGATCAACGATGCCGAGCTGCGCATCGACACGTATCGCGCGTCGGGCGCGGGCGGCCAACATGTCAACACGACCGACAGCGCGGTCCGCATCACGCACATTCCGACGGGGATCGTAGTCGCCTGCCAGAACGAACGCTCGCAGCACAAGAACCGAGCGTCGGCGATGAAGCAGTTGAAGGCGCGCCTCTACGAGGCAGAGCTACAGAAGCGCGAGGCGGAAACCGATGCTGCCAATGCGGCGAAGACCGACATCGGCTGGGGGCACCAGATCCGATCCTACGTCCTGCAACCCTACCAGCTGGTCAAGGACTTGCGCACGGGAGTGACCTCGACGTCGCCCAGCGACGTCCTCGATGGCGATCTCGACCGCTTCATGGCGGCGGCACTGTCGCAGCGCGTGACCGGCGAAACGGTCGAGGTCGAGGATGTGGAATAAGGCGGCCGCCGCCGCCTGCCTGGTGCTCGCGGCCTGCCGCGCGCAGCCCAGCGAGCCGCAGTTCCCCGCAGCGCAGCGCGATGTCGCGCCGACCGTCAGCGATACTTTTTCTACCGAAGACGCGCGCGACCGGCTGGGCGAGGCCGAGCAGGTCATGGACCTGGCGGGCGTGAAGCCGGGCATGTCCGTCGCGGACGTGGGCGCCGGCGAGGGCTATTACACGGTGCGCCTAGCGCGCGTCGTCGGGGCGAGGGGCCGGGTCCTCGCCGAGGATATCGTGCCCGAGGTTCGCGACCAGCTCAGCGAACGGGTTCAGCGCGAGCGGCTCGACAATGTCGCCGTCAAGCTCGGCACGGCGGACAATCCGATGCTTCCGGCGGCGTCATTTGACAGGCTGTTCCTGGTCCACATGTATCACGAGGTGCAGTCGCCTTACGCCTTCCTGTGGCACCTGCGCGAAGGCGTGAAACCGGACGGGCTGGTCATCGTCGTCGAATCCAACCGCCCCGTCCGGCGCCATGGCATGCCGCCGGCGGCGCTGAAGTGCGAGTTCGCCGCGCTCGGAATGGTGCCGGTCAGGGCCGCGATGCTCGCAAGCCGGGAGGATTATCTGATGGCCTTCCGCACTTCCGGGCCGCGTCCCGCGCCGGACAAGATCAAGCCCTGCCGAGCCTAGAGGTACCCTAACCGCCTGAGGCTGGTGCAGTCGCTGCCGGCGAACACGAGATGATCGAGCACCGTGCAGTCGAGCGCTTCTGCCGCCGCGGCGAGCCGCCGCGTGGCGATGCGGTCGCTGTCGCTAGGCTGCGCGTCGCCGCTCGGATGATTATGGGCAAGGACGATCCCGGCGCTGCCAAGCTGGGCGGCGTCGGCAATGATCGTCCGGAGAGGGAAGGCGGTCCCGGTCGCATCGCCTTCGTGGCGCGAAACGTGGAGGCAACGGGCTTCATCGTCGACATGCGCCACCCACAGGTTCTCCCGGGAAGGGTCCGAATCGGCAATGCAGCCGGCGAAGAAAGACTTCGCCGCGGCAAGGCCGTCGAGCCTGAGCGGGAGTTCGGCACGCTGATAGCGCATGCGCCTAACACTATGGGAAGGAAGCGATTCCGCCCACTTGAACCGTCTCCGCAACGGCGGTCCATTTTGGAGAGATCACCGGCCCTTGGAGCCGTTCGTGGTTGGGATTAGGGTCAGCCCATGCGTCAGTATCTCGACCTCATGCAGACGATCCTCGACCAGGGAGTCGAGCAGCAGGATCGCACCGGGACGGGCACCTTGTCTTGGTTCGGCGCGCAGATGCGCTTCGACCTCGCGGACGGCTTTCCGCTTCTGACGACGAAAAAGCTCCACCTGAGGTCGATCATCGTCGAGCTCCTGTGGTTCCTCCGCGGCGACACCAACGTCCAGTGGCTGAATGAGCGCAAGGTGAGCATCTGGGACGAATGGGCCGATGAGCGCGGCGACCTCGGCCCGGTCTATGGCAAGCAGTGGCGCGACTGGGAAACCGCCGACGGCCGCCACATCGACCAGATCGCCAACCTGGTTGAGCTCATCCGCAAGGACCCCTATTCCCGCCGCCAGATCGTGACCGCGTGGAATCCGGGCGAGATCGCGAGGATGGCGCTGGCGCCCTGCCATTGCCTGTTCCAGACGCAAGTCGCCGCCGGCCGCCTCAACCTGCAGCTTTACCAGCGGAGCGCGGACGTATTCCTTGGCGTTCCCTTCAACATCGCGTCCTACGCTCTGCTGACCCACATGCTGGCGCGCGAATGCGGGCTGGAGCCCGGTGTGTTCGTGTGGACGGGGGGCGATTGCCATCTCTACTCGAACCACCTCGAGCAGACGCGACTGCAGCTCTCGCGCGAGCCGCGCAGCCTCCCCAGGCTGGTCATCAAGGACCGGGGGCAGGGGCTGCTCGACTATGAAGCGGAGGACTTCGTGTTCGAGAATTACGACCCTCATCCGCACATCTCGGCGCCAGTGGCCGTCTGACCGGCCTTCAAAAATGCGGTCTCACGGAGCCGTTCCGGCGGCGCGGCGTTAGTTCGTCCACTGAAGAGGAGAGGACGATGTTCCAGAAAGTCACGACGGTGGTGCTGATCGGCACTGCGATGGTTCTTGCCGCTTGCAACACGGTTCGCGGCGCTGCGCGAGACGTCAATTCGGTCGCGAACTGCACCGAGAACACGATGAACGGCGGGAAGTGCTGACCTAATACGGTGGACAAACTGCCGTGGTGATGATTCATTGTCGTTCCGGAGCCCAAATGGAGGAGCGACAATGGTTCGGAAATTGGTTGCAGTAGGTATCGTCGCGGCGTCGCTGGCGATCGTAGCGTGCAACACCGTGCGCGGCGCTGCGGCCGACGTGAACTCGGCCGCGACGTGTACTGAAAATGCGATGCACGGCGGCAAGTGCTGACGCGCTGACGCGGGTCAAAAAAAGAACCCCGCCGGATCGCTCCGGCGGGGTTTTTGTTTGACCGTTCTGGCCAGCCTTAATTCTGGAGATAATCCCCGGCGTCGGCATCGAGCCCATGGCCGCTGGGGACGACCTCGCCAAGCGGATCGTCGCCGGTACCGGCGTCGTCGCGCGGCGAGCGGGCGAGCTCGGCCGCACGAAGCTCCTCGGCCGAGTCCGGCGCGATGAGCGCTTCCTGCATGCGGCGCTGAGCGGCGCGCAGCGCCGTATCGCGTGAGGAGGCCGCCACGCGCAGGCGGTTCATGCCGGCGCCGGTGCCCGCCGGGATCAGCCGGCCGACGATCACGTTCTCCTTGAGGCCCGTCAGCGTATCGACCTTGCCCTGGACCGCCGCCTCGGTGAGGACGCGAGTGGTTTCCTGGAACGAGGCCGCCGAGATGAAGCTGCGGGTCTGCAGCGACGCCTTGGTGATGCCGAGCAGGACTGGCTTGCCCTGGGCAGGCTTCTGCTTCTTTTCGAGCCGGGCGTTGTTCTCGTCCATCTCGTCGCGATCGACCTGCTCGCCGGCGAGCAGCGTCGTGTCGCCGCCGTCGGTGATCTCAACCTTCTGCAGCATTTGGCGAACGATCACCTCGATATGCTTGTCGTTGATCTTCACGCCCTGAAGCCGATAGACCTCCTGGATCTCGCTCACGAGATATTCGGCCAGCGCTTCCACGCCGAGCACTTCCAGGATGTCGTGCGGATCGGGTGAGCCGCCGACAAGGTTGTCGCCGCGCTTCACGAAGTCGCCTTCCTGGACCTCGATCATCTTCGACTTGGGCACGAGATACTCGACCGGCTCGGACCCGTCGTCGGGGACGATCGCGATCTTACGCTTGGCCTTGTAGTCGCGCATGAAGGTGACCTTGCCGGACACCTTGGCGATAATCGCGTTCTCCTTCGGCTTGCGCGCCTCGAACAGCTCGGCCACGCGCGGCAGACCGCCGGTGATGTCACGCGTACGCGCGGCTTCACGCGGCATGCGCGCCAGCACTTCGCCGGCTTCGACCTGCTGGCCATCCTCGACCGCGACGATCGCCCCGGCGGCAAGCCGGTAGACGCCCGCTTCCTGAGCCTTGGCGCCGGTCAGCGTCAGGCGCGGGTGAAGCGTGTCCTTCTTCGACTTGGCGTTGTCATCGGTGACGACGCGCTGCGCGATGCCGGTCGACTCGTCGACCTGCTCGGTCATCGTCCGATTCTCGATCAGGTCCTGGTACTTAACCGTACCGCCCTTCTCGGTGATGACGGGGCTGAACGACGGATCCCACTCCGCGATGCGATCGCCGCGGCTGACGATATGCCCGCTCTCGCACAGCAGGTGCGCGCCATACGGCACGCGGTGCGTGGAGAGCTCGCGGCCGTCCATGTCGACGATCGCGATCTCGCCCGAGCGCGACAGCGACAGGTGCCGTCCACGCGGGTCGACGATCGTCGGCATGTCACGGAACTCGATCGTACCGTCGACCGGCGATTCGAGGTTCGACTGCTCGTTGAGCTGCGCCGCGCCGCCGATGTGGAAGGTCCGCATCGTCAGCTGCGTGCCTGGCTCACCGATCGATTGGGCGGCGATCACGCCGACCGCCTCGCCGATGTTGACCGGCGTTCCGCGAGCGAGGTCACGCCCGTAGCACTTCGCGCAGACGCCCTGCTTGGACGCGCAGACCAGCGGCGAGCGGATCTTGACGCCCTGCAGGCCGATCTCCTCGATCTTGGCGACCATCGCCTCGTCGAGCAGCGCACCTTCCTCGATGACCGTGTCACCCGACTTGGGGTCGACGATGTCCTCGGCGGTGGTGCGGCCCAGCACGCGGTCGGCAAGCGACGCGATGACCGCGCCGCCCTGGACGATAGCACGCATCTCGAGCGCCCGCTCGGTCCCACAGTCTTCCTCGATGATCACCGCATCCTGCGACACGTCGACGAGACGGCGGGTCAGGTAGCCTGAGTTCGCCGTCTTGAGCGCGGTGTCGGCAAGGCCCTTGCGGGCGCCGTGGGTCGAGTTGAAGTACTCAAGGACTGTCAGGCCCTCCTTGAAGTTCGAGATGATCGGCGTCTCGATGATCTCGCCCGACGGCTTGGCCATCAGGCCGCGCATGCCGGCCAGCTGCTTGATCTGCGCCTGGCTGCCACGCGCACCGGAGTGCGCCATCATGTAGATCGAGTTGAGGTCCGCCTGGCGGCCGTCCTCCCGCTCCGGAGTCGCCTGGATCTCCTTCATCATCGCGGAGGCGACCTGGTCGCCGCAACGCGACCAGGCGTCGATCACCTTGTTGTACTTTTCCTGCTGGGTGATCAGGCCGTCCTGATACTGCTGCTCGTAGTCCTTCACGAGCGCGCGAGTCTCCTCGACCAGCTTCTCCTTCGCGGCCGGGATGACCATGTCATCCTTGCCGAACGAGATGCCCGCCGCGAAGGCGTGACGGAAGCCGAGCTGCATGATCGCGTCCGCGAACAGCACGGTCTCCTTCTGGCCGGTGTGGCGATAGACGATGTCGATGACGTCGCCGATCTCCTTCTTGGTCAGCACCTTGTTGACCGTCTCGAAGGGAACCTTGTGGCTCTTCGGGAGAGTTTCGCCGAGCAACATTCGACCGGCGGTCGTCTCGAAGCGCTTCATGTAGGTGTTACCGGCCTCGTCGGTCTGGGGCACCCGGCTGACGATCTTCGAGTGAAGCGTCACAGCCCCGGCTGCCAGCGCCTGGTGGACCTCGGCCATGTCGGACAGGAGCATGCCCTGGCCCGGCTCATTCTCCTTCTCGAGGCTGAGGTAGTAGAGGCCCAGAACCATGTCCTGCGACGGCACGATGATCGGCTTGCCGTTGGCGGGCGACAGGATGTTGTTGGTCGACATCATCAGCACGCGCGCTTCGAGCTGGGCCTCGAGGCTCAGCGGGACGTGCACGGCCATCTGGTCGCCGTCGAAGTCGGCGTTGAAGGCGGCGCAGACCAGCGGGTGAAGCTGGATGGCCTTGCCTTCGATCAGCACCGGCTCGAACGCCTGGATGCCGAGGCGGTGAAGCGTCGGGGCGCGGTTCAGCAGCACCGGATGCTCGCGGATCACCTCGTCGAGGATGTCCCAAACTTCCTTGCGCTCCTTTTCGACCCACTTCTTCGCCTGCTTCAGGGTCATGCTGAGGCCCTTTGCGTCGAGGCGGGAGTAGATGAACGGCTTGAACAGCTCGAGCGCCATCTTCTTCGGCAGGCCGCACTGGTGGAGCTTGAGCTCCGGACCGGTGACGATGACCGACCGGCCCGAATAGTCGACGCGCTTGCCGAGCAGGTTCTGCCGGAACCGGCCCTGCTTGCCCTTCAGCATGTCGCTGAGCGACTTCAGTGGACGCTTGTTGGCGCCGGTGATGGTCCGGCCGCGGCGGCCGTTGTCGAACAGTGCGTCGACCGCTTCCTGGAGCATGCGCTTTTCGTTGCGGACGATGATGTCCGGCGCGCGCAGTTCCATCAGCCGCTTCAGGCGGTTGTTGCGGTTGATGACCCGGCGATAGAGGTCGTTGAGGTCCGACGTCGCAAACCGGCCGCCGTCCAGCGGAACCAGCGGGCGAAGTTCGGGCGGAATGACCGGAACGACTTCCATGATCATCCACTCGGGCCGGTTGCCGGACTCGAGGAAGCTCTCGACGACCTTGAGGCGCTTGATGATCTTCTTGGGCTTCAGCTCGGACTTGGTCTCGGCGAGCTCCTGGAGCAGCTGCTCCTTCTCGCCCTCAAGATCAAGGTCCATGAGCATGGTCCTGACCGCCTCGGCGCCGATTCCGGCGGAGAAGGCGTCCTCACCATATTCGTCCTGCGCGGAGAGAAGCTCATCCTCCGTCAACAGCTGGTACTTCTCGAGCGCGGTCAGACCCGGCTCGATCACGACGTAGCTCTCGAAATAAAGGATCCGCTCGAGCTGCTTCAGCTGCATGTCGAGCAGCAGGCCGATGCGGCTCGGAAGGCTCTTCAGGAACCAGATGTGCGCAACGGGTGCGGCCAGCTCGATGTGGCCCATGCGCTCGCGCCGGACCTTCGAGACCGTCACCTCGACGCCGCACTTCTCGCAGACAATGCCCTTGTACTTCATCCGCTTGTACTTGCCGCACAAGCATTCGTAGTCCTTGATCGGGCCGAAGATGCGCGCGCAGAACAGGCCGTCACGCTCGGGCTTGAACGTGCGGTAGTTGATCGTCTCCGGCTTCTTGATCTCACCGAAGGACCAGCTGCGGATCTTGTCGGGCGAGGCAATGCCAATCCGGATCTCGTCGAAGGTCTCCGGCTTGGCGATCGGGTTCGCGAAGTTCGTCAGTTCGTTCATCTGTTAAGCTCCTGACCCCTCCCGCGCGGGAGGGGTTGGGTTGTTCCTTGATTACTCGGCGGCGAGAGCGGTTGGCTGTTCCGCGTCAGGGTCTTCGACGCTGTCCAGCTCCACGTTGAGGCCGAGCGAGCGCATCTCCTTGACGAGCACGTTGAAGCTCTCCGGAATACCGGCCTCGAACGTATCGTCGCCCTTGACGATCGCCTCATAGACCTTGGTCCGGCCGATCACGTCGTCCGACTTGACCGTCAGCATCTCCTGGAGAGTGTAGGCGGCGCCGTAAGCCTGCAGCGCCCAAACCTCCATTTCGCCGAAGCGCTGGCCGCCGAACTGCGCCTTGCCGCCCAGCGGCTGCTGGGTGACGAGGCTGTAGGGGCCGATCGACCGCGCGTGGATCTTGTCGTCCACAAGGTGGTGCAGCTTCAGCATGTAGATGTAGCCCACGGTCACCTGGCGGTCGAACGGCTCGCCCGTGCGGCCGTCGTAGAGCGTGACCTGGCCCGACGTATTGAGCCCGGCCTTCTCCAGCATCGCGCTAACGTCGGGTTCGCGGGCGCCATCGAACACTGGAGTGCCCATCGGGACGCCGGCAGTCAGGTTGGACGCGAGCTCCATCAGCGCATCGTCGTCGCGCCCGTCGATGTCCTTGGCATAGCCGTCGCCGTAGATGTCCTTGAGCTTTGCGCGGATCGCCTTGATGTCCTTGCCGGCGACATCCCTGCCGCGCTCGTGCATCCCCTCGAGCATCTCTTCGATCTGCCGTCCGAGGCCGCGCGAAGCCCAGCCGAGGTGCGTCTCGAAGATCTGCCCGACGTTCATGCGGCTCGGCACGCCCAGCGGGTTGAGCACGATGTCCGCGTGGGTCCCGTCTTCGAGGAACGGCATGTCCTCGATCGGCAGGATGCGGCTGATCACGCCCTTGTTGCCGTGACGGCCGGCCATCTTGTCGCCGGGCTGCAGCTTGCGCTTCACCGCGACGAAGACCTTGACCATCTTGAGCACGCCCGGCGGCAGCTCGTCGCCGCGCTCGAGCTTCTCGACCCGGTCCTCGAAGCGGCGATTGATGACGTTCGCCGCCTCGTCATACTGGGCCTTGAGGGCCTCGATGTCGGCCTGGCGCTTGTCGTCCTTGACGGCGATCTTCCACCAGTCGTGCCGGTCGGCGGCCTCTAGCGTCGCTTCGTCGAGGACTGAGCCCTTCTTGATGCCCTTGGGAGCCGCGGTGGCGGTCTGCTTCAGCAGCATCTCCTTGAGGCGCGAGAAGGTGGCGCGGTTGAGGATCGCGCGCTCGTCGTCGGCGTCCTTCTTCAGCCGCTCCTTCTCCTCGGTCTGGATCGCCCGCGTACGGTCATCGATGTCGATGCCGTGCCGGTTGAAGACGCGGACCTCGACGACCGTGCCGCTGACCCCCGGCGGGAGCCGCAGCGACGTGTCGCGGACGTCTGAAGCCTTCTCGCCGAAGATGGCGCGGAGGAGCTTTTCCTCCGGCGTCATCGGACTTTCGCCCTTCGGCGTGATCTTGCCGACCAGGATGTCGCCCGGCTCGACCTCGGCGCCGATGTAAACGATGCCCGCCTCGTCGAGGTTGCGAAGCGCTTCCTCGCCGACGTTCGGGATGTCGCGGGTGATGTCTTCCGGCCCTAGCTTGGTGTCGCGGGCCATGACCTCGAACTCTTCGATGTGGATCGAGGTGAAGACGTCGTCCTTCACGATCCGCTCGGAGATGAGGATCGAGTCCTCGTAGTTGTAGCCGTTCCACGGCATGAACGCGACGAGGACGTTCCGGCCGAGCGCGAGCTCGCCGTACTCGGTCGACGGGCCGTCCGCGATGATTTCGCCCGCCTCGACCGGGTCACCGACCTTCACCAGCGGGCGCTGGTTGATGCAGGTGTTCTGGTTCGAGCGCTGGAATTTCATCAGCGTGTAGATGTCGACGCCGGACTCGCCCGGCTTCAGCTCGCCGGTGGCGCGCACGACGATGCGGGCCGCGTCGACCTGGTCGACGATGCCCGACCGGCGGGCGGCAATCGCGGCGCCCGAATCGCGCGCGACGGTCTCTTCCATGCCGGTGCCGACCAGCGGCGCTTCCGCCTTGATCAGTGGCACCGCCTGGCGCTGCATGTTCGAGCCCATCAGCGCCCGGTTGGCGTCGTCATTCTCGAGGAAGGGAATGAGCGAGGCGGCGACCGAGACGAGCTGCTTGGGCGACACGTCCATCAGCGTGATCTGCTCGCGCGGAGCGATCAGGAACTCGCCGTTGCGGCGAGCCGAGATGATCTCTTCGGCGAAGGTGCCGTCCTTGTTGATCTCGGCATTGGCCTGAGCGATCGTGTGCTTGGCCTCTTCCATCGCCGACAGATAGACGACCTCGGTCGTGACCTTGCCGTCGACGACCTTGCGGTACGGGGTCTCGATGAAGCCGTATTTGTTGACCCGGCTGAAGCTGGCGAGCGAGTTGATGAGGCCGATGTTCGGGCCTTCCGGAGTCTCGATCGGGCAGATCCGGCCGTAGTGGGTCGGGTGGACGTCG
>Ga0068858_100000697_pt1 | contig 35101 bp, 30 predicted proteins | sample KBSSwiS12_FD_66589 | JGI IMG/M metagenome (GOLD analysis project Ga0068858, IMG submission 66589) | Switchgrass rhizosphere microbial communities from Kellogg Biological Station, Michigan, USA - KBS Switchgrass S1-2 | ecosystem: Host-associated > Plants > Roots > Rhizosphere > Soil ... | reverse complement strand
TGCCGATCACGAGCAGTGTCAGGGGAAAGAGAATGTAGTACTGTTCCTCCACAGACAGAGACCACGTGTGTAACAGTGGCTTCTGATCGGCCGGGGCGTCGAAATAGCCAGTCTGATACCAGAACAGCATGTTGGAAGCGAAGAGCGACACTGCCGCCAGGTCTTTGCCGAGGCTTTTCAAGTCCGCGGGGCTCAACAACAGGCTTCCGGCCACGGCACAAGAGGCCATCACGACAAACAAGGCGGGAAAGATACGCCGGATACGCCGCTCGTAGAAGCGTCCAAGCGAGAACTCGCCGCGTTCGGTCTCCTGGCGGATGATGGTGGTGATCAGGAAACCTGAGATCACGAAGAACACATCAACGCCGATGTATCCTCCCTGAAATGAAGTCAGCCCGGCATGAAACAGGACCACGGATATGACGGCGATTGCTCTCAATCCGTCGATGTCGGGCCGGTACGTTGGCTTCACGGAAGGAAATGAATTTCGACCGCTGAACGGCTCAGCCCCGGGCCGCTCTGGACGCGATCACCGGCGTTTCCGATGGCCCTCGGCGTTCGAGCGAGCGCTTTCCGGAAAGGCCGCTGGCGGCCGGGATATACGGAAAGCGCGACTTGAGATCGTTCAATGGACGCTCGAACCAACGCCATGAGAGGGCGGCGATGGGGATTGTGGTCGCCACCATCCAGACAAACCGCGGCCATCCGAACAGGAAGGGATAAGGGATCGACACCCCGAAACGAGTCGCGACGATGGGGGCGAGGCCGGCAATCACCATGTGGTAGACGTAGATGCCGTACGAGATCGTGCCGAGGGCCACGAGAGGTCGTGCACCAAGCACGCGGCCGAGCACGCCACCGATGCCCTGCGATGCCCAGAGAACCAGTGCTCCGCAGAGAAGAACGTTGCCCGTTTCGGGCAGGGGGAGCATGATGACCGAATAGGGCAGCAGGCTGGCAGCAATCCGCGCCCCGATTCCCCCGATCAGGAGACCGCCAATTGTCAGGCCGGTCGAACGCGGCCACCTCATACGGTGCCACGCCAGAAGCCCACCCATCGCGAGCGCGTCCAGCCGGGAAGACGTCATCACCATCGCCGGCACGAACACCGGAATGTCGCCCGGGTGCGACAGGATGTCAGCGCGCGCCATCATGGACAGTGCCACCGTCGCGAACATGGCAATCGCGGTCCATCTTCGAGGCGTCCCCAGAAGCACGATCGGCCAGAACAAATAGAACTGTTCTTCGATCGCGAGCGACCAGAAGTGATCCAGGCTCGAATCGGTGAACCCGTGCCACGCCACGTTGAAATTGCTCGTGTACAGCGCGTACATCCACGGATGCTCTCGAATCGACGGTGAGCCTGCGAGCCACGCCACGGCGAGAACGAGATAGGCGAGCGGCAGGATGCGGAGGGCGCGCCGAGCGTAGAACGCACGCCACACCACCCACCGCGAGACCCCGCGTTCGAGAGCGGTCTGCCGCGCCCGCAAGAGAATGCCCGTGATCAGGAATCCGCTGAGCACGAAGAAGAGACGGACTCCGGCAGCCCCGGATTCGAAGCCGCCGCTCCATGGGGACCATTTCAGGAAGCCCAACGAGTGCTGGACGATTACGCCGGCAACGGCAACCGCCCGCAAACCATCAAGCTGACCAAGCCGTTTCTCAGAGGCGTCTTCAGAGCCCATAGCGTATCGGGAAATCAGATCGTTGCTCAGCTGCCCGTCCATCATAAGCGACACAGGAGCGGCAACGGGGCGACATTTTAGGCACTTTTTAGGCGCTCAGCTGCCACAGTACCGTTGATCGGAATGGCTATCATCTCTGTCGAAGCATCCGATGCTCGGCACGTCGCGATGGCGCGAGTGATTCGGTTTTCATTGCGCGAATTTGCACGAGACGCAGCGGCTTGTCGTTGGTTTTTTGCAAGTCCTCTCACTGCCGAACTTCTTGCACTGCGCCATTCACGCAAAGGATCCGTGCGTCGGGCCATTCTGGCGGAATCGGTGTTTCGCCGAAGGAAAGCCACAGTGAACTAGATGCTTCACCCCGGCCGGACTCTGGCGGCGGCAATACACGAGCTCCACACGCCGCCCCCATCACAACTATCGCAACTCGACATGCTCCGGTCGTTTGCGATTATTCTCGTCATTCTCATTCACGTCGATCAGAGCTTTCTCGCCTTCGGCGGAGAAAGCAATTTTCTTTCGAAGTTCTATTTCGTGCAAAGCGGATGGATCGGCGTCGATCTGTTTTTCGTCCTCAGCGGCTACCTGATTGGCAAACAGCTGCTGCGGGAACTCATCCGGACCGGAAAGATCAATGTCGGCATTTTCATCCTGCGCCGCGGGTTACGGATCTGGCCGCTTTACTTCGTCGTGCTGGCGGCTTTCGTCCTCGTGCGCGTGTGGCTCGTCGGATCGGCCGGGCCGTGGCGGGTGGACGCCCTCTTTGTCAGCAACTTCACCAATTCGCGCGCCCTCAGGGTGGGTTGGTCGCTTTCATCCGAGGAGCAGTTCTACCTGCTGGCTCCTGTCATGCTCCTGCTCGCGTCTCGTCTGGGCGGCGTCAAAAAGGTAGTGAGGAACCTTCTTCTTTTGCTCATGGCCATCCTGCCGATAGTGCGAGCGGCCATCTGGTTCAACGTCACCGGAGGGAATCTGCAGCGCCATGATGCTCTTCTGTTCTATCAGCATCTCTACGAACCTATCTACAGCCATGCCGACGGCCTGGTCCTGGGGTGTCTCATCGCACTCATCAGCATCGACTTCTCTCGGGAGCGCCACCACCGATTCGTCACATCGGCCTGGCCTGTTGTCCTGAGCGGCGTCGTTTTTCTCATTCTTCATGCTTTGCAAAAAGAAGTGCTCGGCTTCACCGGGATTACGGTGCTGTTCGGTGCCGTTACCTGGTTCTTTCTGTGGAACCCGCGGACGCTGGCGAGAGTTCACGATCGCTGGCTCTTTTATCTCTTTTCCCGTCTGTCTTACGGGATGTATCTGAATCACATCTTCCTGGTGCCCGGTGTGGTGAAATGGACGCTCGGTCACTGGCCGAAGATCGCTCATGTCGCCTTCGCCACGGAGTTTGTGGCGTCGGTACTTTCGGTTCTTGTTTCAGCTGGGCTGGCCAGTCTTTCCTTTTGTCTGGTGGAATATCCGTTTCTCCACCTCAGGGATCGCCTGTTGCCCAGTCGAAAACCCGATCGGCAGTTTCCGCTCAGCGGCGGACGTGCGGAGGAGTTGGAGGCCGCGGACGAGCGTGTCTTTCCGGTGGCGATGGCCGAGTAAGCCCTCAGACGAAGCCGCTTGCCTCCGGCCCGCAGCGAACATCATACTGATCAGGTGCACGTTTCTGAAAGAGTCGCGGCGGGGCGTCTCGCGCTGGCTGCGTTCGCGCTTTTTCTCGGTGCGCAGTTCGAGGCGTCCCGGTACGTCGGCGAGCCATATCCGGCCCTCTCCATGCCTGCCTTTCCCGGTCTGCCGGACAGCGATATTGCGATTCCCGTCTTGCACGTCGTCGTCGGGCAGCACATCTTCGGGATCAACGATCTGTTTCCAAACGTGCCGGATAACCTGCGGCAGTACCTGGGCGACAGCTTCATGCCGGCCACCAAGGCGCAACTCGACCGGCCGGCGCTGTACCGCGTTTTTCCGAAGGCGCGTGTCGCGAACGTGAACTACGCCCGGCGCATCGAGTCGCCAGTTGTTCGCCGATGGCTCCGCACCCGGCTCGAGACGCTCACTGGGGGCTCGGTGCCCTCCGCCGAAATTCAGTGGGTCCGGGAGGGACGGACCGCTGACGGCCGGCCAATCCGCACCGCAACTGATTCGACTGTCGTGACGTTTGACGGCAATGATTGACCGGTGGCTGCTGTCCTACCGTGCGCGGCCGATCGATCTCGCAGTCTGCCGGATCATCTATTGCGTGTTTGTCGCAGTAATCTACCTGCCGAACGGGATGTGGTTGGCGTCGATTCCGGAAACGGCCTATCACCCGAAGCCCGGCCTCGCCCTGTTCTTCACCACCTTCCCGCCCCACAACGTCATCCTTGGTCTGAATGTCGTGGCCAGCGCATCGCTGGCTGCGCTGTTCGCGGGGTTCGCCACGCCGGCGGCCGGGCTCGCTCTTTCTGGATCGCTCGTCGCGCTCAACTCGTTCGTCTACTCGATCGGGAAGATCACTCACACGATTCTCCTGGACATCCTGCCGGCGGTGATGGCGTTTTCGGGGTGGGGACGATGTCTGTCGATTCACCGGGGGCGGGTAGCATGCGATGAAGCGCGGCCGTGTTGGCCGCTTGCGATCATGGCCGCAGCAACTGGCGTCGCCATGTTCACGGCCGGCTGGGCGAAACTCACGACCGGCTGGCTCGATCCGTCGCAACACCAGACGTTGCACTATGCCATGTCGAACATGATTGGCACCGGCGCGCACCCGGTCGCCGCTGGCCTGGTCGCACATGCGCCCCTTTGGACCTGGAAGTGCCTGGACTACATCACCGTCCTTTTCGAGTTGGCGTTTCTACCGGCGATCCTGTCGCCGCTGGTATTTCGCGTGGTCCTCTGCGTGGCGGCGATCTTTCACCTCGGCGTCTGGCTCACGTTCGGCATCTTCTTTTCCCACAATGTCGTGGTTTACAGTGCGTTTGTTCGTTGGCGGCGCGTGAAAGACGTTCGAATGTCATGGCTGGTTCTGCCAGCCGTGGTCCTGGTGTGCGGCTATGTCGTAACCCTCGATCGTCCGCTTGCCGAAAACCTCTGGCTGAATCAGGCGATTCTCGTGGCCGGCGCCGCTATCGGCGTAAGCTACCTTGCCGGCATCGTTTTGAATCGGTATCGCCAATCAGGTCCCGGTTCTCTTTGAGCGACTTCGGGGGTTGACAGCAAATGCGACGTGCGCTCCATCGACGGGCCGGGCTGCGAAGGAGCGGTCGCGAGGCGGCTTGAATCGATATCCCTCGGAGACCGGATAATCGCGCGCTCATCATGACGTCGAACATGGCTGCCAACTTGGAGAATCCGGTTGACTGGTCTTCCCGGGGGTGTGGAGGTCGCGGCGATGCGTCTTAGTCCGACGCGCGGCCGCTGGCTTGCCCTGCTGAGTTTGACAGGGTTCTATTACGTCATTCCGAACGCCCGCATCGATTTCAGCCGTTTCAACGCTCACGACAGCGAGGCTTACCTGGCGCTGTCGTACGGGTTGGTCCATGGGCTCGGATATACCCGCAGCATGGTTCCCGGCCAGTACCTTCCTCACAGATGGTGGCCTCCTGGCATGCCTGTCCTCATGGCGCCCGCTGTTGCGCTCAGTGGGCTGCCCGTCAACTGGCTGATTCTGAAGCTGACGGTCGCGACAATCGGAATCCTCGGCGTGGTGCTGGCGTGGATCCTGACGAAGCGGCTGACCGGCGACGATCGGGCGGCCGACATCGCGGCGCTGCTCCTGGGCCTGAACGTCTGGTATTGGGATTTCAGCCATCAGGTGATGGCAGAAGTACCGGTGACCGTCTGGGTCATCGGATCTCTGTTGCTCATCGATCGCGTCTGGGCAGCACGACGGTTACGCCTCACCGAGGCTGTCGCTGTCGGTGTTTGTTGCGGCGTCGGGATGCTGATCAAAGCGCACGCGATCGGTCTGCTGATCGCTCCGTTGGCTTATCTGGCGGGACCGCGGCGAGTCGCCCGTCCCAGGATCTTCGTGGCGGCATGCTGCGTTCTGTTCGCACTTGGATTCCTTCTACCATCGGCGCTGTGGGCGGCGCGAAATCAGAGGATTCCAGCAGGGGGCCCGGACAGTTTCACTCAGCTCGAAGGTATCCGTCACCGCAACACCATGGATCCTGACAGTCCAACACTGACGCTGACTGAAACCGCCGGAGTGGTGGTCTTCAATCTCAGAATGTATGTGATTTACAACATTCCCTCACAGGTTCTACCGGGGCTGTGGTCTCAATCGACGCTCCAATGGCGCGGGAGCGGCACGCTCGCATTGATCTTGACGGCCGTGGTCGGACTGCTCTGCTGGCCCCGAGCGCGTTTGTATTCCCTGCACCTTGCCGTGGTGCCAATGGCACTTATCAATCTCATCTTCGTTTCCGGAGGTGCCGGTCGATACTGGCTGCCGGTGTCAAGCCTGCTCTTACTGATCGTGGCCATGCGCCTGGCGGAGCTTTTCAAGTCCGTGCAGCCCACGTTCCGCTACTCCGCGCTGGCCGTCGGCCTCCTCGTGGCCAACCTGTGCTTGTACGTGTACCAGCACGAGCGCGCTCCCTACGATCCCGACGGACCATGGAGGGAACTGGCGGAGCTTTTCGAAAAGATACGAGTCGCGAACTTGTCTCCTGTGATTGGCGTGTTGGGGCCGCATTCCCAGGCACTTCAGTTATCAACCGGTCTACCGGCGCCGATCACGGATGGCGCCGTTTACGACCATGTCGTCCGCAGGACCGATGGTCCGGGCGCACAGCCTCCGGACGATGCCGTGCCAGTGGTCGAGCTGAAACCCTGGGCTCTTTTCAAGCTTGCCCGGCCAATGACGATTGAAGGGGATGCCTACGCGTCGGGACTTCGCAAGTCGAAATGACGGGCTCGGAAGCGGCGCGCACGCGCTCTGCGGATGTCGGGATGGGCCCGCGCGCGGCGCCGACGGGATCCTCGGCGGCCGTTACGCGTGATCGGGACCGGCGCGACCACTCACCGCGAAAGGCTCATGCTGTTCGATGTAGTGGAAGATCTCTTCGCCAATCACGCGATGGCCCGCTGCCGAGGGATGGTTCCTGTCGTAGGGAATGAACAGCGCATCCGCACGCGTACGGCTTGCGGCCAGCGACTGCAGCGGGTCGACGACGAAAAAGCCGAGCGGTTGCGCAATCGAGCGGATGCGGGTCTGGTACCGGGCGTTCGGATACTGCCCGAGCACCTGCTCTTTGCACGGGAGGACCACGATTCCCACGGAAAATCCGTTCGCTGCGGCCAGCCCCCGCAAGTTCCCGAGCTGCTCTTCGACCTTCCTCCACCCCTCAGTGAGCTCCGCCGAATCCCGTCCCTGCAGAAGGTCGAGCTCCATGGCAAAACGCGACATCCCCCATTCGCCCTTGCCTGCAAGCCGGATGAAGAGGCGACCCACTGTATAGACGATGCGGCTTCTGCGAAGCTGGCGAATCCACGACGAGGATGACGAGGGGTTCATGTGCAGCAGCTGACCAGCCTCGGGATGGCTCGCGGCTATTCTCGTTCCGCTGGGCGCTCCCGCCTGATTGTCGTCGAGCGCGTCGGGAACATCGTTCGAGTAGAAGCCCACGAGCACAAGATCAGGCTGAAGGCGCGACACGTTTCGTTTCAGCAGCGCGACCTCTTGCCGGGTGTCGTAGCCGCCCACACCGAGGTTGACAACGTCCAGGCGGCGATCTGGAAACCGCCTGTGCAGCAGTTCCTCGAGCTGAGCAGAATAGGTTTCGTTGTCGCCAACGCCCCAGCCCATCGTCACGGAGTCGCCGATGACAACGACCCTGAAGCTGCCGGGCGGCTTTGGCGTGACGACGTCGCGTCCGCGGAAACCAAGCGAGTTGATCGTCATCCAGCCATCGTCGATCCAGCCCTGCTGGTTGGGTGCCAGCACGTATCTGATTTCGGGATCGTAGCGATAGGCAATTTGCGGTTGTCGGGTGTCGTCTGGTGGAGCGGGAAGAAGCGCACGCGCGGCCAATTCACAGATACCGAACGCGAGCAGCACGGCGACGGCGCCCAGCAGCAGCTTCGAGGAACGGCGATGCCAGGTATCCATCACTTCCTGAGCATGAAGCTTCCGAGGACCACCAGGTCCAGACCGGTGCCGTAGAACACCCGGACGGCGTCCCTGGGCGTGCAGACGATCGGCTCGTTGAAGCCGTTGAACGACGTGTTCACGAGCATTGGCACGCCGGTGAGAGCCGCCGATGCCTTGAGCAGCTGGTGAAACAGGCCGGCCGATTTCGGGACCGTCTGGACGCGAAGCCGTGTGGCGTCGAGCGGCAGCAACGGCCGCAGGATATCGGGTTCGATGACTTCGTATTCGTATTCCATGAACCTCGATGTCGCAGGTCCTCGAAAGAAACGTGCCGTGTCTTCCTCGCACACCGACACGCTGTACGGCCGGTGTGATTCGCGACGTTTCAGAAACAGGTTCAAGTTGTCGAGCACATACGGCGCGACCGGGCTGGCGAGAATGCTCCGATTTCCGAGAGCTCGCGGCCCCCATTCCATTCGTCCCTGAAACCAGCCGACGAGCTGGCCCTTTGCGAGAGCCGTCGCGGTGCGCTCGATCACCTGGCCATCGTGGTGATAGTCGTAGGACAACTTGCAATTGTCCAACGTCGTTTTGATCTCGTCGATCTGGTACTCCGGCCCGAGAAACGGCGACAGGGAACGAGTCTGACTTCCCGGATGGTGGTGCCCCGCGACCACCAGCGCCGCTCCGATTGCCGCACCGGTGTTGCCCGGATTGGCCGGCACGAACGTCCGTTCGTAGACGCCCGACTGCGCCAGCACCGAGTTGAAGTAGCTGTTGAAAAAGAACCCGCCACCAAGGCACAGGTTGTCGCCACCGGCGCGCGCCTTGACCTCCCGCAGCAACTGCAGCAACAAGTCGCCCAGTTGCCGTTGCACGCCATCGGCAATCCTGGCCGAATGCGCGACGGTCGCCACGTGGCCATTCGAGGCGATCAGCCCTCCGATCGATGCTCCGAAGGCGGGACCGACCGTCAAACGGTTGCCGTCATAGGAAACCGGCAGCTGGAGAGAGCCCTCGCAACGCCCGGCGACTTGCGCGAGCGCCTCCAGCCTGTGCTCGTCGCCCTCGGAAAGGAACCCGAACGCTTCGGTCGCCTGTGAGTACAGCGTCGCGAATCCAGGACCACTCCACGGAAACTCCACGCGCCTGACCGTGCCATTCTCGCCGCGCCAGACACTGATTTCCGGGATTCCGTGCTGGTCGCAAACAAGCACCGTGGCGTCGTCGAACGGCGACGTGTAGAACGAGGCCGCGGCGTGGGCCTGGTGATGGTCCACGCGTTCGATCGCCAGGCCCTCTGGGATGTGGATCGCGCTCTCTGCGATCGCATACCCCGAGACCTGCTCCCTGCTCCGCCGGCCAATCCGCAACACCGTATCGAGCGCCTCGTCGGGAAGCTGCCCGGGACGGAGCGCGACCCGACGCGTCCGAGTCAGGCGCTCCTGCTCGCACACGGCGACGACGGAATCCGATTCGCAGAGCGCCGTTGCTGCGTTTCGCCTGGCACCGGCAACTCCAGCCCACAATGACATCAATGCACTCTTATACTAGGCGTAGAGGCAAGAACCTAGCCAGTCCGCCGGCCGAAGGGCGGAATGCGACTTGTAATCCCAGGCCCAGAACGCGCTGAGCAGTCGGCTTCCGGAGACTTGGTCTGCCGGCGGCAGACTTTTGTGCCGAGCGGGCAGAACATTCACTATTCTTGACGGCCGGGCCTGTGCAGGGTGGTGCGGCGACGACCGTGATCCGTAGTATTTCCTATGTTCTCAGCGTTGCGCGCTATCGCAGAGACTCTGATTCCTGGCGTTGCCACATCGTCCGTCGTGCAGCTGGAACTCGCGCTACTGACCGCCGCCGCGGTCCTTTCCGTCCTCAAACCGCAAGCCGGCCTGCGTTTCTTCGAAACGATTGAGCATCGGGCTGTGCAATTGAGCGCCAGGCCCTGGCGTTCGATTCTCGTCGTCGCGGTTTTTGCGCTTGCGCTGCGCGTCTCGCTCCTGCCGGTTGCGCCGGTGCCGGTGCCGGAACATCACGACGAGTTCAGCTACCTGCTGGCCGCCGACACGTTCGCCCACGGCCGGCTTGCCAATCCAACGCATCCGATGTGGGTCTACTTTGAAAGCTTTCACATCAGCCAGGTGCCGACGTACGCGTCGATGTACCCACCGATGCAAGGATTGATTCTCGCGGCAGGCAAGCTCCTGGGTGGGCATCCATGGATCGGAATCCTTCTCGGGTCGGCGCTCATGTGCGCCGCGGTCACCTGGATGCTCCAGGGCTGGTTTCCCCCTCCGTGGGATCTGGTGGGAGGGAGTCTGGCAGCCGTGCGCCTTGGCACCTACAGCTACTGGATCAACAGCTACTACGGGGGACTGCACGCGGCCACGGGAGGAGCCCTTGCCATTGGAGCGCTCGCTCGAATCAGGAACAATCCCCGCCCACGCTACGCGCTGACGCTGGTCATCGGCGTGGCCATCCTGTTGAACAGCCGCCCGTTCGAGGGGCTGATTGTCGGCGCGGCGGCGGTCATCGCGTTTGTCGCGTGGCTGATCCGGGGCCAGCTCCAATTGCTGCCCGCGGTTCGCCGAATCGTCCTTCCGGCCGCGCTCGCGCTGACCATCGTGGCTCTCGCGATGGGCTACTACAATCTGCAAGTGTTTGGCGCTCCGTGGCGTCTTCCATATCAGGTGAATCGGGCCACCTATGCCGTCGCCCCCTTGTTCGTTTTCGGGCGCGCCAGTCCTGAGCCGCAATACCATCACGCGGTCATGCGCGCGTTTTACACCGAGTGGGAACCCAAGGTGTATAGGTACGTGCGAAGCCCGCGCGGATTTCTCGAGACCACCATCGACAGGATGAAGCTGCTCGTCGCATTCTTCCTTGGACCAGCGCTCTGGGTTCCGCTGCTGATCTTTCCGGCCGCGGTGTTGGATCGACGCATTCGCCTGCCGGTGTTGATCGGCGTCGCCCTCGGCGGTGGACTGCTCGTTGGCGTGTGGATGCTCCCTCACTATGCGGCGGCGGCGACATGCGTGATCTACACGATGGTGCTGGAATCGATTCGGCGGCTCCGTCGCTGGCGTGCCGGTGAGCGGCGGCCCGGCCTTCTTCTGAGCCGGATGATTCCTCTGATCTGCCTGTCAACTGTCGTTCTGGTGGCGATTTCGCGCGGGTCCGGGTTCAACCCGTCCGGCTTTACCAATTACGAACTGGTTCCTCGATCGGCCGGACTGCGAGACCGGGCCGCGCTCGATGATCGACTCGACCGACTTCCAGGTACCCATCTCGTCATCGTCAAGTACTCAGCAGACCATAACGTCCATCAGGAATGGGTCTATAACGAGGCCGATATCGATGCGGCCAAGGTCGTATGGGCGCGTGACATGGAAGACACCCGGAATGACGCGCTCCTCCGATATTTCCGGAACCGGCGCGTGTGGCTGGTCGAACCTGACGCAAGGCCGCTGAGGATTTCCGAATACTTCCCGCCCCCAGCAGGGCATTGACGGCCCGACCTCTAATCTCAAGTGCATCGACCGAAGTGTGTCCGAGGACTGTCCTGTGAGCCTCAGTCCCTTCGGGATCGCTTGAAAGAACTGTCGGCTCCGCAGGTCCCTGGAATCACGCGCCGGGGAAGGAAAAAACGTGAAGCTGATCGACGTGAAGCTGATTGACTCAGCAGTAGCGCGACGTTATTATAGGACTTCTTTATACCATAGGACTTCCTTATAAATCATCTCACCGTGCTAGCCGGGCAATAAGGAAGTCTGGTCGTCGCCAACAGGGGTCTTGAGCGCTGGGCAAAGCGGGTGGAGGGCTCGGCCGCCGAGGAGCCCGAAGCGCGCTGCGGCCACGGCGCCCGGAGTCAGAGTGAGATGAACACGAACAACGGCACGGCCACCCGGCTATCCGAACGAATCCTGTACTGGCTCGTCGAACGCCTTTATCACACCGAGGTTGCGCACACCGAGGAAATGAAGAATGCTGTGCGGCAACAGGAATTCTACGAAGCACATCGAGCCAACGAATTTGCCGAGGCGGTCGCCGCGGCCCGCCGCTATGGTGTCGATTGGAATGGAAAGGACGTTCTCGACATCGGATGCCAGAATGGATCGCTGACTGTTCAGTATCTCCAATACGGCGCCCGGCGCGTCGTCGGCATCGACATTGACGCCGACGCCGTCCGGCGGGCACAGGAAAAATACGCGCATCCATCCGTCGAATACCTCGTCAGCGCACCCGGAACTATTCCGTTGCCTGACAACAGCATCGACGCCATTGTCGGCGTGGACGTCTTCGAACACGTCGCTCAACCGCTGGTGCTCCTGCGCGAATGCCGCAGGGTTCTTCGTCCAGGCGGCGGCATGTTGATCCGCACCTGGGGCTGGTATCATCCATTTGCTCCGCACTTATGGGCTACGATCCCCGTGCCCTGGGCTCACGTGGTGTTTTCGGAGAAGACGCTGATGCGCACGGCCCACCGCGTGTTCCACTCGTCCTGGTACAAGCCGATCATGTGGGATTTCGATGAGCAGGGACGTAAGGACACCCAGAAATATCAGGAGACCGAGATCTCGACCGATTACTTGAACAAGTTCCTCATGCGGGATTTCGAGCGGGCCTTCAAGGAGAGCGGACTTCACTACCGTATGCATCTGCTTCCATTCAGTTCGCGCTACGCGCGCTGGACCAAGCCATTCATCCACCTGCCCTATGTCCGCGAGTTCTTCACGTCCTATTTCTGGGCCGCGCTGAGTAAGACGCTGCTTTTGTGCTCCCTGGCCAGTACTCTCGCCTCATCGACCGGCTGACGTCCCCGGCAGGAGACGGCAGGAGATTCCTGTGGATTGCCATTGCAGTCGGACTCTTCCTGCGCCTCGCCATCCTGTGGCAGACCCCGGCCCTTGGGACGGAGATTGTCGACGAACAGCAGTACAGTCAGCTCGGAGATTCCATCCTCGCCGGGGATGGTCTTGCGTGGGCGCCAGGCCAGCCGACCTCCATTCGTCCGCCACTCTATCCTGCACTGCTTGCAACGATCTGGTCCGTTGCCGGCCCGCGCAACCTTCAAGTCGTACGCGTATTCCAGATTCTGCTGGCGCTCGCGACGATGGCGGTGGTGTATCTGCTTGGCGCGCGTATCTACAATCAGAGAACAGGGCGATACGCGGCGGCTGCCGTCTGGCTCTACCCGTCCCTGGCCTTTTTCAATTTTCTGATTCTCACTGAAACGCTTTTCACCTTCCTGCTTCTGACATTTGTCCTGCTCACGGTGATGTTGGTCCAAGCGCCGCGCGCGTGGGTCGCGTTGCTGTGCGGAATATCGCTCGGTTTCGCCGCGCTGACCCGCAGCGTCTTGTGGCCGGTCCCGCTCGTTCTTTGTCCTCTGCTCGCGGCGCTGGTCCGGGCGCCAATCGCCCGCCGGGTCGTCTTGCCGCTGATCGTGCTGGCGGGCTACGCGATCGTCGTCGCTCCGTGGGCGATTCGAAATACACGCTTACAAGGCGTGGTCACGTTCGTGGACACGATGAGCGGAATCAATCTGCGCATGGGCAACTACGAGCACACCCCGGAAGATCGTATGTGGGACGCGGTCGCGTTGAGAGGCAAGGAGAGCTGGGTGTACGGCCTGACGTCGGATCAACCTGGAGAGCCGATGACAGAGGGGCGCAAGGAGAAATGGGCCCAGCGCAAGGCGCTCGAATACATGCGGCAACATCCGGCGATCACACTGCGGCGGTCGATGATCAAGTTTGCGGACTTCTGGGGCCTCGAGCGTGAGTTCGTCGCCGGCGTCGCGCAGGGTCTGTACACACCGCCGCTCTGGTTCCAGATAGTGGCTTCGCTGGCGATCGTCTGCGCTAATGTGCTCGTCGTCACGACGGGCGTGGCAGGAATGTGGCTTGCTGCGCCCGAGGATCGGCGGATGCAGATGCTGTTGCTGCTGCCGATCGTGGTCATCGTCGGCGCTCATACAATCGTGTTCGGCCACTCTCGCTATCACCTGCCGCTGATTCCGATCCTCGCCATCTACGGCGCCGCCCTGACCCAGGTACGGGTTCCGGCGCTCGGGCTGTCGCCTCGCCCGGTACGGCTGGGTGCGATTCTGGCCGTCGCCGCGCTGGCGGCGATCTGGATCCGCGAGGTGGCGCTGGTGGAGGGGCACCGCATCGGCGAACTGCTGCACCGTCTGAGCTGACGCGGCCTGCACCTGCGCGCCTTCAGCCGCGCGATCATGATCATCTGGCACGCTGCGGCGGGCCGGGTTGGTAATCGAGGACATGTACGTTCGTCGGGCTCTCACTTGTCATCACTCGCTCGATCATTTGAACGGCAATGGGAATCGGTGAAAGCGTCCGGATTCTCGAAAACGGCGACGCCGTCTGATCGGTCAACATTCTAGGGAGACGGAGAATGAAGAACTGCAGGTCCGCACGCTCCCGGGCGAGGCTCTTCACCAATCCCTCGAGCGCGCACTTGGCGGCGACATAGTGGGTGAACCCTCTCGGCGCCTCGTGCACATAAACAGAAGAAATCATGAGGACTTTCGATCCGCTTGTCAGGTTGGGCAGCAGTTCGTGAATCAACCCGGCCGTCATTCGAAGGCATGTCAGCACGAAATCATGAAACTCTTCGGCGCTCTGATCGGCGAAGTGCTTCGCCTGGATCCGGGGCGAGGCGCTCAGAACTATCCATTGGGGAGATGCCGGCTGGATCAGTTGCCGGGCGAGACTCTTTGTCTCATCCGTCCGTGTGAGATCCGAATAGTAAATGCGCGACTCGGGTGACAGATCGCGAATTTCCCCGAGCGTGGTCTTCGATTCCTCGCTTTCCGTCCGCGAATGTAAACAGAGCCTGGCCCCCATCAGGGCGGCCGACTTGGCGAGCACACTGCCGAATCCCCGGCTCGATCCGGACACGAACACGTCCAGACCCTTCAAGAGCCCCTCGCTCGTGACGTGCTTTCTGATCTCTGAAAGCGGGTAATCGACAGGTTCCGGACGTCGAAAGGCGGCAATTGTCGCAGACTCCAGGAATGGGGCGGCGACCTGTATCCGCGCGAAGCCAAAGCCGACATCGAGCTTTCCGGTTACTTTTCTGAGTGTGATGGAGCGGCCGGTATCTTCAGCCTCTGGCCTGAATTCGACTTTCAGCGAAGAATAGAGCGCTTGCCTTCCAGGATAGTGCATTCCCACGAAGTAACTGGTCCATAGAAGAAACTGAAGTTGTGAAAGGGGGATTTGGCCTGGTTTCAGACCAAACAAAGACAAGCCGCGAATGTATTCGCCGTTCAGGGAATACTCGTAGTCTTCGACTGTGAGTTCCGCGGGCGTCGATGAATTTGCCTGTTCCAGATAAGAAGGGCTGTCAGAGAAAGCGAAGTCGATGTCTCTGGGCCAACCGATCGCATGGCTGCAGAAATCGGCGGCCCAGGCGAAGCGAGCCAGGGTGCTGTTGCCGTCGAGAATCAGCACGGTCGTTTTTTCGCCGTCGGATGTAATGCTGAAGTCAATCTCCCGGCCCACCAGCACAGGCCCTTTCAATTCGGCATGAACGGACTTGAGCTGGAAATTCCGGCCCTCGGCCCATCGACCGAGCGCGACGAGCAGTGACGCGATCCCATGGACAATCGGTTCACCAAACTGAGCCCGGCGGGCATAGCTGGCGTTCCAATGCAGATCGCTGCGGTCCCAGGAGAGATTCTTGAAATTGTCGACATGCTCCTGGGAAAAGATCATGGCCGTTAGAGGACCAGGTCGACTCCGGAGGCGAGATCGAAACCTCGCGATCGGAGCTCGGGCAGGAGGACGTCGAGGAGGTCGAGCACGCAACGATTGTCGTCGTGAAGCAGCACGATATCCTGCGGCGCAATGATCCGCAACAACTCCACGGCTCCGGCCCGTGCCTCCTCACTGCGACGGAAGCTCCAGTCGCTGACTTCCCGCGACCAGAGCACCGAGCGCATGCCGAGGAGTCTCGGCGTCACCATCGTGGCAGGCGTCATCCGTCCGCCGGGCGGCCGGAAAAGCAATGGCGCAGCACCCGTGCTGTGCGCGACGACGGCCTGACAGCGGGCGCAATCGCGGTAATAGCTCAGAAAGCTCACCTGCGGCGCGTCGGGCAAGACATAACCGTCTCGATGCAAGTGGCTGTGATTGCCGATCAGATGTCCGGCCGACTGAATGCGCTCGAGCAACTGGTGCGCTCGCCGCGCCCGCCGGCCGATGACGAAAAAGACGGCGCGGGCGTTGTGCCGTTCGAGCCGCTCCAGCACCGCCGGCGTGATCTCCGGATGCGGCCCATCGTCGAACGTGAGCAGCACCGTGGGCTGCGGCGACGGACGCAGGCGTTGGATGGCCAGCGCGCGCGGAATCAGGCGCTTCACGCGAGACCGAAATCCCGGCGACACGTCGCGGGCATCCACAGCGGCGGACGGTGTTTCCAGGGGCTCCTCCGCTGTTCGTTCGGCGCTCATCACACGCTTCCGTCTCCGTCGAACAACCCCGCGTACCAGATGCTCTCGTCGGCAAGCCTCTCCTGCAGCGCAGGGTCGACTGCCTTGTAGAGAAACGGCCACTCCTCGTCCAGCAGCTCGAACGGCCGAAGGGCCTCGATGACCCGGCGAACAGGCTGCGGCAAACCAATGACCTCCAACATAGCCGCGCCGGTTCGCCGGGCGTGTTCGGCCGATTGGTGCAACAACTGCCGGATGATTTCCGGATCGTCGTGTTCGACGAAGACGTCGGCGACGCGGGCGCGCGCCAATCCGAGATGGGTCGCGTCCTGACGAACGACCGCCACATACCCCAGCAACTGCGATCCGGCAGAGGCGCAGACGAAAAAAGGCGGGTGTGGTCGTCCGCGATCGTCAAAATGCCAGCGGAGGGTCCGCGCATCTCGAACCGCCAGCAGTCGCGGATGTTCGGCGAGCCGACGCTGCCACAAGGCGTCGAACTCCGGGCCGACAGAGCCGGCGCCGATGGTACGGAATTCCGCCCGGGAGGGCAGCCGTCGTGGCCCTCGCCGGCGAAGCACGCCCTCCGCGCGGATCAGCGCCGAAAGGACAGGGCCACACCAGCGGTCCACCACATCGCGATAACCCTTCTTTCGCAGGGCGGCGCGCGCAAAAGGGCGGGCGCGCAACACCCAGTACAAGGTTCGATCGTAGGCCGGCTGCGGGATGCGCTGAAACTTGAGGAACTGCGAAATCTTCGACACGTGCGGTGCCGCGGTGGTGTTCAACAACAGATCCACATTCCGCTGTCGTGCGTGAGCCAGGAGCAGCTGCAGGCTGCTTCCCCGAGAAGCCGGAGCGACCACCAGTCCGCTGGTGACCGCAGCGGTCAGTCGCTGGTCGCCGAGCTGGTACTCCTGGGCGATATTACCGAGGAATCCGACGACCGCTCCTCCCTCGACCAGCACCCACCCGCGCGGAATGGCGATCCGCTCCAGGGCCGGGTTCTCCTTCCACAGCCACCGCCAGTCGCGCTCTGTCGGCGCGCCCCACCCTTGGCCACTGACCAGGCGGACGACAGCTTCGAAGTCGCCATCTTCGACTTCGCGGATCCCGGCCATCCGTTCAGGACAGCACGGGCGGCCGGCTTGCGCCAGCCGGCGCATCCGCCGTGTACTGAAGATCCACGTGCCGGGGTAAAGGATAGGGGTCGGGCAATTCCCACACGTACCGAAGGCCGTCCTCGGACCTCGCGAACGCTGACTGCTGGTCGAAAAACTGCTTGCAGGGGGCGTTGCGTTCGGTGGGGATGTAGGTGGCGACGAGCCTCGCCAGGCCGAGCGATCGCGCGTACTCTGCAATCACGTGCAGCATTGTCTGCTCGACGCTTCGCCCCAGGACCCGGCAGCTGAGGAGAAAATCCGACACCTCGCCAACGGGTCCGTCGACAGACAGGCTCGCAATTCCGGTGAGCCCGTAATCGTCGAACCGATCCGAAACCCGAAACGCGAATACATCCCGTCCCTCTGTTTCGGCCCACTGCAAGTAGCGGGCCTCGGTCAGACGGCGCGTGGTCAGATTCAGCTGGTTCGTCTTGTTCAGCAGTTGTGCGACGCGCGTCACGTTGGATCGGCTCAGACGCTCGACCGTCACCCTCAGGCCCAACATTGCCAGATACGCGTCGAGAGATTGCGCCGATTCTCTGGCAGTCTTGCGGTCCCGCTCGGCGACGTACATCCGCGTCCGAGTGTGATCCTCTTCTGTCAGCGTGAAGGTATCGAAGCACGTCAGCTCCGCAAGCGTCTGTTCGTAGCGCAGCTTGTCGGTCGGCCATTCCGGGACCAGCACGTCCGGCAGTGCCTCGCGCACGCGAGCGCGCTCGGCCGGGTTGTCGTCGATGAACACCACGCTATTCAGACCCAGGTTCAACTCGGCTGTGAGGTCGATGATGTTCTCGACCTTGTCGTTCCAGTTGATGCGCCAACCGGCGAAGTCGGCGCGACGGAGCACCATGTCGGGGTGCCGGTCGATGGCCTCGAGCGCGAGGGCTTCGGTGTTCTTGCTGACGATCGCCAGCACGATGCCCCGGTTGCCCAGTCGCTTCAGCGCGCGCTGGAACGCGCTGAACGACTCGCCGACCGGATTGTGCCCTCCCAGGTTGAGGTTCGGCCAGCCGATGTCGCCCACCGTCCCGCCCCACAACGTGTCATCGAGATCCAGCACCACCAGTTTGCGCGCCTGACCCCTGAGCGCGCGCACCGCAGCCTTCAGGTCCGCCGCCGCATGCCTGAATACCTCGGGACCGAACGCGATCTTGCCAAGATGCCAGAGCTTGGGGCTGCTTGCTCCTGGACCGGCCTGCAGCAGCCAACGACCGGCGTCGACGAGACGGATCGTTGCATCGCCGGCGACCGCTTCGGCGAGGCGCGCATTCATGCGCATCAGACAATAGGCAGGGCCGATCGGCGGCCGTAGATTGAGCACGCCGAGCCCCCGGTCGTACCCCGGGTACGTCCAGGTCGGCACGAAGAGCGCCGACACCCGCTTCGCGGCCTCGCGCAGACACTCGGCGAAGCCATCGACGTCGGCGAGGAGCTCCTCCATGGCGACCGCCTCGTGATCGAGCACCCGGGCGAACGACTTGATGGCTGCTTGTGGTCTCGTCCACACCAGTGCGAAGTCGGGGCGCGATTTCCAGCATGCGGCCGTCGAGTCGACGAGAATCGGCACGACCTGGTCGAATGGCGCCACGCTCGCCGGTAGACAAGGCGGCTCGCCCGCGTTCAGGAAGTGAGTGAGGCCTGCGATGGTGAAGTCTGCGATCAGCAGCAGTTCACCTTGGAGTGCGACCGTAGACAAATGAAGGTCACCGCTTCGATAAGAGCCCTATGATGTGATCCGCCAGGGAGCCGACCGTGGAAAACGGGTCCGCGGCCTCTTCGATGTCGCTCTGCTCCAGAAAGGACGCTGACAGGTCGACGGCGTCGCCGAGGTTCTCTTCCAGGGCGATTAAGAGGGTGACGAACCCCACCGAATCGAGCACGGCGTCGGGACCGACCAGGTAGGTGTCGGCATTCGCACTGACGAGATCCGGCACGACGACACCCAACGAGTCGATGACAGTCTTGACGATCTCGTCTCTGGTCGGCACGTCGTTCATTTTCGATGCCATTTGCTGATTATAAGCTGCCGGTCAGGAGCGAACTGCAGGAGACGAACCGGAACGCCCCTTGAATGAGGGTGGTACGCGGGTGGCTCAACTCCCGCCTTCGCGGGAAATTGGTCGTTCGGCTTTCAGCCTGGGAAGTTATTAGTCTGCGTATCACGGGTCATCAGGACCGGGCAGAGTCTTTGTCTTTCGTCTGTTATTCGCCTGTCGCGGTCGCCAGGCCTTTCATGGAGCGCAGCCCCCGCGTGCGAATAGGATCGAGTATTGGCAACCCGATCGACCCGCGACGGCGGATTCGTGCCGTGTTGTTCGACCTCGACGGAACGCTGTATCACCAACGCCGGATGCGGGCTCTCATGGCAATTGAGCTGGCAACGCTCGCGTTCACGCAACCGTTCCGTGCGCCGCGCAACTGGCGCGCGCTGGCTGCCTACCGAAAAGCACAGGAAGACGTGCGTTTGAGGCCTCTGGGCGCAGCCACGGCGCAGCTCGAAATCGTCGCCCGGCGGACCGGTCTGATGCCTCTTGAAATCGAGCAGATCGTCGGCGAGTGGATGTTTGAACGGCCGCTGAAGCACCTGCCGAAGTGCCGCGCGGCCGGATTGTTCGAACTGCTGGCCTTCCTCGGAAGCAAAGGCGTCGAGATCGGAGTGCTTTCCGACTACCCGGCGGAAGCCAAACTGCGCGCGCTCGGGTTGGCCGGACGGTTTTCGGTCGTGCTATGTTCAACGGATCCCGAAATCGACGCACTGAAACCACACCCGCGCGGGTTCCTGACGGCGTGTGAACGATGGGACATCGATCCGGGTGATGTGCTCGCGGTTGGCGACCGCTTTGACGTGGATGCGGCCGGCGCCGCGGCGGCGGGCATGCCGTGCGTCATCATCGGACGAGGGTCGCAAGCGTCATCCAATAACCCGGGAAGCCTGGTCCTTCCCTCTCTCGAACGGCTGCGCCATGTCCTTGACGAGTGTTGCTGAACGGCCGGCCCGGATTGATTTCCGGGCGTACGTACAAATTGCGCGCATCGATCACTGGTTCAAGAACTCGTTCATGATGCTCGGCGTGATCCTCGCGGTGTTTTACGAGCCGCAGGTCGCCGTCTGGTCGAGCCTGGCACCCCTTGTTGTGGCGGTCGTGGCCACGTGTCTCGTGGCGTCGAGCAACTACGTCCTGAACGAGCTCCTCGACGGGCCGAATGATCTCCTGCATCCGGAGAAACGCCACCGTCCGGTTCCATCCGGGCGAGTTCGCCCCGGTCTGGCGTACGCCGAGTGGCTGTTGCTCGCGGCCGCCGGACTCGGGCTGGCGCTCTCATTGAACGTGTACTTTTTTGTGTCCGCTTTGTCGTTGTGGGTCATGGGCATCGCCTACAACGTGCCGCCAGTGCGAACCAAGGAATGGCCGTACCTCGACGTGCTGAGCGAGTCGGTGAACAATCCGATCCGGCTGATGCTGGGCTGGTTCGCGCTCGTCACGGCGCACTTCCCGCCCATCTCTCTGACGATCTCGTACTGGATGGTCGGCGCATTCTTCATGGCGATGAAGCGGTATGCCGAGTACCGGCAGATCGGCAATCCCGCGGTCGCGGCGGCGTACCGGCGTTCGTTCGAGTACTACAACGAAGAACGGCTCCTCATCAGCCTGTTCTTCTACGCCACGGCATGCGCACTGTTTGCCGGTATCTTCATCGTCCGGTATCACCCCGAGCTGATTCTGTTCGCGCCGCTGGCGGCCGGACTGTTCGCCTATTACATGAAACTGGGGCTGCAGCCCGACAGCCCGGTGCAGAATCCCGAGAAGCTGTATCGCCAGCGCGGATTCGTCGCGTACCTCGTGGTGTGTTTCCTCGCCTTTGTCGTGCTGATGTTCACGAGCATCCCGAAGATGTACGACCTGTTCAACATCGCACCGTCCGACATGACACCTCTCTGGATTCTCGGCGAGCCTCACCGGTGACGCCACGCGTCTCGTTCATCGTGCCCGTTCGGAACGATGCGGTCCGGCTGGCGAAGTGTCTGGACAGCATCCGGGCCAACACCTGCGCGCCAGGAGACATTGAAATCGTGGTCGTCGACAACGGATCGATCGACGGGTCGACGGAGGTTGCCAGAAGCTTCGGGGCACGCGTCCAGGCCGTTCACAACGGCCGCGTCTCGGCCCTGCGCAATCAAGGGGCTCGCCAGGCGGCCGGCGACGTCCTGGCGTTCGTCGACGCCGACCACGAGATCGCGTCCGGTTGGGTGGCCGCCGCTCTCGAGACTCTGGACCTGGACGGGGCCGGAGCCGCCGGCGCACTCTGCCGCGCTCCCGCCGATGGCACCTGGGTCCAGCGTGCGTACGGCCACCTGCGGGGACGAGCACGGGGGCGGCATGACGTCGAGTGGCTCGGCAGCGGGAACATGGCAGTGTGGCGCCGCACATTCGACGCGGTCGGCGGATTCGACACGTCGCTCGAGACGTGCGAAGACGTGGATCTCTGTTACCGCATCCGATCGACGGGCCTGAGGGTGGTCAGCGACGACCGGCTCGACAACGTCCACCACGGCGATCCGAGGACGCTGCGCGAGCTGTTCAAGAGCGAGCTGTGGCGGGGTCGTGACAATTTGCGCGTCAGCTTTCGCGGCCCGATGTCGTGGCAGGGCCTGCCGAGCGCGGTTATTCCGGTGGTCGACGCGGTCATGGTTGGCATTGCGCCGGCGGGACTCCTTGCGGCGTGGGCAGGCTGGAGGCCGGGGCTTGCGATCGCCGCCACCGCTTCCGGCGTGATTCTTGGCGCCGCGGCGCTCAAAGTGATCCGCGCGGTCGTGCGGAACCGCAGCTTCCGTCCGGTCGACATGCTTCAGACCTTTGTGGTGGCCTGCGTCTACGACCTCGGCCGCGCGTTGGCGTTGGTGACGCGAGTTCCGCACCGCGGCGCACGTCCGTCAGCCGCCCCAGCCACATCATGAGCGCGCCGGTTCGAATCCTCGAGCTGCGAAGCGTCCGCGGGACGGGTGAGGTCCTGAAAAAACCATTCTCCTCGGCGCCGCCCGAACCAATCCGGAGCGCTTTGCGGTAACGGTCTGTTACATCCGGGACGCTCGAGACGACATCTTCAGCATCGATGCGAAGGCCGCCGATCTGCCGGTGGACTACGTCGAAGTGATCGAGAAGCATTCGTTCGATCCGTCGATCTGGTTCGCCCTGCGGCGGCTGGTTCGCGATCGACGCATCGACATCGTTCACTCCCACGACTACAAGACCAACGTGCTGGCATGGCTGCTGGCACAATCGGAACCGGTGACCGCGCTTTCCACCGTCCACGGGTGGACCGGGCGCAGCCAGCGAGAGCAGTGGGTGTATTACCCGTGCGACAAGCGTGTCCTCGCACGCTTTCCGAAGCTGATCGCCGTCTCGAGTGAAATCTGCCAGGAGCTGGTTCGGCACGGTGCGCGGCCGAGCCGCATTGCGACGGTTCTCAACGGCATCGATCACCGCACGTTTCGACGCGATCGATCCCGCGAGCGATCGGTGCGCGGCACACTCGGGCTCTCCGACGACGACGTTGTGATTGGAGCGGTGGGCCGGCTGGAAGTACAGAAGCGCTTCGATCTGCTGATTGACGCGTTCGCCGAACTGCGAACGGCGCGGCCGGAGCTGAGGCTCCTGATTGCCGGCGACGGCAGCCAGCGTGAGGCGCTGCAGGCTCGGGCCACCGGGCTCGGGCTCGGCGCGACGTGCCGGCTGCTCGGACAACGGAACGACCTCGTCGATCTCCATCACGCCTTCGATCTGTTCGTGCAATCGTCCGACTACGAAGGGACCCCCAATGCCGTTCTCGAAGCGATGGCGCTCGAAACGCCTGTAATCGCCACCGATGTCGGCGGCACCGCGGAGCTCGTGAGAGACGGCCTCGACGGCTGCATCGTTCCTGCCGGAGATCGTGGCGCCCTGGTTCGCGCCACGGCGGCTGCGCTGGCCGCGCCTGATCTCGCCGCATCTCACGCCCGCGAAGCCAGGCGGCGCGTCGAGACGACGCTCTCCTTCGATGCCCGGATGGCGGCGGTCGAAGCCATCTACGTGGAGCTGCATCAGCGTCGCCGCCCGATCAATGCGGCGCCGGTTGTACGCGCGCAAGTATGAAGGAGCGTCTCAAGGCCGTGGCGCGAGCGCTGGCGACGGTCGCGGTGATGCCACAACTCGCGTCATACAGAATCCGCGCGGTTTTTTTCGGCAAGGATGGCGCCCTCGAGGCTTCAACGCAGCTCCTGTCGCTCGTCCCCGGGTTGTCCGGGCAATATCTCCGGCGCGCTTTCCTCGCAAGAGTGCTGACCGGTGGCTGCGCGCCGTCAGCCGTGATCGAGTTCGGGACGCTTTTCTCCCAGGCGGGCTCGTGCATCGACGAGAACGTCTACGTCGGACCGCGCTGCCACCTTGGTCTCGTGCATCTCGAACGGGACGTGCTGATCGCCGCGGGAGTGCATATTCCAAGCGGGCCCTACACGCATGGTACGGATCGATCCTCGCCGATCCGCGAGCAGCCCGGGAGGCGCCGAATCGTTCGAATCGGCGCCGGCACCTGGATCGGCAGCAACGCGGTCGTTCTGGCGGACGTCGGCCGCGACACGATTGTCGGGGCTGGCGCGGTGGTGACGCAGCCCATTCCACAGGGAGTGATCGCGGCGGGAGTACCGGCTCGGGTTGTCCGGCGCCGGGACGAAGCGGGGTCGCTCCCGGCGTGAGGGTGCTGTTTCTCACGCACAGGCTGCCATACGCGCCGAATCGCGGAGACCGCATCCGAGCCTTTCATATCGTCCGCATGCTCGCGCCACGGGTCGATCTCGATCTGGTCTCATTCGTCCACGACCGGCATGAATTGGCCCAAGCCGACTCTCTTCGTCGTCTTGGCGTCCAGGTGGCGGTATTCCCTGTTCCTTATTTGAGGAACCGTGCCAGGGCGATGGTGCGCCTGGCGGGACGTTGCCCGCTCACGCACATGCTGCTGGACGCACCTGAGCTCGTGTCAGCCGTCACGCAGCTCGTAAGCGAGCGGCGGCCAGACGTCGTGCTCGCCTACTGTTCCGGGATGGCGCGCTTTGCGTTGCAACCGCCCCTCTCGCAATTTCCCCTCGTCCTCGATCTCGTTGACGTCGACTCTGAAAAATGGCTGGCCCTGGCGGCCACGGCGTCATGGCCGAAACGGTGGCTGTACGCACGGGAATCCCGCTATCTTGCGCGATTCGAACGCGAGGCGGCGACCAAGGCGGACGCCACGCTGGTTGTCAACGAGCGCGAGAGCCAGGTGGTCCAGCGGATCGCTCCTCTGGCCTCCGTCCATGTTGTTCCCGTCGGCATCGATCTGGCGGACGTTCAGGCTCGCTCGGCACCGACTGAAGAGCCGCGTGTGGTTTTTTGCGGGGTCATGAACTACGGGCCCAATGTCGAGGGCGTCCGGTGGTTCGCGAACCAGGTCTGGCCGATCATCCGGGCGAGCAGACCTGATGCCCGATTCGTGGTCGTCGGCTCCAGTCCCGCTGCGACGATACGTCGATTGGCGTCGGCAGATCGCGGCATCGAGGTGACCGGAACGGTCGCGGACGTTCGCGGCTACCTGCGGGACGCCGCAGTTGCCGTGGCACCGTTGATGATCGCGCGCGGTGTGCAGACGAAGGTGCTCGAAGCCGTGGCGGCGGGCCTGCCAGTCGTCGTCACTTCACAAGTACTGGGCGGCCTCCCCCAGCAGATCCACGCGGCCTGCCGCGTCGCAGATTCGCCCCACGCGTTTGCGCAACAGACGCTCTCACTGCTGGCGTTGTCCGGAGCTGAGCGGCGCGCGGTAGCGTCGCAGGCTGACGTGAGACAACTGGATTGGGACACACAACTCGCATCGCTGCCAACGATCCTCGCAAAAGCCGCCGAAAACAGCTCGCGTGATTCAGGACGCCGGCCTGCCTGACCTTCCTTGCGGTCCCTGGTGTCCTTTGCGGGGGTTCGGTTTCTCCACGGACACGAAGGTAAATCGCCTGACCCGGCCTGCGGCTGGCGCAGTGACGCCAACGGGAGGGCGGGCTGCCACGACGCTATCCGGCAAAGGAGCTCGATCCGACAGCGGGGCTCGATCCCGCAGAGGAACAGCGAACAATCCGGCCAGCCACAGGCCCGCGACCACTCCCAATTCGCCTATCATCGCGTCGGTCACGTCGGGGACTCGCGTCGGCAGGAAGACCTGGCCAACCTCAATCGCAAAGAGCACACCGAAGCCCAGTCCCGCCAGCATGATCAACCGAAGCCGTGAGGTCGGCGATCGACGGTCGGCCGGCCATGCGAGCCGCAACAGCACACCCAGGGGAAGTGCGAGCAGGCTCTTCAGACTCATTTCCGTGAATGCATGAAACTCGGTTCCCGCGTAGTACCAGCTGAGGGGAACAGACAGCAGCTCGTGTAGACCGGCCGTCACGCGGGCGGGTTCGACCGTAAAGTCGAACGGGCGCCAGTGATAGCTCACAAGCACGCCGGTCCACACGGCGAGGGCCATCCGGGCAGGACCCACGGCCACGCCCCCTGCCGTCCCACGAACGCCTGTCGACACGCGGTCCGAGAGCGAGGTTACTGCGGCCACGCCCAGGGCAACTCCAGCCGAACCCGTCACGATATCGGTGACATCCGCGAACCGGGAAGCCACGAACAGCTGGGCGAGCTCGATGAACGACACCGCCACAACGCCAGCAGCAAAGGCGACCCACGGATGGCGCCTTGCCCCGGCAGGAGTCCAGAGGAGCGCCGCCGCCGCACCAAGGGGGACGTTCAGGGCGATGTCCGTCAAATAGTCCCACGCCGCTATGGACCACGACGCGTGGGTGTACCCGAATGGCACCAGGATGATCCGGCCGGAGCGGAACTTGTGCGCGAGCTCACCAAGGCTCAATGTGAGATCGAGCGGCAATATCTGGCTGACGAAAAACCCCACGCAATACAGGAGCAACAATCGCTGAATCAGCGCCGGGCGCTCGCGTTCCAGGGAAAGGTCCCTGGCCCACGCCGTCACGGCTCGCCCACACAACAGCCAAAGCACCACGCCGGCGATTCCGCCCGTGCTTTCAGCGACAATGTCACTCAACGCGACGGTTCGACCACGGAAAAATATCTGCGTGAACTCAATCCCGACGGAGAGCGCTCCACAAGAGATGCAGGTAAACAGTGCCGCTGCCAACCCGCCGCCCCGGTCCCGGCGATCCACTCTCAGCGTGCCCAGCAGGAGATATCCAAGCGGAATGAACAGGAGGACGTTGGTGGCGACATCCGTGCGCGAATCGACGGGCAGTGGCAGAACGAAGATTTCCGAAAACCGCTCGAATGCCCGATCGAGCGTCATCGGCTGAAATTCAAGGGGGACGAAACTGCCGTACATGACGAACAGCACGTAGATCAGCGTGCCGATCGCGTACGTTCGCCGTCCGAGGAGCTCGCGGTGTCGGTTGGCCGGCCTCATCGCATCACGAACGGGACGCCGTTTCTGCGCCCGGCGCGCGGGAGGGACCTGTCACATACCCCCGGCCCATCCCGATAGGATTGTTGTTCATGATCTCGAGACCCAGCAGGTCTTCGCATTATAGCTGCCTGGCCGGGGCCGGCGAGACGCGACCGGGCGAGTTCACGTGAACGACTGAGGAAGAACCTGATGAGCCGCGTTGCCGCCATCGTCAAGCGTTTCCTGATTCCTGGCTCGATCCCGTTTCTGATGGTGGGGTTCGCGGTTGGCGTCGTGCTGCTCAATTCGGGTCTCTCGATGCAGTACGGCCGCGTCTGGTTGACAGTGCTTCTCGGCCTCTACTGGCTGCTGAGCCTTCCGGCCACTGCCGACGCGCTCATTCAGAACCTTCAGCATCGATACGGCACAATCCGCACCGTGGAGGAAGCCCCCGCCGCCACAGTGCTCGTGGTCGTAGGGAACGGCGCAGTGCATTACAAGGTTGGCGATTTCACCATCGATCACCTGACCAGACGGTCGGCTTTCTGTGTGTTCGAAGCGGCACGTCTTTACCGGCTCATCGATCCCCCCTGGCTTGTCGCCGCCGGAGGGGGCACGACGGATGAACGCGCAAGAACCGAAAGCGAGCTGATACGCGACGAGCTCGTTCGCTTCCAGGTTCCCGCCGACCGCATCCTCCTCGAATCCACATCCCGAACCACTGAGGAACAGGTCGCCAATGTCGCTCGACTGCTCGATCAACGTGGCCTCGGCGGGCCGATCCTCGTCGTCACCACCGGTGCGCACATGCCTCGGGTGATGCAGCGGTTCCACGACCAGGGACTCAAGGCGATTCCGTCAGTGACGCCGGAATTGCGCTACGACGAGGGGCGCACGGCGTGGCGGCGCTGGTATCCGAGTGCCGCCGCGCTCAGAGGCAGCGAGTCCGCGATTTACGAGTACCTTGCGCTCGGCTACGCAGCCGTTCACTCAGAAACTTGACGGGTTGATTGCACTTTCGCGCTCGAGGGTTCTACCGGGCCTCCGGCCCGGCCTCGGCCCGCTATAGGTCACTTGCGAGCCCCGACCTTTGACCTTTCAGGTCAAGAGTCGGGTTCTCAAGGGTTCAAGAGCGGCGCACGCTCTTTCTCAGGAGGTGCCGCAGCAGGAGGAACGGCGGCATGCGCAGCCAGTGGGATCGTATATACAGCGCGAGCGCCGCCGCCGGGGTTCCTCTTCCGTGCACGGTCTTCTCCACCAGCGCATCCATCAGCCACCGCACCGGTGAAACCGGCCCCCAGGCCGACGTCTCACTGACCACGTCGGATCGGACGGGTGTCGCGAGCAATCGGTCGGCGTAGCGAACCGCGTAGTAGGCCGGCCTCGTCAGCTGAAGCGCTCTGGCCTCCCGCACAAAATCGCTCCAGAACTCGGGATCGTTCCCGAAACAACGCAACAATCCGTCCAGATCGACGACGTCGCGAATCGCGCCCGCAATCTCACCGTCGTGGAACAAGTGAGCCGCTGCGTGGAGCACCATGTGAGCCGGGCAGAGGACACGGACGTCATCGCTGATCGGAATGGAGCGCTCGAGGAGGCGCGCCGAGGATGGATGCAGGCGACTCGATTGAGGCAGAATCGCATGATGCAGGTCGATAACGGACCGCCGCTCCGAATGAACCATCGGCGGCAGCTCGTGCATCCACTCGCGATAGTACCGTGCGTCGTACGCGTCGAGCTCGGCGAATTCCCATCCGTGTTCCCGGAGAGCGGTTTCGGCTTTCACGAGATGCTCCTGGGGAACGAGCACGTCGATGTCGGCCACGCGCCGTCCACGACCGGGCGGCAGCGCCGCCGCGACATACGCCGCGCCTTTGAGAAGAACCCACCGGAAGCCGACACCCAGGAACGCGCGGTTCAGTCGATCGATCTCCCAGCGAATGGAGCGCTCGTACTCACGGGCGCGGGCTCTTGCCGTCGTGACGCGATCGTTCAGCCACTGAGGACACTCGGGAGAAACCTGGCCGGCGTCGGCGTGGGCGAGCAGCCAGCCCAGTAAACGCGATTGCTCGGCGGCGTCGATGGCGCGACTGAACTCCCGGGGCGAGAGATCCTGAAGCTGCTGAGGATTGCGGAGTACGCGCACGAGGAGCCGGAGGTCGAGCGCAACGTCCAGGCGCGGCATCGAAGCCTCAGCTCGCCGTCACGCGTGCGAGCAGGGCGAGCACCTCATCGAGATCACTGTATTCCAGTCTATAGCAGTCGGTCTCGCGGACGAGCTCGGCGAGGCAGGTGTATCCCTTTGGTCCGAGATAGTTGTAGTTGAACGACTGATCGGTGACCTGCATGAGCGCTTGCGCTTTGGGAAGACGCTCCAGCGTCGTCGGTTTCCCCGCCATGAAGCGCGGCACGATCACCCATCCTGGCCGTGCACTCTCATCGGCCCGGCGCACGCTGTCAGAGGGTGGTCGCATGTGAACAAATCGCGAACCTTCCGTGTCGTGTGCCTCCGGACCGAAGACCACCTGCGGGTCGCGACGCCGAATGACCTCGATCGACGCCTCCTTCAGGGAAATCGGGCGGGGAATCGGAAGCACGCGGCCACTGTCCGGATCGATGAGAGCAAACTCGTCAGAGAACAGTCGCCAGCCGGCACAAACCAGGGCCGCACAGAGAGTGCTCTTCCCGGAGCCCGGCGGCGCGGGCAGGATCAACACACGGCCGCCTCGCTCGACGACGGCGGCATGCACGGCCACCCAATGGTGCGCGCTGCGGCCGACACACCAGTTCATGCCCCATTCCATGGAAGCGCCGGCAAGAAGCGCGGGGAGTGGCAGGAAGGGCCTGGCGCCGTTGATCACGATGCTCGCTTGCGGGCGCACCCAACGGCGCATTCCGCGGCCGGCGACGACCGCGAGGTCGAAATGCCCTTCACCGCCTTCGGCCATGGGGAAGTCGTCGTAGAAGCGTTCCAGATAATCGCGTACGCCCGTCAACTCCGAGCGGACGTGGACGAGGAACGGCCCGATCGCGACCTGGACGCCGCGCGTGCCCAGCAGCGACAGGATCGACCGCGTGGCCGGGCTCACGACGGCATCGGCCGCAGCAGGCCCGCGCGATCCATCGACGAGAGCGTTTCGCGCGTGACCGCGGTCAGCTCGTCGTCGGGCGATCGCCCGAGCTCCGCCGCCAGTGTGACGACGAGATCGTGGATCGTGTGAGGCTGTTCATCGGATACGAGGGTCCAGAGGAGGCGTGCCGATGCCGTCAGCAGGTGGATATCAGCGGAGAAAGGGTCGTAGACGACCCATTCGTCCCCGTCGTCGTAGTGGGTCCAAATCAGCTGCTTTGCAACCATCCATCGTTGGATGGCCCGACCGGTTGCACTAGCCGCCGTTTCTCGCGGCACAACCTGACGCACCAAAGGACGCGGCGCAACTTGCTGTCAGCTGCTCGGCCCACGCCGTGCGTGCCCTGACGCTTGCCAACAGAACAGGGAGCCCTACCATCGCCGTCCGCCGAATAAATGCGCGGCGTTCGGCGACCGGCACCGGAACCGCTTCCTCGGACCCCTTGGCCTCCGGAGCGGGGAAAAGGATGGAGTCAGGAAGACCCTTGTCTGCCACGTTTGCAACCGACCTTCTTCAGCCAGACAGCCGCCGACGCAGAGGCGCACTGTAAAGACAGCTATGACAATGGGTTAGCGAAATCAGGTTCACGAAAACCGTCGGACGGGACGCTCACGTAAGCGCCCGCCCAGGGAGCAATCGGTGCAATTGCCGAGCCACACACACCGACTGTCGCACCTCGAGGCTGGCACCCGATTCCAGCTCCTGATCAAAACAGAGTATAGATGAACGGCGCCGCGGCCGTTCCGGACACGAAAACCAGCACTCCGAACGCAAACACGATGACAAGAATTGGAAGCAGCCACCATTTCTTGTTCTGTTTCAGGAAGTACCAGAATTCCCCGACGATATTTCCTTCGCTTTGGGACTGCGCGGCCGTTCGAAAATCGTCCATCTCTTGTTTCCTCAACTCTGACGAAAGTATTCGCGAGACGTTCGCGCGGCGGGCTTCGGCCGCCAGTACGACTGGACTTCTGTGCGCCGGCGGGCGAGCACGTCGCGCCCAAACGCCCGGAATGCCAATGCTATCGGGGTGAACACGCCGTAAAAGAGTACGCCGAGCATCGCCGTCGACACCACCCAACCGATCGGAAACGCCACCACGCTCCACGCGACGAAGAGACCGCGGACCGCACGCGGCCAGATGAGCCCGAGCGAGCCCACCGCAAGCGCGAGTATACCGTAGACCATCGCAAGGTGCGGTCGGTGCCGCACCGTCGCTTCGACGACAGACAGCGCGCCGAAGACGAACAGGAAAATGCCGGCAAACTGCCGAAGCGTCCGATCGGCAGGCGAGAATTGAATATCAGACCATTGCACGAGACACCACCAAATCAGTCGAGTTGAAACTGCTGCAGGTACTTCTCACGGTCCGAGTCGGCCATCCCCGGCGCTGTTTCCGTCTTCACGAGGAGGAGATCCTCGATGACCAGCGCATCCATGTCGGTCGCCAGAAAACAGCGGTAGGCATCGGCGGCGCTGCCGACGATCGGCTCGCCACGAACGTTGAAGCTCGTGTTCACGAGCACGGGGCAGCCGGTTTCGCGATAGAACGTTTTCAGCAACCTGTAGAACCGGCCGTGCCGCCGCTCGTCGACCGTCTGGACCCTCGCGCTGTAATCGACGTGCGTGACAGCCGGCACCGTCGAGCGCGGCATGCGAAGCCGCTCGCGCAAGTCTGGTGCCTCGGCCATGATCCGGAGCTCTTCGGGCGACGCCGGCAGCCGGCGCGATTCATGGACGGGCGCCACGAGGAGCATGTACGGGCTTTCCTGGCCCGGTTCGAGATCGAACCATTTGGACGCTTCCTCGGCAAGGACACACGGGGCGAACGGACGAAAACTCTCGCGGAACTTGATTCGCACGTTCATCACGCTCTGCATCTCTCTCGAGCGCGGGTCGCCCAGAATGCTGCGCGCGCCCAGGGCCCGGGGGCCGAACTCCATCGGTCCCGAGAACCAGCCGACGATCTTGCCGGCCGTCAGCAGTTCACACACGTGCGCGAGCAATTCCGGTTCGCTGTCGAATTTCGCGTACCGGGCCTCCTCGTCGCGAAGAAAGTGCTCGACGTCCGGCACCGTCGATCGCGGGCCGAGCAGACTGCCCTTCTGCGAGTCGTGAGGATCGGCCTGTCGAGGCTTGTCCAGGAGCTGATGCCAGACGAACAGCGCGGCGCCGAGCGCCCCGCCCGCGTCGCCTGCCGCCGGCTGAATCCAGATCGAATCAAACGGCCCCTCACGCAGCAGGCGGCCGTTCGCGACGCAATTCAACGCCACGCCTCCGGCGAGCACGAGCTTGCGAGAGCCTGTCTGCTCGAAAATGTGCCGGCCCATCCGCAGAAAGATGTCCTCCGTCACGGCCTGAATGCTCGCCGCCAGATCCATGTGCCGCTGCTCGATGGTCGCTTCGGGCCGGCGCGGCGGACCGCCGAACAACCGATGAAAGCGGTCGTTCGTCATGGTCAGGCCCTGACAGTAATTGAAGTAATCGGTATCGAGCCAGAAGCTGCCGTCGGGCTTGATGTCGATGAGATGCTCGGTAATCAGATCGCGGTACGCTGGACGACCGTAAGGCGCAAGCCCCATCAACTTGTACTCGCCGCTGTTGACCCTGAAGCCACAGTAGTAGGTGAACGCCGAGTACAAGAGGCCCAGGGAATGAGGAAACTGCAGGTGCTGCGCCAGGGTGATCTTGTTTCCTGACCCGAAACCAAACGTCGTGGTACTCCATTCGCCAACGCCGTCGAGCGTCAGGATGGCGGCCTCGTCGAACGGGCTCGGGAAGAAGGCGCTGGCCGCGTGGCTTTCGTGGTGATCCGTGAAGATCAGCGGGGACTTCAGCTTCGCGCCGAGGGCGCGGCGAATCTCTCCCGACATCCACACGCGTTCCTTGAGCCACAGCGGCAGCGCCATCCGAAAGCTTCGAAATCCACTCGGCGCGAAGGCGAGGTAGGTTTCGAGCAGCCGCTCGAATTTCCGGAGCGGCTTCTCGTAGAAGCACACGTAGTCGACCTGACCCGGCTCGAGCGCTGCCGCCTTCAGACAATAGTCGATCGCATGGGTCGGGAAGCTGGCGTCGTGCTTCTTTCTGGTGAAGCGCTCCTCCTGCGCGGCGGCGACGATCTCGCCGTCCCGAACCAGGGCCGCCGCACTGTCATGGTAGAACGCCGAAATCCCTAGGATAGTGGTCATTGAAATCTCACACCATTACGTCGAACCATCTCGACGCTGAGGTCACGGGACCGTGGTTACGCGATCCCACGAACGATCCGGGGACCCAGTCTTGTGGCCAGCGGCAGCGGAAGTCTCTTCCACATTTCGATCGCCAGCCGATACTTCGCGTTCGTCGGACCGACGTTGGGGAGCGTCGTTCCTTCGATCAAGTGATATTCCCAGTGCAGCGCCACCGGCTGCGCCCCCCACTGCTCTTTGAACTTGAACGTCCCTTCGCCCGGCGTCGAGCGGCCGAAATCGAGCACCTCGCAGCCGCGCGCGGTTGCCGTCTCAATCACGTTCCAGTAGAGGAGATGATTGGGACACAAGTGGTTGTACTCCCGGAGCGAGGATGCCCACGGGACCTCCACCGTCGCCCCGGTCCGATAGGTCAAGCCGGCTGCGACCGGTCGACCGTTCAACCGCACGACGTGCAGGCGCGCGCGATCGGGAAAGGCTTCGAGCACTTCCTCGAACAGTCGCGGCGAATACACGGGGGTGCCGAGGTCGCGCATGTTCCGGGCGAATACGGCATAGAAATCGGCACGCAATTCACCGCCGCCGTGCTCGACCGTGAGATCGGATTTCTGTGCCTTTCGAATCTGATTCCGGACCTTGCGGTCGAGCCGCTCCCACATTCCGCGCTCGAGCCGAAGCAGCATCGCGACCTTGTGCTGCCGGAACGGCAACTGCGGGAACCGCCGGCCGACGTGTCGCAGCTCCACGTATCGACAGCGGCGCTGCCGCGCAATCTCTGACGTGTTGTCGATGAGTTGCTGCGCGACGGCGTCCGACTGCGCCACCACCCCCCCGTAATTCAGAAAGGGCAACGACGTCAGTGTTCGGCCGAACACGACGCTGTTGATGAAAACGAGCGGCAGTACGCCGACGATCCGCCCGTCCTGACGCGCGATCAGGTAAATCGGCTCGTGGCCGAACGCTCGAATGAACACGCCCCGCCAGGCCCAGACGTGGTAGCCCGTCGCGTGCGGATGACCATCGACAAAGGCGTCCCACTCGGGAGCATCGTTGTCCGAGGCCAGGGAGATCGCCGCGAGATCGACCGCCTCCGGGTCTGCGACGCTCGCCGCGCCCGGCGTCATTGCGGCGCACCAGCGGGACTGACGTCAAAGCTCCACGCAGACGGCGCAGGATCGGCAGCGACCTCGGGGTTCAGCACGTTGGCAATCGAATCGAATCTGAATTCCTCGAGAAGTCGAGTCAGCCGTCGCATCGTCGATTTCAGGCCGGTGTAGTGCCGAACGCGGCTGACGGCGTTGACGTCGAGCCTCGGCTGACCCGGATCCACTTCCCAGGGGTGCACGTAGAAGACCACGGGCTGGCGTTCGACGCCGTTCACTCGACCGATGCCCCAGCGGATCCACTTGGATGGCAGCAACCGGAAGTAGCCGCCGCCGCCGATCGGGAAATTCATCCCGGCCACTCGGACCGTGGACGCAGGCACTTCGATCAGCGATCCCGCTGGCCGCTGCAGCTTGTGTATGTGCCGCTCGGCACCGGGAATCCCGTAGCGATCGTGGTGAATCGGATAGATGCTCGTGTCGTACTCGTAGCCCTCTTCGATGAGCACGTCGAGGGCCCAGAGGTTTTGCTCGATAATCGAGAAGCTCGGCGCCCGGAAGCCGCGGACCGGAACGCCGGCCGCGTTCTCGATCGCGATCTTCGCCGTCCGCACGTCTTCGCGAAACTGTTGCGGCGTCAACATGTACGCGAGCTGGTGGTGATAGCCGTGCGACGCGATCTCGTGCCCCGCCGCGGCGATGCGTTTCACGAGCGTTGGAAAGCGATCCGCGATCCATCCGAGCACGAAGAACGTTGCCCGGACGTCAGCGTTCGCGAACAGGTCGAGCAGCCGATGGGTGTTCGCAACGACGCGGCTCTCGAACTGGTCCCAGG
>Ga0068858_100000694_pt1 | contig 35166 bp, 29 predicted proteins | sample KBSSwiS12_FD_66589 | JGI IMG/M metagenome (GOLD analysis project Ga0068858, IMG submission 66589) | Switchgrass rhizosphere microbial communities from Kellogg Biological Station, Michigan, USA - KBS Switchgrass S1-2 | ecosystem: Host-associated > Plants > Roots > Rhizosphere > Soil ... | reverse complement strand
GTAGCCGAACAGCCCGCCGTACGCCAGCGCCATCAGCACGACGAGTCGCAGGAAGCGCAAGAAAAACACACCCGATGCCGAGAAGAATCCATGCGCGCGGGTCGAGCGATCGCGCGCGTAGCGGTCGATGATGCCGCCCGCCAGGAACACCCAGGCTGCGACATACATTGCCGCGGCGCCGGCGATCACGATCGGCTGACGCTCCCGGTCGAGAGCCGCGCTGAGGTTGCTGATGACCGCGCCGAAGCCGATCACCGCCGGTGTGAACGTCGCGCGGATGCCGGTCGCGTCGGCTGTGAACTCCTGCATCCAGTCGTAGTTCACGCCTTCGGCGGCGCTGTCGGCGGCGAGGCTGCTGCCGAGATCGGCCTTCAGGAGATCGCGCATCGCGGCCGCCAACGGCAGGCTGACCGCGACGGTCAGCGCCCACATGCTCAGCCAGATCGCTGGCGCACGATTGACCCGCCGGATGCCGTCGAGCAAGGCTGCTGGTGCGTTCATCGACGTTTTTTCCGCAACGCGCGCCGGCCGCGCCGTAGCCGGAGAGCATTCCCCCGGAATGTCGCGGCGGTCCCGGCAGTCCCGGCGGTGATCGAATGGCTCATGCGAGGGTCGCCCACGACAGAAGCAGGTCCTGCAGCCATACCATCCACTTCAGCGACCACTTCGTCGCGGCCTGGGCCCCGCGCGGTGTGAGGGTTTTCGAGTTGTTCGTGGAGTTGACGTCGAGCAGCAGCACGCGATCGGGATCGACCTGCGCCGACACCGCGCGAGACGGCCGATCGTAGGTGAAGAGCTTCCACCGGTCGCCGCCGTTCCACCGTTGGTCCACCTTCTCGCCGTTCGCGAAAGTCACCCGGACGTCTATCGGAAAGATGGCCTCGCCGTACCGACGGACGATGACCGAGGTGTGGAACATGCCGTTGTCATCCGCGCTCTTGAGATCCTGGACGCCGTAGTCGAAGACGTTCGAGCTCCGGTAGGTCTGGTCGAAGAACCACGTGAGATCGCGCTGGGCGGTCTCGCCGGCCACCTCGAAGAAATCCTGTGGCTTCGGATGTCTGAATTTCCACCGCGAGAAATACGCCGTCATGGTCTTTTGCAACGTCGGCCAGCCCAGATGACGCTCGAGCGTGTTCAGCCATAAAGCGGTTTTGGCGTACGTGATCGCGTTGCGCGCGATTCTGGACGGGAAGTAGGTGTAGCTGGGTGCTGATTGCACGTCGCTCTTTGGCATCGTGCGATAGAGCCCCATCCGGTTACGGTCCAGCTCGCGGGACAGCACGACGTCGCGGAACGTGTACGGAATGAAGCCGCCGAAATAGCGCAAGGCGAGATAGTTCGGACTGAAGGCGACGCCCTCGACGCGGGCCGTGGAAAACGTGTTGAACCCTTCGTCCATCCATGCGTCCTCGAACTCGTTGCTGCCGACCATGCCGTACCACCATTGGTGCCCCGCCTCGTGAATCGTGACGCTTTCCGGCGTGAGAACACGAGGCGCGACGAGCCAGCGCGTGCCGGCAGTAATGAGCGTCGGGTACTCCATGCCGTCCGCGTCGCTCTGGTACGCCGGATCGACGATGGTGATGTGCCCGTACGGATAAGCGCCGAACCACTCGCCGTACGACGACAAAGTATGGCGGGTTGCGTCGAAGTGGCGTCCTTCCTGCGAGGCGTGCTCCGGTTGAAGCAGCAGACGCATGTCCACCGCCGGCAGCGTCGGATGCTCGAATCGCGCCGTCCGTTCCACGTAATCGGCGCTCGTCGTCCAGGAGAAATCGTGCACGTCCTCCTGGTAATAACGATGGGTAGTGGTGTTGTCGGCGTTGTCGCGACGCTCGCGCTCGACGCCGGTGGCGCCGACGATCCATCCTTTCGGCACTGTCAGCGTGACGTCGTAGACGCCGTAGTCGGAGAAGAATTCCGTTCCCGCGTGAAATTGATGGCAGTTCCACCCCTCGTCTTGAAGCACGCCCAGCTTCGGAAACCATTGAGCGACGAAAAAGAACCTGCCGATCGCGCCGGTGCGCGCGAACGTCCGCGGCACGTGCGCCGTCCATTTCACCGCAATCGTGGCCGTGCCGCCGGGAGGAACCTGGTCCGGCAGCGACAGCGCCATCACCGTCCGATCATCGGCGTTGCCATCGTCAGGGGAGATGAACCTCACCTTGGCGCTGAGATCGACGGGAGCTCGCGGCGGCGCGAGCAATGAGATGGAGGTGACGTCGGTTCGCGCCCACTCATCCGGCCGGCGATTGTATTTGTTTCCGGCGAGCGTCGCTTCGCGAAGCCACGTGGAGCGGAGATCGCGCCAGGCGTTCCAATACAAGTGGAACTGCAGCTCGGTGACGGCCCTGGTCGTGATATTGCGCCAGGCGATGACTTCGGATCCGGTGATGGTGCGCGTCCCGGGGTCGAGCCGGGCGTCGATCGAATAGCTGGCGTTGCGCGGAGAGAGCGGGGGATTCACCGAACCGTTCGAGACGGGCTGCGCGAACGTGACGGAGACCGCAGAGAAGGACGCGACGACCAGGGCACACGCGATGCGGGACACGAGGCGATGCTACACCGATTCGCCGAGGCGTACGTAGGGTCCGCCTTCCGCCTTCGTTGAAGCTTCGGCGGACCGCCGTAGCCTTGGGTGGAGGCTGGTCACGCGGACCTTCGCCGGCGGACCCTGTTTTCAGACCGGTGTCGGTACGAACACAACCGAAACGAGCGCGTCCGCCGGGGCGCGTTCGAGGACTGCGCCGATTGTGCCGTTGTCAAGCAGATGGGTCGCGTATCCGAGGCCGCGCATCTGCGCGAGGAAGTCGTCCCCGGCCGCTCCTGACGCGCGTTCGAGTTGCGTCGGATGCAGCTCAGAGAGAACCGTCGGTCGATCTTCCTCGAGCAGGCGCATCGCTCCCTTCACAACCTGTGGCTCGGCGCCTTCGACGTCCATCTTGATCAGGCGGACCGGTCGGGCCAGCCGCGCCTCGTCCAGGGCGACGAGCGGAACCGGCCGTATCCGGTTGCCCGCCAGCGGCGCGGTGCCGTCCCGGAGGAGATAGGCGCCACCCGAGTTGAGCGTCTCCACCGGAAACGTCAGCATCGCCGTCCCCGACTTCCGCCCGACCGCCGCCCGCTGAAAGACGATGCGATCGGCGAATCCGTTTTCGGCGATCGAGCGCTCGAGGAGGTCGGCGTTGGCGTCGAGCGGCTCGAACGCATAGACCTTTCCCGTCGGTCCGACGCACGCCGCCATGTGCATCGTGAAGAAACCGATGTGCGCGCCCGCATCGATGGCGGTGTCGCCCGGCCGGAGGACGCCGCGCACGAACCGGATTTCCTCGTCTTCGTACCGCCCGCGCACGATGTTCAGGCCGATAACGTGATCGGAGAGATCGACGAACAGCCGAAGACCCGGGGCGATCTCCTTGATGACGATGGTGCGATCGTTCGTGTGCGCGTAGTCGCGGTTCTTCTGCTGGAACTCGGCCGACGTCATCAGGTGATGGCGCAGCTCCGCCGTGTCTCGCGAACCGGCCAGTTTCGGCCCGATCACGTCCTCGTTTTCCGGCTCCCGATCGAGCAGCAGCCGGTAGGCCCAGACCACATGGTCACGTGTAAGGCCGCCGGGAGGGTCGTTCATGCTCGTTACTGCGGCGAGATCGTACCACCGCCCGCGCTATAATCACGCGCTTATGCCAAGTATTCGCGTGATGCATTTCGGCCTCGGTCCCGTCGGGGCGGCGATCGTCAAACAGGTCGCCGGCCGATCGGGACTGAAGAGTGTGGGCGCCGTCGACATCGATACGTCCAAGGTCGGCGCGGATCTTGGTGATGTGGCGGGCCTGCCCAGACGGCTCGGGGTGAAGGTTTCGAGCGACGCCTCCAAAGTCCTGAAGAGTGCGAAGCCCGACGTGGTCATTTTGTGCACCAGTTCGTCAATCAGGCAGGCGCTGCCGCAGATCGACACGATCTTGAAATCGAGGACGCCGATCGTCTCGACCAACGAGGAGCTGAGCTACCCTGGACACACGCATGTCCGCGCCGCGCATCAGATTCACGCGTGGGCGAAGAAAGCCAAAGTGGCCGTGCTCGCGACGGGGGTGAACCCCGGCTTTGCGATGGACGCGCTTCCGATCATGCTGACCGCGGCGTGCGAGTGCGTCGACCGCGTCACCGTCCAGCGCATCCAGGACGCACGAATGCGGCGGCTGCCTTTCCAGCAGAAAATCGGCGCTGGACTGACGACCGAGCAGTTCCAGAAGAAGGTCGATGAAGGGACCGTCGGGCACGTGGGCTTCACCGAATCGATCGCGATGATTGCCGACGCCCTCGGTTGGACGCTCGATCGCGTGACGGATGATGTGCAGGCGAAAATCGCCGCCGTGACGATCTCGAGCGAGTTTCTTGCCGTCGACCCGGGGTACGTCTGCGGCATCGTCCAGGACGGCATCGGGTACCGCCACGGTGAGCCGGTGATCCGGCTGCATATGGAGGCCTACCTCGGCGCGCCGGAATCGTACGACGCGATCCAGATCGACGGCACACCCACGCTGTCGGTGCGGATGCCTGGCGGGATCCACGGCGACATCGCCACCGCATCGATCGTCGTCAACTCGATTCCCCGCGTGCTTGCCGCGCCGCCCGGCCTGCACACGATGCGCGATCTGCCGTTGCCGTCGTTCTTTCCGGGGGGCTGAGGTCAGGACGGGTCTCAGATTGGAGCCGGTTGCGAAATCAGGAATTGTCCCGCCCGCGTCCCGCCCCACCCAATCCGTTGCCGTGGATCATCTGGCGTTGGAAGAGAACGGTCTGAGGCGGACTGTGAGCATCAACCCCGAGCTCGTGTACACGGTTGAACGGGTGACCGTGCCCGATCCGATCAGGCTGAAGCCAGACGCGAAGTCGTGCGCGATACCGACGCTTCCGGAATGATAGATCACCTGATTGTCGTCGATGGCGGCGAGGTACGTCGCCTCGATCCAGCGCTCGCGATCGCCTGAGTACTTCGGCGAGTGGAACCAGCCACGGTACGCGAGGCCCAGGTTTTCTTTCCAGAAATGCGGCGGCGAGAAGTACTCGCTTCGCGCTTCCTGGTACTCGAGGTCTTCGACGCCCGCCAGCAGCCTGACCTCGTTGCGACCCCGCAGGATTCGCTGCGCCGCCGCGAACCGGGCTTCGACGCGCCGGTTTCGATCGGTGAGCCAGCCCTCCGACGCGCTCAGGTCGAACGAAAGGCCTGAGGTGGGACGATACGACAACGAAACACGAGGGCCGGCCGACGCGATCGTCTGCTCGACCGTCTGCAGATTGTCCATGAGCGGCGTTCGCTCGACGCCACCCTGCAGACGCAGGCGATCGGTCGGCAGCCAGCTTATCGAGACGTCGCCTCCCGCGAACAAGGAGTTCATGTTCGAGTAGTGGTGCGCGGCCAACCCTGCGTCAACGCGCCAGGAGGGTCCGGCGATCGCTTCGATGCGGGCGTTCATGCGCGACCCGGTGTCCCGGTGTGATGAATCGGCGACGCGCGAGGGACCGGCCGCGAACGACCAGTTGGCGGCGCCCTGGCCGCCGGAAAGCTGCGCGACGCTGTCGGTTTGATCGAGCAGCCGTTGAGCCCCGTATCCGTTGGCCGATCGGGTTTCCGCGGCGAACGAAACTCGCGTCGCGCGACGCTCGCGCAAGCGCGCGTACGCCTCCAACGCCTGGCGATGCGGCGGCACCTGTGCGGCGAGCGACGTGTAGGCGAGGCGGGCCTGCGCGTACTCGCCCGCCTGCTCGTACGCCTGCGCGAGCTCGAAACGCGCTTCCGAGTCGCCCGGCTCCAGCGACAGCCAGTCGCGATATGCGGCGATCGCCCGCCGCCAATCCTCGCCGTAATAGGCGTCCTTCGCCTTGGCCTCCGCCCGGATCACGCGATCTTCGGGAAACAGGTGAACGATCTCGCGGTAGCGAGCGCGGGCTGCGCCATACTCCTGACGCCACCCCTCAACGCGCGCCTGCTGCCGCCGCGCCTGCACATCATCGGGCACGACCGCCAGATACAAGTCGTAGGCGGCGACGGAGCCTCCATATTCACCGGCATAGGACAGCAACTCGGCGCGAAGCTTGAGCGCGGCGCGATCGGTCGGCGAGGCGTCCAGGACCGTGGCGACAGCATCGAGGCCGTCTTTCCACAATCCGATTCCGGCGAAGATCCGCGCTTTGGTGAGGGCCGCCCGCACCGCAAAAGGCTCGTCGGCGGCAATGCGATTGGCCCAGTCGATCATGCGGCGCGCGATTGGATCGTCTGCGCTGTGCGGATAGCCGGCAAGCCGGTCGGCCACCTCGAGCATCGCGGCCGGGTCGCGGCTGAATCGAGCCTCGAAACGATCGAGTTCCTGAAGAACGGCGGTATCCGAGGCGGTCTGGCGAACGCTCTCGATGGTCACGATCGACGCGCGGACGAGCGAGCCGTCCAACGCGAGCGCACGCGATGCGGCCTCGTGCGCCCCCCGCACGTTTCCGGCGGCCCAGCGTTCGACGGCAAGCTGCTCGAGAAGTCGCGCATTGTCGGGGAAGCGGCCGGCGCCGTCGTTCAGGATTTGCTCGGCTCTTGCGCCGGATCCCGACACCTGCGCCCAGGCCAGATAGACGGCGGCATCGGCGTCGGCTCGAGCGGCAACCCCGGAGAACATCTGCCCGGCCGCCGCCGCACCGTCCCGTTGCGCGATGAGCTCGGCCTGGCGCAACGCGAGTGAGTACGAGCCAATTCTGCGGTCGGCGACAAGCGCGAGCGCTTCGTCCACGCGGCGAAGCGCGGCGAGGCTCGCGACGGCGATGTCGATCTCTGGCTCGGTCAAGACCGCGGCCGATCTGCCATCGAGTTTCAACGCCGCGCGCGCGGCGTCCCATCGATGATCGCGGGCGTATGCTGCAGCGAGCGCGAGGCGGGCATCCGATCGCTGCGGGTGATCCGCCGCGAGACGCTCGAGCGCTTCGAGGTGCTCGTGGCCGGGGGATCGGCGCACCTGCCAATCTGCCTCACGCACCTGCCAGGCAACATCGTCGGGCCGCTTCGCACGAATCCTGGCGATGGATTCGAGCGCCTGGTCGAGATCGCCCGATTCGGCAAGTGCCGTCGCGTACAGATCTGCGGCGCGCGTTTCCCGGGGCTGTTCAAGGGCAAGGGTGTCGAGGATCTCGAGCGCGCGGCGCGGGTTTCTCGACGCGAGCTCGATTTCGGCTTCGAGCAGCAGACCACGGGTAGCGTCGAGACGCGCGATGGCCTCGAGGCGCTGGCGTGCGGCATCGCCACTCCCGTTTCGGGCGTCGAGCACGGCGAGACGCCCGGCGACTTCTATCCAGCCACGATCGGTGGAATCCCACCGCTCGGCGACGTGAATCGCTTCCAGGATCCCCGAGGTCGCCTCGACGCTGTCGACGAGCGCGATCACCTCCTCGGGGCGCGCGGCCGCGTCGACGATCGGCTCGAGAATGGTCCGCGCCTCTTCGAAGCGGCCGAGTTGCGAGAGCGCCTGCCCCCGTATGCTCTGAACCGACCGGCCGTCAGCCGGCGTCGATGTCTCGAAATCGACGAGCTTCAGCGCGTCGCCGGCGCGGCGCGCCTCGAGGGCCAGTTGCGCCCAGACAAGCCGCTTCGCGCTGCCGGGGAATCCGTGTGCCAGCAGTCCCTCGACCCGGATCCACGCTTCGTCGGGCCTTTGCTCCGCGCGCAGCGCATCAACGAGGGCTTCCGACGCCTGACGTCGCTCCGGTGCGGCCGAGAGCACGCTTTCAAGCTCGAGAATCGCTCGCTTCGACTGTCCCGTCCACAAGAGCAGCAATCCGTGAAGCTCGCGCTGTTCGACGGACGCTCCGCCGGCCACGAGCAGACGCTCGAGCATGGTGAGGGCGGGCGCATGAAGTCCCGCAGCGACCGCCCGGGCGACCGCTCGATTGAGCCACATTGGCTGGTCTGCGCATTGTGATCGACGCGCCTGCACGGCTTGAATCAGCCGGGTCGGGTCCTTCAAGGTGTCCAGGACGTCGAGCAGCGCCGTCGAACAGTCGCCTCTCTTGCTCTTGAGGCTTCGCAGCGCGGCGTCGAGCGAATCTCCCTCGTCTTTTGATGCGAGCAGCTGCGCCCGCCTCAAGTCGTCAGACGGCGACTCGAGGCCCGTTCGCGACAGTTCTTCGATCGCCCGAATCGCGCGATCGACATCCCCCGACTCGCTGGCAAGGTCGCTTTCACGGCGCAACCAGCGCGTTCGCGAAGCCCCCGTAAGGAAGGGCGCAAGCGCCTCGAGCGCCAGCGCCGGACGATGGCCCTTCGCGTACAGCTCGATCAGCAGGGCCCGCGCCTGCTCGTCGGTCGGAACGCGAGTGAGATACTCGGAGACCGTCTTCGCTGCAGTCAGCGGCGGCTCAATCGCTGCGATTGCCCGCATGCGGCTCGCCATCCATTCCGTACGGCTCCGCCACACGTTTTCGTCGATTCGCCGCCATGCCTCGTATGCCGCCTGCATCGATCCCGCGGCTTCGAGCGAAAGCGCCGACTGCGCCGCGTCGGCGCGCGTTCCATCGGGCGTTGCCGCCGCTCGGGCAAACGCCGGAGCGGCCTCAGCGGGCTGCCGCTGTCGCAACCGGCTCTCGCCGATGCGACGATGCCACAGGGCTTTGTGTGGGCTGATCCGGACGCCTTCCTCGGCCAGCTCCATCGCACGTCGCTCGTCGTGCGATTGCTGGGCGATTTCGATCAGCTTGTCGCGCACGTTGTCCTGGGTCGGCTGGCTTGCGAGAAGTCGCCGTCCCATTTCGTCGGCCGCGCGCGAATCGGCGACAGCAGCCGTCCAGAAGACCTCCGCCAGCAACGTCGCGTCCAATCGTTTCAGTTGATCGGCCTGCCGGAACAGATCCAGCGCCTGCGCGGGACGGCCGGCTGCGCGCTCGCTGCGGGCCAGCCCGACGAGCGCGTCGAAGCGCGACGAGTCATCGGCCCAGCCTGTGGACGGGAACATGGCAACGAGCGAAACGACGACCGCAAGGAACGACAATCGGGCTCTCATGACGTCATCGCCTCCCGCGTTCGGTCGCCGCGATCGCCTGACGGTAAGCCCGTTCGGCTTCCTCGATCCGGCCAACCTCACGGAGGGCATCCGCCAGCCGTAGATGGACGCTTCCGTCGGACGGGTATTCCTGCGCAAGGCGCGCGAGGGCGCGGATCGCGAGGCCGTGATCGTTCCGCGTCCTCGCCGTCTGGGCGATCGTTTCGAGCCTGGCCCGCGTCAGCGTCGGCCGCGACAGCGCATGTTCGGCTTGGGGGACGAACCGCTCGACCGACTCGTGCGCCAGCACCGTCACGGGCCGCGTCAGATAGACGAGATCGTGGAAACGCCAGTCGAACACCGCGACCTCGAGACAGCCGAGCACGGCGACGACGATGACGAATTGTCGGAAACTCATGCCGCCACCTTGAGCACGCGCTCGTGGATGGATGCCTGGGTCGTTCGGTCGACCTGCAGCCCGGCCAGCCAGGTCTGAAACGTCGGCAGTGACGCGGGCATCGCCTGACAGCGGGCGACCGACGCGTCGACGCTCCACGGCTTCGCGCCGAGCACGGTCATCGTCACCGATGCGCCCACCGGCACCGGGCCGGGAATGATCACGCCGAATCCGGTCGCGCTGATGTCATGCATCATCGTCACGAAACTGACGTGTGCGAATTCGAGGCGCACGGGCACGCTCACGAGCGAGCGTCTCGAGCGCGTGTAGTCCGTGGTGAACTGCTTGACGATCCGGCGCCATCCGCGGCTGATGAGCGACGGCTGTGACAGCTGATCGAACAGACGCGGGACGATCATGTTGAACAGGGCGTCGTTCAGGAAATCAGTCTCTTCCTGCTCGAGGCCGACGAAGCGGACGCCGTGCGCGAACCATGCGCCTTTTCGCCGGCGGAACGCCGCGGTGACTTCTCCCCGACACTCGAACACGTGGGCGCCGAGCGCGATCGACAGCGGCCAGGTCGATCTGACCGGGAGCGGACGCGGCCACAGGAGCTCGCAGCCCGCCGCCGACAGGTTCGCGGTCATGCCGACTTCCGGCTCGCTTGTGAGCGTCAGTCCGGGCACACTGACGGGAAGTGCCGCCGTGAGGCGGCACGCCTGACGTTTCTGGACCGGCCGCAGCGCCATCTCGATGACGAACGACATCAACACCAGGTTGTAGACGGTCCAGAACGCGGCCAGCGCGATGCCGAATCGGTCGTCGACGACGCCGAACCAGAGAGACAAAACGCTCCACTCCAACGCGAGCAGCGAGAAGGCGACGAGCGCGTAATGGGGCAGCACTTCCTTGACGCTGCGAGTCTTGCCACCACGCTTATCGGTCACGACGAATGTCGACGGGCGGCCCCGGCCGAAGATCATCCGTTTCACCGCCTGGTTGAGCGTGAATGCCGTGGCCATGTTGAACAGCTCGTCCATGATCAGGCGCCCGCTCCCACGGCTCAGCACCTTGTAGGAAATGACGAGCGACGCGAGGAACGCTCCGTACACATAGAGGAACGTCGGGCCGAAGTTGGCGATCGGGTACGAGCCGGTGAAGAGGATCCATGGCGGAGCCAGGTAGAAAATCAGCTTCGGCGCGCCGACCGTCCAGTGGTACATCGATGCGCCGTAGCAGATGCGTTGCGGGAGCGTCAGGCCGGGATAGGTGATCGGGTTGATGGATCGAACGATCTTGAGATTGCCTTCCGCCCAGCGAAGCCGCTGTGCCTGAAAACTCGCGAAGTCCATCGGTGCGAGGCCGGTGACGAGGAGTTCGTCGAGGTAGACGGACTTCCAGCCGTCGCCGTGGAGCACGAGGGAGGTGTGCATGTCCTCGGTGATGCTGCCGGTTTCGAGGCCGCCGCGCTTTTCGAGGGCCTCACGGCGAAGGACGGCGCCGGTGCCGCAGAAGAACGCGGCGTTCCAGTGGTCCTTGCCGGGGCAGACGAGATTGAAGAAGACGTCCTGCTCGGTGTACATCCGTCGGAACTTCCAGTTCACGCGATGCTGCAGCGAGTCCACGTTGTGATAGCGCTGGGGCACCTGGACGAGCGCGACCTTCGGATCTCGAAAGAAGCCGAGGGTGCGGGTGAGGAAGTCGGCGCGAGGCACGTGATCGGCGTCGAAGGTGGCGATGAGCGCGCCGCTCGTCTGGCGGAACGCGTTGTTCCAGTTGCCGGCCTTCGCGTGCTCGTTGGTCGCGCGCGTGACGTAACGGCAGCCGAGCTCCTCGGCCAGCGTTTTCACCTCCGGCCGGCGTCCGTCGTCGAGGATGTAGGTCGTGTGGAGATAGTCCATGGCCATGGCGGCGCGGACGGTCTGGCGCAGGAGATCGACATCCTCGTTGTAGGTCGTGATGAAGACGTCCACCGAGACGTCGTCGGGCGGCGCCGGGACCACGCGGCCGCGCTGCTCCCACGTCTGGAAGAAGTAGAAGAAGAGCGAAAAGAAGCCGTGAACTTCGGCGCAGTACACCAGGAGAGAGAAGCCAAGGGCGTGCGTGTTGATGGTGAACAGCGTGCGGTACACCAGATAGCTCGCGTACACGGCGAGCCCGAGCACCGCGACCGTCTTGTTCACGGCGCGCCGCCTTGGCGACTCGAGATACGTGAGCGTGGAGTCGGCGTTGAACCCCTCGCCCTCCGCCCGTGTTGGCGCCGGCGACAGGGCAGGAGTCTTCGAAGTTGTCAATGTCACTGGACCGGGCAACAGTGCGACACCCGTGCCACGACACATCCGTAGATTGCGATGACAAAGGTTCACGAAACGACATGCTTTGGAAGGGACGGATGGATAATGCTTCGCCGTCCGAGCCCGAGGCTCGCATGCGCCATTACAGAATCGGCACGTCCTCGACAGGTTTCGTGGCTGCCGATCCGGCGACCAACGCGCTCGAAACCGCGAGCGGGCTCGAGAGTCGATCGTTGATCGCTCTCAAATCCGGCGTGCTCGTCGACGCTGGCGTGTTCGGCGGTTTGCGTGTCGCGCTGACCGCACAGGATAATCGGCGGGCGTGCAAATTCTCGCGAAGTGTTCCGCTTGCGGCGCCGGTCTTCCTGTCGACACGGGCGAGCCTCCTGACGCCATCCGCTGCGGGGGGTGCGGCCACGACATCCCGCTCATGATCAGCGAGGCGCTTCGTCGCGATGCACGCGTCGACATCTGTCCGGTCTGTCAGGGCGGAGACTTCTACCGGCGAAAAGATTTCGACCCCAAACTCGGCGTGACCGTTGTCGTCATCGGTGCTGCGACGAGTGCGGTGTTCTACTGGTTCGGCCGCGACCTCATCGCCTACGGCGTGCTCGGCGCCGCCGCACTGATCGATCTGGCAATCTACGGCCGGCTCAACGACCTCACCGTCTGCTATCGCTGTCACACCGAATTCCGCGGCGCCTACCCCCGCACGGCACCCGGCTTCGACCTTCACACCGCCGATGTGCTGGAGCAGGAGTACGAGAGAAGAATCGGACGGCGATAAATTCAGAAAAGCGTCACCAGGACGAGCGTCCCTTCCGTCACGACGCTGTCCTCTTCGGCGATTTCGATGTACCCGTCGGCGTTCGAGAGACTGGTGATGTCGCCGGAGCCCTTGAACGCGGGGTGGGCGACGCCGTCGCGCACACGGACCGTGTAGATCTGATGTCGATTCGCAGTCGATTCAATGCGGCGGCCGAGAGGCACGCGGAGCGTGTGCGGCCGGAATGGCGGCAGTCGCGCCATCGCGCGCAGGTAGGGCAGCAGCAGGATATAGGCGTTCGAGAGGCACGACGTGGGATTGCCCGGCATACCGAAAAAGGGTCGGCCGTCGACGAGGGCGAACGCCGTCGGTTTGCCCGGCTTGATCGAGATGCCGTGGAAGATCATCTCACCGCGCGCCGCCACGAGGTCGAGGATCAGATCGCGCTCGCCGACCGAACTGCCGCCGGAGAACACGAGGAGGTCGGCGCCGCGGCAGTCGTTGAGGGCCCCGGTCAGTGCGTCGATCGAATCGTGCACGGCATGATGCGCCTCCGGGACACCGCCGTGCGCTCCGATGATGGCCGCGAGCGTAAAGCGATTGACGTCGTAGATCTGTCCTGGCGCGAGCGCGCGCCCGGGCTCCGCGACTTCGTTGCCGGTCGACAGGACGGCGACACGCGGGCGCTCGTAGACGTCCACGTCGCCCGCTCCAATTGCCGCGAGCGAGCCGACGCGTCCGGGGGTCAGCAGATCACCCGACGAGACGACGGCGACACCCTCGAGTATGTCGGCGCCGCGCCGCCCGATGTTCTGGCCGGCGGTGGCGGCCTTGAGGATCGCGACGACCTCCTCTGAATCCTTCGCCGTGTCCTCTACCATCACAACGGCGTCGGCTCCCTCCGGCATCGGCGCGCCAGTCGCGATCTCCGAGCACTCGCCCGGCGAGACGGGCATGCGAGGCATGTGACCGCTGTAGATCCGCTCGACGACGCGGAGACGCTTTGGTGACGTTCGAGAGGCGCCGGCCGTGTCGGCGGCAGCGACCGCGTAGCCGTCCATGGCGGATCGCGCGAACGGCGGGACATCGATTGGCGACCTGACGTTGGACGCCGCGACGCGGCCGGCGGCATGGTCCAGCGAGACCCGCTCGGTCCGGGTGATCTCGCGGACGGCGGCAGACAGACGACGGCGGGCTTCTTCGAGCGGGATGGTGGAAGTGAACGGCCGCATGGAGCATTCACAAGATTGCAGGATTACAGGAGTGCAGGATTGCAGGAAGTATAGACAAAGAGCGTGAATCCCTTCCCTTTCTGCAATCCTGCAATGCTGCCATCCTGCAATTCACCCGCGAGCATCCCATCAGTTCACCGAGATGCCTCGCGGACCAGGTGGCCCAGTTCGGGAATCAGCAGCCGCTCCACCGCCAGCCGGACCGCCGCCTCCGAACCCGGCAGCGCCACCACGATACGACCGGCGACCAGCCCGGCGCACGCTCGGCTCAGCATCGCCGCCGCGCCGACCTGCTCGAAGCTCAACATGCGGAACAGCTCGCCGAAGCCGTCCAGACGTTTGTCGAGCAGACCCGCCACGGCCTCGTACGTGCTGTCACGTGACGTGATGCCCGTGCCTCCGGTCGTGATGATCACCTGCACCTGAGGGTTCGCGAGCTGGCGTTCGATGGTGCCGCGCACCAACTCCGGATCATCGTGAACGATGGTGCGGCCGACGACTTCGTGCCCGCTCGTCTCCAGCAGATCGGCAATGGCCCGCCCCGCGGTATCCGTCTCCGCGGTGCGCGTATCGCTGACCGTGATGACGTAGCAGCGAACCGACCGCGGCGCGAGCTCTTTGTGTTCGAGATGACTCACTGCGTGTTCCCTAATCTAATCCCTAATCCCTAATCCCTAATCCCTAGTCCCGAGTCCCTGAACTGATCTCCCCGACCCCTGTTCTTTTCGCCGCAGCATTGTACCGTGTACGATCTCCTTGCGATGCTCCTTCGAGACCGGCTGCGCGCCCGTCTGGCCGAAATGGGCGACGCGCCCGACCATCAGCGACTCGTTGCCGACGTGCTCGGCATCCGTAACGCGCCGCCGGAGCTTGCCCGTCGCCTCGTGGCGCAGGCGCTGGTGGTGGAAGCGCGTGAAGACGAGTGGCGCCGCATCGGCGACCGTCTCTGTGAGGCGGCGCCAGACGCGCCGGGCGTCTATGTGTTACGAGACGAGCATGGGCAGGCCATCTACGTGGGAAAGGCCGTCAAGCTGCGGCGGCGGTTGCGGGCGCACTTCGCCCGGCGCCGCTGGGTCGCGCTGAAGGCGGCGATGGCCCGCGTCGTGGACGCCGAATGGCAGATTGTGGGATCCGAGCTCGAAGCGCTCGTTCGAGAGGCCGCGCTGATCCACGAGCTGCAGCCGATAGTCAACGTGCAGACCGGACCACCTGCGCTCGAGACGCGCGAGATTCCACGCGCGCTCGTCCGCGACGTGATCGTCATAGTACCGTCGGTCGAAGAAGACGCCGTGGAGCTGGTTGCTGCGCGAGCCGACGGCGCCTTGATGATGCAGCGCACGTCGCGAAGCGGCGCCGACCTGACGGTTCCCACGACACGGCTGATGCGGTTCTTCCAGTCGCCGCTGAGGCGATCGCTCCGTCATGGAAATCGCGGCGAATTCCCTGTCGATGTCGCACCGATCGTGTTTTCGTGGCTCGCCGGACGAGGCGCCGACGCCACGCGTCTCGATCCGCACGACTCGCCGACACGGCGGCATCTGGCGGTCCGTCTCGCGGCGCTCGTTGGCGACGAGCAGCTCTTCGTCGAACGAGTGGACCAGCGTCGATCGTGGTTTCACAGTCGGGAGTAGCGAAGAGCGAGTGGAGGGTGCCAATGCGCTGTGCTAAACTCAAGGTTTCGTTCGGGCTTCACGCGCGCCCTTAGCTCAGTTGGATAGAGCGTCTGGCTACGAACCAGGAGGTCGCAAGTTCGAGTCTTGCAGGGCGCACCAACTCCGCTTCGCGGAGTTGGTTTTGCCATGCAGCCTTCAGCTCACGCCGCACCTCGCTTCGCTCGGCGCGAGCGTGGGCGAGTCTTGCAGGGCGCACCAATCTCCTTCAATCAGTTACCGCGCGACGGCAAGCGCCTGGCCGTGATGTGGGGCACGACCACACATTAGTCGAAGAACGACCTCGAGGGCCGGCTGAGCGATCCAGTATTCGAGGTCCGCGGTGCTCGGCGCCACAGCTCGGTATCGGTGACGGCGACCCACGTCTCCCGAGCTCTGTGGCAGGATGGAGCGACGTCGCGCTCCTGTCGAACGAAAGACCACACATGACAACGACCGCATTATCCAACCTCAAACGCGTCCTTTCGCTTGCCCTCGCCGCTGGTGTGATGTCGTCTACCATCGCGGCGCAGGAGAGAACGGTCGTCATCCGCGCGGCCAGAATCTTCGACGGACGTGATCTGCGGGCGCCAGGAATTGTCGTGGTGTCGGGGACGCTGATCACCTCGGCAGGGCCGACGGCGCAAGTTCCGGCCGGCGCACAAGTCATCGATCTGGGTGATGCGACGCTCTCGCCAGGATTCATCGATGCCCACACGCATCTTTCTTCGATGTATCACGATGACTATCGCGACGGGATGATCGAGTCGTTCAGAAAGCCGGTCGCCGAGCAGGCGCTGTTGGCTGTCGAGAACTTGAGAAAGACCGTGATGGCGGGCGTGACGACGGTCCGCGATGTTGGCAGCTCGGATTTCATCGACGTGGCCCTGAGGAACGCGTCGGCCGCCGGTATCGTCCCGGGCCCGCGAATGCTGGTCTCGATCCACGCCATCAGCACAACCGGCGGGCACTGCGACGAGCAGAACGGGTTACGCGCCGGCATCTTCGGTTACGAGAGCGGTCCGGAACGGGGCGTCATCAACGGACCGGATGAAGGACGGAAGGCCGTTCGGTACAACATCAAGTACGGCGCCGACGTCATCAAGGTGTGTGCGACCGGCGGGGTGCTCTCCCTGACGGACCCGCCCGATGTCGCGCAGCTCACGCAGGACGAGTTGAACGCGATCGTCGACGAAGCGCACACGCTCCGCAAGAAGACGGCCGCCCATGCGCACGGCGCCGAGGGCGCGAAGCGGGCCATTCGGGCCGGTATCGATTCCGTCGAACACGGCGCGTTCCTGGACGATGAAGCGCTGGACATGATGAAGGCGCGCGGCACGTTCTACGTGCCGACGCTGATGGCGGTCGAAGGCGGGAAAGAGATCATCGCGAAAGGCGGGTATCCTCCATTCGTCGCGGAGAAGATGAAGGCCGCCGTGGAATCCATCAACCTTGTCGTGCGGAAGGCGATCGCAAAAGGCGTCAAGATTGGCGTCGGGACCGACGCCGCGGTCTATCCACATGGCCGGAACACGGAGGAGTTTCATCTGCTGACCGCGCTCGGCCTGTCGCCGCTCGACGCGCTGCGCGCCGGCACGTCCGTGGACGCCGACCTGCTGGGGCTTCAGGACCGCGTGGGCACGCTCGCGCCGGGCAAGGTCGCGGACATCGTCGCCTTTCCGGGCGATCCGCGGCAGGATATTCGGCAGGTCGAGCGGGTTTTCTTCGTCATGAAGGAAGGCCAGATCCTCCGAAACGACCGGGCGCCGAAGTAATCAGGCTGAATCGCAGATCCGCACGCGATCGACGCCGAGAAGATCAAGGACATCAGAATCGTGCGGACGGTCGTCGCGGGAATACCGTGAACGAACGCCGGTGTTGCCGTCAGACATCGGTCTTTCCACACGTGATAATCGCGAGCGCTCGTGGCGCAGATCGTCAGCCGGCCCCAGTACAATGTCCGGGTGTTCTCGCTGGCCGATGTCTTTCGCGTGCTCATACGTATGCGAGACGAGGCGCGCGTTCTGGAATATGCCATCGGTGGCGCGACCGCGGTTCTCTTTTACGCCGAACCGACCCGCACCTACGATCTGGATGTGTTCCTTCTCCTCCTCGATGATTCCGATGCGTCATTCGTCTCGCTCTCCGGCATTTACTCGTGGGCGCAAGAACAGGGATTCACGCTCGACGCCGAGCACGTGATGATTCACGGAGTTCCGGTGCAATTCCTACCCGCGTATAACCAGCTCGTTGCCGAAGCGGTCCGGGAGGCGCGTGTACATGAATATGAAGGTGTCGCGGTCCCGGTCATCGGTCCCGAGCACCTGACTGCGCTGGCACTACAGGCTGGCGGGGCGCGTCGCCGAGAGCGCGCATGGCAGTTGCTGGAGTCGGGGGCCGTCGACCGCATGAAGCTGCGCGGCATTCTCGACGCCCACGGCATCGCCATCGATATCCCTGATGATGTCTAACGAACCAAGCGATCCGATACGCGAGCTCTACGCGCGAAAGCGCGCGTGGCATGACGCACAGGCGCAACTGCCGCTGAGAGAGAAATTCCGGATCCTGATCGAGCTTCAGCGCCAAGATCATCCCCTGATTGCGCGGCATCGGCGCCTGCATTCCTGGGAGCGTCCGTGGAAGATCGATCCTTAGGCAAAGTGCCGCTGTCAACGGTAATCGAAAGATAGATCGACAGAGGAACGCTTGACGGCTGTGGCGGGCCGAACTTCAAACGGCGAGTGGCCGAGCGGGCGCCGCTCTCATGGTCCGGCGACCGTGAGACACACGCTGAGCGCCGTTCAGCAGGGCAGCGATCGCGACGATGAGAATGATCTGTACCAGCGTGTTGGTCCAGAGTTCGTCCGCGTACGGCATATGTTCGATCAGCAGGAGGCCGTAGACGTGCAGGACGAATGCGCCAAGCGATTGTTGTCCGAGCGTGACAAAAATGATCCCCAACGGACGTACCATCGCCCAGCACCATGTCAGCAGCGCATATCCCACCGGCAGCGCCACCGCGAGATTCATGAGACGCCCGATTCCGAGACTGGTGAGCGTGAAGTAGTGGGTGTACAGATAGGTGAAACGCTCTGGTGAGACGATGCTCCAGTGCAGCCAGAGTGGTCCGTGGACCCGCGGATTGCACAACGCAAAGACCACGAACGCCGCCGAGGCACCGGCGACGACGATCGGAACCACCCTGGGACAGCGGGCAACGAACGCGCTGACGCGCTCGCGGTAAAAGCCAATCGCGAGGCCGTGGACGAAGAGCAGCTGCCAGGCGAGTATCGGAAACGTCGACTCGAACTCCGCCGCTGTCAGCAGATGCGGCGCGAGGCGGTACCAGAGGTAGAGGCTCCAGCTCACGGCCAGAAGCGGACGCCAGCCGGCGAAGTGGAGCACGACGAGGCACGGCACCGCCGCTGCAACCAGCCACACGTATAACCCGACAATCTCGAATGCCCAAGGTCCGTAGCGCATGAGCGCGATGTCACGCCAGGCGCCCGCGGTCATGGTCCGCGGATCGAGGAACCATGCGGCCGGACGGTCATCCCACGTCGTCAGCGTATGGACGTCGAAGCCTGCCAGGGAGAAGACCAGAATGGAAAGCGTGACCGCAATGAAGGCCACATAGAGCGTCAGCGCCCGGCGGCCCAGCCCGCGGACGACGACGGGCCAGCCGCCGAGGCCGAGCTTATGACCGTACACCATGCCGAGCACGATGCCCGACAGCACGACGAACACTTCGGCGGCGGTGACAACCCAGAATCGCTCGTAGGAAAACCAACTCAGCAGCGAGGACATCTTCGAGTGATCGATGATCACGCAGGTCATCGCGAGCCCGCGCAAGAAGTCGATGCGCAGATCGCGCCTGCCTTCCACGGCATAATGCCACCGGCTGAGCATTCTTCGGTCGGGGCAAAACCGGTGCCGGGTGAACGGTCGTTCAGAGATGACGGACGTACATCCTTGTCGAGGTTGGAGATCTCCCGAAACGCCAGCGCTTCCTCCTGATCGACGCGGTCGCGCACCCGACGCTCCCGCTAAGAAACGCACAGGCGTCGCGGCTCGCTCTTCGTCGTGCATCAGACCCGGGTGGGTAGGATGTGTTCTCGCGCATTGAATCCAAACTGATCAGTTGCCAATCAGGACCGCCACAGATCCGGTCCGGAGGAAACACGCGCAGGAAAGATTCGTCGGCCACGCGCGCTGCCGTAATCAATCCAGGGTTGTCGCGCCGTCATTTATTCGCTATTCTTGATAATATGGCAACGCGCGGTTATCTGGGCAATTTCGAGCTGATGGTGATGCTCGTGTTGATTCGTCTGGGCGACGACGCCTACGGTGTGCCCATCTCCCATGAGCTCGAGGCGCGCACCGGCCGGGAAGTGGCGCTCGGCAGCGTGTACGCCGCGCTCGAGCGTCTCGAGGGGAAAGGCTTCGTGTCGTCGAGTCTCGGCAATCCGACCTCGGCGCGTGGAGGACGTGCGAAGCGGTACTTCCGTGTCACCGCGAAGGGTTTGCGCGAAGTCCGCGCCGCACAGCGGATTTTCACGGGGTTGTGGCGGAGTATCCCGACGCTCAAAGGGGGCATCGCATGAGACACACGGAGCCACCGTCAGCAGCCACGTGGTTGTTGACGCATCTCGGTCGGCGCAACGAGTCGCTCATCGGCGACCTGCTGGAAGAGTACCGACGAGGCCGCTCCTCCAACTGGTATTGGCGGCAGGTGGTGGCCGCCATCGCAGTGGATCTGGGCAAACCCGTCCTCTTCGCCCTCGCGATCTTCTTCATCTATCGGATTGCGGCGCACATTCAGGTCCCGGGCGCGAACGGCGAGGCCCTCGCCGCCCTCGGCCGGACCGCCGGCGCCACCACGCTCTGGAAGTACGATCTCGTCACAGGTGGGAACCTGTCGCACGCCACAATCTTCGCGCTGGGTATTACCCCTTACATCTCGGCGTCGATCGTCGTGCAGGTGATGGCACTCGTCTGGTGGTCGTTGACCGATAGACGAGCGACGCCGTGGCAGTTGCCAATCGTGCGTCTCACGTGGGCCACCGCGATTGTGCTTTGCGTGATCCAGGCGGCGGGGATCGCCTTGTTTCTCGAGCGACTGACACGTATCCCTGGCACACTGCCGCTGGTTTTCAGCCCGGGATGGGCGTTTCGGGCATCGACGATCCTGACGCTGACGGCAGGCAGCGCGTGCCTGATGTGGATCAGCGACGAGCTGACCGGAAGGCGGATCGGGAACGGCATGCTGCTGATTTTTATCGTGGCGCTGCTTTCCGGCGTGCCGGCGACGCTCATGAGCCGTGCTGACCCGATCGCGTCAATGGCGCAGGTCGCAGGGACTCTCGGCATCGTGGCGCTCACGTCGTACGGGTATCGCCGCGCCATCGAAGCACGCCAGCGCCCGAGCGTTTCCGCATAGATAGATCGCGGCAGCAAGCCTCCTTCTCAATCGAGGAATTGACTCGAGATGCCAACAGTCGAGGGCGTCAACGCGAGACCTCTCGAACGAGCGCCGCGACTTCGCGTTTCGGACCCGTCCAGGCGACGTCGGCCTGCGAGATCATGCCGACGCAGCGTCCGTGCTCGTCCACAACCGGCACGCGCCGGACCTGGTGCTTCTCCATCGCGGCGACGACGTCGGTCAGGAGCGCGTCTGTCGGCACCGTGACCACAGGCTGTGACATGCAGATGGAGGCCGGGTACGCCATCGGGTTTTTCCCCTCGGCCACGACTCGACACACGATGTCGCGGTCGGTGACGACGCCGATCGGTTGTTCCGCTGGATCGATGACAGGAATCTCTCCGCAGTCGTACTCGCGCATCAGCTTGGCGACCTCATCCAGCGGTGTCTCCGGCGTACAGCACGCCGGGTTCTCCGTCATCACGTCTCGAGCGAGCTTCGTCATGTCCTGACCTCCTGCGTTCGTCGGGTGGCGGTGGGCGGTGGGCGGTGCCGGCGGTGCGTGCAAAGGCAACGCCATTGAGCTTATGCCAACGTTCAGCTTTCGAAATGTGATTCCGATGAGCTCGCGGTCGCCAGGTCGTCCAGACCCCAATCCTGAATGGCCGCGTCCGTTCGCGAGGAATACAGATGACGTTCGATCGAGACACTCTTGCACACGCATCGGCCAACCATTGGGAAAAAACACCTACCGGTTCGGCCCTCGTGATGGCACCACGCTTGCCGCCTTGACCAACGCCGGCGTAAAAGAGGGAGAAGATGTCATGCGAAAACGATTAATTCTTCCAGCGGTTGCAGCGCTGAGCCTGTTCATGGGTGGGCAGGCGCTTGCGGCTCCGGTCGTCGTGGCATGCGGACCAGGGCAGCGCGCGGTTGTTCGCGACACGTTCGTTCGCGGACACGACGTAACAAGGGTCGAGTGTGTCCGCGGCGCCGTGTATCGTCCCGGGTATCGAACGCGGTACGTGACGCGATATCGAGTCAGGCGGCCGCATCGATCGTGGGGGAAGAGCGCGCTCATCATCGGCGGGTCGGCGGCCACGGGTGCCGGCATCGGTGGAATCGTCGACGGCAGGAAGGGAGCACTCATCGGCGGCGCGCTCGGTGGGGGCGCCGGCAGTCTCTACGAAGGGGCGCATCGACGGTAGATTGAGAGCTTCGTCCGGCGCGCCTGAGCGAGAATAGGTCCATGCCGTTGACCTCCTTGCTCGACGAAGCGCTGGAAGCCTGGCAATACACGAGGGCGGGTGTGATCGACGAGATCACGAACCTGTCAGAGACCGACCTGACGTTCCGTCCTCACGCGAAGAGTCGCACCGCTGCCGAGCTCGTCGTGCATCTGGTCGAATCGGGACTGATGATGGCCGGCGAGCTCACGCGTGAGGACGGCGACTTCACGCGCAAAGCCTATCCGCAGTTCCTCAAGGAGTACGCCGCCGACTTGCCGTCGGGCCGGAAGAAGTCGCAGCTCGTCACGTTGCTGAAGCGGTCGCATGCGGAGGGCGCCCGAAAGATCGCCGCGGCCGGCGAGCTGTTCATGCTGCAGCTCATCACGCGGTTTGACGGCGAGCGCGGGACGCGGCTGGCGTGGATGCACCATGGCATCTCGCACGAGGATTACCATCGCGGCCAGCTTGCGCTATACGCACGGCTCGTCGGTCGTGTCCCCGCGTTGACGCAGTTGATCCACGGCAAGGCGTGATCGCTCGACAATCGACGCCATTTCCCGGCGGCGCTTCGACACGGAATGCCTGTCGAAACTCCGACAGAGCTTCTGGCGCATCCGAAAGACAAGCGTCGACAGGGGCCCCGCAGAATTTGCAAAGGCTCTTCATGGCGGAGAATCTCTGCGTGCTCGGCGGGTTCGGCGGTTGACCTGTTCCTGAATTCGGCGTTCGCTGATTAAGGCAGCTCGGCTTTCACCCTGCGCGCATCCCCCGGCGTCAGCCAGCGTTCCTTCACGAGCCGATCGACCGACGCCGTCACCTTGTCGCGGTAAGACTTCGTGCTGCCGTAGACGGTGGTCAGGCGTGCCGCATCGAACGAGGCCTTGTGCGCCATTTCGCGGCAGTTGCCCGGCCCGTTACTGTTGGTGACGTAGGTCGCAGACGGCACGTCGATATACGGTGTGCGCAAGCCTCCAAGGCCGTGACCGAACCGGTCCGCGACAATGGCGGCTTGCGGGGTCCCCGCGTCCTTCACCTCGATGCGCGGTGCGCGAGGCGCTGGTTTGCCGCTCCGCACCCAGTCGTCGAGGACGGCGAACGCCGTGTCGAACGCGACGCTCATGATCGGCGTCGCCATCAACGGGATGTCCGGGTCGCACGGCGCGGCGAACGGCCAGGCGGCGTTGCCCAGGGCATTGCCGGCGGCCGTCTGGTCCTCCATCGACGGAAACCCCTGATACGCAGACCGGTCGATGTGACCGGCGCCGGCAACCTCGTACAGTCGATAACGATCGAGCGGGTCGTCGCTGTCAGGCCGTCGCGAGGCATAGGTGCCCAGGACCTCGCCCTCCGCCGCCACGGCGATCACCGGCACTCCCACGTGGTCGATTTTCTGCCGCGGATCGCCGGCGGGAGGCGCGGGCGAGCACTGATTGATCCGCGACGCGTTGAAGGGAGCCTTGAGCACATAGCCGTCGTACACTGGCGCGCCATTCGCAAGCCGCGCCGTGGCGTGGATGGCGTTCATATACGTCACGAGATCGCCGCCCTGAGTGGTCAGGTACAGCGCTCGCACGTTGAAGCCCGCGAAAGGGTTGCCCGCCGTGCTGCTTTTGAGCAGCGCTCCCACCTGGCTGATCAGGTCCCACTTGAGACCGTCTTCTGTGTCGGACACAGCGTTGTTCGCCGCTCCGGGGCACGGAGCGGGCGCGGGATTCTTGAACGACAAGGAGGCATAGCGTGCCGGATCGAATCGCTTCAAGCCGGTCGCGCCGTTCGGCAGGGTGATGCCAACCCATGCGTCCCCACGCTCGAGGATGTGGTCGTGCGTATACCCCCACATCATCGACCAGTCCCAGCGCCGGGCAGGAAACAGCAGTTCGACGACAACCGCGCCGCTGAAGCGCTGCCGATCGGCCGGCCGCCGGACGAGAATTCGAGAGGCATACGGAGCGTTTGGAGTTTTCACGCTGACGCTGCCGTCGGCGCCCCAGTCGTACACGTTCGCGGTGCCGTCGACCAGCAGCTCTTCCTCGACGTAGCCCACTGTCGAGAGGTCAGTGGGCGGCAGGTCGTGGCTCGCGGCGAGAAAAGGATGTGAACCCGCGGTCGCGACGGGACGGGTGACTTTCGGCAGGGGTGTCGCTGCGGGTTGTTGCGTTCTGCCGGTCGCGGGCAGAACCATCACGACAATGACAAGCGCCCAGACTCGAGAGTTTTGCATGCAGGTCATAACGCGCGGAATATACCACTCGCTCGTGGCATACCGGCAATGTATGGTGATCAACCCGCCAAACTCGGTGAACCTGGGTGCAGGAACGCGTGAGCGATTGGCTAAAGCGCGTTTCAGTTTGTACGTAGTGTCCGGCTCCCGCCGTCGCTTCGCTCTGGCGAGGCTCGCTGTAGCGCAACGCGCGGAAGCGGCCGCCGGACCGTGAGCAGTTCCTGAAGGCGGACACTGCTAAGGCGCGGCCCGAGACTGGCCGCCGCCCTGAGCTCGTGCGAGTTACTTCCGAACTTCTGATGCTGAAGCGGCCTTGCCCCGCGGGAACGGCGTCCGTCCCTTGAACGCTGATATCATCAAACGGTGGCTTCCGAAATCGAAATCTACGATACGACGTTGCGGGACGGCAGCCAGGGGTTGGGCGTCTCGTTTTCCGTGGCAGACAAGCTGAAAATCGCCGAGCGGCTCGACGCGTTTGGTGTGCACTACATCGAAGGCGGATGGCCAGGTTCGAACCCCAAGGACATCGAGTTCTTCGACCAGGCGAAGCGCCGCCGGTTCACGCGCGCGAAGCTTGCCGCGTTCGGCTCCACCCGTCGCAAGGGGATCCGCGCCGCCGATGACGAACAGGTACGGTTGCTGGTGGATGCCGAGACGCCGGTCATCACGATCTTCGGCAAGACGTGGCTTCTGCACGTCCGCGAAGTCCTGCAGACGACGCCGGAGGAGAACCTGGCGATGATCGAGGACACGGTGCGCTACCTGAAGCAACAGGATCGCATTGTCGTCTACGACGCCGAGCACGCGTTCGATGGGTACAAAGACGACGCCGGGTACGCGCTGGCGACGTGGAAAGCCGCGGAACGCGGCGGCGCCGACCTGGTCGTGTTGTGCGACACCAACGGCGGATCGGTGCCGGCGGAGATCGCGGAGATCACGCGGGCCGCGCACGCCGGCCTGGGGATCCGCGTGGGCATTCACACACATGACGACATCGGTCTCGGTGTCGCGAATGCGCTGGCGGCGATCGAGGCCGGGGCAACCCACGCGCAGGGGACGTTCAACGGCTACGGCGAGCGGACCGGCAACTGCAATTTGACGACGCTGATTCCGAATCTCGAATTCAAGGTCAACCGGCGTTCGGTGCCGTCGGAATCGCTGCCGCTCTTGAAGGAAGTGTCGCAGTTTCTCGACGAGGTGGCGAATGTCCGGCCCAACCCCCACCAGCCGTGGGTCGGTTCGACCGCCTTCTCCCACAAGGGCGGCACGCACGTGAACGCCGTGCAGAAGCTGTTGCGCAGCTACGAGCATATCGACCCATCGCGCGTCGGCAACAGCCGCCAGGTCCTGATCAGCGAGCTGGCCGGGCGCAGCAACATCATCATGAAGGCCAAGGAACTGGGTTTCGACGTGACGAAAGACACGCCCGAACTCAGCGCGATGCTGACGCGCGTCAAAGCGCTCGAGCACGAGGGGTACGAGTTCGAAGCGGCGGACGGTTCGCTCGCCTTGTTGATTCGCCGCACGCTCAAGGAAGAGCCGACTCCGTTTCACGTCGATGCGTATCACGTGTCGATGCGCTCGGACGGCACGCAATCGTCGGTCTGCGAGGCCACCGTCAAAGTGCGCGTCGGGAACGAGCACGCGCACACCGTCGCGGACGGCGACGGTCCGGTCAACGCGCTCGACAGCGCCCTGCGATCGGCGCTGGTGAAGTTTTATCCGCACCTGGAAGCGGTGCGGCTCACCGACTACAAAGTCCGCATCGTCGATTCCACGATCGGCACCGCGGCGCGGACCAGGGTGCTCATCGAATCGAGCGACGGCACGTCGACCTGGACGACGATCGGGGTCAACGAGAACATCATCGAAGCCAGCCTTCAGGCGCTTGTGGACAGTCTCGAGTATGGGCTGTTGAAGAAGGAGCTTACGGCCGGCGTCGTGTGAGAACGAACGTGGGCCGCGCTGCGCGCATATTCCTGCCCGTTGCCGCCAGCTGCCTCATTGCGGCAGTTATCACGGTCCGGCTGCCGCTTCCGCGCGTTGCGTTACAGCGAGCCTCGCCAGAGCGAAGCGACGGCGGGAAGCCGGACACTACCTACCTGAAGCCGGACGCGGCGCCCCTGAAGCCGGACACCACGCACAAGACCGTGCTGCTGTCGCGGCAACTCATGGCCGAAGCCGGCGTGAATGTCGGCGATGTCGTAACGCTGGCAGCCGACGCCAACGGCACCCGCGGCGGCACATTCCTCGTCGCCGGAATGTACGAGCCGGTGCCGGATCCCCGCAAGTTTTCGGCGAAGCGCCTCGAGGCCCGCCTCCATCTTCCGGATCTCATCGCCCTTACCGAAGATACGAACGATCCTGGATCGAGCGATCAGGTCAGCGCGCTGAATCTTTCGCTGGCCAACAAGCAGGACGCGGATGCCGTGGCCTCCGCCCTCGCGCGCCGGGTACCGGGCATGACCGCGGCATCCACCAGCCGACCCGGCGGCCTCGACGATCCGTTCGCGGTGCTGGAACGATTTCACGAGGCCATCGCCATTGTCACCGTGACGGGGAGCACGGCGTTTCTCCTCGCGCTGATGGTGATGCGTGCCGAAGAGCGGCGCGAGATCATCGGCATCCTCCGCCTGATGGGAATCCGTTCGCGATCGATTCTCGTCGAGGTGCTCCTCGAAGGGCTGTTGATTGCCGTCGCGGGCGCCATCTTCGGAGTGCTCCTCGCGGTCGCGGCTCAGAGCCTCGTCAACCGGTTCTTTCAGTGGCGCTACGACACCACCCTCGTGTTCGTGCGGGTCACGACGTCCATCGCCTGGAAGGCCGTGGCATTTGCCGTGCCGCTCGGCGTCGTGGCCGGCCTCGCTGCGTCGTGGACGCTTCTGCGCCGCAGCGTTGTCTCGCTGGTCCGTCGATGACGTCGCGGGCACTGGCGTGGCGGACGGTGACGGCCGAGCGGTCGCGCGCGGTTCTCGCCGTCGCGGGTGTCGCCGTGATCGGCGCGTTGTTGTTCGACATGCTGCTCCTCTCGCGCGGGCTGCTCGTCTCGTTTCGTCAGATGCTCGACACCGCCGGGTACGACGTGCGGGTGGTCGCCTCGGAGGCCTTTCCCATCAGATCCCCGATTCCCGAGGCGTCGCCCGTCGCGGCCGACGTCGCCCGTCTTCCAGAAGTTCGAGACGTCACCATTGTCAGGACCGATCGGGCGCTCGTGCTGATCCAGGGGCGCGGGCCGACCGAAGTGGAGCTGCTGAACCTGACGGTAGGGGCCGAGCGTCGCGTGTGGCGTCTCACGGCGGGACAAGACCTTGGTCCCCGCGTTCGGACGAAGACGTCGTCGTCGCCGGCCGTGATCAGCCGTGGGCTGGCCGAATCGCTCACGCTCGCTCCGGGCTCGACGTTTCGGCTCCGCGTGATCGTGTCGGGTGTGGCCTCCGCCCTGCCGCCCGCGACCTTCGAAGTGATCGGCATCGCGGATTTTCACTTTGCGGCGGCCAACGAGCATGCCGTCGCCACCACGTTCGACGCGTTTCAGGGAGTGCGAGGGTCCACCGCGTCCGACGCAGCGGACGTCATCCTGGTGGCCTCGCGGCCCGAGGTCGAGTCGGCCTCGACCGTCGCCGCCATCGAGCGGCAGCGGCCCGATGTCCGCGCGTACTCGAACGATGAGGTCGTTGCGAGGTTTGACGAAAACGGGTTCGCGTACTTCCGCCAGATCTCATTCGTGCTCTCGTCCATCACGTTGGGATTCGCGTTCCTTCTCGTCGGGACGCTGCTGACGGTGTCGGTGAACCAGCGGCTCGGTCAGGTCGCCGCCCTGCGAGCGCTGGGGTTCCCCCGCCGGCGAATCGCCGCGATGCTCGCGTGGGAATCGGCCTGGCTCGTGGGCGTCGGCGGCTTGTTATCGCTGCCGGTCGGCTGGGCGCTCGCGCTCCAACTCGATCGCATTCTGCGTCAGATGCCGAACATCTCCGACGAGCTGCATTTTTTCGTCTTCGAGCCGCGGATTGCCGTCTGGCATCTCGGCCTCCTGGCGGCCACCGGTGTCGCGGCTGCGGTTTACCCGGTGTGGATTGCCACACGGCTGCCGATTGCGGCCACCCTTCGGCTCGAGACGGTCTCGTGACACCCATTGTCGAAGGCCGCGGCCTGACGCGAACCTTTTCCATGTCCTCGGGTCCGGTCACGGCGCTCCGCGACGTGTCGATGCTGATTTCGCCGGGCGAATACGTCGCGATCACGGGGCCGTCGGGCTGCGGGAAATCGACGCTGCTGCATCTGCTGGGGTGTGTCGACGCGCCCACCAGCGGGTCGCTGTACTTCGAAGGCCGGGACGCGGCGGCGCTCTCCGAGTCGGAACGGAGCCGCATCCGATTGACCCGGATCGGATTCGTCTTTCAGCGGTTCTTTCTGCTGCCGATGCTCGACGCCTGGGAGAACGTCGAGCTGCCGCAGGCGGAAATCGGAGGCGACGCCGTGAAGCGCCGCTCGAGGACCCGCGAGCTGCTCGACTACGTCGGGTTGGGCGACCGCGTGCATCACCGGCCCTCGCAGCTTTCCGGCGGAGAAATGCAGCGCGTCGCGATCGCGCGCGCGCTCGCGAACCGGCCGGCGCTGCTTTTGGCCGACGAGCCGACGGGCGAGCTGGACGAAGACACCGGCGCGCAGATTGCCGACCTGTTCGATCGCGTCCATGCCGACGGCACAGCGATCGTGGTCGTCACGCACAACCCGCTGCTCGCCGCGCGGGCAACGCGGCATCTGACGATGGCGCGCGGCACATTGCAGGCGTCGCCGAGATGAGGCTCGCATGATGACACCGCAGAACCCGCAGAGCTCGCCGAGTCCATACGGCAAAGAACCTCTGCGTGTTCGGCGTGCTCGGCGGTTGTTGGGATGAGACCATGATGTTGCGCGTGGCGTGGCGATCGCTGATGACGCGCCCCATCCGGGCCGCAGTGCTCGCCGCCGGCTTCGGATTCGGCATCGCCGTGATGGTGGAACTGCTCGGTGTGGGGCAGGTCATCCTCGAGCAGGCACACGCGCCCGCGCTGTCCGGCGGCGGCGATCTGGTGGTGTCGGGACCGTTCGGCCCCGTGTCGAGCGCCCGTCATGTCATCGCCACGCTGGGGCGTGCATCCGATCTCGCGGATCGCGTGACGGCGATCTCGGCGACGCGCCGCGGAAAGCTCTTTCTCATCACGCCGCGCAGAGCGATTCAGATCTCCGCGATCGGCGGCGTCCCCAGCCTCGAGAAATCAATCGGCGATCCTGAAGTGTCGGCCGTCGCGGCGTGGACCGACGCGCCGGGCGACGTGCGCTGGTCGCGGCCCACGGCGGGGGACGTGCTCCGCGCGATGGACCGCTTTCATCCGATTCCTCAGGCGACCCAGTCATCGTCGTCGTGGGCCGAGTGGCTGTACTTCAACGGACGCACGCCCGATGGGCGCATCCGCGTCTACCTGACGTTCCTGGTGGGACCGCCGGCAGCGACCGCCGGCCGGCGGCAAGCCGGGGTCCGCCTGCAGCTCGAGCACGAGGGCCGCGCCACGACATACAGAGCGAGCGGCGAGGTGGACGAAGCGTCAGTGCTGGCGAGCGCCCCGGACCTCGAGATCGCTGGCAATCGCGTGCGTCTCGAGGGCGCGACATACCGGATTTCGCTGGCGTTGTCGGGACGGGCGGATTCGGCAGAATCGCCGCAGCTTCGCGCGAAGGCAGACGACCGTCCGGCGCAAGACCTGACGGGGGAAATCTCTCTCGACGCGTCATCTCAGCGTTCGCTGCCCCCTGCCTCGATTCGCGGTACGGGTGGCTGGGTCTCCGGCTACGTCGTGCCCGTGCTGTCAGGCGCGATGCGCGGCACGCTTCGCGTTCGCGGCGAGTCGATCGTGCTCGAGAACGCCCTCGGTTACCACGATCACAACTGGGGATTCTGGGAGGGTGTCAGGTGGCAGTGGGGACAGGTCGCCCATGACGACGTTTCAGTGGTGTACGGGCGCGTGTTTCCGCCCGCAGAGGTCGCTGATTCCGCGCGCATTCCCGGCTTTCTCGCCGTGCTTGGCCCGGACGGTCCTCTCGGCTTTTCCTCGAACGTGACGATCGACGACACCAACGAAGGGCGCATCGATGTTCGCGCCACCCGAGGTGTCGATTTGCGGTTGAAGCTCACGGTCGACGAGACCGTGCGTACCACGATGGCAATGACCGAGCGTGCCGGCCGGCAGTCGATGACGTTCTTTCAGTTGGGCGGTGTCTACCGTGTCAACGGGAAGGTTGACGGACGCGAGATCGACTTCAGCGCTCGTGGATCGGCGGAGACCTTCAAGCCGAAATAAGAGGTCGGTCCCGGAGCCTGTAGCCGACAAGTTTGTGACGGACCGGCGGCTAGGAGTGAGCCACTGTGATGGTGTATGACACCTGCGCCGTCTGGTTGCCGATGTCGAACACCTGCACGCAGTATTTCCCCGCGCCTGCGTTGACTGGGATCTGAGGCGTCGTGGACCCCTGCGCGGCGACGTCGAACCTGGTGTCGCGCGAGCACGCCGTTGCATCGCTGCTCAAAACGCCGATGCCCAGACCCATGAAGATCGTCGAGGGCGGACCGGCGGCAGTGAGCGTGACGTCGAGTTCACCCGCTTGCACGACCGTGAAACTGTGGAAGGCGCTGCCCATCGGATCGACCGTCCCGGTGAACGTGTCGGTGGTGAGCGGGACCGGCGTGGGCGAGGTCGAGGAGCCGCCGCTGTTGTCGCATCCCGCGGAGAGCGCAATGCACGCGAGAACCGCCGTCAAAGACAGAGACCGTCGCATGCCAGACCTCTTGCGCGAATCCTTACGGCACGGTGCGCATGGCCAGCGACCACTGGAGCGTCGCAATGCCGAGGATTTGCGGTGACGTGATGTTTGCGGCCCAGTTTCCCGTCATGTTTGCGCCGTCGGCCAGGGAGTTCCACGTGACGACCGTGAGCAGAAGATTCGATCCGTTGGCGAGTCCCGCGAGCGTGCCGGTGAAGGTGACGTCGCCTCCGGCGTTGATGACGCCGCTCACCGTGCCGTTGAGAAGATTTGTCCCTTCAGACTTGGTCATCGACCCGGACACCGACGATCCGTTCTGGGTGAGACTCAACGTCATCGTGTTCGAACCGCCGATGTTTTTCGAGCAATAGCCCGCGGACAGGAACCCCGCGACGTCCGTGCACCCGAGCACCCTGGCGGTCCCGGTCCAGTTCCCCTGGTAAATCGGTACGACCTGTACCGCCAGCGTCGCGCTCAGGCTGGCGTCCGCCGTCGAAGTGAGCGTGGCGGTTCCAACGCCGACGGCCATCGCGTTGCCGCCGCTGTCGATCGTCAGCACGTTGGTATTGCTCGACGCCCACGTCACGTTCGTCGGTGTGGTCGCCGCGGTCAGCGTGAAGGTCTGCGTCTGGCCAAGCTGGTAGACGGTCGTCCCCGGGGTAATCGTCGCGGTCGGCGTCGGAGTCGTCGGCGTGGTCGAGGTGTTGTCGTTCGAGCACGCGCCCGCCGCCAGTGCGGCAACGACGATGCAGAAGGTGAAGAATCGGTGCATGAAGATGTCCAGCGAAGGCCCGGTCACGAGGTGGCCACAGTGATCGTGTACAGGGCCGGGTTCGTAAGATTGCCGACGTCGGTAATGGTGATGCACAGCGAGCCGGCGATGCCCGTGCCGATAATCTGCGCCGTCGGTCCCGCCTCCGTCATGACGGAGTGATTCGTCGCGCAGGTGCCGGTGAGGCTTGGCGTGCCGAGGGCGAGCGAGACCTTGGTGCCCGCCGGCGCGGCGAGCCCAAGTAACGTTGCCTCGACGTAGCCGTCTTGCGAAACCGTAAAGGAGTACGTGTCCGTCGTCAGGAGCTTCAGCGTGCCGTTGAATGACACGACTTTTGACGGCGGCGTCGTCGGCCTGGGCAGCTCCGTCGACGTGCCGGCCTGATCGCACGCGGCGAGAAGGACAGCGCTCAGAATGAGGAGACTGCGAAGAACTTTCATAGGGAATTCGTAAAGGCGCGGCAACCTGAAGTGCCACCACCCCAATCGATCATGGCCCAAGCGAGCACGTGACGCAACCGCCGGCCGTTATCAGAATCCTGGCCGATGTCCACCTTCCGCACATCTTGATAAGACGTCTCCCGGCCTTCCAGTGGCGGGAAGCCCAACGAGCTAGCGGCCCGTCCCGTTCAATATGACCCCTTGCTGAAGGCTTGCTGCGTTGTCGAAAACGGCCAACTGTCCCGTCCGCGGGCCAGACTCCGTCGGCGTGAACGTGACGCTGATCGCACAGCTGGCACCGGCGGCCAGCAGGCGGCCGCACGTGTTCTGTGCGATCGCGAAGTCGCCGACCGCCACAGTGCTCGTAATCGTCAGGGGCGCCGAGTTGCCGTTGACGGGATTGGTCAGCGTCACCGTCTGGGGACCGCTGGTCGTGCCGATCGCCTGGCTCGCAAACGTCAGGCTCGCCGGCGACAGGATAGCCGAAGGCGTCGTCAGGTTCGGACCGCTCAAGGTCAGCGTCTGAGGACTGTCCGACGCATTGTCGGTAATCGTCACCGCGCCCGTGCCGCCGACGCCCAGCGGCACGAACGCCACAGTGATGGTGCAACTCGCCCCGACATCCAGCGACCGGACGCAATTGTCGGTTTCGCTGAAATTGCCGCTCACCGCGAGACCAGTGATGACGAGCACCTCCGTCCCGCTGTTTGTCAGCGTCACGGTTTGAGGGTCGCTCGTCTGAGTCGCGAACGTCAGAACCACCGGTGAAAGCGTCGCCTTCGGGCCGCTCGCCGGAGTTGTGGCGGGAGGCGGCGTTGGAGCTGTCGATTGACTGCCGCCGCCACACGCGATTCCGGTCGCCGCGAGGATGACAGCCGGCAGAACGAGAGCGAACCGCACGATTCGGGGAAGCTTGGGAGCCACGTGTGCCATGTCGGAACCTGCGCGTTGGAGCAAGGTGAGTGCCATCACAGACGGTGACATTGATCGACGTGAGCAGGTGACCGCAAGCCGCTGGCAGTTCAGATGATCCCGGACGAAAGCGCGCTGATCTCGCGTGTGGACAGCTGCGGCAGCCACGTCACCTGAAGAGTGCAAGCATTGTCCCGCAGCGCGTCCAGGCGGAGCGGTCGAGCCTCCAGCGTCCGACTGCCGTCCGGTCCCGTCAGCGCGGCCGGATGCAACGGTTGTCTGACTCCACGGACGCGCCACTGTGACATCATTTGACGGTATGAAGCACCCACGCGTGCTGATGCCGCTCGTTATCGCCGCCCTCGTTACCGTGGGCATCTCGGCTCAGCGGCAAACCGCTTCGCGCCCCACCACCGGGCCGGTCGACGTCGCTGCTGCGTTGGCCTCCGTGGCGCCCGATCTGGACCAGCGGCTCGCGCGATTCAAGGTCGTCCGGATGCCGTTCAATGCCGAGGGTCTGAGCGCGCGCGAGCGTCAGATGATCGACCAGCTCGTCATCGCCTGCCGGTACCTTGAAAGCATGTACTGGCGCCAGAGCGATCCCGACGGCCTGGCCTTGCACAAGGCGCTTGCCGGAAGGACCACGCCTGTCGCGCGCAATCTCCGCCGGTATCTGACGATCAACGGCAGCCGGTGGGATCTCGTGAACGAGAACCGTCCCTTTGTCGGCACGATGCCGATGCCGCCTGGCCATGCGCTGTATTCGCCGGACATCACCCGCGCCGAGATCGACCGCTACGTGGCCAGTCATCCGGACAAGAAGGCCGAGGTGTTCAACCCGTACACGTTCGTCCGGCGTCAGGGTCAGGACCTCGTGGGGCGCGCGTACCATGACGAGCTCAAGGTCTTCCTCGGCGGCGCCGCGACGGCCCTGCGGCAGGCGGCGTCGCTTTCGGCGGATCCGATGTTCGCCAGGTTTCTCCGGATGCGCGCCGACGCGTTGTTCACCGACGATTACTACGCGAGCGACATCCAGTGGGTCGAGCTGCAGAACCCGAAATTCGACGTCATCTTCGCGCCGTACGAGACCTATCTCGACGATCTGCTGGGTGTGAAAACCTCATACGGCGCCTCGATCCTGATTCGCAACGACGCCGAGAGCCGGAACCTCGCGAAATATCAGCAATGGGTTCCCGATATCCAGGACGCGCTGCCGCTCGGCGCCGCGGATCGGCCGTCGGTCCGCGGCCATGTCACGCCGATGGAAGTGATGGACGCGCCGTTCAGAGCCGGCGATTTGCGCCACGGCTATCAGGCCGTGGCCGACAACCTGCCGAACGATCCGCGCATCCACCAGGAAAAGGGGACGAAGAAGATTTTCTTCAAGAACTTCATGGATGCGCGCGTGAACGAGATCATCCTGCCGCTCGCCGCGCGCGTGATGGACGCGTCGCAGTCGAGGCGCGCCTCGGCGGAAGGGTACATGGCGTCGACCGTGATGCACGAAATCTGTCACGGCCTGGGGCCGGCGTTCGCCCGTCTCAACGGCCGTCAGGTGGACATCCGCGAGGCGATCGGGGCCGGGTACTCAGGGCTCGAGGAGGCAAAGGCGGATGTCGTCGGGATGTTCGCGCTCAAGTGGCTCATCGACCGCGATGTGCTGGCGAAGGCTCGGCTCGAGGAATATTACGCGTCGTACCTCGCCGGCATCTTCCGGACGGTCAGGTTCGGGACCGGCGAGGCGCACGGCCGTGCCGAGATGATGGAGTTCAACTACCTGTCTGAGCAGGGAGCCGTTGTGCAGGCCGGGGGACGCTATGCTGTGGTGTACGCGAAAATGCCGGCCGCGATCGAGCGTCTCGCGAAGGAGCTGCTCGAGCAGGAAGCAACCGGCGATCGCGCGCGGACCGACGCCTGGTTCGCCAGGTACGACAAGATGCCTCCGGCGCTGACCCAGGCCCTCGCGGCGGCGAACGATGTGCCGGTGGACGTCGATCCGGTGTTCTCGTTCCCCGAA
>Ga0068858_100000691_pt1 | contig 35211 bp, 57 predicted proteins | sample KBSSwiS12_FD_66589 | JGI IMG/M metagenome (GOLD analysis project Ga0068858, IMG submission 66589) | Switchgrass rhizosphere microbial communities from Kellogg Biological Station, Michigan, USA - KBS Switchgrass S1-2 | ecosystem: Host-associated > Plants > Roots > Rhizosphere > Soil ... | reverse complement strand
CAAACGATGTCCCTGATGAATTTGACCTCAGAGACGGCGCAGACGCGCGTCGGCAAGGATGTCAACCGGGTCTATGGGCAGATCGTCTCGGCCATTGGCCTAGAAACGACCGCGCCCGGCATTGTGACGGCGACGACGGAAATTGGCAGTCGCTTGCTCGTCTTCGAGGGCGCGACGAAGGTATTCGCCATCTGGAATCCCAATCTTGCGCCGAGTTACCCGCTCGTGCAGGTCACGCTCGACGAGATCCGCAATTCGCCCATCATGGAAGACCCCGCGCGGCGCTATGCGGTCTACATTCAGGACGCCGACACCGTGACGGTCTATCTCGATAGCGTCCCGGCGACCGAATATGACCTCACGGCCGATGTCCAGTTGGCCTTCGCTGACTTGGCCGATGACGACGTGCCGATCTTTCCTCAAGACTTCCACGACATGCTGGTCGATGGCGCGTGCGCCATTGAAGCGCGCAAGATGGAAAAGTTGGACGTGGCGGCGGATTATCAGGGCAATTTCGATAGCCAACTCGCGCAGTTGAAGTATTTCTTAGCGAAATCGAAGTATCTGAATGTCTATCAGGGGCGCAATCGCTATTGGCGCGGCGGACTGGGCGTATGGCCAACGACATTCTAATTACGTCGTGGCGCGGCGGGATGAACGATTCCGACCTCCCCGTGGGGTTGGGGCCGACGCAGTGTGCCAATGCGATGAACGTGGAATTCTGGCTGTCGGCCTTGGGCGAGCGGCGCTTGGGCTGTATGCCGATTCCCATTGACGGGTCATTTCTTGATGGGCAGGAATTCATCGCGCATCTGTCCGAGCGGTTGCCGGACAACGACATCAACACGCCGGAACATTGGGGGATCGGGGCGACGATTACCCCGGCCGACTTCTGCTTTGCCAAGCAGTATCTGGGCATCTGGCAGCAGATTATCCCGAAGGACGATCTGACCGTCGTGGAGCCTGAGGTGTATCACATCCAGTCACAGGCGCTGAACGGCAAGCTCTTTTTCTCCTACCTCTCAGACGAGGACCGTTTGCACGTCTGGGACGGCACGTCCTTGCGGCGCACGGGACTCGCTGCGCCATCGCCAGCCCCAGTGGTCACGAGCGCCTAATGCCGGTTCTCAACAGCCTCGGCAATGCCGCCTGCGGCCAAGGTGGCGCGAACCTGTCGATCGACGGGGCGGATATTGCCTTGCTCGCTGGGGTCAGTGCGAACGCGCCGCATTGGTTCACCGATACCGTCATTCTCTTTCAGAAAAACACCACCGTCTCGGAGATTTGGGACTACGACACTATCGGCATCACGTCATCGATGGTGGACGGGTCGGGCATTACGCGCCTCGGGGCAGGCAATAGTATCTGGGCGGCCTCGCTCGGCGCAACGGTTCGTACCAGCGTCGGCGGCTTTGGCCCGCTCTCGGGACAGGCGCTCGGGGATGTTAGCGAAGCGGGCCTTGTCACCACCAATACGATTTTCGCTCTAGGCACGGGCGTGGCGGCCTTCGATGCGACGGGCGTTCAGACATTTTTAGACAACACCGTCGTCATTGCGCCGAACTATCCGATCCCGTTCCGCAAGGGCGTCTTCATGTATTCGGACGCCTCCTATGGCTGGATCATGCGGCAGGCGGACGGCACGCGCCTCAGTATGGCCCACAAAGCGCCGTGGCCTGGGATGACGGGCACAATTCCGATTCCCTCATGGGTCATGCCAGTGCCGCTCGCGGACACGTCGATTTGGGTGCTAGAGGTCTACGGCGATCCGAACACGCTCACGATCCGCGAGAAGTCGTCTACGTCTGGGTATATCGTCGCGCAAGGTGTGAGCACGTTTAATCCGGATGCCGTAGAGATTGCGCCCGGCACGGTTCGGATTGCGTGGGCCACGACGGCGGGAGAAGCGGCCACGTCGCTCCAAGAGATGGACTTGGATGTGGCGACGGGCGTCAATACGACCTATACGTTCCCGGCCGGATCGGCTGTGCCCGTCGTGAATCCCCCGTTGCCGCTCACGCCGGGACTGGCGTTGGGCGAGTTCATGAGCACGCGGTTCTATCGGACGCGCTTTATCGAAAAGAATGCCGATGGGCAGATCCTGCGTCGGAGCGAGCCGTCCGAGTCCACGACGTTTCGTCCTGGGCCAAGCGCGACCGGGGCCGTCGTGCATCGGCAAGCCTTGGCGAATGAGGGCGAGACGCATTGGGAAGTCGAAGCCTCGACGGACAACGCCATCTTCTGGCGCATTGCGACCGTGCCGATTGGGACGACGACGTATACGGACGTGACGGACTTGGCTTTTCAGTCGTATCCCGACGAAGGGGTGCTCTCCGAGTCGATTGGGACGTATTTGCTTCAGCCGTCAGCGCGCTTTGTCGCGGCCGATGCGGATCGCTTGCTCTTGGGCGGACACTGGACGGACGATGCGCTCAAGTCGCGCGTGTCGTGGTCGCCGGTCTTTGCCGATCCAGGCGTGGGGAATGACGAACGCCTGCCCCTCGCCACAGGCGGCGATAACTTCGTGGACTTGGACAACTACGACGGCGGCGGCCTGACCGGCATTAGCCAGATGGCCAACGGGACGTGGTTCGCCTTCAAATGGCACGCGATTTACAAGATGTCCCGCACGGGCGATATTACGCACGCCTACGATCCGATCTGTGTGAGCAAGACACGGGGAGCGTTGCCAGACAGCATCGTCGGCGGGGTGGACGAAAACGGACGCCCGTGCCTCTACTTCCTTGATCCGGCTGTAGGGCCGTGTATGGTGGGCGCAGGCGGCATCAGGGATATTCTTGGCCTCCGCAATACGTGGAACACCATCACGATTATGCCAGATGGTGTAACGTGCCGCGCGGTGTTCTATCAGGCCAAGCAACAGGTCCATTGGTGGATTCCCGTCAACGGTGCATCACGTCCGACGTTGAAGCTGATCTTGCAGGTCAACGCCATGCAAGGGGCATCTGGGAACGCGGTGCAAGGTTCGTGGGTGTTAGCAGACGGCCTCTTGGCAACGGCGACAGCGGCGGCGATGTGGCACGAAACGACTGTGGAAGATGGCGTGGAGCGTCCACGGTATCGACCCTTTGCTGGATTGGCGCAAGGCGATGATGTCGAGAGCACGGAACTGATTCAGCGGTGTGATGCGCTCGATACCGACAATGGCGTGGACTATCACAGCGTCATTCTGTCGGGAACTTATGCCCTCGTCGGCGTCCTGAACCAGTGGGGCACGATGGCGTCGGCGTTTGTGGCCTCGGCGTCAGAGACGATCTCGCTCCTCTTTAGTCACATTCGGAATTTGGGCACGGAAACCAATTCATCCACGAGAGACTTGGCACCAGAAGCCTCGGAACCTTATGTGATAAAATTGATTGACGACATTGATATGTCGGAATCGAAAACCGTGCAGTTTCAAGTCGAAGACGTGGATTAGTTATGAATCAGATTCTTGGCAATGGGCGAGACGACAACGGCGCGAATGTGCCAGTGCGCGTGGGGTCCACGGGGATTATTAATGGCACAGGCACGCACGCCTCAGCGGTGCCGGGGTTGCCGTCGCGACTGATCTGGGGTCGCACGGCTGGCGGCGTCAACGTGCCGCTGTCAGTCGATGCGAGCGGGAACGTGCGGATCGCGTAGGAGTGAATCATGGGACTGCCTTCTGTTCTCTTTAACGGGCGCACTTCTGGCGATCAGAATCTCCCCGTCTTGGTTGATAGTAGCGGGGCGCTAATACTGAGCGGAGCATCTAGCGTTAGTGTGCTGACACTATTAACTAGCGATCCGTCATCTCCAGTTAACGATACCGCGTGGGTTGTCCGAGAAGGCACAAGCCCGACGCAAACGGTGTCACTGAAAGTTCGCATTGGCGGGACGACGTATACCGTGGCCGCAATTACGAGGTAGACGATGACGACACTCAAGAGACTCCTAATCTGCGCGGCGCTCCTTGTCGCGCCATCTGCCGCTTACGCGCAGGCAACCCATATCACCAGTGGGGCGTCCCTGCCAGCGTCGTGCAGCGTCGGGGACATTTATATCAAGACGGGTTCCGGCGTGGGGTTGTATTCGTGCCTTGCCGCGAACACCTGGACGGCGGTCGCGTCTGGTGCGCCGACCGATGACAACGTGCTCGTCGGGAGCGGCACGGCGTGGGCGCTCAAGGCGTTGACGGACTGCACAGGGACGGGAAAGGCGGTCACGTACGCGACGGCGAGTAATGCGTTCGGGTGCAATACGATCAGCGGCGGCGCGTTGCCGGGCGGCGCGGTCAACTCCGTTCAGTATCAAGTCGATGCCAGCACATTCGGCGGGTTCGGGGCGTGGAACGGCACGGCACTGACGATCCCGAGTGGGGATCTGGGCATTGCCCCGGCGTTTGCCACCGCCACGGTCACGCAGAACGCCACGACCGCACCCGCCAATGACTCCACCATTACGATTGGGTCCGTTACCTATACCTTCAAAACCGTCCTGACCGGCGCGGACTACGAGGTGCGCGCACAGAACGGATCGAACACCTTGAAGAGCCTCGCCGAGGCCATCAATCTCGTGAACGGTCCAGAGACCGCCGACTACAAAGCGTCGGCCCTCAACCCTGACGTGATCGCGCTCTACCTCCAGGGCGCGGCGCAGACCACGCTTGTCCTCTACGCGCGTCAGGCAGGCGTTGTGGGGAACGCGATCGCCTTGTCCACAACGGCCGCGAGATATACCGTCCCGGCGACCCTTGGCAGCGGGAGTGACGGTACACCTGTGCGCGTCGTCGCCGCTAACTACGCCGCGCTTGGCCCTGGCCCTGCGGAGGATCTGTTGCTCGAAGGGCAGGCGGTCGAAAGTGTCCTCACGCTCTATCCGGGCGATCAGTATTACGGCTGGGCGGTCGTCGCGCCGGATCGCACGACGCTCTCGGCCTACGCGGTCGGCGGAGGCGCGGCCTACATCAACGCAGACGGATCGACCGATATCGCACATGGCGCGGGCGTGTCTGTGCATTTGCAAACGGTATGGGGCGGGAGTATCGGCCTCGAAGGGGATGGCACGATTGCCCTGGCGTCAGGGGCGAACTCAATTCTCGTGTCTGCCTTTGCGGGATCGACGTTCAACACCGGGACTTCCACATTTGCCGGGGCGATTCGGGCACCTCTGTTTTCTGACGGATCAAATTATCAAGTGAAGTGGGATACGGACGCCCTCGGCGTGTTCGCCAATGACGGCACGACCTACGCGGACATTCGCGCCGCGAACTTCATCATGTCGAACTCCTCCATCCGAGGCGACAAAACGGACGGGCACGCCTGGACGCTCGAAGCGTGGGACGTAGACGGCGCGGTGTCGAAAGCGTTCATGACCTGCACGAACGGCAACACGCCGCTTTGCGCGCTGGCGACCCCGAGCGGCGGCAGTCTCACGGGGGACTTTGCGACCTTGGCTGTGGCGACGGTCCCGGTGGTGACGACGACCGGATCGCAGACGCTCACGAACAAAGCGATCGTGCAGACGCCGGTCGCGGTCGCGGATCTGCCGTCGTGCGGCGCGGGCACGGCGAATCAGATCGCGATCGTCAATGACGCGCTGCTGCCGGCGCTTGGCGCGGCGGTCGCGAACGGCGGGGCGCTCACGGTTGGGGTTATTTGCAAGAATGGCACAGGTTGGATTGTTTTCTAGGGAGTCTAGATGAAGTCAAAGTGTGCGTTAGTTATTGTCGCGCTTGTTCTGGCTGCAAGTCTTGGTCACGCGCAAGCACCGGCTAAGTCATCGCCGGAACATCCGACGAATGAACAGTATCAGGTCAGAATTCAGCAGTTAGAACAGGCGCTGGACGAAGCGCAATTGACCGTCCAGTCGCTTCAGCGCACGGGCGTGGATCAGGCGAAGCAGATCGTCGCCATGAACAAGCAACTAGTTCCGGCTTGCGTTGCGGCGATTGAAAGCGCGAATAAAACGAAGCAGGTTGATCCGAAGACGCTTGTGGTGACAGACCGTCCGTCTGAGAAGAAATAACATGGCGTTTGCGTTCGCGGCGATTCCGGAAGGCATCAGTCTCTATGTCGTGGGCAATGGCCCCGATGGGCCGAGCCTTGCGCGCACAATTCCGCCGCCGAACGAGCTGACGCAATTTGGCGTGGGGTTGGCGTTGGCACCGGATCGCACGGTATGGGCGCTGTACGATACGACCGAATCGGAAGGCGGCGCGGCAACAGGGAACAGCGTGATTCGGCGATTCAATCCGAGCGATGGGACGCTCATTGAGACGCACGATCTCGACTTCCTCGGCGGCGAGCGGCTATGGCTGCGCGGCTTTCATGCGTTGCCCTCGGGCGATCTCGTCATGGTCAACCGAACGACACGGGATCTGGTGCGCGTGGATAGCACGGGGGCGCTTCAGGAAACCTATGGCCTGAACTTCGTGGGCAACATGGACGCCTGCCTTAGTGCGGACGGAGCGACTCTCTATTACGTCGAACCCTATCTCGGGGATGACGTGGTGGAACCGTTACGGGTGCGCTTGCTCGGCTATCGACTGGACACCAATCGCCCGTGGGGCACCTATGGGGCCGATGTCGTCACGAATGGCACATTCTCGGGATCGGCGTCAGGCTGGACCCTCGGCACGGGCTGGGCCTATAGCGGCAACAGCGTCACGCATAGTGCGGGCACGGCAAGCAATCTGAGCCAAGCGATTGGCAGTCTCGTGCTCGGCACAACGTACGAAATCACCGTGAGCGTCCATAGCACGGCCGGATCGGTGCGCGTGTGGATTGGACGATCGGATCAGCAGCCGAATTACGTCGATGTTTTGGCGAGCGCGGGCCTCAATCAAACCGTGCGACTCGCGATGACGGCGCAAGGGAACACGATTGACGGCGTGTTTCTGCGGGCGACGAGCGATTCGGACGCCAAGGTGTCGTTTGTGAGCGTTGCGCCGAGCATTACGGGCGTGGCGCGGATTGAGCCGCCGTTGCAGTATGCCTATAACTCGTGTCCTGTCACGGTATCGCCCGCAAAGTTCGCCTACGCGACTCCGACCAACGATGCGCTGTTGGCGTTGCCGTTCACAGGCGCGACGGTCACAGGCGCGATTGCGCTCAACGGCGAAGATGACGGCCTCGTGCGCGTGGCCCCGCTGGACGTGACGACTGACTGGACGACGGCCCTGTGGGTGCAGTCGCCCTCGGCGTCCCATGCGGCGATGGGCGTGTGGCGCTGGCGCAATCTCGACGACAGCGCCTATATCCAGATTGTGATCGATCCCACGGGAGACGGCGGCAATCCCGGCTATGTCGCCAGTTATGACATCGGGGCAGGCTTGACGGTCATTGGCTCCTATCCACTCTCCACAGAATGGTGCTATCTCGTCGTGGCCTATGGGTCAGGCTTCTTGGAATTCAATGTGGGGCAGACGATCTGCGGAACCATGGCGGAAGACTTGAGCGCCCTTGATCCGATGACCGACGAACAAATCGCTGGCGTGGGACCGAATGGCGGCATTCGCGTCTCCTGTGTTGCCTCGTGGCAAGAGGATCTGACGGCGGTTGCTCCGGGCCTCTATACCGAGCAGATGTTCACGCCGACATATGTGCCGCGTGACACGCTCGTGGCCTATACGCCCCTGCGATCCGCCACGTCGCTTGGAGACAGCGTGCCGCCGAATACGCATGGATGGACGGCGCTGGGTGAAACCGTGTCCACCGAAGGGCCGCCGATTGCGAATCAGACATTTTATGGCGGCGGCGACGATCGCGCGGTGTATAACGCCGAAGTCATTTACGGCTTGGCGTCGGACATTTCCCAGAATCGCCTGTGGATGGCCTACGACCGCGATGAGCCACACGACGAAGACTTGGGCACCGTGGCATGGGACGCCTCTAGCGGACGCCTTGTGACCGATACGGCCGTGTGCGAAATCAAGGACGACTTCGACATCGGCGGGGCCGTCGTCGGATTGGCTCCGCCGTCGAGTCCCGTGCCGGTGATTCCGTTGCCGACGAAGCAGTGGAAACTCCATCGGCTGGACACGAAGCCGAGACGGGAGCAGTCCGCGTAATGGCGACGGCACGCGCGACACGGCAGCAGGACTTACAGGGCGACTGGCCAGACGTGCGCCAAGGGCTGGCCGATGACGTGGATCATTTCGTGAACGTCATCAACCGGAACGGCCAGTTTGCTGAGGCGCAGATTCAGGCGCTGTTGGCGCGGATTGTGGCTCTTGAGGCGATTGTCAGTCAATTGCCCTAATTGTGATAGAATAGAGGAACGAGCATGGCTGACTATACCCCCACCACTGGCGGCGGCGCGGAAGGCGGACCCGATCCGTGGGGCCGGATGCCCGGCGATCCGCAGTATGGCGTTCCGCCGAGTGGTGGATCTGGCGGCGATAGCGGAACGCCTGCCACGGGCGGGCCGTCATCGGACGAACCGACATATTCCTCCATTCCTGTGCCCGGCGCGTCAGAACCATCCCCGACGCCTGTGGGGACGTCGCCGTATAGCGGTGCGCCGTTTCCGGTGTGGTCCGAGGCGGGATCGGGCACGCCGACGTACGGGACGTCGCCAAGCGGCATGGCTGGCGCATCGGCTCCGAGCGGTGGATCGGCGGGACTCGGCGGCGGATGGGACACCTATGCCACGGACCCCCATTCCTTTGAATATGGCCTCATGACGGCCTTACAGCACGGCCTGACGGGCGATGCCGCTATTCACTGGATGAACAGCAATGGGTGGGCAGGCGCGGAAAATCCCGCAGGCGGGGGTATTCAGTACTACCCCTCTACTGGACAATATGGCCTCCCTGGGGGCTATTACGCCGCGCCGGGCGCGGGCGGGTTGGATTTGATTCGGCGTGCGCCTGGGGGCGGTTCTAGCGGCTCTGGCGGGGCGTCTGGCGCGTCTTCGGGAATGGGCATGTATTCCGCGCCCGCAGGGGCCAGTACGCCGTTTCCCAGCGTCAAGACGCCCGAGAGCGACAAACTCTTTCAGATGCTCATGCAGCGGGCACAACAGGGGCTGAACGTCAACCCGAACGACCCGACGATTCAGGCGCAGTTGACGCCATTTATCGCGCAGCAGCAGAACGCTATGCGGAATTCGCTGGCAGCCTTGGCCGAGCGGCAGGGGCCGAGCGCCAATTTGAGTGCCGAAACGCGGCTGGCGAATGAGAATGTCGGCAAGAACACGAGCGCTTTTGAAGGCCAGTTGATGCAGCAGGAACTGATGGCGCGGCGGCAGGAGATTGCCCAAGCGCTCGCGCAGGCCCAAGCGCTCAATCAGGACGAAGAAGCGCGGGCGCTGCAACAGCAGTTGGCACAGTATGACAATGCCCTTCGCTATGCCCAACTCGGGGAGCAGGGCCGGGAATTCGATCAGAACTTGGCCCAGCGCGGGTATGAGTTCGATACGACGAACCAGACCAATATCGGGTTGGCGTAAGGAGCGAGTATGTCTTTTGGTGGTCACTACACACGGACGCCGGGGTCGTACGACTTCAATGGGATGCTCGTGTCTCCGAATGCGGCAGGCGACAACCCCTACGGCGATCCGTCTGACGAGACGAACCCCTCACAAGCGCTCGCGGCGCAGTGGGCGTTTCAGAACCAAGGCGATGCGACGGAGGTGGGGAGCGACTTCAATGCCACGCCGTTGGCGCTCTATTTGGCAAGCATGGTCGCAGCCGGGGCATCTCCGGGCGTGGGCGGTGCGGGTGCAGCCGAACTTGGCGGGGCACCAACTGGCACGTCGGCGCTGGCGACGGCCGGTGGACTTACGCCCACGGTTGGGCTTCCTGCGTCTTTGCCGGGCAGCACGTTCCTCTCAGCCGAAGGCGTGCCACTCATGGCGGGCGAAACAGCGGGCGTCGCTGGCGGAACTGGAGCCACGGCCGCGCAGTTAGCCGGAAGCGGCGGCACGCTCTCGCGTCTCGGCCAAGCCTTGAACGCGGGCAGTCGCATGGTCGGCGCGGCCGAAAACGCGAACGCCCATAATCAGGGGCTAGAGAACGATTACGGCTTCAACTCGGCGCAGGCGGCCAATGAATGGGCGCGCAACATGGCCCAGTTGCAACAGCAGAATGCCGCGCTGGGCTTGCAGGCGAATACCGCGAATAACAATGCGGCGCTCGGCGGCTACGAAGCGAACACCGCAGGACAGTCGGCGTTTCAGAATGAACTTCTGAATCGGTCGAAGTTGGAGCAGGATCAGCGGAACACGGGCATTCGGAATCTGTTCAAGATGTCCGCCGCCAAGAATCCGTCTCGCGGCCCGTTTGATCAGAAGGGACCGCCCGCGCTGGACCCACAGTATGTGTCCACGCTGCAAGCGGTGGGCAATCAGGCGAGTGACATGCTGGCCAAGGGACCGACGTATGACGCGGCGACGATGCCCGCGCCGACGTGGACGCCATATGCCGCGCCGACGCCCTACACGCTGCCGCCGATGACCGTGCCGACGTATACCGCGCCGCCTGCGTGGCAGGGGCCGAATACCGGCACGCTCGCGCGCATTGGTGAATGGGCAGGCCCGGCGTTGGGCTTGCTCAGCAGTTACTACGGAGGGCGGTAATGCCGCCCCTTCAATCGCCCAGCGGCTCCGCTATCGACGCCTTGGCCGAAGTGTTGGCCGAACGCGAGCGCACCAAGCAGCAGGCGCTGATGAACGCCCATACGGCGTTGCAGGATCAGTTGGATCAGCGACGGGCCGCGAATGAGGAACAAGTCGCGCGCAATCAACTGCTGTGGCATACGCAGGCGTCACAGGAACAGGCGCAAGCGAAAGCCGAGGCGCAGGCGGAAAAAGAGCGCGTGAATGCGGCCAACGAGGCGTCGAAGCGATTTGGCCCCGGAGACATTTTGTCCACGACGGAAGATGTCGGGCTGGCCCAAAAGGGCGGACTCTATATGGCCCCGGCCGCGCCGAACGATGTTGGGCCGGTCCAACCGGGCCAAGTGCCGCTCAATCAGGCGGTGCGGATTATCGGGGACTATGGGCAGCGGAACGCGCAGGCCAAGATGCAGGCGGCGGCACAGTTTGTCGCAGATGACACGGCCGGGAAGTTTGACGATCTGAAAAAGTCGAATCCTTCAGCCTATAGCGCCATGTACAAGCAGCAGACGGGCAGCGAGCCGCCTGCGTATGCCATGCCGCCTGAAACCGTGCAGCGCGACGTGATGGACGCGAGCGGACGGGTCATTCGCACGGAGCGCGTGCCGAAAGGCACGATTACGGAGCGCCTGTCGCAGCCGCCACAGAACGCGGCCTCACTCGACGCCCAGATGGACCCAGAAACCATCGACATGCTCGCGCGGGCCTATGCGCTTGAGGGACCGCAGGCATTGGCCAATCTCGGCATTGGCAATGCTGGCGTGGCGCTCAAGGAGCGCGTGTTGTCGCGGGTGAACAAGTTCAACCCGTCCACGAACGTGTTTGACGCGCAGAAGCCGCCCGACCTTCCGGCCTTGCGTCAACGCTACGGCGCAAATCAGACAGCGCTCGCGGCGAACGAGAAAACGCTGGCGGCGGCGCAGGCGTTCAGCGAAGCGGCGGATCTGAATCGTGGCTTGTTCGATGGCATCCTGAAGGACGTTCCCGACACGGGTTCCTCGTGGTTGAATATGCCCTATCGGGCGATTGCGCGTGGCTTAGGTAGCACGGCGATGAGCCAGTTCGACGCGCTCCGCACGTCGTTGCAGAACGAATACGCGCGCATCGTGTCGTCGCCCGGCATGACTGGCGTGGTCAGCGATGCCATGCGGAAAGAACTGCATACGATTCTTGATCCAAATGCCACGGTGAGCCAGATGCAGGCGGCCTTGAGTGCGCTATCGAGCGAGGCGAAGAACCGCCAATCCGCCTATGAGTCGGAACGAAAGCGACTCCAAAGTGTGTTTGGCTCGGACAGCGAGCGCCAGCAGGCGAACACGCCGCAGACACCGACGCCCACGATCACAGCGGATGACATTTTGAACGCTTGGAAGAAAAAGAAGGGCGGCGGCTAATGCAACAGCCCACAGACGAAGAACTCAAGGCGTTCATTAAAGAGCAGCAAGACAAGGGCGCATCGCTCGATGCCATCATGGAGGCGTTGGACAAAATCCACGCCGAGCAGCCTTCAGGTCCGCCGTCGCTCCGAGAAGCCAGCGGACAGATGTTCCGTGAGCATCCGAATATTGCAGCCGTGGCCAGAGGCGTTACGGGTGCATTGCCCTTTACCGGAGCGGTGCTCGGGAGTATCGCCGCGCCAGAAGCGCCGATTCTCGCGGGGTCGCTCGGGGCAGGCGCGGGACGCGGGGCGCAGGACTTCATCAATTACGCCGTGGGCCTTGATAAGCCTCGGTCGCTCGGGGAAGGTGTCGCCAACGTCGCTGGCGAAACGGCCCTAGCAGGCGCGACAGGCGGTGCAATAAATGTCATGGCGAATCCGCGTGGCGTGCTCAATGCCGCAGGCGGCGTGTTGAAACTCGGCGTCTCTCCGACCAAATGGGGCGAAGCGATTCAAGACTTTAGCAAGCGTGGGCTTCCTGTCCGTGCGCCGATAGGCTATCCAAACGAGTTTGGCCGCACGCCAGAGGCGCAGGCGTGGTTAAATGAAGAACTCTTACCGGCGATCGAAGGCCGGAGTCCGAAACAGCAGGAAGCGGTGCTATCGTCTCGACTGCAATCGGCGGCCACGCCAGAACAAGCCGCGATTGTGCGCCAGATGCTAGAGTCAAACAAAGTGGCGCAGATAGGCACGAAAGAGACAAACGCTGCCGAAGCGGCCCAACAGGCGTCCCAGCGCGAGCAAGACGCGATGGATCGCATTGCGAAAGCGAAAGAAGGACTTGAGCCTCGTGCGCCGCGCATTTCGGAAACCGTGTCCGCGCCAAGCGAAGGCGGCGGCAAAGAAACCCTGAGGATTGGGTATCGCACGCCCAAAGTCGAAGGATTTCAGGCGGGAGCCGATCCGTCAACTCTGATTGATTCGCCCACGCCCCAAGGCGCACTCAAAATCAATCTGAAGAATCCTCCTCAGGGCATGGCCGATGAGGACGTTGTTGCTACATGGATTCGTCAACACGGAGGCGGACAAGCAAGCGGCGGCCTACGTCTTGGCGTTGCGCCAGAAGCGCCAGTGGCGAGCCATCCGGTCGAAACGCTGCCAGAGGTCGAAGGGCGCTTTCGGCCCAGCCTCTCGAAAGACGTCAACGAATTGTCTGGATTGTCGAGCGGCGACATGAAGGCGATTCAGGACATTATGAATACGGCGGCCGAGGCGGGGCGCAAGATTTCCGTGCAGGAAGCCACGCAACTCATGATGAACCAGCGCACCGGCCGTCAGTATGCCGTCCATTATCTCCCGAAGAAACTGGCGAAACTGCCGGATGTGCCAGAGGACTATGAACCGATGCCTGGACCCGGCGTGAATCCATTGCTGTCACAGGCGCTACTGAAGCGGATCGGTCTGGGTGGGCAATAATGGCTGACTCCATGAGTCCGCTCACAAACGAAAGCCTGCCCGTGTGGGCAAGGATTATGACGTGGGTAGGGGTGCCATCTGCGGCGTTTGCCTGGATTCTTTACTGGCTCACGACGACGCTCTCGGCGCAGATTGCCACGAACACGCTGGCCATCAAGGCGACGAACGACCTAATCGCCCAGCATGAATCGGCACGTCAAACCGATAGCGCCGTGCTTCGCTATTATCTGTTTGGCGTCTGCCTCAACACGGCCACCAATGAGGCGGCACGGTCCCGGTGTGCCGACCCGTCTGGTAGCAAATCGAGCAAATAAATGGTCTGGATATTCTTCGCCGTCGCCGTCGCCGTGGAAGTCGCCATGAAAATCATGATCATGAACCAGATCCACAGAGAGGGCCAGCGAGAGGCAAGGCGTGGAGAGGTGATGGAGCAGGTACATGCGATGTTGGCGGTCTGGGCCAACACATGGCCCGAGCCAGAAACCAAAGCCAAACTATTGTCTGTTATCGGCCAGCCCGTCGAGTACCAACGCCGTGCATCCGATCCTCCAGAAGCCAACTTTGCCCATCGTCGGCGTATTCCCGTGATAAAATAGCACGCATGACCGCGCCCTCGTATTGCCAATATTCCTATCACGGCAAAACTCCCATCGACAGGCTGTTAGCAAGGATTAGTCCTGAGCCGAATACCGGCTGCTGGATCTGGACAGGGGCAACGCAAGGGCTTGGCGAATATGGCGCAATCGGCATCGGAGGAAAACTGCGCTACACGCACCGGGTCTCATATGAGACTTTCAAAGGCCCGATTTCTGACGGCATGGAAATTGACCACTTGTGCGGCGTGAGTCGATGTATCAATCCGGACCACTTAGAGGCGGTCACGCGTGAGGAAAACATGCGACGGATCAAGCCTAGAAGGCCACGCTGCAAGAAGGGCCATTTGTTTAGCGATAAGACGCTGGCCAGCGGGGCGCGCATTTGCTGTGAGTGTCGCAAGGTTCGAGGTCTGAAGTGGTATTATAAGAACAAGGCAAGAAAACAGGCCACAATTAGCGCTTGACATCCGGCGCGGTGAGTGTGTTAGAATACTCCTGTCGCAGAGGGCCGCATGGTCGCGCGATGTGGGTGTCCGATGAATAAGACTGAACAGTCGGAAGACTCGCCTCCTCACCCACAGTCTCTTTTTAACAGGATGGCGAGCAATACGCTCGGAATCGCTCGCTCCGTGGTACGGTTGGCAATACGGGCCTTACGTCCTGCGAGCACTTATCTATGACCCGTGCGCCTATTGATACGACGCCGAAAGGGTTTCCAGTCGAGCCTGCTGGCGGCGTTCGCTGTCGCTGGTGCGGCGCGAAACTGTCGCATCATGCGCTGTCGGACCTGGAATACTGCCTGTCGGCCCTACGGCACGAAACGCTCGATCCGTTTGGGCAAACGATTTCACGGCGCGAACTGGAAAAGGAGTTAGGCGCATGACCGTGATCGGCCTCTGTTGCTCGTGCGGCCACCGCGTTAACGCCGTCTCGTTTGGCGCGGCGAACATGGCGCTGTCGGCGCACATTATTTACGCCAATGATCCGAGCCATGTGCTCGCGGCTCCGAAGCAGGGTAATGACTGAAGAATCGCCCGCGCCGCTCAACACCCCGCGCATCGTCTACGTCGGCGGCCGTGGTCCCAAGCGCCGCCTCTGCTGGATCATAAATCCGAAGGACTTGACGGAACGGTGCGATCGGCAGGAACTGCATCCCGGCGACCACTGTTGGGTCAAACACATCATCAACGGAGACTAAATGGCCGATATTCTTGCTCGCCTCCGCGCCGTGCCCGCGACTCTTGGCCCGACGTGGTACAAGGCGGCCGTGCTGGCGATTCTTCGGGCGCAGGAGTAGCCAATGGTGCAGCAGGGGCCGTGGCGCATCTATTGGGGCAATGGCGAACTGGACGGCAAGCTGCAAGTCATTGTCAGCGGCGATCTTGATAAACCGCAAGCCCAAAGTCTCGCCCACGCCATCCTTGAATGGGCGCGTGATGGCAGCGAAAAGGCGACACTGAAGATTATGCTGAACGCGTTGGATCAGCGGCTGAAGCGATTGGAGCGGGAACATGCGAACGCTCTTTGAGTCCTTTCTCATCTGGCTTGGCTGCATTGCCATCCTCGCAGGCGCGTTTGTGGCGTTGTATGCGCTAGGACGGTTTCTGACCCAATGACCGAGCCACAGATCGCGGAGTTGATCCGCCTCATAATGCTTAGGCGCATGGCGTCGTCTGGGCTGGCTGTGTTTGTCGATCCGATCGTGTTGCGGGCGCTGATTGACCAAGCGTTGAAGTTTCAGGTGGAATCGTGATCAAACACGACCGACTAGTCGCGCTAATTAACGAGCAAATGCGCCAAGCGCTAGATGACCAAAATCTATGGCTGAATGAAGCCTTGTTTCGTTCGTTTGGTCCGCCAGTTGTCGCTTCGCGCCTGCCGTGGCAGAAGCGTGCATGGCGGAAGGTTGCGGGCTATCTTGACAATCTGAGGCAGGGCATTGTCGCGCTGGGTCGCGCACTGATTGGCCGTCCTGCCATTCCAGATTGTGATTGCGACGGATTTTGAGATGAAGTTCTCCCCTAGCGGACAATTCATCCTGAACACCGATTCGCAGAAATATACCTCATTATATTGGGACTGGTTGACGCCCGGCATCTCCATCGGCTACGGCGGCTTCAACACATCGCAAGTGGGCCTGTTCACATACGCCTACGCCACGGGGCAGTCTGTCCGGTTGGGCGACTACGGCGTCCGCGATGCCCGCGCCATGTATGCAGACGGTGGAGGCAGATGGCTGGCCGACTTGACCACTGGCCCCTTGGACAGCGAAGGGCACACATGGCCTGATGCGGAACGGCTGGCCGTGGGCATGTCGCCAGAGGGCGATCAAATATTTATCCGCAAACCGGGATTTGACGCCTTCATTGTGCGGCGTCCAGATGGGTCTGAAACGGTCCACGATGGCTTAGGCGCGATTCGGCCCGATTCTGTGACCATGCGGGCAGGCGTCATCCTCTACACGTCTGGGGCGACCCTGAAGGCCATCGGCTTGCCCGATCCGCCGTGCCCGCCGACGGGCGTGCATACCTTCTGCGACAATGGCCCCGCCTTGGCTCCGCGATGGATAACTGGTTATGTAAGCGCGCTTGGATTATGCGTTTGGCCGTGGGGCGCGTCCTATGGGCATTGCCTCTCGGCGTCCGCGTTCGATTACTATCCTGACGTGGACTATTCGACGGGTGTACTGCGAGTCGCCAGCGCGGAATGGCCTGACAATTCCGGCTTGCGGCTCTACGAAATGAGTCCGGATTTGACCATGTTCCGCCTGAACGGCGGCCCGTGGCAGGCGAGTCCAGTCATTAATCTGTTTGAACCGCCCGTGCCGCCTGTGACTTTCCCGCCGATCCGCGATTTCACCCACGCCATTTCCATTGCGCCGTACAAAGACTTGGACGGCACGTCAGGCTCGGACTCAGAAGTCGTCATCGATGGCAATGCCCAAGCGGCCAATCGGAAGTGCTGGGTCGGGATGGATCTGGACGGCGGCACGACAGCCATTCGCCGCGCCCATGCCCAAGGCCGCCTCTATGGCATCGCGGCCGAGGGTTTTGGCCCGCGTGGCTATGATGGCGTCAGGAAGGTAGCCGATGAACTCCAGACGCGCGTGGCGTGGTGGAGCGATGGCCCTGACCTTGTGCCGCCTCCGCGTGGCCTGAATTCATGGGACCAGATTTGGCATGAGTGGTTCTGGCACATCGAAAAGGGCGAAACACTCGTCAACGCCAAGCGCCGCTGGGTCGCCGCATTCAACATGGCGCTGGCGAGTCCGTGTGTCAACCTCGGCGGCATCCCGCAATACTTCACGCGCGGCCTGTTGACGGACCAACAGACGGTCGATACCATAGGCGCGGCGCTGGATCTGTTTGCCGGGAATAGTCGCTTGGCGGTCCTTGCGCCGTTTGAATATTCGCGGATCAATGGCATTACGGGCAACGCCAACGTCCGCGAGATGTATAATAGGCTCTTGACCGCGAACAAGAACGGCGGGCATGGCGTGCCGATGTTCGCGCCCGTGCCGACGACGAAGTTTCCGCAAGCCATTTTGTATCGATAAGGAGTCCGAATGAAAGTGTTTCTTCGTTTGCGAGGCAAGTACATCGGCGTCGATCCCCGCATCCCCACCGTCGTCTACGCCGATAGAACATCAGCCAATGGATGGGAATCTGTTGATCTCAAGAAGCTCGGCAACAACCTCTTCTCGGCCACGTTCCACGACGCCAATGTCGTGTTGTCCATACAGGCGGACGGTTCGCTCGGCACACGGCCGACCGATCAGGTGAACGATTGGGAACAGTTCATTTGCGTGTCCATGCCGAGCGAGTATCGCGGACAGCCGGATCAACTGTTCCACCCGACACATGGGACGATCTTGGAAATTGAGGCGCAGTCGTGAAGCCGAATGACCATCTTGTCAGTTGTCGGTGGGAAGCCGATGACGACGGTATTTATCAGACGGCTTGCGGCCATGCATTCATCTTCACGGACGACGGCCCGCGAGAAAACAAGATGCAGTTTTGTTGCTACTGCGGCTTCGGCCTAGACGCCGATCCTGTTGGCAATAGATCGACTATGCGTGCGGTGGCCGACTCCCATCTCGGAGCAACCTGTGAGTAGTTTCCCCGTGGCCTCCATATACGGCGGCGGTTCTGGCGTCTTTCCATGGCCGCCAAAGCTCCGCGATCCGCTCCCGCCTCCTCCCGTGCCCGCGTGGGACCGTAACGGCCAGATCGTGTGGTCGCGCTTGGCCTATCGGACGCAGTTGCCGCCGTGGGCCGGTCAACCGCCCGACGTGCGAATCTATCGTGGCGGGTTCTGCAACGTCCGCGTGCCAGGCCTGCAATGGCTTCCCGGCATGGGCGGACAAGACAACCAAGGACCGGGCGGCCCGATCTGCATGGATCTGGACATCTTTCGCTACCGCGATGCCGAGTCGCATCGGAAGATTTTCCAAGCGCATCAGGATCGCGGCTATACGCATTTTCAGTTCAGCCTGGGCGATGCCGATCGGCGCGGCTGGACGCCAAGCGAAGTCGCGGCGCTGTGTCGTCGTTGGAAAAGCGAATTCGGCGGCTACTGTGACATTTGGTTTCTCGGGGGCGGACGCGATAACGATGATGGCTGGAAATGGACGGCCCGCGATCAGTTCTGGCCCTACTGGCAGGCGCTGACCGCGCCGTGGATTGAGGCGTTGATTGGCGCGAGCGTCCTTGATTGTTGGACGCTTGGATGGCAGTTGGAAGGCTTTAATTCTCCAGAAAGCCTGATGTCCGTCAACGCGGGATTCAACAGCATTCCCCAGTTGCAATCGGCGGCCATTAAGGCGTATCATAACGTGGACGATGGCGGGGCATGGTACGGCGACGGCACGCCTTATCACGACCGTTTTGAATTCTGGGCGTATCAGCGGGCGAATAACCTGTTGAATTGGCTGCACTATCAGGTGAACACAGAAAGCCCGTTGAACGCGCCGCCCTATACGGAACCGGGCGGAATGCAGCCCGCGCTGCACGATGTCTTGCGGGCCATGTCGGGCGATCAGCGGGTCGATCCCTACGAGTATGCGGCTCAAGACCAGTTCGACAATCCGTTGGCGCGGCCCGAATGGTCAGGCGACCAGCGAGGGCTGTACGATCTCTGCGCGATTGGCAACAACGATAGCGACCCAAGCCAAGTCTGTGCGGGCTTCGGCAACGGCGCGCGGACCCAAGCAGGAGCATCTCTATGACCGGCACGATTCTTCATGCAGGCGCAACCGATGTGCTCTACATGGGCATCATCAATGGCGACGACGGGAAGCAGTATCACTACCAGCAGGGATTTGAACATTTGGACGGGTCGGATCGGGCGCTTGGCGTGGGCGTCCGCGTGACATTCGGCACGCATGTCAGCTTCCCCGGCTTTGCCCACAGCGTCTACAAGCGAGAGGCATAATGGACACCCGCAACGGCGATCTCTACCCAACCCGCGAAGCCGCGATCGACGCAGGCGTACCGCCTGAATACGTGGCCGAAGTCGTGACCATCACCAGCGGCCCGTTCAAGGGGCGGAAGTATCTCCGCGAGAATGGCAAGATCGGCCGGTGTCTCAGCGGCAACGCCAAGAGCAAGCGTATGGAGGCGCGATGACAAACGATCTGAACTTGCTCGCTGAACGTGTCCACAAGGCAAACGCCAAGTGGTGGGTGGACCTGGACACAAACGCACCGATTCAACGCAACGTGGGAGAGCTATTGATGTTGGCCGTATCGGAACTGTCCGAGGCGCTGGAGGGCCACAGAAAGAACCTGCAAGACGACAAACTGCCACATCGCAAGATGTTTGAAGTCGAGATAGCCGATTGCGTGATTCGACTTCTGGACATCGCTGGCGGACTCGGACTGGACCTTGGTGGCGCGTTTGAGGAGAAGATGCAATACAACGCGGTTCGCGCAGACCATCAGATCGAAGCCCGCAAGTCGGCCAATGGAAAGAAATACTAATGTCGATTAAGCGCACCCTAGCCGACGTGCGACAAGCGCTGCAAGATCTTGGGTTTTGCGACTCACAGTCGTGGGAAACGCCCGCTCTCGCCGTTAAGGCGCTCGGGAACACCTTGGGCGAACGGGAGCGGGAAATCCTTGACTTGAAGGCGCGACTTGAGGCAGTATTAGGTGATTGCCAATGAACAGCAAGGAATGGGAAGAAGATTGCCTAAAATGGCGCGGCGAGATTCTGACCGGAAAATACTGTCATTGGTGTTTTGATTACGACGAATTGCCCGTAGACGAAACGACAGACGAATGGCCGTGCGCCTGCGCCGACGAACTGATTGCGAACGCTTGGAATTCGTAACGCCACCAAGAGGACAAATGAGCAAATACATTCCGTTCCTTCTCGCCATCACACTCACTGGCTGTGCGTCGTTGCCCAAAACAATGAACGCCATTCACGCTGGCCTAAATCAAGTAGAGGACCAAGAATCGCGCCTCTGCCACGGGGCCGATTTGCTCACGGCGCTGCCGCCCCTCAACGCCTGCCAATCGCCCCTTGCGCCGCCCGTGGGCTTGTCGAACGCCAAGCATCAGGCGCTGAGTCGGCAGATGGCGACCGTGGTCACGGCGAACGACGCGGCGGTCACACAGATTCAGGCGGGCGTGCCCACGAACCCTCTGGCGCTCGTACAGGCGCTGGCGGACCTGTGGGCGGCCTTGCAGAGCCTCCGCACCTCTGACGCCTCGCTGGCGCTCTCCATGACCGTCCAGCGGACACAGGGGCATGTGGCGAAGGCGCAGCAGCAGGCGGCCAAGGCGTCGAGCGATCCCGTCTACGCGGCGATTCTGGCCGACGATGCCGTGCGGTTGCCCGCGCTGAAACAGGCGGGGAAGCAGTAATGAAGTGGCCTGCGATTGCCTACATGGGTCTGGCCATGATCGGCCAGATTTACACGATTTGCTCGGCGCAAGAGCCAAACAAACGGGCTTATGGCGTCTTTGGATTGCTTCTGACGATCGTGGTTCTCGGCACGTTGGTGTGGCCTAGATAATGGCCAACTACAACCTCAAGCGCGTCTGCCAAGGCCACGGGTGCAAGAAGAAGATTGAGAATACCAACCGGACGGGGTTCTGCTTGGCCTGCGGCAAGGAAGCCCGCGCCGGTCGAGCGTCTGAACGCCTGACGATTGAAGCGCCTAAGCGTGCGCCGGTTGAGTCGTCGGTCGCGTCAGATACCGTGCGCGCCTTTCTCGCTACGCCGCCCAAAGCCAAGACGCTCCAAGAAATTGCCGATCACATCGGCCACACGATCGGCCAAACGCTCGACCTACTCATGCACATGCGGGCCTGTGGCCTGAATCTGCACGAGATGGGCGGTAAGTGGTCGCTGGAGCGCGTGCCCGTGTCATTGGCGACCGAGCGGACATTCACCTATACCAGCAGGTCAGATAACACATACGTCTTCGGAGTGTCCAGCGATCAGCACTTGTGCAGCCGCTATGCTCGGGAAGACGTATTGAATGATCTATACGACCGCTTCGCCACTGCTAAGGTCGATCGAGTCTTCAACGCCGGAAACTGGATTGACGGGGAAGACGACAAGAACCGATTTGACTTGGCCGTGCATGGTTTAGAGCCGCAGATTGACTACTGTGTGGCCAACTACCCTCGGCGCGACGGCATTACCACCTACGCTGTATGGGGTGAAGACCATGAAGGATGGTACTCGCGGCGCGAATCCATCGACGTGGGGCGCTTCTGCGAAAGCCGGATGCGCCGTGAGGGGCGAGAGGATTGGGTCGATTTGGGCTTCATGGAGGCCCGCGTAGACCTCGTAAACGCCAATACCGGGGCCACGTCAACCCTCGTCGTCATGCATCCTGGTGGCGGGTCCAGCTACGCCTATTCTTACCGTTCCCAGAAGATTGTCGAGAGCTTGCAGGGCGGCGAGAAACCGGGCGTATTACTCATCGGCCATTACCACAAACTGAACTGCAATATCATCCGGAACGTCTGGACGGCGCAGTGCGGATGCACTGAGGACCAAACACCGTTCATGCGGAAACAGGGACTGGAAGCCCACCTTGGCGGCATGATTATGACGCTGGAGCAAGATCCGGCCACGGGTGCTATTTTCAGATGTGTGCCCGACCAGATTACGTATTATAATAAGGCGTATTACAACGACCGCTGGTCGAAGACTGGTCCGGTCGTCCAGTCGCCAGCCTATCGCGGCGGCGTGCATTCAATCTAAAACCCGCTTGACATTCGGCCCGATCTGCGGCCATACTCTCATCGCGTTCCCATTATGGGCCTATCCTGGCCCAAATTAGGCACACATGACGACTGACTACGAAACCGAAAAATGGCGACCGATAGACGGATTTCCTAACTATCAGGTCAGCGACCACGGCAGAATTAAAAGCGCGTTTCATGGAATCCTGAAAACCCAAACGGCGACAGATCGCTGGGGATACTCGTGGAACCTTGTCTCCATGAGGAAAGATGGGCGCGGGCACGGAAGGTCCGTTCATTCCTTGGTGGCCGAAGCGTTCATCGGGCCGCGACAGAGCGGACTAACGATAGACCACATTGACTTCGATGCTACCAATAACCACGTCTCCAACCTGCAATATTTAACGCAGGCTGAAAACAACAAGAGAACCAGAGACGCGGGCCGCTACAGGCCAATAAAGGGCAAATGGAGCGGGGCGACCGGGACTCTTTCTAATGTCAAACTGTCGGCGCAACAGGTCTTTCAAATAAGAGACTTGCTATCAAACAGAGTGACGCCAAGTCGAATTTCCAGAGACTTCCAGATCACCCACAAGAGCGTTAGGAATATTAGAGACGGAAAGACGTGGAAACACCTTAAAGATCCGTCCGAAGTTCGACGTATCATTTTCGACGTTGACGGATGCTTGGCAGACTATAACAATGCATCATGGCTATTGTTGCGCGATGCCGGTGCAGGCATGCGTCCGTTTGAGGATTCAGGAGAACCTTCTACCTGGAACTGGTTCGAGAGGTATGGGGCCAGCCAAGAGCACATCGCAACAATGGAAGAGAGACAGACCAAGAAATGGTGGGCCAACCTTAGACCAGTGAAAGATTACGACGAAGAAGCCACATTGATAATGAACCGATTGTGCAGGCAACACGAATTGACGTTCGTGACCGCCCGATCAAACAAGAGAGCTAGGAATGTAACAGAGGAATGGTTGCGTCGATTCACGTTTTCTCAGACAAATCACGTTGTGGTTGTTCCTGGCGGAGACAAGACGGGAGTGTTTGAAGGCATTAAGCCTCACATAGTAGTTGAAGACAACCTGCCAACGCTGTTAAAGTATGCTGACTTGAATCCTTCCCACGAGCCGATCTTGGTGCTAGTAAATAGAGCTTACAATCAAGGCCCAGAAGACCGACGCATTACCCGCGTGCCGTCCACGCTGGCGGCGCTACGTCTGGCGGAGCAGGAGTGTCAGTGAGTTACCCGCCCATTGCAGGGGTTAGCGTGCTGGGTATTACTGGCGCGGCTCGACACGGGAAAGACACACTTGCGTGCGCCCTCATGGCACTGATCTCAGGCTCGGAGCGGTTCGCCTTCAGCGATGCCGTCTCGGCGGTCGCCAGGGCCAAGCACGGCATGACGACACGCGATCCGCGCGAGCTTCAGCGCGTCGGGATGGCCTATCGCAAGGACGATCCGTCCGTGTGGCTGCGCTGTCTCTATGGCGCGATTGAGGACCGCAGTCCGCGATTGGCCCTAGTAACAGGGGTACGCTTCCCAGACGAGGCGGATATGATCCGCGAGATGGGCGGTCACATTATCAAAGTCGTGAGAACCGAGCCTGATGGGTCGTATTTTGTCGATCCGCACAGAGATGCCAACGCCGAGGTCGAACGGAGCATTGACCGGATCGCCTTCGCGCAAGAGGTCATCGCGCGTTCGGGGGATATTCAATCGATCTTGGAACAGGCCAGAGGCGTGAAACTGTCGCTAGTCTAGCCTCACGACTTCCGACAGCGCCAGCATCACTTCGCTCTCTACTTGCGCCACAATGGCTTCGCGCTCGGGCGTCTCGGTATGCTTGAAGGCGCGATGAACGCCAAAGCGTGCGCCTGCTTCGACCGCCCGCGAGACGATTTCATAGACGTTCGGCTTGAGGTCGAGTTTCTTGCTCATTGGTATCCTCGTGATCCTGCGTGACGCCGCGATCGGTTGTAGGAACTTCCCTGCCACACAAACGGCACGTCGCTTTGCCTCTCCACATTTCTTGCATGGTCACGCTCGCCCCTGACCACCGGCACTTCATTGCCATTAGTCCTCTCGCGCGGGAATGTGCCGACGAATGTAGTCCCTATCAGCCGTAAATACAGGAACCTCGCCATCGACGCGCCATAGAGATTCTCCGCGCACGACGCACCGTCCACGCTTGTCGCCCGTTGGCTGATCGTTCCAGTTAATGCCCTTCTCAGCAAAGAGCAGTTCCTGTGCCTGGGCGTTCGACAGGCCATGTAGTTGTTTAGGGCTGAAATGGGCCTGCGCCAGAGACTGGATGCTATTGCGCGTGGCGTCCTGTTGCCGCCAGATAAAGTAGTTTTCGACCTCGATCGGATCGGGAATCGTAAACGCTCGCGCGTCAAAGACAGCATCAGCAAATAATGTCGATGCCGCGCTGAAGTTAAAGGCGCGGGTCGCAACAGACGCCGCCACAGACACCATCTTTTGCAGGTTGCCGTCGAACCATGCCTCAGTGTTGATGGTGGCATAGTCCGCGATGAGCACCGATGCCTCATCGCTCTGGACATAGCCGAAACATGCCCCTTGGACTTCTTTACACAGGTCCAAGAGAACGGCATTCATCGCCTCGACAATCCGCTGGTCATACGGCTTCTCGGCGCTCCGCGTGAGCGAATGGAAGCTCTTGCCGTCTACCCGCAAGATCGAGAGCGTGCGCCGTGGCAGGAAAAACCGCGTGCGATCCTCGTATTGCCGCTTCATGCGGTCGCCTAGCGAGTCTCCTTTCATTGGTCCATCCATCGCTCAATCCACGCCGCCCGTCGTTCGCCCTCCGCGCCCGTCAGACCGTTGATCTCGTCCATCCTGGCCCGATGGCTCGGTTCCTCGTCTTGCAGCGCCTGGATGACCGCTGGCGGGGTGTAGTCGATATACTGGCCGCGCTGTCCGATATACCCAAACGCCTTGGAGCCATCGCCCATCATGGGAATGATCGGCATGCGCTCGCCTTTTATAAGCATATCCACGATACAGGGATCGACGCGGCTGGTATCAACCCACATCGTGCCGCTATTGGCCCGGTCTTTGATCCAAATCGTCCAGCATGACGTAACCGAATCCGTCGCCCACTGGCCCGTCTTGCGGCTGCGCTGATGGGCCACGCGCGGCAGGTAGAGGATCGCCGTAGGCGGATGCTCCAAGAGGAACGTGCGCCGTGGGCCGGTTTTCAGCGGCTCATGCCACGACAATCGTAGATACATGGCCACGCCGACGCGGGCGGTTGCTAAGGCGTTGGCGATGATGGGCGTAGCGAGCGAGAACGGCACGTTGCTCACGCACCAATCCATCGGATGCAAATGGCCCCATGACTGCGGATCGGCAGCGTCTAACGACATGTGCAAGTCGCGCCAGCGTGGGTCAAAGTCGTTGCTTTCCCATTCACAGCCATCGCGCCCAATGGCCTCGATAATCGCCCCGTCGCCAGCACACGGCTCGAAACAGCGTCCCTGAATCGGCCAGCCGTGGTCCTTGAGCCATGTCGCCAGATAGCGCGTCAGGGACGGTGGCGTAGCGTAATACTCAAAGTCTATGGCCATGGGCGATTCAGCTTTCCCGGTTTCATACTGCGCCGCACGCCTCTATCAAACTCGATGACATCGGCCGCGCTGCGGAGCACGACCACGGGCCATCCGGAGGCTTGCAGGTCTATTTGAGACTGCAACAATTTGCCTTTGGCGGCCTTTATTTCTATTAGCCACAGATTTCCAGAAAACGGAAGACAGGCCACGGCGTCTGGCCACCCGCGACCCACCTCGGCTGTGCTTTTTACTAGATATCCCAATCCGCGCAGTTCTCTTACAACCTCTGCCTGGGTGGAGTCCACTTTTTTTGCCCTAGAGTACATGGCTCCACGACTTTCTCTTGGCTATGCCTAGAACGCAAGCTCCTGTCACTCCGTAAGCATACCCTATGCATGCTGCCGAAGCACATCCAGAATCATAAATATCCCTAATGGACCGAACGTCTTGTTCTGTCAGGCGGCTATTCCCTCTTTCTCCTCTGGCCGTATTTCTCTTGTGCAAGTTCTTTATACATGCATTCCTGTGCTTTTCGCCGCGAGAGTGTCGCCCTTTCCTGACCATGTCGGCTATGTTGTCGTCATTGGTCCCTAGAAATAAGTGATTTGGATTAACACAATCACGAACATCGCACTTGTGACAAACCAACAACCCTTTAGGAATGGTTGCCCCTGAAAGCTCCCAGGACACCCTGTGAGCGTGTATATTGCGACCTCCTACCTTGAAAAACCCATAGCCTTTTGGGTGCTTGAATCCTAGCCAAATCCAACAGTCGTTCTTGCCTGCCCTCCGGACCTTAGACCAAAACCGTGAAGGCAGATTCTCTTTTGCCCTTCTTTGGTTGGCGAGCGTAGCCAATCTAAAGTTGGCCCTACTGGAGATGGCCTTTTTCTCGCTTGTGTGCTTTCTTCTAGCACCGTTGTCCATTATAACTCTGCCTCCACCTCGTCATCAGAAATAAAAATTAACACATCCACGTACGCGCCTTTTGCGCCCACGATGGGGTGACAATTAGCGTGGGCAGGCACCGTATACCGCCGCAACCCATCGCGGTCCTTGTCTGGCGGCAGCAGGCGTTGGGCGGCTTCTTTGTAGGCGTCCGCTCTGTGCGCGGGCTTGGGGTTGTTACCAGACACTACCAATCTCCTCGATTCCTACGATCCTTACTCTGGTATCGGCACCGGACGATTTCTTCTCTCTAAGAAGCGCCATTTTCAGTCCTCTTTCAGACGCTCCCTTAAAACTGCGCTCAATCACCAGGATTGACTGAGTAGTCACGCGATCGTCTGAGTCGTACTCTACCCTGTAACATCGCTTCATTGCTTCTCCTCCGCAGTGGGCGTAATCCGCGTATACGCCTTTGACGGTTTCGCGCAGCGCTTGACCGCGCGCTCAATCTGGCCGATGGACACCTGTTCGCCCAAGAGCGCCAGTCGCAAGTCCTTCGTCAACGGACTGCGCGGATCGTCCACGCCACCTAAGCGTGCGATATGCCATCCCTCGATGTCAAGGCATTTCTCGCCAGACAGTTCTCTCAGGATTTCCACCGCCGCGCTTTTGACGCTGCGCGCCGCTTCGGCCGCTTTGACTTTGGCGTCGGCTTCAGACCATTCCCTGATGGCAATCTGTAGACGGCGCTCAAGCGAAGCATACATCGGCATTACTTGGCCTTCAACTTCTTGAGCCGCGCCTGCAAGATGGCGAGTTTCTTCTTGAGATTGTACCGCGTCTGGTAGACGGTCGAATCCGCCAGCACCGACTCCATGTAGCCAATCATCGTCTCTGTGCGCTCGATGTGTTCGCCCACGCTAATCGCCGCGTTACGCCGAGAGCCGTCCTTCCCAGCCTTGGGCGTCTTCATGGCAATGTGATTAGCCATGCGCCGAGCGGTCTGTTTGACGACTTCGATGTCTGCGCGTCGTGGCACCCAACGCATTTCGTCAATCCATTCGAATTGGACAGACAGATCGGGCGCGGTCAGAATCGACCGCGCCAGCCATACATAGGGCACCTCGTCTGTCCCGACAAGCACGGCGCGGCCACGATGCTGTGCGCGCTCGAAAAACTGTCCCGCCGTCTCGGTCACGAAGCCGCCTCTACGTACGCTTGGATGAATTCTGACGCAACTTGCGGGACGATGGCATTGCCGTAACCCCGCAGGCGTCCCACGCGGGCGGGTATCCCATGAGCCAACGGGAATGTGCCGGGTTCAACTGGCCGATATTTCCCGTCTCGACAGTAGATCCAGTCGGCATTGGCCCAGACGCTTCCCAAGCCTGGCGTCCCAGCAGGCCATTGGTCGGCACTAATCCGTCGCTTGATCCGTCCTTGTAATCCCTCGTTGTCGGCGTGGCCCGCGTCGCCAGTTGCCGCATCGTCCGAAGATTGCAGGAATCGCCCGCTTCGTGATGTTTCTCCGTCGCCGGACTGAGACTTGTAGGCGTTGGCCAATTCGCTAGTTCCGCTTGGCCCTCCAAGTTCAGAGTTGGCTTGTCGTGGTTTCCGTTGCTGTAGCAATACTTCCCCGTCGCAACTTTCGGAGTCGCCCAGCTTGCTAATGCTTGGGCTTGATTCCGAAGTCGTCTGGCTGAGTTCGGCAGACGAACCCCATTGGTCAGATTGGCCTCGTAGTGCGCCATTGTTTTCGGCCCGTCTGATTTGTGGTCTTCGGTCGTTGGCGTGCGCCACGAACCACAACCGATTGCGGAGATGCGCCGAGCCGACGCCTGCACTCGGCAAACACGCCGCCCCGAAGGCGTAGCTTTCTCGCTCCAAGTCGTCACATATAAGATCGAGCCAGCCGTGGCGAATCGCTGCTTCAACCTGTTCTCCAAAGACAACTGAAGGGCGACACTCGCGGATGAGCCGAAACCATTCGGGCCAGAGATGGCGCGTGTCGTTTTGGCCTGCCTGTTTCCCCGCTTGCGAGAACGGCTGACAGGGACAACTCCCAGTCCAGACGTGTTGATCGTCTGACCATCCGGCAAGTCGCAAGGCGTAGGACCATCCGCCGATGCCAGCAAAGAAATGGCATTGGGTGAACCGTCGCAAGTCGCTTGGTTGAACATCGGCAATGGAACGTCCGTCCACTTCGCCATCGGCAATATGTCCTTCTTTAATGAGTTCTCTGAGCCATGCGGCAGTCGGCTTGTCAAACTCGTTATAATACGCGCCCATTAATCCTCATATCGCATCCGCCGCTTCAAATGCAACGCCTCGCGCGCCACGTCTTCGTCTTTGGTAGTCGCACAACGGCGGCAGATCACTTCCCCGTCCAGTTCACGACGGTGATTGGTATAGCGAATGTTGTTCGGGATCTTGCGTCCGCAGGATGGGCATACCATGATGCGCCTCTAGCTATTCGCCCATGCGACGAACAAGAGAAACAACAGGAACAGAATAGCCGATCCATAGGCAGGCAGCAGCACCAACCACCACGACCACGCAATCACGCCGAGTAGCTTCATGGTCACGAACAGAAGCGTCAACAGTCCAGGCAGTCCAATTTGCATGTTATCTCCTTGTCACTTCCACCCCAAACAGCGGCCCGTAATGCTTCGCGCACCAGCCATAGCACGTCTCGTCAGGCACCACAAGGCGGCCAGTGTCGTCTAGATAGGCTCCGGACAGCCACAGAATCACGTCATGCTGCGGCACCATGTAGCGGTCACAGAGCGCTTGCACGGCGGGGTCGATAGAGGACTTGGCAGTAGAGACAGGACCACAAATCGCCTCGTCGTTCCATCGCTCCGAGCGCAACCACCCAGCCGGAAGTTTGATATACGGCATCCCAGGCTCGCGCATGGCCTTCTGCCATTGCGCCGTCTGAATCTGCGCCTCAAGCGAGGCCATAATGCGCTGGAACAACGCCTCGTCAGGGTTCAGTTTGTTCCACGCCTTGAGCGCGTCTTTCTTGCCGTCACGGCGGGGATAGCGCCACCAAAAAGCGTCGAATCCCGTCATGGCTACTTGATGACTCCGGACGGTAGCGACAGCAAAGTATTGCCACCGATGACCTGTGGATACTTACCATCCCATCGGGACAGCATCTGATTCTGGACAATCAGAGGCGTCAGGCTCTGTGACACCTTGTTGTTATAGCTCGCATCGGCATCGCCGCGAATTCGCATTGACTGGGCATAGCCTTCAGCCTCGGCCACTTGTGCCCGAGCCGCGCCCTCAGCCGCCGCGACTGACTTGTTCGCCTCGGCCTTGGACTGCGCCAATTCGTTCTGTTTCTGAATCGCAATCGACATGGCGGTATTCGCCGCTGTAATGGCCGCCTGCACTTCAGTCGGAGGCCTTGGCGCACCGATGATGCCGAACTGGGCGATCTTGACGCCATACTGCTCCAAATCGTCCTGTAGCCCTTTTCGGACGGCCGCGATGAACTCGGCGTTGTCGCCCATGATCTGATCGACGTGGTAGCGCCCGCCGTGGACATTGAATTCATCTCGCGCCACGTTATGCATGTAGCCGTTCGTAAACTGTTGCAATTCATCCGTGCGGAATTTTAGGTAGAACGCAGGCACCTTAACTGGATCGAGATAGTACGACAGGTTCACGTCCACGGCAATCGCCATCTTGTCGGCGTTCGTGAATGTAATCTCCTCGTTGACGGGATTGCCCTCGTTGACGTTGTGCGTCCACACGACGGTCTGCATCGACACGGGATATTCAAAGACCGTCGAGAACCCCGGCATGAACGCCACGTAGCCCGTCTGAATGGGCAGATCGTTCACGCCGCGATAGGTGCCCGAGTAGTTGATTTTGATGCCGACCATCCCTGCGTTCACGCGGGTGCAATTGGCCGATGCCAACGCCACGGCCGCGACAAGCGCCAAAACACCCTTTGACTTGAGAAACTTCACCACGCGCTCCATACGCTTCGCCTCCACAATACGTTGATACCAATAGACGGGCACGGCTCCAAGACCCACGATGCCCATGATGACCGCTGATGTTTCCGGCTGATTAATCGCCCAGCCGCAGGCCACGACCCACCCAAGAGTCGCCAACCCATACCCAACGAACTTCGCATACGCTTTCATGGTTCTCCCTGTCGGCAAGCCGCTATCTCGCTTAATCACCAAGCCTAGTCCAAGCACCGCCGCCAACAGCGCATGGACTTGCGCGGTCAGCTTGGCAATTTCTTGGTCCTTGTCGTCGTTCATAAGCCAAGCGCTATCGCAACCAAGAGGCCCATCAGGGCTGCTACTAAACAACCGCACACGACAGACAAATACTGCACCTGTCCGCGCAGAATGTCAATCTCAGATTTCACAACGCCTCCAACGCCCGCTGATACCGACTCCAGACCACGCCGAGTTCCGGCGCAATCTGCTTCAACATCTGCTGCGCGAACCGATAGGGCTTCTTATGCGGCGCGTCAGGATGGTCGCCCGGTGCGCCTTGGTAGTCGCTGTCGCCCGCACGCCGCCGCTTGCCATGCGCCACGGCGAACGCTTGGATCTGCTGGCTCGTCACGCCCACCTGTTTACACAGGGCCAGTTCGATCTGTTGGCCGAGTGCGGTGAGGAAATTGTACCGGAAGTCGCCAAGGTCCGAAACTTCGACCATCCACTCGGCAGGAACGACCTCTTCCCATACCGCAGGCGTATCGTAGTCTTGTTCGGCGTGCGGAACGACATCAACCGAAATCATGGCCTTCCATCCTGGCTGTTTCGTCAACCCAAGCGGCACATGGCCGAACGTGGCCGAAACTCGATCAAGTCCCGTATCGCGCGCCGCCAGGATGCGCTGCGTGGCGAGTTCGGCGTCGAATTGGGCGCGCGTGCCTTGGCCGCCGAGTTCCAGATAGCGATCGTATGATAGCGTGTCACCGTACGCCATGACCGTCCTCCTTGAACCGATCTGCCAGCACCTTCGGATCGAACCACTGGTTTTTCATGAAGTGGCCAATGCGGAGAATGCGCCCGCCCAGTCCCTCATGCTCGACGCGACAGTGCTTGCCTTTCAAGTCTTCCCATTTCTCGACGCCAATCGTCTGGATCACATCCATGACGAACTGGCATCCAAAAGCCGTGCCGGTGCGGCGCTTGGCGATGGCGTCGTAGTTGTCCATCGCATATCCGCCAAAGGCGCAGCCGCCACTGTCGAACTCGACAAAGACTCTGGCCGTGAGAATGCCGTGGTCCTCGAAGCCGAGCGATGTGCCGGTAATGAACGCGTTGTCAATCTGTACCATGTCGCCTCCTAAAACAGTGGCCCGTCGCCGCTCCGCGTGTCCGCGCCGATGAACTCAGAATGGCGACTCGTTATCGCCGCCCCACTCGCTATCGGCCTTCGGCTTGGGCGGATTCTGGCGGTTGCGCCGACTCCATCCTCTTGCTCTAGCAGCGTCCTTGCGCTCGTAGTCACACCTTGGACGGCCATTATTAAGCGTGTCTCCGTTCGCCTCAGACTTACCAGCGAAGTATTCCAGAGTTGATGCCAAGATGTCAAGGAATTCCGAAGGACACTCGCTATATTTACGGCCCTTCATAGGCTCTCCGGTCCAGTCGCGTAGATTGCCGATGCGAACGACCGGATCGCCGTAGGGCGAATCAAGGTCGCGGTCGCTGGCGACTTCTGGCGATTGTGAAAGCAGGCGATTGAGCTTACTGTCGATTGACTTCAGGATCGTGAGTATTTCGTCAGACATTTTGCCTCGCTGGCGTATTTATTGCCATTTCTGGCGTCCACCCTCTTGCCATGCGTCCTTCTATGATTCTCCGGGTAATGCCGCTTCGCTCAACCCATTCAGCCATTGTTAGCGTCTCGCCATTCGCATGGACAATCCTGTTGTTGCGCGTGTTTCTTGCTTGCGTTTTAATGTCGGCCCAACGCACATTTCCAGGCTCATAATTCCCATTTACGTTAATCCTGTCAATGGAAAGCACGTCGGATGGACGACGGCCAACGTGGCTAAGGAAAGACTCAAAACTGTCTCTCCATTCCTGGCAAACAGAGATGCCCCTCGCCCCGTAGTGACGAAAGCTCTGGTGTTTTGGGTTATGGCAGCGATCGATCATGCCAACCCATGCTTTATGTTCTGCCCTTGGGCCTCCAATGGCTAAATGGCCATGCTTAATATTGTGTTGCCTTGAAGACTCATCGTGCCAGCATCCACACGAAGATATTGCGCCAGATCGCAGACTATCGAGACGAACTGAATTTTTAGCCCCACAATCGCATGCACACACGAAATAGTCCCTGTCTTTCCAGACAGACCTATCCAGGTCCATTCCCAAAACGATCAATCGTCCGAATCTGTCTCCGTTAGAAGGAACAGGAATGGACCTTGACTTTCTGCCTCCTCTAGCCATTAGTTATCCATCTCCTCTGGGCTATAAAGTCCGAAAAGCAAGTCAGCGTAGGCCAAACGCGCGAGTTTGGACGAAGCCCTAGCCGAAAGCATGTCGGCCGAATTCTTCTCCCATCCTGACTTCGGTTTGACCAGTCCAGCGGCCGTTGCTTCGGCCAGAGAATAGACTAGCGTCTGGATCTTGTCATCGCCCACGCGCTGAGTCTCCCATTCGGCCAAATCGTCCGTGCGCGTTTTGCAACGGAAAAACTTTGCCAAGCCCGAACGGAGCACCAAGGCGACCATCAACGATGCCGACATACTCGGCTTACCTTCGATGATGTGGAATCCGCGCAGAGACGACATGGCGTCCAGACCAAACGACCGGCCAGCCAACATGACCGCCAGCACGGCTTGTGGCGTGCCGTACTGTGAAAAAAGCCGAGATTGATGCAGGTAGCCAGAGAGCTTAATAGCCTCTGACATTGAGCGAGGCTCCAATCGCCACGATTCGGGAACTACTTCTGCGTCTCGAATCACAAGCGACGTTTCTTGCTTCGCTTCTTGCGTCATAGGAAGTGGCGTTTCGTTTGGCTCTACGGTTGTCGCCACGGTTTCTGTCGCTTCGGTCAAATCGTCCTCCATTCCAAACGTCTCTACGTCTTTCGGCACACGCGGCTTGAGCACGTCATCGAACGGCAGTTGAACGTCAGTTCGCAGTTCTATGAGCGACCGCACGGTAGACAGGCGCGGATAGAATTCTTTCAGCGCCGTGGTCGTACTAGGCGTAAAACGCTTGGACTTTACGTCCGAATCGTCGTCCTCGGCCAGCGCCTCATAGACCTTATCGAACGTGCCGAATTTCTCTAAGAGCTTTGCTGCCGTGACTGCGCCTACGCCCTTTACGCCTTTCACGTTGTCGCTGGCGTCCCCCACCATTGAGAGGTAGTCGCGCATCTGTTCAGGCAGCACGCCAAACTTGACCTTGACCGCTTCAGAATCCACCACGGAGCCGTCTTTAAGAGAGACGGCGGTCACGGTAGGACTCACCAATTGTAGCAGATCCTTATCGGCCGAGACAATCAGGGCGTTGTGCCCCTGGCTAGTGGCCCACATCGCGCCAGAGGCAATCAGATCGTCGGCTTCATAGCCCTTGACAGACCAGACCGGAAACCCGTCGCGTTCAAGTTCTTCCTTCGCCAGATCGATCTGATGATGCAGCGTGGCTTGCGATTCGGGCCGATTGGCCTTGTACGTGGGGTCCACGTCTTTCCGCAGGAGCGGCCCCTTGTCGCAACAGATAGCGACGTGGGCATACTGTCCGACTAGCGCCCGCACCTTTGCGGTAATGCGATGCGATGTCGTATCGGGATCTGGTTCCGATTGGCTTGTGGCCCAAATCGGATAGCCGATGCTGCTGAGGTCTACGAACGCAATCGTTTTGGTGTCGCTCATGTTTCACACCGCCCCCGCGCACCGGCCACCGTGGCAACGGTAGTAGTTGCCACAGCCCTTGACGCCACAGGCGTGGATGTGGTCGCCATCGTGTGAGCATAGCGCAGACGCCTTGGCCGTGTCAATCCATGATTCGTGGCAGTCTTGCCGATAGCCGAGCCTCATGACTCCTCCTTCGTCCGCGCGATCGCCGTCAGCACATAACGCGGCAGCTTCCCCACCTTGCCGCGCAGCGTAAACGTCAGCGTCACCCGTTCGTGCGCCTCCTCGTCCACCATGACTCTTTGCAGTTCTGGCGTCAATTTCGGCACGATGGTCGTATCCGACAAGCCAGGATAGACCGAGAGGCAGACGGTGTGGGCTTTGTCTCCGGTTGCATTCATGCCTTCAACACCCCGCGCTTGAGCAATTCCGCTCGCGCCTGATCGCTGAGGGCCAGCGTGTAATAGTCGGACGGGCGAATCTCGGAGACCGTGCCGCCCCGAATCGCGGAGACCGTGCCGCCCAGAATCGCGGAGACCGTGCCGCCCCGAATCGCGGAGACCGTGCCGCCCCGAATCGCGGAGACCGTGCCGCCCCGAATCTCGGAGACCGTGCCGCCCCGAAT
>Ga0068858_100000686_pt1 | contig 35340 bp, 29 predicted proteins | sample KBSSwiS12_FD_66589 | JGI IMG/M metagenome (GOLD analysis project Ga0068858, IMG submission 66589) | Switchgrass rhizosphere microbial communities from Kellogg Biological Station, Michigan, USA - KBS Switchgrass S1-2 | ecosystem: Host-associated > Plants > Roots > Rhizosphere > Soil ... | reverse complement strand
TGGGCATCGTGGTTGAAGTCGATCGAGACGACCGGCTCGTCGGTGAAGCCGAGCACGCCCTTGAGCGCGCCGTCGGCGGCGGCCTTGAGCAGGCTGTTGACTTCCTCAACCGTGGTATCGCGCTTGGGCGTGAAGGTCAGGTCGACCACCGAAACGTTGGGGGTCGGCACGCGGATCGAAGAACCGTCGAGCTTGCCCTTCAGGTCGGGCAGAACCTCGCCCACGGCCACGGCGGCGCCGGTGCTGGTGGGGATCATGTTCATCGCCGCGGCGCGGGCGCGGCGCGGGTCGGAGTGGATCTGGTCAAGGATCTTCTGGTCGTTGGTGTAGGAGTGGATCGTGGTCATCAGGCCACGCTCGATCCCGATGGCTTCGTGCAGCACCTTCGCCAGCGGGGCGAGGCAGTTGGTCGTGCACGAGGCGTTGGAGACGATCACGTGCTCGGAGGTCAGCTTGTCGTTGTTGACCCCGAAGACGACCGTGAGGTCGACGTTCTTGGCCGGAGCCGAGATCAGCACGCGCTTGGCGCCGGCGTCGAGGTGCTTCTGGCCGCCGTCGCGGTTGGTGAAGAAGCCGGTGCATTCGAAGGCGATGTCGATGCCGTTGGCCTTGTGCGGCAGGTTGGCCGGATCGCGCTCGGCGGTCACCTGGATGCGCTTGCCGTTGACGATCAGGTCATTGCCGTCGACTTCGACCGTGCCGTTGAACGGGCCGTGCACGGAATCGCGCTTGAACAGCTGGGCATTGGCCTTGGCGTCGGCCAGGTCGTTGATCGAGACCAGCTCGAGATCGTGGTCGGTGCGCTCGAGAATGGCGCGCGCCACGTTGCGCCCGATGCGTCCGAAACCATTGATCGCAACCTTCGTCGCCATGTCTGTTCTCCTGCCTGTTCTGTGGTCTGGGGTGCGGCTCAGCCGAGCCGTGCGGTGATCTGCGGGACGATCTTCTCGACCGAGAAGCCAAAATGCTCGAACAAAACTTCGGCGGGGGCCGATGCGCCGAAGCGGTCGAGCCCGATGGTGAGCCCATCGCCGACGTACTTCTGCCAGCCGAGCGTGACGCCGGCCTCGATCGAGACCTTGAGCGTGCCGGGGGCAAGGATCTCGTCGCGGTAGGCCTGCGGCTGGGCGTCGAACAGGTCCCAGCAGGGCATCGACACGACATCGGCGCCGATCCCCTGCCCTTCGAGGCTCGTGGCGACCTGCAGGGCGAGTTCTACTTCCGAGCCGGTGGCAAGGAGGACGACCTTGCGGGTGTTTTCCGCAGCCTTGAGGCGATAGGCGCCGCGCGCACTCTTCAGCTCGGTGTCGGTGCGCAGCGCGGGCAGGTTCTGTCGGGTGAGGATGAGCGCAGAGGGCCGATCCTTGGCCTGCAGCGCCAGTTCCCACGCCTCGGCGGTTTCGACCGCGTCGGCCGGGCGGAACACGCTGAGGCCGGGGATCAAGCGCAGGCTCATCACGTGCTCGACCGGCTGGTGCGTCGGCCCGTCTTCGCCGAGGCCGATGCTGTCATGAGTCAGCACATAGACGACATGCGCATGCTGCAGCGCGGAAAGGCGGATCGCATTGCGGCAATAATCGGCGAATACCAGGAAGGTGCCGCCATAGGGAACAACCCCACCATGTAGCGCCATGCCGTTCATCGCGGCGGCCATGCCGAACTCGCGGATGCCATAATAGACATAGCGGCCCGAGTAGTCGTGCGCGGTCAGCGGGCCGGTGGCCTTGGTCTTGGTGTTGTTCGAGCCGGTGAGATCGGCCGAGCCGCCGACCATGCCGGGCACGCCGACAGTGAGCGCCTCGAGCGCCATCTCGCTGGCCTTGCGGGTGGCAACCTTGGGCTTGGACTCCGCGATGCCGGCAGCATAGGCGGCAAACCCGGTGTCGGCCGGAAGCTCGCCCGCCATGCGCGCGGCGAACTCGGCGCCGCGCGGGTTGGCGGCGGCGCGGGCATCCCAATCGGCATGGGCCTTGGCGCCAGCAGCAGCGAGCGAGCGCCAGTCGGCCAGGATTTCGGCCGGGATCTCGAATGGCGCGGCGGTCCACCCGAGGTATTCGCGCGCGGCGGCGATTTCTTCGGCGCCGAGCGGCGAGCCGTGGACGTTATGGCCGCCCTGCTTGTTGGGCGCGCCCTTGCCGATAAGCGTGCGGCAGGCGACCAGCGAGGGGCGCGGATCGGCCTGGGCCTCGGCCAGCGCGCGGGCGATGTCGGCGAAGTCGTGCCCGTCGCAGCTGGCGGTGTGCCAGCCCGAGGCGGCGTAGCGGGCGAGGACGTCCTCGCTGGTGGACAGCGAGGTGTCGCCATCGATGGTGATCTTGTTGTCGTCCCACAGGACATTGAGGCGGCCAAGCTTGAGCGTGCCGGCCAGGCCCACTGCCTCATGGTTGATGCCTTCCATCAGGCAGCCGTCACCGGCGATCACCCAGGTGCGGTGATCGACCAGATCGTCGCCGAAAGTGGCGTTGAGGTGGCGTTCGGCGAGCGCCATGCCGACGGCCATCGCGAACCCCTGGCCGAGCGGTCCGGTGGTGCATTCGACCCCCTCGATCAGGAAATTCTCGGGATGGCCGGCGCAAACGCTATCGATCTGACGGAACTTGCGGATGTCGTCGAGCGTGGGCGAGGCATAGCCGGTGAGGTGGAGCAGCGAATAGATCAGCATCGAGCCGTGGCCGGCCGAGAGCACGAACCGGTCACGGTCGGCCCATTTCGGCGCGGCGGGATCGAACTTCAGGAACTGGCTGAACAGCACCGTGGCGACATCGGCCATGCCCATCGGCATGCCCGGGTGGCCGGAATTGGCCGCCTGTACCGCATCCATCGACAGAGCGCGGATGGCGTTGGCCATGGGCCCCAGGCGGGCGGGATCGATGCTCATTACAGGGTTCGCTCCAGCGCAGCGGATTGAGGCACGCCGGCGCGCGCCTCGATTCGGGTTCGCGGCCCTTTTGCGGACAGGGTGCACCGCGTCAAGTTTGGGGCCAGTCGCGCTTTGAGATGCGCCGAATTTGCGCTAGCGAAGCGAGCATGACGGGAGAACGAACTCAAACCGCGCTGGCGCGGATCGATGCGGCCGTGGCGCGGGTCAACGCCGCGGGCCAACGCGTCGGGAATCGCACCGGCGACCTCGCCCGCAAGCACGACCATCTGCGCAGCGCCGTAGCGCAGACCCTGCACGACCTCGACCTGCTCATCGCCGAGCAGGAGGGCGCAGGCCCAGGGGAGAGCGGAGCGTGAGCAACGTCAACCTGCACATCGGCGGCCGCACCTTCGCCGTCGCCTGCGCTCCGGGCGAGGAGGAGCACATCATCGGCCTCGGCCGCGTGATCGACGAAAAAGTCCGCACGCTCGGCACCGCAGCCAACCAGAACGAGACGCGGATGCTGCTGTTCGCATCGATCGTCTTGGCCGACGAACTGCACGAGGCCCGCAACGGCCCCGGCGCTCCGCCGCCGACGCCGCCTCCGCCCCCTCCCCCGCCGCCTCCACCCGAGCCGGTCGAGGACGAGGAACTCGCCGCAAGGCTGGAGGCGATCGCCAGCGCACTCGAAAAATGCGCCAACGCCCTTGAGACCCTGGCCGACGAGGCCTAAGTCTGCTGGCGACGGGTACTGCCCGGTGCGAGCCTTCGAACATCCCTGAGGCTATAAGCAATCCACGGGAGCTGTCCCTGCCCCGGCCCTGGCCGGGAATACACGGTCCCCACCTGACGTTGAGGCGTCAGAGGATTTCACGGCAACGGCCCATGGTGGTCCCGTCACCTTTTCGTTTGGGCTCGCCCGCCGGCAAGGTCGCCCGCCGGCAAACCGCGCCGACGGCCCGGGTGCCGCAAGCCTTCGACGGAAGTCGAAGGCGCACTCAACGAAAATTCCTCCCCATTTTCGCGAAGGACAAATGGGGAGTTGGCAGACCGCAGGGCTGACGGAGGGTAATCGCCGCTCCACCACCCCGCTGAAGCGGGGCGGTCGCCTGCCCTTGCCCACCGCCCCACACTCCCTATGAAAGCCCCGATGGCCGACAAACCCTCCCTGCGAGCCAAGCTCCGCGCCGCGCGCCGCGCCCACGTCGCGGCCTTGCCGGCGAGTACCCGGGCGCTGATCCTGATGCGGCCGCCGGCGCCGGTAGCGGCGTTGGCTCCGGAAGGGGCAGTGGTCGGCCTCTACGACGCCGGCGCGAACGAAGCGCCGACGCTGGGTTATGCACGGTGGTTCTATGAGAACGGGCGCCATCTGGCCCTGCCGTGGTTCGCCGATCGCGAGGCGCCGATGCAGTTCCGAGCCTGGTCCGATCCGTTCAACCTGTCCGATCTGAACGAGGGCCCATGGGGCCACCTCCAGCCCTCCGGACAGGCAGCGGAAGTGGTGCCGGCGACGGTGTTCGTGCCGCTGATCGGGTTCACCGCCGACGGTCATCGCCTCGGCCAGGGCGGCGGGCATTACGACCGCTGGCTCGCGGCTAACCCGCAGGTCACCCCGATCGGGTTGGCGTGGGACGTGCAGTGGTTGGATTCGCTGCCACACGAACCGCACGACCGCCGCCTGGCTGCGGTGGTGACCCCCACCCGCATCTACACCGGAGACGCCTGATGCGCGATCAACCGACCTGGCGCATCCCGGTGGGCGTGCTCGCGTTGTTCGTCGCCCTGCTGGTCTATGGCCTTGTAATCGCGCGATATGTGCCGGGAATCATCGGCACCTGGCCCGCGCTCGCGCAGACCCCGATCTACATCGTTCTCGGCCTGCTGTGGCTTCTTCCCATGCGCCGCTTCCTGATCTGGATGGAAACCGGTCGCTGGGGCTGACTTGCGCGTACGCTGCGCTGCGCTAGGCTGGGCCAAAACGGCACCGGAGTGAGCCATGACCAGCCCCGTCGACACAGTTGAAGCGTTCCTTGCCCGGCTGGGCGAACCCGGCGGCTTCGTGACCGCCGTGCGCGAATGGTTCACCCCCGCCACGGTTTACGAGAACATCGGGATGTCGAAGACCACCGGCGTCGAGGAAGCCGCAGCCTTCGCCGAACAGTTCGTGACCGGCTCGGGCGCGGTGGCCATCCGCGTGGAAAACCGCGCCGTGGCGATGGTGGGCAACACGGTCCTGACCGAACGGATCGACCACGTCGTCGATGCTGCCGGAAACACCACCATGTCGATCCCGCTGATGGGCATTTTCGTGGTGGACCACGGCAAGATCGTCGAGTGGCGGGACTATTTCGATACGGCGCCGCTCCGCGGCTAGTCCCATAAGCAAAAAGGCGCCGGAGCCGGCGCCTTTTCCATTTCCGCTGTGGCAGAAAACTGCCCCAAGTGGCGCGAGTGACGGGGCTCGAACCCGCGACCTCCGGCGTGACAGGCCGGCACTCTAACCAACTGAGCTACACCCGCTCGCCCCTTGGGGAGCCGCGCCACTAGGGCAGCGAAACGGGGCTGTCAACAACCCATCGCGGGTTTGTTGCAGGCCCTCGGGGCGGCCATGACTTTCGTGGTTAACGAGCTCGTTAACCAGACCTTGGGGCCTTGGTGCGACAACCCGGTGTGCGAGCCAGAGTGGGCTCGACTGCCGGGAATAGCGCCGATGTCCATGCCCACCCCGTTCCTCCTGACCTTGCCCCAGATCGTCGCCGGCACGGCTTTTGCCCTGCTCGCCCCACCGCCGCCTGCTGCCGCACAAGGGCGCGAGCCGGTGGCGGTCGCGCTCGACAGCGCGGTCTACATCGAACGAAGCGATGCCTCGCATCACGTGATCGAACCCGCCGACCGGTTGCGTCCGGGCGACCGGGTGGTCACTATCGTCACATGGAAGCGCACCGGCCCGGCTGACACCGGGTTTACCGTAACCAATCCCCTGCCCCGCGCGCTCGCCTACCAGGGCAGTGCGGCGCCGCGCGAGGAGGTCTCCGTCGATGGCGGCCGGACTTGGGGCGCGCTGGCAGCGCTGCGCGCGGGCCATCACGCTGCCACCGCCGAGGACGTGACTCACGTCCGCTGGCGGGTCGCAAGCCCCGCCCCGGAGGGGCGGATCGCCTACAGCGCCATCGTGCGCTGAGACATTGCTCCTGACCCACTTGCGCCGCGCTGCCCTCGACGGGCGATAGCCGGCGGGATCGCGCGGTTGGTCGCGGAGGGGCGGAACATCGCCCTGCGGGTCCCGTTGGTTTTTCGTGTGACCACCAAGGAGACCCGACATGGGTGAAATGACCGACAAGCTCAAAGGTGCAGCCAACTCGCTTACCGGCAAGGCCAAGCAGGCCGCCGGCGAGCGCCGGGGCGATCCCGACCTCGCTGCCGAGGGCCAGGTTCAGGACGCCAAGGGCGGCCTCCAGAACCTCAAGGGCAAGGTGAAGGGCGCGCTCGGCGACAAGATCTGACCATGTGACGACGGGCGGGCCTGCCGTTTCGGCGGGCCCGCCCTTTGCTCCGTCAGTCAGACCGCGACGGGTGCGGAAATTGCCTTTTGCGGCGTGTAGCCGGTGACTGCGAAATCCTCGATGCGGTAATCGAAAATCGACTCCGGACGGCGAGTGAGTTCGAGCCGCGGAGTGCCCGAGGGCAGTCGTGCGAGTTGCTCGGCCACGAGATCGGCATGGTTGAGGTAGAGGTGGACGTCGCCGCCCATCCACACCAGTTCTCCCGGTTCCAGATCGCTCTGCTGCGCGAGCATGCGGGTGAACAGCGCAGCTCCGAACAGGTTGAACGGCAGTCCCAGCGCAATGTCGCAGCTGCGCTGGTAGAGCAGGCACGAGAGCCGGCCGCCTGCGACGTGGAACTGGTAGGACTTGTGGCACGGCGGCAGGGCCATGCGGTCAACCTCCGCAACGTTCCAGCCCTCGATGAGATGACGACGGCTACCCGGGTTTTCGCGCAACGAGCGAACCACGTCGGCGACCTGGTTCACGCCGTGCTCGCGGCGGCGGAACAGGCCGGGTGCCTCGCCGGAAGCCGGCTCGTAGATTGGCCAATCGACCCATTGCTTGCCGTAGACCGGGCCGAGATCGCCCCACTGCGCCGCGAAAGCCGCGTCCTCGACGATGCGGGCGGAAAACGCCTCCCGGGTGATCTCCGCGCCAGTTTCGCGGCGGTAGCGGGCGAGCGGCCAGTCGGTCCAGATCTCTACGCCCTGGGCGCAGAGCGCGCGAATGTTGGTATCGCCGGTTAGGAACCACAGGAACTCGCGCGCGGCGGTCTTCCAGTAGACGCGTTTGGTGGTGAGGAGCGGGACCTGCCCTTCGGCGAGGCTGAAGCGCAGTTCAGCGCCAAACAGCGAGCGGGTGCCCACCCCCGTCCGGTCGATCCGCTCGTCACCCTCGTCCCAGACGCGGCGCATCAGTGCGAGATATTGCCACTCGAAGTGATCCGGGCCGGCTGCGGCGGGTGCGGGGGACGCCGGGGAGGCGGGTGCGGAAGCCATGGCCTCACGATAGCGCGGGGAGGCGGATTCGCCAAAGCCAGGGGCCGGCGCAGCGCCGATGCGATTGTGGAAAGAGAAACGCGATTTGAGCGCTTGCCACCTGCCCGATCGCCCCCTATAGGCCCGCTCCTGCCCTGCCCCGGCGCATGCTGGGGCTCCGGTCGGGGAGTAGCTCAGCCTGGTAGAGCACTGTCTTCGGGAGGCAGGGGCCGGAGGTTCGAATCCTCTCTCCCCGACCACATTTTCAGCCGTTTTCGGCTTCTTCTGATCCAAGCCGCTCCGGTGCAACTCCGGTGTTGGCCGGGACGAATGCCCCGGGGCACCGGACCTCGATCACATCGAGAATGCCCTCAGTCACCGTCAGTGCGACGCCGAGGTTGGCCGGATCGAACAGCGCATAGAGGTCCGTGGTGCTCGCCTTGGCGTGGCCGAGCATGATCTCGCCCTGCCGCCAGCGCTCCTCCCGATCCGCGGCCGGGCGATGGTCGAGATGCTGCGGCGGATCAGCTTGAAGCCGATTCACAGTCGGCGAAGGCCCAGTTAGGCGGCCGTGGGGTCAAGCATGTCTAACTCCATGGCAAATAAGGCGCCGAAGGGATAACCCCAACCGCCGCGGCTATTATCAGAGCCAAATGAAAGTCCCGTGGCAGGTCACGCCCTGGGCCGAACGATTCTCATCGTTGCGGAGGCTCAGAGGAAACCGAACATTGAGGTGGTGCCGGATTTTCGGACAGGGTGCCAAGGTACTCCCGACCTGAAGGGCTGGTACGGGAATGAAGAGAACAAGGAAGCGCTACTGCGCGGATTTCAAGGCTAAGGTGGCACTATAGGCGATCTGGGGCGACCTGACGCTGGCCGAGCTGGCAGCCAAGCGCGTCGTGCACCACACGATGATCGCGGACTGGAAGCGGCAAGCCATTGAGGGGATGTTGATCACGTTCTACGGGGCTGGTGATGCGGCCAGGGCTGTCAGCGACAGTGAGGTGGAAAAGCTGCGGTCGAGGGCGGTGGTGGGACAACGTCTTCATCGAACGTCTCTGGCGCTCCTTGAAATATGGATGCGCCTACTTCCCTGCCTTCCAGACCGGCTCGGAGCTGGGGACTGGCAGTGGCCTGTGGATCTCCTATTACATCACCCCAGCGCCCCCACTCGGGCCTTGCCAAGAGAACTTCGGTGAGGTCTGTCGGCAGATCGGGCATTAAGATCAAGGGGGGGGGCATACCCCCCCTGATCTGATGATCAAGCAGGCGGCATAACGACACCGGCGTTAGGTTAACTCAGGTGCCAAACTGTCCAAGAAGGCGGGACCATCTCAGCAGCAGGACCGCCGCTGTGGCACTCAGGCTGCGCTGACCTTCTGTTCGCGGGAACGATCACGAACTCGGCCCTCTCCGGCGCGGTAGAACCGCTTCGCGATTCCGCCGACCACCTCTATCCTGTCCTGCAGTGGGATATCCTTAAACAGACGGTCGATCGTTTCTAGCGAATTGGGAAAAGTGGTTTCGGAATGCGGGTAGTCCGACGACCACATGATGTTCTTGGCACCCGGGAAATGGCGGGTGCGGATGCCCACTGAATCATGGATGAAGGATGCGAAAATATTCTGGTCCATGTAGTAGCTTGGCGGCTCCGATAAGGTGTTCTTGGTCCAGAAGCGTTGCTTGAACCAAGTTTCATCCATGTAGTTGGCCATCCAGGCCAGCCAGCCCACTCCGCTTTCGATCGCACCAACACGGAGCTTGGGGAAGCGCTGAAACACGCCGCCGAAAATCATGATCGCGATCGGCTCCGCCATTGTCACCTTCGACATGACCAGATCGGCGAGGAACTTGTCCGGCTCCCAGTAGCGCGTGGTGCGCGCTCCAAGATGGAACGTCAGGGCCATGTCGAGGTCCTGCGCCGCTGCCCAAAACGGATCGAACTCGGGCTGATCGTACCGACGCGGACCGAGCGGATCACCTGTCAGCGCAGATGACTGGGCCGCACCGCCGGTCTTGAATTCGAGCTTGTCGAGCGGCTGCGGAAATGCCGGAATGTTGACGGCGGTGAAGCCTGCGCGGGCAAGGCTCTTCAGCATTTCAATCGAATCGGCGACCTCCCGCATCGGGATATAACCCACTCCGCAGAACCGATCCGGAGCGTAGCTACAGAAGTCGGTGAGCCAGCGATTGTAGGCATCGAAGCTGGCCATGTAGAGCTCTTCGTCGAGCGTGCCGATCGGGCCGCCGCCGAAAAGAACCGAAACGTCCATTCCGTCCTTGTCCATGTCGTCCAGGCGCTCGGCGGGCATCCAGCCCCCGCTGCGGGCGTCGGTCAACTTGCCGTGCAGCTTGAATTCGGCTCCTGCGCGGCCAGCTTGCGCGCCTATGAGATTGACCTTTTTGCGAGTTCCCTCGAACTCGACATAATCGCAGTCTTCGATTTTGTCATAAACGAGCTTCGGCGCACGATCTCGCAGTGACTGCGGCAAGTATTCGGACCAAAAGGTTGGGGGTGGATTCACATGGGCATCGGCATCGACAATCTGGTAGCTCCGAACCATGGCATTAGCTCCTTCGGAGTTCTTTTTGCGCCGTACCGAACGTTGAGTCTAATATGGTTATGTGGAATATCCATTGGTAGTTGATATCGTTCGAGCCCCCAATGCCTGCGGGCCGCAAGCGCAACCTGGGCCCGCGATGGGCCTAACATAACGCGGGCAGCACGGGGTATTACCACAAATATCGGATGAACGCGCCGGCTCAACAGCCCAGTAGCGCGAAGCTGTCGTGGTCCGCGACCGCCAGGCCAAGGCGCCGAACCAGCTCGTGGGTAATGGGGGGAGCCACGCCTCTGGTGATCGCCCAGAGGTAGTAGCCATAAACCACCTGCGTGCGATATTGCTGCCAGGCGATTTCGACCGGGGGCGGATCTCCCCCTGCAGCAGCAAGGGTGCGGAGGTAGAATTCAAGCAGTTTCCGTTCTTCGGCACGACGGTCTTCAACGGAAAGCGACGCGGCGATATGATAAGCCACGTCCAACGACCAACTTCCACGCTGGACGAGTTGCCAATCGACCACGCCCTGCTTGCCTCCGATCTCGAAGACATTCCCCGGGTGCGCGTCGCCGTGAATTACGCAGGCGGGCTGTCCGCGAGTCCGTTCGGCGATTTGGCGAACGCCACGAACCAGTCGCGAGGCATCCCGCACAGATTGCGGAAGTGGGTCGCCCCGTTCGCCATCAAGCAGGACCTGCAATTCCGCCTCGCTGATCAACGGATTGTCCAGAAGCCACTCAACTCTCGATCCCAGGAAGGTGTGTCGCGCCCCCTTGCCCCACGAAGCCGCATGAAGGATCGCGAGTTGCTCGAGGCTGCCTGCGACTTGTTCGGGGCTGTAGGGCGACAGTGCATTGAGGAACCGCCCCCCGCGCGCAACAAGATCATCGAAAATGAGCACGCCGTGCCCAGTTGCAGGGTCGATGGCCGCATAGAAACACTTGGGAAGGCGAAGCTCCGTCGTCGGGGCAATCTCCTGATAGAACTGCACTTCAGCCTGGCTGATAGCGGCCGCGACCTGTCGCAATGGCGAGTCGAAGAAACCTTTGACACACAGAGGTATTTCGCGGCCCGCAGTGTCAACAACGAAACGAACCTTGGTCGCAGATGTCTTCAGTTTCTCGGTAACCGTTACGCCATCGATCTTCTCACCGCCAACCAGTCCGACAGGCGTGAGCATCGCCTCGAGCCATGCAGGATCGAGCAATTCGTCGAGGACTAACGGCGCGGGGCTCATCGCGGTCATGGGTCATTCCCTTCTGATCTGGGTGCATCGCGCTGCGATCAGTCACCCCCGAAGCGCTAAGCGCGCCGCCATCTGGTCGCGGCGGATCGATCGCTCTTGACCGCACGCAATTATCTGAGGCGAGACGAATACCGGTTCACCGCCCCGCATCAGCCTGAGCCGCCCGCAGTTCGCGTTCCTCGATCCGCTCGCCAACCACGCTCTTGGCGGCAAGCAAACTCACGATAATGGCAGCGGGCACGAACACGAGCAGGGACAGCATGCCCAGGGCCAGGGACCCCGTGGCCGTGCTGACCTTGCCGGTAAGGTAGGGACCGATCGACGTGGCGAACGTCAAAATGACCATGGCGTTCACCGCCGAAACGGTGCCCCGCATCCGCGGCAGCGAAAGGTCCTGGATTAGCGCGCCTACCGGAGCCGCATTGATGTGCGCAAACAGGCAAAAAAACCCGTAACTGACGAAGTACTCCTGCAACGTCCTCGCGCTTACCATACCGATCAGCGCGGGGAGAGGCAGGAGCAGGCTGAGCAGATTGATCCAGATGGGCGCGCGTCGATCGTGCCGCTTCCACCAATCGGCTACGACCCCACCAATAATGCCGCCTGCAACTGATGCGATGACCGTTGCAGTCCCCAGATAAAGGCCAACCTGGGCGGCAGGCAATTTCAGTGACCTGATCGCAAACGGAGCGGCCCAAATCTCTACCGTGGTTGTAACTACAGCGATCAGGGCGGTGGAAAACATGATTAACCGGAACGACCGATCCCCGAACGTAAGTGCAAAAACTCCAGGTTCGCGCAGGTGAATGGACTGCGCCCAGCTCGAAAGGGCATACACGCTGATGCTGGCGGCGAGCCATTGATACCAGTCGCCGCTGATCAGACTGAGCAGAATAACGGCAAGGGCCAGCGCCCCTGCAATCAAGACGTTGCGGCTAACCGCCCGGCCACCGCCCAGGCGGGCCAGTTCGACAAGATTGCAGAATGGAATGACGACGAGCAGCTCACGCATCATGGCGGTGGTTGAGTGCGGGACCGCTGGCCTGCGGCGCGCCGGCTCGCGCAGCCCGGCAATCAGCACTGCCAGCAGAATACCTGGAACGGCCGCAAGGACAAAGGCGGCCTGCCAGGGCCTCACGCGGCAAGCCGCTTCGAGGGGAATGACAGTGCAAATTTCCGCCCAATGTGTGACAGCATACCCGCCCACCACAAAGGCCCCACCCACCCCCACAAACGCGCCCGCAAAGTAAAAGCCCAGTGCGGTCGACCGCACATTTGCTGGGAAATACTCGCTGATCAGCGAATGACTGCATGGGTTAAGGACGGCTTCGCCTAGGCCAACGCCAATCCGCGCTCCAGCGAACTGGCCAAAGTTTCCCGCCCCTCCAGCCAAGCCCGTCATCGCAGACCACCAGGCCAGCCCGTATGCCGTCAGCTTCGTTCTGCTGATATGGTCGGACAAGCGGCCCATGGGAATCCCGACCACGCCGAACAGCAAAGAAAATGCCGTTCCGAAGAGAAAACCTAATTCAGCGTCAGTAAGCTTGAGATCGGCTTTGACGTACTCGGCCGTAACCGACATAAGGTACCGGTCGAAATAATTAAATACATTAGCGAGTGTCAGAAGCAACAGGGCGAAGCAGGCATACCCTAGACTTATCGCAAATCCGCGATTGTCCAGCGGACGTAGGTTACCAGAACCTACCGCAATCTCAGCCGAGTCGGCAATATCATGCACGTTCTTGATCCCCACACGGTCTTTATATTTTTGTTTCTGAAATCCAGTGATTTCGCTCAATTCAATATGTCTGTCGGCTGAATCATTCCGAGCATCTTCGCCACTTTTCTGTTGAAGATGTTGTTATTCCGGTTCGCCCCACGCTGTGCGCGCCCTTGCAGTTCACAGCGCCGCATCATCAAGACGCCCAGTTGAAAGCCCGCGTATACCTCATACCAATGCAGATCGGCCGCGATCCGTCCGCTCGCACTTTGCCACAGCGAAATGGTCTCCCCGCGAGTGCCGAGACCCTCGAGGCGGTCGAGACCGATTTCCTCGCTATATAGATCGTCGAAAAACAGCCACCACCCGAGATCGCGTAGCGGTCCGCCGAAGGAGGCCTGCTCCCAATCGAGCACGGCAGCTAGATTGAAATCTGCACCGAACACCATATTCCCAAGCCGTGAGTCGCCCCATGACAGTCCTGCCGGCACGGTTTGCGGACGGTTGGACTTGAGCCATGACAGGACGTCGAAGAGGAACGGCGCATCTGCGCCTCCCCTTGCCCAATGGTAGGATCGCTCTTGTTCTAAAAAATCCTCTTCCGGGCCCACCTCGGCACCCCGCGGCCACAAGTGTTCGAATGGCCTAGTATCGAGCGCATGGATCCGACCCAATTCCCCTACCGCCGTGCGCCACGCCAGGTTGCGCTGTGCGGGAGTTGCATCGGCGAGGAACCCGGAGCGATTGTACGGTGGCGATGAGACCGGTACTTTGCCGGCTGCGCGCGTCATGATAAAAAATGCGTGGCCAAACCAGCCCGGATCGGGCTCCAAGAACAGCGGCATTGGGACCTTGATCCCGCAAGACCTCAGCGTTCGCATCAGTGCGAACTGCCGTTCGATATCGACCTCGCGAAACAGGCGATAATCTCCCGGCTCGATACGGAGCACGAGATTGTGCAGCGTTCGCCCCTGCCCGTCGAATAGGTCCGCCGTCAGTTCGAAAAGTATGGTCTCGTTCGACCCTCCCGCCCCGACCGGACGGGATAACATTCCGGGAGCGGGCGCGCTGCCAGGCACCCGGGTTTCGAACCACTGCACCAATGCCAAGCGCACATCGTCCAGATCTCGCGGTTTCTCACCCGCACGGCGGGGCGCGCCAGCGTGATCCTCGCCGCTGTCATTGTGGCCGTTCCACATCGGCTGGCCGGATTTACTCGCTGCATCCATCGTGGCAGCCTCAGTCGAGCCGCACCGTCAGGTGGGATACGCCCCGCAGCTCAGGCGACCCACTGATCCGGGGGCGCTCACAGTCGGGATCGAAACGGATGTTGGGGAAGTTGTCGAGCAAAGCGTTGATGGCTACCGTCATTTCGGCTTGAGCGACGAACATTCCCAAGCATGTGTGGGCGCCACCAGCAAAGCCGAGATGTCGTTGAACAGGTCGAAACAGATCATATCGTTCCGGATTTTCCCAGCGCTTGGGATCGCGATTGCCGGCTCCCAGGCAGATGTCGACCACCGATCCCGCCGGAATTGAGACCCCCGCCAGTTCGGTGTCGCGCGTGACCAGACGGTGGAAAATCGGAAGGGTCGTGTTCCACCGCAGGGATTCATGCAGGGCCTTTTCGATCTGGGTGCGATCTGCACGCACCGCATCAAGTTGAGCCGGGTCGGACAGCAACGCGACGAGCGTGATTCCTAATTGCCGAAATGTGGTTCCTCCGCCCGCAGTCAGGACGACCCTGCAGAACCCGAATATCTCCTCTTCGCTGAGGCGAGCGATCTCCCCGTCCTCGTCGCGGAACTCCGAATGCAGCAACATACTGATCAGGTCGTCACGTGGCGCCGTCTGGCGGTTTGCTACTTCCTGCCGGAGTGTCTGGATGATGAAGTCATCCGCCGCCTCCCGCTGCTCGGCCGATGCTTCGGGCTCCATGTTCGTTAGCAGCGCCCTGCGGAATTTTATCGCGATCGTGTCGTCCATTCCGAATGCGCGGGTGATCGTGTGCATCGGGAGGCGCGCGCATAGCGTTTTGGACAAGTCCACCGAGCGATGCTTGGACAGCACCTCCACCAGTTCGGCCACGATGTCCTCGATCCAGGACCGGGTCCACCAATCGGTCGCCCGGGCCTTGGTGAATTGCGTCTGGACAATATTGCGGTACCGGCGATGCTCGGCCCCGCCCATATGCAGGATCGACCTGCCCAGTTGCATGGCCGGGAAATACTCACCGTAAATCTCGGATGAAAACAGCTGGTTATCCAGCAGGGCTGCCTGGCAATGTTCGAAGCTCAACAGCGTGAAGTGCTCTCGCTCCCGCATGAAGCGCCCAGCCGGCGGCGAATCGCCGAGAAGCTCGACGGCATGTCCGCGCCAGACTGGCGCTTGTTCACGATGTTCAGCCCAAACGGGATAGGGGTCGTCGATGATCAGCCGTCCCTTGCGGCGTGCCTCACCGACAATATCGAACATCTCTTCAGCGATCTCGTTGCCATTTTCGAAGACTGTCGTGTCCATCTGGCTTCTCCAAACTTGGCCCATCCCGTTGGGCGAACGCTCGCTCAGCGGGCTACATAGCCGCCGTCTACGGGCAGATTTACTCCAGTGATGTTGGCGGCAGCGTCCGACGCCAGAAACAGTGCAGCCTGGGCGGCGTCCTCGGGGGCGATCGGTTTACCGAGCGGATGAAGCTGACCGTATGTCTCGATTTCGAGTTCGGACGCGGGGGTCTCGCGCGGGCCGTCGAGTCTTCCAAAATTGGTGATCATGCCGGCCGGACAGACCGAATTGACCCTTATCCCATTAGGGGCATATTCGATGGCCAATCCGCGGGTCAGTTGATTTACGGCGCCTTTGGTCGCGCCGTAAACGACGCCGCCCCAACCCACCAAGCCTGCAACGGAACTCGTGTTAATTATGACGCCTCCCCCGCCCTGCTTCAAAAAGCGTGCGATGGCAGCTCGGCAGCCGTAGATGGTGCCCACAAAGTTGACCGAGACCAGCTTGGCGATATCACCATCCCCGAACTCGACGAAGCTCTTGCCGCGCCCGACTGCGGCGCTGGCGATCCCCGCGTTGTTATACATGATATCGACCCGCCCGAATCGGGCAACCGACGATTCGACCGCGGCATCAACCTGCTCCGCCGACGAGATATCGCAGCGTGACCAGGCAGCCGCACCCCCGGAGGTGACGACCTCCTGCGCGGTCGTAGCCGCCCCGTCCTCATCGATATCCAAACAGCAAACACTCGCACCATGCCGAGCGAACAGAAGCGATGCAGCCCGCCCCACACCGGAGCCGGCCCCGGTAATGATCGCGACCTTGCCAGACAAATCGATCATGCGCTGAAATTCACCACTTGGAGGTTTTGGTAGACGCGCAGCCCGTCGATCCCGCGTTCGCGTCCCAGGCCGCTCGCCCCCCAGCCGCCGAACGACACATGGGCGCTCATCACGCCTGCGTTCACATTGACCGTGCCGGCATGGATCCTGCGCGCCATGTCGAGCGCCACGCGCACGTCTCCGCTGTGGATCTGAGCCGAGAGTCCGAACTCGCTGTCGTTCGCGATTCCAACGGCTTCCTCTGGCGTGCCGTACCCCATCACCGTGACAACCGGGCCGAATATCTCTTCCTGAGCGACCGGATTGGCATTGTCGGCGATGTCGATCACCGTCGGCTCGAAGAAATAACCGGTGTCGAGATTCGCCGGTCGTTTGCCCCCGGTGACGATCCGCCCGCCATTTTCGATCGCGAGAGCGACGTAACGCTCGCAGCGTTCGCGCTGGGCCGAACTGATGACCGGACCCATTTGGACGGTCGGGTCCGCGGGATCGCCTATCCGGATGTTTCGGAACAGCTCCCGCACTTCGGCAAGCACTTGTGCCTTGCTCTCCTGCGGAACGAGCAGGCGTGTTGCCAGGGCACACCCTTGGCCGGCAAGCGTCTGGCACACTCCGGCCGCTGCCGCGGCTGCCAGATGAACTCGGTCGGGCAGAAAGATTTGCGCCGATTTGCCTCCAAGTTCCAGTTGTACCCGCTTCACGGTAGTGGCCGCCTGAGCCATGACGAGCTTGCCCACGCGCGTCGATCCGGTGAACCCAACCATGTCCACCCGCGGGTCGGTGCTTAGCAGGATGCCACCTTCGTCTCCCTTTTCCGGTAAAACCTGAAACACTCCTGGCGGTACGCCTGCCGCCTGCGCGGCCCGTCCGATCATCAATGCCGTAAGGGGGGCGAGCGGGCTGGGCCGGAGAAGAACCGAATTGCCTGCCAGCAATGCCGGAACGACTTTCCACATCGAAAGAAATAACGGGAAATTGTAGGCCGAAATCGCGGCCACCACTCCCACCGGCTCATACCGCCGGATGCTTTGCACTACACACCCTGAAGGCGTGATGCGGCTGTTGATGGGCAGGCCGCCGTCTTCCTCCTCCGGCAGGTGTCGGAACATCTCGACGAACTCGCGGGGGCCGTTGAGCGCCGCGTCGACCTGCACCTTCATGGCCATGGAATTGCGGGGGCAACCGACCTCACGCACCAGTGTTTCCCGGAGTACCTCATCCTCGGCCGCAAGGATGCCGATCATCCTAGCGATAACCGATGCTCGTTCTTCGCGGCTCCTGCCGGACCAGATGCGACTATCGACGCTGTTTCTCGCCGCCTCGATCGCAAGCGAGAAGTCTTCGGTGCTCGCCGCACCCACCCTTGCAATTACGGCCTCGGTCGCGGGGTTGACGACGTCGATCGCGGCACCCGAATCCTGCAGGGTGCCGTCAACATGCAGAGCCGTCAGCCTGTCCAACTCGGTTACCAGACGATTATTGCCAGTCATCACCATGCCTATATTTGCCGATAGCCAGCAAGCTCGCCGCTAAACTTGCAGTCGAACCAGTTGCTTCCCAATCCCGCCGTTCAAGAAGACATTTTCAAACGCAGCGGGAGCGGATTCGATGCCGTCGGCGATCGTTTCGGGCAGACTGAGGTGCCCTGCCCTGATCAACGGAACGACACTGTCGAGAAAGTCTTGCTGATTGCCGTGAGCCGCGGCAGCGAACGTGCGAAGTTCCAGTTGCCGACCCATCATCGTTTCCAGGAACGGCTCGAGCGCAAGCGGATCCTCGGTCCGATCCTGTCGATTGTACTGGGCCATCAGGCCACAGATCAGAATCAAGCCTCCCGGCGCCATGCGCCCGGCTACTTCGGTCAACATGGATCCGCCGACGTTGTCGAAGAACACATCGTAAGGACCGCTGTCCGAGAGGCGTGACAGAAATGCAGGCTCGCTACGGTCCAGCACAACGTTGAGCCCCACGCTTTCGCGCAGGTAAGCGCAACGGTCCGGACCGTTGGCCACACCAGTCACATGCCAGCCGCCGATTTTGGCGAGTTGCCCGGCGATGCTGCCCACCGCGCCAGCGGCGCCGCTGATAATCAGCCGCTTTGCCTCCGGACGCGCCTGCCGAGCTATGTGGAGGCCGGTGAAGGCGGTAAGCCCCGGCAGACCAAGAACGCCCAGTGCAGCCTGCGGAGGCAAGCCTTGTGTATCGATCTGACGGCACGCCTCGGCCGGCATGATCGCGTAGTCCTGCCAGGGAAATCTGCCTTCGACCATTGAGCCCACGGGAATGTCAGAAGTCCCCGCGTGGAGCACCTGACCCACGGCGGGACCCCCAATCGGATCGCCGATGGGTAGCGGTACCAGGGCGCCACCCAGCGGTTCGGCGCCAATGCGAATGCGAATGAGCGGGTCGAGCGATAGCCAGTTGACCCGCACCAAGACTTGTCCGGCCTGCAACTCAGGCAGCGGCACCGAGCGCAAGAGCATCTGCTCGGATTTGAGTTGTCCGTGCGGCCGCTCGCGCAAAATGATCTGGCGCGTCGAGGTGGGCAGGCTCATTGCCCGACATCTTCCGGCAATTCAGCGCGCAGCTCGACGATGGGCCGACCCAAAAACGTCAAGTTGGGTGATCCCAGCGCGGCGCTGCGCGGCATCTCGGCGGTGCCCATGCGCGAACCCGCCTCGCGGACGATGGCATGGATGTCCTCTCCCTCCAAATCGTAGATCGCCAGGGTTCGGTACTCAACCGGGCTCCCGTCCATTAACGATTCCAGCTCCATCAGTTGAGCTCGAGTGATTCCAGGAACTCTAAGGAGATCTGGCAGATGGCTTTCCGCGAGCCAGCGAACAAGCTCCGCTTCCATGTCGGGCGAAGATCTGGCGAGTACAATCATTCTCGCATTTTCCATACGCATCCACCCCGCCTTTGGCTTTATCCGTGGCGCCCGGACGATCTGGCCGGTCAATCAGATCGAAACTCGCCTCTCCCACCATTAGGTGCGCGGTTACGATTGGACAGTCCAATATCAATTACTTGTGCAACTATATCATTCCGATAGGAGCGGGAGACCAAAGCGCCGCGCGCGTTCAATCCTTGATCCCCAGATAGATTGTATCAAGCAGGCGCCGAAGGGGAGCCGGCAAATTATTGCGCCAGACCATGCACAGGCCGATCGACGTTGAGGCCGGGAGATCCTCAATGGGCTTGAGTACGACGCCGGGATATCCCCGCGGCGCCGCACGCGGGGAGACCAAGGTAAGACCCAATCCCTCAGCCACCATCTTGAGGCGGGAATGATCGAATGCAGCTTCCTGAACGATGTTCAGGCGGGCCCCAGCATCGCGGAAACTCGCATTTATGCTTGCACGATAGGCAGGGCGAACCTCCTCAGGGACGAGGATCATAGGTTCTCCGTCGAGTTCTGAGATACAGACCTGCTCCCTGGCGACCAGCGGATGCGCCTCGGGCACGGCGACCAGCTGCGCATTCCGTTCGATCAGGCGCACCACGAGACCTCGCCTAGTGTCCGCTGGTTCCGGCATGATCGCAACGTCCACCTGCCCGGTGTCCAAGAATCCAATGAGCGCCTTGGACGTTCCCTCAATCAACTTGGTGACGATTTCGGCGCTGACCGACTGAGCGACGCGCATCGCCGCGGTGACGTGACCGCTGAGCGCGCTTGGCGTGAACCCGATCGTCAGAGTGCTCAGACCGATTTCATTCGCCTCGATTACACGCTTGCGAGCGGTCTCCACCAAGGCCGTGATTTCGCGCGCGTATTCCAGGAGCGTCTCGCCGGCCGCGGTCAGTTCGATGCGACGACGGGCCCTTACGAACAGCGAGCAGCCCAACGAAGTTTCCAACCGCTGAATGGACTGACTTAATGGCGGTTGCGCCATGCCCAGCCGCTCGGATGCACGACCAAAGTGCAATTCTTCGGCCACCGCGACGAAGTGCCGCAGGTGTTGGATGTTCACGAATCTCTCTCCAGATTGCCACTTAAATTATTATTACAATATCGTTTCTGCGCCAGATGATATTGGACTGTATATTACATCCTCTACAGGCTGCAAGACAAGAGGCAGAAAATGCCGCGGCTCAAAGCGCGACGAGCGTCCGGCCGCTCACAGGGGAGAGTTCTGACATGGCCGTCACGACGCGCGCATCACGCTTTGCCATCACCCTTGCAATTGCCCATGGGCTTTCGGCCGGGGCAGCGTATGCCCAGGAGGATTCATCGGGCGGCGGAACCGACATTGTCGTGACAGCCCAGCGGAGGGAGGAGCGTCTGCTGAACGTTCCGCTCTCCGTTGCGGCCTTTTCGCAGGACGCCCTGACGAAATCCCGCATTGACGATGCTAGGCAGCTACAACTCGTCACGCCCGGCTTAACGTTCACCCAAGGCGCGTTTGCGCCGGCTCCGACGCTTCGCGGCGTGGGTACGCGTGGATCGCAAATCGGCGATGAATCGGTCGTGCCGCAGTATATTGACGGAGTGTACCAGTCATTCCTGTTTGGGCAGATGGCCGACTTCAACAATCTGCAGCGGATCGAAGTCTTGCGAGGCCCGCAAAGCGCGCTCTACGGACGAAACGCCGTGGGCGGAGCGATAAACATCGTCACGAAGAATCCGTCGGTTGATCCATCAGCCGAGCTGACGGTGGGCTATGGCCGGTTCAACGACCGGCGAGCGGATGGCTATGTCACGGGCGGGGCCGGCACACTCGCCGCAGACCTCGCGATCCACTATCGGCAGGATGACGGCTATCTGCGCGACGTAAACCTCAACCGCGATGCCGGAGCGACAAATACGCTCGGGCTGCGCTCCAAGATCATGCTCACTCCTAGCGACCGATTCACCCTGACCGTGGCTCTGGCCTACAGCCGCACCTACGACGGGGTGTCGACGGGAAACAAGCCATTGGACGGCAATACCGTCGCGCGGCGCACCTTTCCGAATGTCCTCATCCCGGCCGGTCGGTACGACATCGCTCAAACTGCCCCCACGGAAATCTTCATCAAACAGGGCAGTGCATCGGCGAAGATGGAGTATCATGGCGAACGCGTCGATATCACCTCGATCACGGCCTACTCCCGAGCGAGATTGAGCGGTCAGAACGATTCAGACTCGACTCCTGCTCCGATCTTGCTGCCGACGTTCACCTACACGGATCGGTCCTTCCTCCAGGAAGTATACGCGAACGTCCAAGCTACGGATCGACTGCGTGGCATTGTAGGTGCCGTCTATTACACCGACACCGCTGAAAACGCCCCGTCGCAGGCAGGGAGTGTCAATTCGCTGGGACAAAGCACGCTGACGTCGGTTAACTCGCGCGTCCGGACCCATTCCTATGCCGTCTACGGTCAGCTGGAGTACGAGATAGTTCCGCACCTGACAGCAATTGTCGCGGGTCGGTACACGAGCGAGACGAAAAACTTCCTGACCAGTTCTCTCACGACCAACTTCACGACCGGGCAAATCACGACCATTGCCCCTCCTCTTGCCCAGAAGACCTGGAAGCGTTTCACCCCGTCCGGTACGCTGCATTTCCAGGCGAGTCCCACCATGCAGATCTACGCCCGCGCAGCGCAAGGCTTCAAGTCAGGCATTTTCAATACGGCGGGCGTCAACACCACGCCGGTCAACCCCGAGACTGCATGGCAGTATGAAGTCGGGCTCAAAGCCGCATTGTCGCCGGCGATTTCGTTGAGTGTCGCCGCATATCACACGCGGCAGAGCGATGTTCAGATCACCGCGCGCGATCCCATTACCGGGGCTTCATTGCTTCAGAACGCAGCATCTACGCACAATACTGGCGGCGAGCTGGACTTGTTTGTTCGACCCGCGGCAGGGCTGAATCTCCGCGTGGGCGTATCCTATATGGATGCGAAGTTCCAATCCTTCCCGAACGCCACCGTCACAATACCGCTAACGGCGGTCGCCCCGCCAGCTGCCACCCCATGCATACTTGGAACTGGAGCACTGCTCGGCGGAAATCGGTCGGTAATCTGCGACGTCTCCGGCAACCCCGTCCCCCGAACGCCTCGGTTCACCATGTCGTTCAGTCCCGACTACACCTTCGCGGTAGGCCAGGGCTCGGTCACGATTTCGGCCAATGCCTATTATGAAACCAAGTTCTATTTCGACCCGCTCAAGCGCCTCGTGCAACCAGCATACTTCATGGCTCGGGCGCGCGCGAGCTGGCAGATCAACAACAACTTGCACTTGGCGGCGTGGTCGGAAAACATCACCAACGCCCATCCGCTCGCCAGCTTGGCAACCTCGACCACGGCGGACAACGCTATCGTCAGCAAGCCCCGGACATTCGGAGTAGATGTCGGTCTGAAATTCTAGGGCAGCGCAGTGGAAGCAGCACCTGGATCACACCTAGGATTTGGCAAGAAAGGGCCTGAAATTGACGAAACCGCTGCAGGGCATCAAGGTTGTTGAAGTGGCGATGTGGGCGTTCGTCCCCTCTACCGGAGCAATCCTCGCCGACCTTGGTGCCGACGTCATCAAGGTGGAGGCTCCAACCGGCGACCCCATGCGAGCGCTGACCAGCGGTGGCTTGGCGCCGGGCGATCATGGTTTCACCCTTTCGTGGGAGTTATACAATCGCGGCAAACGCAGCATCACGCTCGATCTGGGATTGCCTGGGGCCATTGACGTCCTCCATAAACTGCTGGAAAACGCCGACGTATTCCTGACTAGCCTCCTCCCGCCAGCGCGACGACGACTGAAGATCGAAATCGACGATATTCGCTCGCGACACCCGGACATCATCTATGCTGTGGGCAGCGGCGCAGGGCCACACGGCCCGGACGGCGAAAAGGGTGGTTACGACGCGATAACATTCTGGGCGCGTGGTAGCGTCGCCGCGAGTGTGACACCCCAAGAGGCCTCCTATCCTTTGTCGATGCCGTCCGCGGCGTATGGTGATTGCACCAGCGGTGCGATTTTTTCGGGAGCAGTCTGTGCTGCCCTGACAAAGCGCGCCTTGGGCAATGGTCCCTCCGTCGTTGACGTTTCGCTGCTAAATTCGAGCATGTGGGTCATGCAGCGAAGCATTGCCGCCGCGGCGTTGCTGGGAATGGATTCCCCTCGCCCCGGTGCACGCAACGGGATGCCCAATCCGCTTGTAAACAACTACCGAACCGCGGACGGCCGCTTCGTCGCGCTCTGTATGTTGCAGAGCCAGCGGTATTGGTCTCGCTTTTGCGAAGCGATCGGCCACCCCGAACTCGCCACAATCCCCCAGTTTGCGACAGCTGAAGATCGGGAGGCCAATCGCGATCAATGCATCGCGCGGCTGGACGCGCTATTCGCTGCCGAACCCCTCCACGTGTGGCGGGAAAGATTGGCCCATCAGGACGGCCAGTGGGATGTCATCCAGCGGCCAAGTGAACTGTTGTCGGATCCGCAGGTTCTGGCAAACGGCTACGTCCAGACAGTAGACTATGGCGATGGACGAAGCTTGCAGATGGTTTCAAGTCCCATGCAGTTTGACCGTCAGCCGTCGGCCTCAGGTCCGGCGCCCGAGCTCGGCGCGCATAGCGAAGAAATTCTCCAGTCGCTCGGCTACGGGGACGAGGCGATCCTGGATTTGAAAATCGCTGGAGTGGTATTTTGACAGTGCTCCGACGATGCGCAAGCGAAAGACGGGCCTTTAGGGCGCTGAATCAACCCCTGCTCAAGAAAATTGACGCCAATCGCTGCGTTTGGAGCGTCGAAGTGGCACTTGAGCCGTCCGGAACGGCAGGCGCCGTGCACCGAGAGATTCTGCCGATCTATCGCCCGCTTGGAATTGCGGGGACGGTAGATTATCATTCACCATAGAACGGCAACACAGCCGTCGCGTCGTCAGGCGGAGATCGGGAGATGGACGAGACACGGCCTCGCAATTATTCCAAATCGGCCACCCGTGCCCTGGAGGTCATGAACTACCTCGCTGTGGCAGGCCGCGCCGTTCGCGCGGTCGAGATTGCCGAAGCGCTCAACATCGCCCGTTCGAGTGCCGATCAGTTACTCAAGACCATGGTCCTCGAAGGCTATCTGGTCCTTTCGTTGGACAATAAGACCTACTTCCCCTCGCTGCGGATGGCTGCCTTCGGCCACTGCGTCGCCGGGTGGTATCCGGCGATCCACCGCTATGAGGCGATCGTCGAAGATATCCATAACCAAACGGGCGCTATCGTGACCCTCAGCATGCACAATGGATACGTGATGCAGCTGACAAGCATTACCTCAAGTGACTTACATGTGACCGGCTATACTGTGGGGCGCAGGCTCCCGGTCGTTGGCACCGTGATTGGCAGCGCAGCCCTGACGACGTATTCACAAAAAACGGTCTCGCGTCTGATTGATCGCGCGCGCCAGCGGCAGTTGGTCGGACGGACGGTGCCGTGCGGAAGCTCCTTTGCCGACGATATTCACCTGTTTCGGATGAAGGGTTACGTCAGCGCACCGACGCCTTCCGACGTCGAAAGTGAAGACGGACCTCGCAGCATCCCGCTCTGGTCGATCGCGATGCCCTTGCCGGGCGAGCGCGATACGCCCGGTGCTGTCCTGGGATTCTGCGCACATGCCGCCGAGGCGAAAGCAAACGAGTGGGATCTGGTTAACCTGATGCGACGGTCGATCAGGGAGCACCTCGGGCATTGACGAACCGAGATCGGTTCAGCCCCTACACCCCTTCCGTGGTGCTCGTGACCTCGGCCACAAAGGTTGCATATCGGGCAAGAGCTCGGGCGGTGGCGGGGTGGTCGGGAAGAACAAACGGCCAATCGTGGGGAACGTCGGTCTCGAACAGGGCATCGACGCGGCGGTTCGCTCGGGCCAGGCGCTCGACGAGCCGGGTGGCATCATCACGTAGCACTTCGATCGTTGAGGCCATCAGAAGCACCGGCGGCAGCGTGGTCAAATCGGCGAAGTGCGGTGAGGCAAGCGGATCGTCGGCCCCGATGCCTTGCAGGTAGAGCTCTGCGGCCTCGTGCGCCGCATCACGGGAGAACAGCACATCGGTGGCCGCGCAGTCTGCGAAGCTGTCGGCGGTCACATTCAGGTCCGTCCACGGCGAGATCAGCGCCAGGCCAGCCAACCGCGTCGGCGATGCGCAGATTGCGGCCAGCGACAGCGCCAGTCCGCCACCAGCTGAATCACCCGACAAGATAATGGGCCGGCCTTTGCCGCAGAGCGCGACTAGCACCGCAGCGCAATCGTGGAGGGCGGCTGGGAACGGGTATTCCGGCGCCAACCTATAGTCCGGCACCACCACGCGAGCATTGGTGCGTTTTGCCAGCCGTCCGGCGAAATCGGTCCATGCCGACGCACTGCCCTGGCGGAACGCACCCCCATAGATGCAGCAAGGTCGTCGTTGCCGATTCATCACCCACGACAACACAAGGCACACCGGCAATGTCGTCGGGCGCACGGATGATGGTGCCACGACGTTCGCGGAGGACATCCTCAGCGGGATGCCCCGGGCGCACTGGAGGTAAGGGCAGGCGAAGCATGTGTCGACCGATAGCGGCGTCGCGACGTCGTGCAAGCCGACCCGATCCTTGCGCCTCACATTCCGTCTATCCGTATGTCAGCCGAGCGTCCTGCTTCGCGATTGACTGCGAAGTGAACCGGTGTTCCCATTATGTCTATAACTGCAAAGTCAGCATAAGAATATTGGGAGACAGGGATGATTGACCTCCTTGGCCTGGAAGGCAAGGTTGCGATGGTCGTTGGAGGTGGTCTCGGCATGGGGCATTCCACTTCCCTCAGTCTGGCAAAAGCTGGCTGCGATGTGGCGGTGATCGACGTCGACAGGGAGCGCGCGGAGTTCGTCGCGGCCGAAGTGCGCGAGACCGGACGCCGCGGCCTGGCGATCGTCGCGGATGCGCTCGACCCGGCCGCTGCCGCAGGTGCGGTTGCGACTGTTGAAAGTGAATTCGGACGAGTCGACAGGTTGGCCACCATTGTTGGCCAAGCCGCCTGGACGACCGTGCTGGACGTCACCGAGGAGACCTGGGATCTCGATCACCGGCGCAATCTTCGCTACTTCTTCTTTGTCGCCCAAGCGGCCGCGCGAGCGATGATCCGCGGCGGCAACGGCGGCGCGATCGCTGCGGTCGCGTCCGTCAGCGGTATCCAGTCGGCACCTAACCACGCTCCTTATGGGGCCGCCAAGGCGGGTCTCATCAACCTGGTGAGAACCATGGGCGTGGAACTGGCTCCGCACGGCATCCGAGTGAACGCGATTGCTCCGGGGACGATAAGGACGCCGCGGACCAGCCAGAGCGCTGACCATGCGGCTTTCGTCGAGAAAGTCCGCAACAGTCTGATCCCGTTCCGGCGACTTGGCGAAACGCAGGATATCGCCAATGGCTTGCTGTTCATGCTGTCCGATCTCGCGAGCTTTGTGACAGGGCAGACATTGGCGGTGGATGGCGGGTTTACCGCGCAGTTCCTCCTCGGCGCCCCCCGCGAGGCCTGAGCGGTGGACGAGGCTCTCGTCGCCAAGTTCGCCCTTGAGGGACGCAGAGCGGTTGTCATCGGAGCCGCAAGCGGGATCGGCCGCGAGACGGCCTTGGTCCTCGCGCGAGCCGGTGCTGCTGTGCTGATCGCCGATATCAACGAGGCGGGACTGCTTTCCGCCGCTGCGGCTATTCGTGAAATTGGCGGCACGGTGGAGACGGCGGTGCTCGACGTTCGCGACCGGGCGGCGGTCCTTGCGCTCGGCCAGCGCACGGCGGCGGCTGGCGGCGCCGATGCCTGGGTCAATGTTGCCGGAGTCATCTCCGCCGCCAACGTCGCCGACATCACACCGGAGGAATACGACCGAATTGTCAGCGTGAACATGACCGGCGTGTTCTGGGGATGCGCCGCCGCAGCGCGGATGATGACGCCGCGCGGCAGAGGCTCGATCGTCAACATCTCCTCGTCCGGCGCGGACGTGCCGATCGCCGGCATCTCCGTCTATGCGATGACCAAGGCGGCGGTGAACATGCTGACCCGAACCCTGGCCCATGAGTTGGGGCCGTCCGGCGTGAGGGTGAATGCAGTGGCGCCGGGTTTCATCGACACTCCACTCATCACTCACCGCTTCCGCAATGCAGCGGGAGCGATCGATGAAGCGCGGAAGCGGGAGATCTTCGCCGCGCGAGCCGAAGGCACTGTGCTCAAGAGGATCGGCACCCCGGGCGACGTTGCTCCGATGGTGCTCTATCTGCTGTCGGACGCGAGCAGTTACGTCACAGGTCAGGTCCTTCGTCCGAACGGCGGGCTGGTAATGCCATGATATGGGCCAACGGTCATGGACTTCGCTGGCGTTGGGGTCGAGCTCACGCGCCGCTGCAGAGTGGATCCAACGGAGGGCAGCCTCTTGGCGACGCTGGTCTTTGCAAAAATAGATCAAAAATCGGTGAATCTTTGGGGAGGATGCTATGAAATCGAGACTATTGTTGTGTGCCGCTTCGGCCGCGAGCCTTGGCGTGTCTGACATGGCTGCGGCACAGAGCGCAGCGGGCGGCGACGCAGCCGCTGACGATGCGATCGTGGTGACTGCGCGACGTGTGCAGGAAAGCATTCAGTCGGTGCCGCTGTCGGTGACCGCTATCAGCCAGGAGACACTGCGGCGGCAAAAGCTCACGGCAGTCGAAGACCTTCAATTCGTCTCGCCCGCCCTGACCACGTCCGCGTCGCTCAATCGCAGCACAGTCAACTACAACATCCGTGGGCAGACGCAGGTTGGCAATGGTTCGCTGCCCAGCGTGCAACCGTACTTCAATGACGTGCCCCTTTCTGTCGGCACCTTCCAGCTCTACGACTTGGAATCCGTGCAGGTCCTCAAGGGGCCGCAGGGCACCCTCTTCGGGCGAAACACCACTGGCGGCGCGATTCTGTTCTATTCGCGCAAGCCCGACCAGGAACTCGATGGATACGTCCAGGGTTCGCTCGGAAACTTGCGTGCGCGCAATCTGCAGGCCGCCGTCAACGTGCCGCTCGGCAGCATGCTGGCGATCCGCATCGCCGGCGACATAACCCGCCGCCGCGGCTACACGCAAAACTTGACGTCCGGAGTCGATCTCGATGACCAGCACGTCGACAGCTGGCGTGCGTCGCTGCGCTTCCGTCCGTCCGACACCATCGACAACCTGCTGGTTTACGACAGCGTATACGTGAATCAGCACGGTGCCGGTTCCATCCTTTCGGGATATATCCCGGGCAAGCTCGCCGCGAACACTCCCGGGTTCATCGCCGCCTTCAACCTGCAACAGGCGCTGGGCGTCCGCCAGCGTTACTCGAACATCAATCTGTTCGACTACCGCCGGGGCTGGGGACTATCCGACACGCTGTCGATCGATCTGGGACCGATCACGATCAAGAACATCGTCGGCTATCGACGCAATAAGACCAATGCCGCGTACGATTCAGACGGCACCGGCCTCGCGATCGGAGAAACCACCAGCAACTACCTCGACTACAAGCAGTTCGATTTCCACACGATCAGCGAGGAGTTCCAGATCCTGGGCAACACCGGGCGGGTCAAGTGGATCATCGGGGCCTATGGGGACCACACCAAGAGCGATCGCCCCAACGCTTCGGTATCGCAAGCCTTTGGCACGATCGCGCGCGCCGTGCTGACGCAGCAGAACGATACGAGCCGGGCCTTGTTCGGCCAAGCAGACATTGGTCTCGATGAGCTCGCGCAGGGGCTGAAGCTGACGGTGGGCTACCGCTATACCTGGGATACGCGCAGGCTGAGCAGTCAGATCGTCAACCTGCTGACCAACCCGCCGACGCCGGGCGTGGTGCTAAGCGACACGGCGCGATTCTCCGCGCCGACCCGGACTTTCGGACTGGACTGGCAGGTCAATCCCAACCTGCTCCTCTACGTCTCTAGCCGGCGCGGTTACAAGAGCGGCGGATTCAACACGCTGTCGGCGGGCGGCGGGAGTCAGCAGCAATTCCAGCCGGAATACATTACCGATTACGAGGGCGGCGCGAAATTCGATTGGAACGCGGGGGGCATGCGCGGCCGGTTCAACCTGGCGGCCTTCACCGGCGACTTCACCAATATCCAGCGGTCGGTGATCGTTACCGCCACATCGACGGCTACGATCAACGCGGCCAAAGCGAGGATCAGCGGCTTCGAACTGGAGGCCTCGATCCATCCTACACCCGCGCTCGAGATCAGCGGCTTCTGGTCTTATATCGACGCGTCCTACAAGAGTTACATAAACCCCTTCTCCGGCGCGGACCTGAGCTCGGCGGTGTTCCCCTACACTCCGAAGCACAAGCTGAGCGGCACGGTGCGCTGGCAGTTGCCGTTGCCGCAGGAACTGGCTCGCGCGACCCTGTCGGGCACGGTCTATCGCCAGACCCGGGCTGCCTATTACGACGACAATATCAATTTCGCGCCGGCGTACGGGGCGGCCTACACTATTGCCAACTTCAACCTCGACATCGAAGACATCGCCGGTAAGCCGCTCGACATGACCTTCTACATCAAAAATGCCTTCAACAAGGCCTATGTCTCGGCCGGCGGACTCATCAACAGTGGAATCTACGGCCTTGGTACCGTGTTCTACGGCGAGCCGCGCACCTATGGCGTTCAACTAAGGTATCGGTTCGGCGCGAGCGGCAAGTAGCCGCCCAGCCGGCCCGATGCACGATATAGTCCGGCCTGTATACCTGAGGTCTGTTGTGGCGAGGCCGTGACACCGTTATCGGGTCGCGGGCCTCGCTGCAGTAGCCTGTTCGACCAGTCTGACGGCACAGGCATGGGCAACGCCACAGCTGAAGTGGACGGACCACTTGGCGCGCGTACGCAGTGTCGGCATGGGTGCTGCCAACACGCGAGGAGCTGCGCGCGGCCGGACAGCGCGCCGCCAGGGCGTTGCCTCCACCGGTCTGACCAGCCGCGCCGCAACCGAGTGCCCGCCCCCAGGCGGCCGATGTCAGCCGAAATGAACGCGGCGATACTTGCCGTTCAGGAACAGTAGCGGATCGCGGTGGGGCTCATAGTCCGCTCTTTGGACCTCCCCAACGATGATGAGGTGGTCTCCTCCTTGGTGGACGGAATGGGCGCGGCAATCGAAGGAGGCGCGCGAGCCGGTCAGAATGGGCGCTCCTCCTTCGCTTCGCACCTCCCAGTCAAGCCCATCGAACCGAGACTCGGATGGGCGGGCAAACCGGTCCGAGGTCGGTTGCTGACCGATGTGCAGGATATTGATCGCAAACCCCGGAGCACGGCAGAAGACGTCAAGGTTGGCCGACTTTCTGGCGATGCAGAACAGCACCAGCGGTGGCTCCAGCGAAACGGAGGTGAAGGAGTTCGCGGTGAACCCGATCGGCTGCCCTTGGCTGTCGAACGTGGTGACCACGGTCACCCCGGTGCCAAAGCAGCCAAGCGCCTCTCGCAACAACCGGGGATCGGCCCCGCTTCGGTATGTCAACGGGTGGAGCGGTACCCGCCGCTCGAGGAAATCAAGCAGGGTTGCATTGAAGGCCTCCGCCCGGTCGGTGACGACATGGTGACCGCCTTCGCTGACCTCCTGGATTTCCGCCCCCGCAATGAGCTCCTGCAAGCGCCGGGTCGCTTCGGGTGAAACCGTCTCGTTGAGCGCGCCGCGGATCAACGTGGTGGGAACCGAAATCCGGGCGGCCGCGATTTCGATCCGCGGGCTCTCCTCCGCTAGGCGGAACCCCGTGAAGACCGCGGGATCTCCTCGCCACCGCCATAAACCGCCCGCATCGCGGGCATATCCGTCGAGAAGGCGCTCAGTAGAAGTTGGCGCAGGCTCTAGCGGGTGAACCTCGGCGATGGCGGCGATCACGTCCTCGGGAGAAGCAAATGCCCGCGATTTCCGCTCGGTTGCCGCTCCGAGCCGCTGCGCGACGTCCTGTTCGACCCACGCGGTGACTCCGACCAGCACGAGAGAGGAGACCAGGCCTGGAGCGCTTTCGCCGGCAGCTATCAAGCCGGCGAGCCCTCCCGGCCCGATGCCTACGACGGTGGCGCGACTGGACAGTTGGACCAAGACGGCCTTGAGATCGGCAGCGTAGGCAGAAAGGTCGTATTGGCCGTCGGGGGCACGAGCGCTGTCACCATGGCCGCGAGGGTCGAGACAAATGGCGCATCGCCCCGCGTCGGCGAGGGCTTCGGCAGCGGCATACCAGACGGAGCGGGACTGGCCGATCGCTGGCAGCAACACGACTGTCGGCGCGCCTTCCGGGCCAAACCGGGTTCCGGCGATGGATGCGCCGCCTGCCCCTTGGAAAGTTACCGAATGCATGAATTACCATATCTTTCTGAATAGTAATCATATTACTGCAATATATTTTCCCAATATTCCCTAATCATTCCTAATATCTCAAGTGGATGCAAGACTTTCATGATTTTTCCTTACCATCGATGGAGACTTTACGGCAATGTCACAACCTAGGATGCCCAGCGACTTGTCGCGTCGCGCCATGGTGGTGGGGGGCCGCGCGGGAATCGGGAAGCATATCGCGGATCGACTCTCCGCCGCTGGTTACGAGATCATAATCGCCGGAAGCGGGGAGTTGGTCGGAGCGCACACCCTGGAGCTCGATAATACCGACGGCCCTTCCTGCCGGGAATGCCTAGCGCGGCTGCACGATGAGATTGGTGCCGTCGATTGCCTGGTCAACTGCACCGTCACTCCGGTAAGGGGTGTGAACGGGCCATTCGCCAGTGCCGATCCGAATGCTTTTGCGGAAGCCGCCCGACTGTCAGTGGCGGCCATGTTTGAACTGGTTCACCGTAGCCTATCCTCTGCTGCAAGCGCAGGGAGGTGCCATTGTGCTGTTCGGGTCCGATTCAGTCCGCTTTTCCTCGCGCAACCAGAGCGACGTCGCTGCCACCAGCAGCCGCTATCTCAGCATTTACCCGCAACTTCGCGCTCGAAGCAGCGGCGGACAAAGTGAGGATAAACTGCATCAGTGACCTACGATCGCGAGACTCCTATCTTCGACGCGCTGGTGTCGCGCGGGTCTTCCAGGGTCAATCGGGCAAACAGCGCAGGGCCTTGGGCTCCCTCTCCCGGCGGACGTGGCAGCCGTCGCCGCATTTTTTGTGCACGGACAGCCAGAATTACCCGTGAGGTCATTAGCGTAAACGGCGGGTTTCTAAACTGCGTCGGGACCCAGTTCTTGCAATGGCTGGAATCGCCAGGCAATCTGGCCCACTCGCCGCCGAGCGTATCAAGCGACGTTGCGGCGCAGTAGAGCGATTGGCCGCTCCCAGCGTCTGATGCCGCCTTGAACGTCGTAGGGCGACTTTGCTGAGCCGATCCCCTCCGTGTGTCCGGGGAAGACGAATCCAGGTCCGACTGGATAGCGCTCAACCGCCCCCGCACATTGTCGCGGGCCATGCATCCCCTCGCTGCTGATCGTCAATCTGGGTTTGGTCCGCCGCAGGCTAAGGCAGATTCGCGTCCTCTAAACCGTGCCGGACGAGCGATCGGCGATATCCGTCACTCCGTATCTCACTCCAGATTCCGGCTCCGATGTTGACGGTGATCCCAGCGAGTGGTCCGACCGAACGTGCTACCTGTGACGTCCAGAGTGGACGAAACCTACCACCGAGAATGCACCCATGTTGTCAGCGTCGGTCATCGAAAGCGAGCCACCCAGCCGATCGCAGCGGAGGTCGATGGCTCACAGCGGTGCCCCCATGAATGACGGGAACCAAACCAGCGCTGCGACCCGCAAGCGGAACGGGGATTGGCGCGCGCGGCCGGGATGCGAAACCTGACCGGCGCATTCTGTGCGCAAACTTCAACCAACCAAAGGACCTTTCGTGGACGAAGCCTTTATTCGCGCGGCAATCCAGCAAGCCGACCTCAACGCCCTTCGGATCGCACTTTATCAGGCGACCGAAGACGAAGTGCTCGCTCGGATGTCCGTAGAGATCACTGACCCGGTCAAGGGGGGTGGGAAGTCGGCCTATGTCTTGAATCCTGAGCACCATGCGGAGGTCGAAGCCAAGGCGCTGGCCTACCTGACGGGGATGGTGCGCGACCGCAAAATTGAGACCGTCCCGGATGACGACGAGCTGCGCCGGCTGATAAGCCTATTGACCGGCGGCGCGGTTTCAGACGACCATTTTGGCTATCTTCGGCGCCTCGTCGCGCTGGACGAGGTTCCGGGCGAGGTTCGCTGGACGGGAACGCGCCCTGCAGCCGCCGATCAATTCGAAGTCGCCATTATCGGGGCCGGGTTCAGCGGGGTCGCGGCGGGGGTCCAACTCGCCCGGCTGGGTATTCCGTTCACCATCTACGAGCGCAGGGACGAACTCGGCGGCACGTGGAGCATCAATCGCTATCCGGACGCCAGAGTCGATACGACTATCATTGTCTACTCCTATAGCTTCGAGCGAGATTACCCATGGAGCGAGTACTTCGCTCGGCACGACGAGGTCCGCTCCTACATCGAGTATGTCGCGAAGAAGTATGGGGTGCACGACCATATCCGATTCGGGTGCGACGTGCAGTCCGCGACCTTCGATGAGGCGACGCACCGCTGGGATCTGCAGATCGAGGCGGATGGCCAGACGCTGACGGCGAGTCCCAATCTGCTGATTGCGGCTTCGGGCCTGTTTGCGAATCCGCGTACTCTGGACGTCGAGGGCCTCGCTAACTTTGCCGGGGAAGTCGTTCATACCAGTCGGTGGACCCCAGCTACCGATGTGCGCGGCAAACGGGTGGCCGTGATCGGCAACGGATCGTCCGGGGTTCAGCTGCTCGCCCGGGTGGCTGAACAGGCGGCGCACACGACCGTCTATCAGAGGACGCCGCAATGGATTACCCCGCGACAACGCTATGGCGATCCGATATCCGAGCAAACCCGCTGGCTGATCGACACAATGCCCTACTACTATCGGTGGTACGTTTTTCAGACCGGCATCAATGGGCTGAACATGCAACTCTTGCAGGAAAATGACCCGGAATTCAGCCGGGCAACTGGCGGGATCAACCCGGCGACCGAAGCCATGCGCAGCGGCCTGCTTGACTACATCAATCAGCAGCTGGAGGGTAGGCCTGACCTTATAGAGAAGGTTACGCCATCCTATGCCCCGGGCGCTCGCAGACTGATCGTCGATAATGGATGGTACCAGGCGTTGCGGCGCGACGATGTCGAGCTTGTCCCGGAGAAAGTCGTGCGGTTCACACCTGGAGGCATCGTCGCGGCTGACGGAGTTGAGCGTCCCGCGGACCTTGTGATCGCCGCGATTGGCTTCAGCGTCGAAAAATATGCTTGGCCGATGGAGATTCGTGGCACTGGTCACCAGACCCTGCACGAAGTATGGGCAGACCCGGCGAGCCGCGGACCCCGGGCACATTTGAGCATGACCGTGCCTGGTTTTCCCAACTTCTTCCTTATGTACGGCCCGAACGGTCAGCCGCGAGCAGCGTCGCTTCCGCATTGGGGCGAGCTTTGGGCGAGCTATATCGCCCAAGCGGCAGTTCGGATGATTGAGCTCGGTCTGAGCAAGATGGAGGTCCGGCCTGAGGTGTTCCGCGACTACAACGACCGTCTCGACGACGCCGAAAGTGCCCTCGTCTGGCTGGCCGAGGGCACCGGGCGAGAGGCAAACTACTACGTTAACGAATATGGCAGGCTTCAGGTCAACGCGCCATGGCGGGTGCATATTCACCATGAGTATCTGGAGCGACTTCGGGCCGATGAGTATTCGTGGTCTGCCCTGCCCGCCCGCAAACGCGCATGAGCAACGGGGCGGCATAACAACTGCCCCCTAGGCGCGGGTCTCCTCGCGCTGCAGTGCGGCACCAGGACAGCAAGCCAGAACGCTTTCCGGTTGATGCGAGTTCGATCAAGCAGCGCCGGGGAATGATGAGTCTGAAGGCACCTGAGCGACTTCGGTTCGCTCCTGATGCCCTTCACGTCGGCCGCCAAGGGTGCATTTTCGGACAACAGCTGGCGAGGTCGCTATGTGATTGGGAAAATTAAGAGCCTGACGGGCAGTCCATATCCCCACCCGTACTCAGATAATGGTTTCGATATTGTACTGCACCAACAACACTGCCTAGCGTATTGGAAGCCGGGCCGACC
>Ga0068858_100000685_pt1 | contig 35368 bp, 32 predicted proteins | sample KBSSwiS12_FD_66589 | JGI IMG/M metagenome (GOLD analysis project Ga0068858, IMG submission 66589) | Switchgrass rhizosphere microbial communities from Kellogg Biological Station, Michigan, USA - KBS Switchgrass S1-2 | ecosystem: Host-associated > Plants > Roots > Rhizosphere > Soil ... | reverse complement strand
AGGATCAGCTTCAGCAGCGTCGATTTTCCGGCGCCGCTCGGACCGGTCAGGAAGACGAATTCTCCCTTCTCGATCTGAAACGTCAGGTCATGCAAAGCGGTCGAGTAGCGGTCGAACCGTTTTGTGACGTGATAGAAATGGATCATGGGGACGCCGGCTCATGATAACCGTAACTCAATTCTGCGCGTAGACGCAGAATCTACGGTGACACCGGCAGCGGCTGAAGTTCGTGGCCGGCGCGATGCCGCCGGAGATCCTGCGTCTGCGCGCAGGATTGAGGAACGAGCCGGAGGTGAGGCCTGATGCGCCTCCTTCTCGTCTGTCTGGGTGGGGCGATCGGCAGCGGCGCGCGTTATCTGACCGCGCTCTGGGCAGCCTCAGCCATGGGTCCGGCCTTTCCGTTCGGCACGCTGATCGTCAATCTCCTCGGGTCGTTTCTGATCGCCTTCATCATGCACATCGGCAGCGCGACGGAAATCTTGTCGCCTGAATTGCGCGTGATGCTGACCACCGGCGTGATGGGCGGCTTCACCACCTACTCGACCTTCAATTACGAGACGACCGGCTACTTCCGCGACGGCGCGTGGATGATCGGGATGCTGAACGTCGGCGTCACCGTGATCGGATGCCTCGCTGCCGGACTGGCCGGCCTGGCATTGGCGCGGTTGCTGTTCGGGAGATGAGCCGGGCGGGCCTTCAGTTTATCCTGCGCGTAGACGCAGGATGAACTATGGAAGAACAGTTGATGGTGCGGATCTTCTTCGGCGAATCGGACAAGTGGCATCACCAGCCGCTGGAGACGGCGCTGCTGGAGCGCCTGCGGAAGGAAGGCTTCGCCGGCGCGACGGTCTTCCGCGGCGTGGCGGGATTCGGCGCGAACAGCGTGATCCACACCACCCACCTGCTCGAGCTGTCGAGCGATCTGCCGGTGGTGATCGAGGTCGTCGATTCGGAGGAGCAGGTCGAGAAGCTGTTGCCGATCCTCGACGAGATGATCGATGACGGACTGGTGACGATCGAGAAAGTTCGGGTGTTGAGATACGCGGCGTCACGGAATGCTCCACGTTAATCCTGCGCGCAGGATTAACTGAGCACGTCACGCGACGTTCACCGAACGTAACTTCTTTTCACATCGTGTAACCGTGCGCGGAAGACTTCGCGGCGGCGCGAGCGCAGATTGCGCAGCATGCGACGCACGATGCTCCTCACGCTGCTGCTCGCCGCGCTGAACGCGCGGGGCGCTCTGACCATCCCCCGGATGAACGGCTCCGTGGTCGTTGACGGCGACCTCACCGACTCCGGCTGGAGCTCCGCGGCGCGCGTGGAGCGCTTCGTCGAGTACATGAAATCGAACAACGCCGAGCCGCCGGCGCAGACCGTGGCCCGCATCGCGTACGACACCGCGTTCGTCTACGTGGCGTTCGAATCGAAGGACCCGCATCCCGCCGACATCCGCGCGCCGTTCGTCGATCGCGACCGGCTGATGGAAGACCAGGACTGGGTGGAGGTGATGATCGACACGCGCGCCGACCGCCGCTCGGCGATGGGCTTCCGCGTCAACGCCCGCGGCATCCAGGCCGACAGCAACTTCGACGACACGATCTACAACGAAGACTTCTCGCCCGACTACTTTTTCGAATCGGCCGCCCGCGTCACGCACGACGGCTGGTCGGCCGAGATCCGCATCCCGCTGTCGACGCTCCGCTATCCCGCGCGCGATCCGCAGACCTGGGGCGTGATGTTTCTGCGCAACTACCCGCGCCGCTTCCGCTACGTGATGGCCAACGTCGAGATCCCGAAGTCGAGCAACTGCTTCATCTGTCACGAGGACGAATTCGGCGGTATCGCCGGACTGCCGGCCGGCGGCCATCTCACGATCGCGCCGTACACCAGCGCGCAGCGCGTGGAGAGCCGCAACGTCGAGTCGCGCATGGCCGCGGAACCGCTGCGCGGCGACACCGGCGGCGATCTGAAGTGGAGTCCGTCGACGGCGCTGACGTTCGACGCCACGCTCAATCCCGATTTCTCGCAGATCGAGTCGGACGTGCCGAACATCAGCGCGAACAGCCGCTTCGCGTTCGAGTATCCCGAGAAGCGGCCGTTCTTCCTGGAGGGAGTCGACCTCCTCAACACGCCGATCCGCGCGGTCTACACGCGGTCCATCGAATCACCGGCCTGGGGCATGCGCGCGACGGGACAGTCGGGCGGGATGGCGTACACCGCGCTGCTGGCGGGCGATCGCGCCGGCGGGACGACGATCCTGCCGGCGGCGCTCGAATCGCGGACCATCACGCGCGGCGACCGGACGCTGGCGGGGATCGGACGCGTGCGGCAGACGATCGGGCGATCGTTCATCGGATTCCTGACCACGATCCGCGAAGGCGACGGCGGACACAATCGCGTCCTCGGGCCCGATTTTCTCTACAAGCCGAATGACAGCGATCGCGTGATCGGGCAGCTGCTGGTGAGTAGTACGACCTCCTCCTCGACTGGCCACGCGTTGCGCGTCTATGCCACGCGCGACAAGAACACGTACGACCTCTTCGCCGGCGTGCGCGATTTCTCCGACTCGTTCCGCGCCGACGACGGCTTCGTGCCCCAGGTCGGCATCCGCAGTTTTTATGGAGAAGGCGGCTATCACGTTTACCCGAAGTCGGGAGTGTCGTACATCCGTCCATACCTCGGTGTGGAGCGGATCGTCGCCACGGCGGACGGCAGCCTGGTGCACGACGGCCTCTATCCGGGCGTCTACTTCGAGGGCGGTCCGGGCGGGAGCCGCGGGTGGATCACGATGCATTTCGCCGATCGCGATCGTGTGGCTGCATCCAACCTTCGTTACTCATTCGCGGAGTTCGATCTGCGCGGCGTCCCGTCGCGCTGGCTGACGTCGATCGTGTTGCACGGCACGGCGGGCGAGAAGCTCGACTACAGCGACGCCCGTAAAGGGCACGGCGCGTCGCTGCAGCTCACGGGCGAGGTGCGGCCGACCGATCACCTCGATCTGCAGCTCACCGCCAATCACGAGTGGCTGCACGTGCCGAACGGAGAGCGCGTCTTCGCCGCGCAGATCGAACGATTGAAGGCGACGTACACGATCTCGCCGCGCTCGCTGGTGCGGGCCATCGCCCAATACGACGCCGTCGATCAGGCGGTCCGCACGGGCGGCTTCACCAGCTCGTTGCTGTACGGCTATCGGCTCAACTGGCAGACCGTCTTCTACGCCGGCTACGGCGACGAGCGGCTGCTCGACGAAGCGGCGCGGCTGCGCCGCCACGGAAGCACCATCTTCGCGAAGGTGTCGTACGCTTGGCAGCACTGATGCGCAGATTCGTCCGGAACTCGATCGTGTGGGTCGCCGCACTGACGCTCGTGCCGCTCACGGTGCTGCTGGTGATGCAGTACAGCTTCCTGCGCCGCCTCGAGGAGACGACGGCGCAGGCGGAGCGCAACTGGCTGCGCAACGTCGTGGCCGACGTGGTGCGCGACGTCGATCATGACTACCGCAACGCATCCGAGTGGGCGCTCGATCTGACCACGGACTCGCTCCGCGATCACGACGCGCTCGGTACGCACTTCCGCGACGCGCACGTGCCGGGGGCGAAGATCTACTTCACCGTCCGCTTCGGCGAAGAGATGTGGGACCTGTCGACGTACGACCCGAACGGCCGTGCCCGAACGGTCTCGCTGGCGGAAGGGCAGGCGATGAAGGTGGCGGTCGCGTCGTGGAGCGTCGTCCATCATTTCGGTACGGCGCTGCCGGTGCGCGGGCTCAGCATCGACGACGCCGACCGCACGAATCGGATCATCGTGAAGCCGATCACCGACGGCGCGCTGCACGTGCAGGGCGTCACCGGCGTGGTGCTCGACAACGAGCGGGCGCGCCAGGCGATGGCGGACATCGCGTTGCGCTCGATCCGCCGGCGCAAGCACAACGACCTGGTGATCCGCATCGGCGATCCGAAGCTCTTCGCCGCCCGCGCCACCGGCCGCCGCGAGTTCATCGTCGAGCCGCTGAAGTTTGCGTACATGGACTGGTTCCTCGGCGTGCGCGACGTTTGCGCCACGCCGGAGGAGCTGGCGCACCTCAACTTCCGCTTCAACGCGTTGTGGACCGCGGGCGTGGCCATCGCGCTCGTCGCCGCGATCTTCCTCGCCATCCAGGCCACGGCCCGGCAGATGCGGCTCTCGCAGATGAAGAGCGACTTCGTCTCCAACGTCTCGCACGAGCTGCGCACGCCGCTCTCCTCGATCCGGGTCTTCGGCGAATACATGCGCCTGGGGCGCGTGGAGAAGCCGGAGAAGATCCGCGAGTACGGCGAGTACATCGAGGCCGAGAGCCGCCGCCTGACGCAGCTCATCAACAACATCCTCGACTTCTCGCGCATCGAATCGGCGGAGAAGAAGTACCGCTTCGCCGAATGCGATCCGGGCGCGATCATCACCGACACCGTCTCCGCGTTCGAGGTGCCGCTGCGCGAGCGCGGCTTCAACATCGTCGTCGACGTCGCGCCGTCGCTGCCGCCCGTCCGCCTCGACCACGACTCGATCGCCCAGGCGCTGGTGAACCTGATCGACAACGCGGTGAAGTACTCCGGCGAGCGGAAGGAGATCGGCGTCCGCGCCTTCGCCGCTGGCGACGAGCTGCGGATCGAGGTGCAGGACCACGGCATCGGCATCGCGGCGGGCGAGCAGAAGAAGATCTTCGAGAAGTTCTATCGCGTCGGCAGCGGTCTCGTACACGACGTGAAGGGCTCGGGCCTCGGGCTGGCGATCGTGTCGCACATCGTGAAGGCGCATCACGGACGGGTCGAGGTGGCGAGCACGCCGGGCGACGGCACCACGTTCACGATCGTGATTCCGACCGCCCATCCCCAGACCGGATCGGTACCCGAGGCCACATTGGAGAACGCATGAGCCGAATCCTCGTCGTGGAAGACGATCAGGCGATGTCCGTCGCGCTGCGCGACGGCTTCGAGTACGAGCGCTACAAAGTCGACATGGCCGGCGACGGCGAGGACGCGTTGCGCCGCGCCACCGGTGGCGACTACGACCTGATCGTGCTCGACGTCATGCTGCCGAAGATGAGCGGCCTCGACGTCTGCAGGGAGCTGCGCAAGAACGGCAGCCACACGCCGGTCATCATGCTCACCGCGCGCGGCCAGGAGATCGACAAGATCGTCGGTTTGCGCGTCGGCGCCGACGACTACGTCACGAAGCCGTTCAGCTTCATGGAGCTGCTGGCGCGGGTCGAGGCGGTACTGCGCCGGACGTCGCGCAACGCCGCGGCCGAGGTGGCGTTCGGCGAGGTGACGCTCGACTTCAACTGCTATCGCGCCACGCGGAAAGGCGACTCGATCGACCTCACGCCGCGCGAGTTCACGATCCTGCGCTATCTGATCGATCACGCGAACGAAGTCGTCAGCCGCGAGGCGCTCCTCGATCACGTCTGGGGCTACGACAACGGCGCGCTGTCACGCACCGTCGACACGCACATCGCGCGACTGCGGCAGAAGATCGAGAACGTACCGGGCGAGCCGCGGCACCTGATCACGGTGCACCGCGTGGGTTATCGGTTCGTGATGTGATTACAGCTTCTTCAGCACACCGAGCACCAGATTCGTGAACTGCTTCTGCACGCGCGTGGTCGTGTCGATCACTTCCTGATGCGTCAGTTTCTGCTTCAGGATTCCGGCGGCCATGTTGGTGATGCACGAAATGCCGAGGACCGGGATGCCCATGTGCGACATCGCCAGCACCTCGGGCACCGTCGACATGCCGACTGCGTCCGCGCCGAGGACGCGGAAGGCGCGGATCTCGGCCGGCGTCTCGTAGGTCGGACCGGAGAGCGCGAGATAAACGCCTTCCTTCACGTCGACCCCGATCTCCTTCGCCACGTCGCGCGCGATCGCGCGCAGCGACTCGGGGTAGGCCTCGCTCATGTCGGGGAAGCGGACGCCGAGCGCTTCGATGTTCGGACCGCGCAGCGGATTGAGTCCCATCAGATTGATGTGATCGGAGATCAGCATCAGATCGCCCGCGACGTACGACGTGTTCACGCCGCCGGCGGCGTTGGTCACGATCAGCTGGCGGATGCCGAGACGGCCGATGACGCGCGAGAGGAACATCACCTCGTGCATCTCGTAGCCTTCGTAGAAGTGCACGCGGCCCTGCATGACGACGACGCGGCGGCCATTGGCGCGGCCGAAGATCATGCGGCCCTGATGTCCGAGGACGGTTGACGCTTTGGCGCCGGGGATCTCGCTGTAAGGGATGGCGGTTTCGATTTCCACTGCGTCGACGACGTCGCCGAGTCCGCTTCCCAGGATGACGCCGACCTCGGGCTGCAGAGCGGAACGGCCGCGGATATAGCGGACGGCCTCATCAATCTTCTCGATCATGGCGCGGCAGTATACGCGCGACATTTCGGCCTTAACAGCCGTATCACCGCACAATGCTCACGGTATCCCTTTCCCTGCTCCTGGCCATCACTCCCGCAATCGCTCACGGTCCTTCCGGCACGATGGTCGTCTGGGACGAACAATCGCGCATTCACGCCAATGAAGTGCTCGTCGCGCCCGAATCGCCGAACGCGCAAAGCACGCCGGACGTCGCCGCGCTCGACGATTTTTTCTACGTCGTCTGGCGCGAAGGTCTTCGCGCTTACGGACGCGTCGTCTTCAATGGCCGCACGCTCGGTCCGATCACCGATCTCGGCGACGCGTATCAGCCGCCGTCGGTGGCGGCGGACGTCGACGGCTTCGTCGTCGCGCTCCAGCAGCAGCGCGGCATCAACATCATTCACGTCTCGCCGATCGGGAACGTGATGCGCGAAGAGCCGATGAACACGTCGTACATCACGCCGCCGCCCGGACCGGCGATCGCGTGCGACGGCGCGAACTGCGCGACCGTGTGGCTCGAGTCGATCGCCCCGAACGGCTGCACGCCGCATTCGTGCAACATCGCCGCGGAGGTTCGCGCGAAGCGGCTCGGCGGCAGTCCGATCGATGTCGCGGCGGTCGACGCGGGGACGAATCGTCTGGCCATTGCCGTGAAACCGAACGGCGACTTCGCGGTCGCATGGAGCACCAGCACGTCGACGAGCTTCGCGCTCATCGAAGGCGATCACGTCATCCGCTCCACCGCGGCGCTGCACGGCGCGAGGCCGGCCATCGGATGGGATGGATCGGCGTACGTGATGGCGCGCAACGTCGACGGCGATGTGATCGGGACGCGGATCGGAAGCGAATGGGAGGTGAGCGACTTCACCATCGCCGCGTCGGCCGGTGTGGAACGTGACGCCGACGTCGCCATGCCGCTGCTCGTCTACGAGCGGGAGGGGATGGTCATCGTTCGCGATCTCACCTCTCCGCCGCGGCGCCGCGCTGAACGATTTCGTTGACACCGCTCCCGCCGCTCTGTTACCAAGGCGCGACGGTTCACAATCGATCGAGTAGCGGAACGGAGTTGCGATGGAGCGTTTCTCAGCCCTCATCGGGTTCGTCCTCATTCTGGCAATCGCGTTTCTGCTGTCCAACAACAAGAAAGCAATCCGCTGGAAGACCGTTTTCTGGGGACTGGTGCTGCAGATCGCCACGGCCATCTGCGTGCTCAAGGGAACCGAGATCTCGACGGCGCTGAAGTCGATCACCCTTCCGCTCGAGCAATGGGGCGCGGCACTGATCTTCATCGCCGTGGCCATCGTGGTCGCGCAGGTGGCGAAGCGACTCTCCGAGGGCGCGCGCAAGCCGCTCTGGGCGGCCTTCGGCGTCTTCAGCCTCTACTTTTTTCTTTCGTTCAACCTGCTGGCCTACCTCTTCCTGACCCTGAAGGAAGTGGTCAACCACTTCATCGCCTACACCGGCGCGGGATCGCAGTTCGTCTTCGGTGAACTGGGCGTGCAGAACAGTCAGAAGGTCGGCTTCATCTTCGCCACGCAGGTCCTGCCGACGATCATCTTCATCGCTTCGATCTTCGCGGTTCTCTACTACGTCGGCGTGATGCAACTGGTGGTCACGTTTTTCGCGAAGATCATGTCCCGATTCATGGGCGCGTCGGGCGCGGAGTCGACCTCGGTCGCGGCGTCGATCTTCATGGGACAGACCGAGGCGCCGCTCACCATCCGGCCGTTCCTGCCGGAGATGACGATGTCGGAACTGATGACCGTCATGACCGCCGGCATGGCCCACATCTCCGGCGGCATCATGGCGGCCTACGTCCTCATCGCCAAGGTCGACGTGATCCACCTGCTCACGGCCGTGATCATGACCGCGCCGGGCGCGATCATGATGTCGAAGATGATCGTGCCGGAGGTCGACACGCCGAAGACGGGCGGCGACGTCGAAGTGGTCGTCCCGAAGCAGGACGTCAACGTGATCGACGCCGCGGGCCGCGGCGCGATCGAAGGTTTGCACCTGTCGCTCAATGTCGCCGGCATGCTCATCGCGTTCATCGCGCTGGTGGCGATGGTCAACGGCATCTTCGGGTACGTGCACACTCTGGTCAGCTGGGTCCCCGAGTCGCTCGACCTGGTCCTCGGCTACATCTTCCGGCCGATCGCCTGGGCCATGGGCGTGTCGTGGAAGGACTCCCTGACCGTCGGCAATCTCCTCGGCACGCGCATGGTGCTCAACGAGTTCGTCGCTTTCGTCAAGCTCGGCCAGCCCGGCATCGGCTCGAGCCTCGACCCGCGCAGCTTCGTCATCGCGACGTACGCGCTGTGCGGCTTCGCCAACTTCTCCTCCATCGCCATCCAGATCGGCGGCATCGGATCGCTGGCCCCGACCCGCCGCGGAGATCTGGCGCGGCTGGGACTGCGCGCGATGCTGGCAGGGACGCTGGCGAACTTTCTGACGGCGACGATTGCGGGGATGTTGTTGTAGGTTCCGGGTTACGCGGTTGGGGTTTCGCGGTTACGCGGTAGAGTCGGTGCGGCTTTCCGACTCTCCCGCCCGTTCTTCGGCACCGAACCAATATGTCGAAGTTCTATGACCTCGTCGCGTTTCAGCGCTCGCTCGATCTCACATCCGTTGGGTGAAGAAGCAGGAGGAGAAATCCGCGAAACCGCGTAACCGCGCAACCCCGAAACCCGGTTAACGCAGCGCTTCAATCAACGAAGATATATCCACCGGCAGAGGAGCCTCGAACGTACCGGCGGGTAACCTGATCGAAGCCGCATGCAGCGCCTGCCTTCCAAAGCCCGCGATCGCTTTCTGCAGGCGTTTGTCGGGAATGCCGCGCCATTGGGGGCCGGAGTAGGCGGGGTCGCCGATGATGGGGTGGCCGAGGTGTTTGAGGTGGACGCGGATCTGGTGGGTGCGGCCGGTGCGGAGGCGGCAACGGAGCACCGACGCGTAGCGCAGGCGCTCGATCACTTCGTAATCCGTGATGGCCTGGCGGCCGCCGGGTACGACAGCCATTCGCTTGCGGTCGCGCGGGTCGCGGCCGATCGGCGCCTCGATCGTTCCCTTTGACGCCGACGGCGTTCCGTACACCACCGCGATGTACTCCTTCCGCACGGCGTCGGTGTTCCACGCCGTGGTGAGCGCCCGGTGCGTGGCGTCATTTTTCGCGATCACCATCACGCCGCTCGTGTCCTTGTCCAGGCGGTGCACGATGCCGGGGCGGAGCTCGCCTCCGACACCGCTCAGGTCCTTCACGTGAAAGGCGAGCGCGTTCACCAGCGTGCCGTCGGCGTGACCGGCCGCGGGGTGGACCACGAGGCCCGCCGGCTTGTCGATCACCACCATGTCCGCATCCTCATAAATGATGTGGAGCGGGATCTCCTGCGACAGCACCGTTGACGGAGCGGGGGGCGGAATGTCGACGCTCACGTTCTCGCCCGCGACGACGCGCCGCGAAACTTTCGCGGCGACCGCGCCGTCGACAGTCACGTGACCCGCATCGATCAGCGAAGCGAGAGCGCTGCGGCTGTGTTCGGGGAAGAGCTCGGAGAGCGCGCGGTCGAGGCGAAGGCCGTCGTGCTCGGTGCCGATCGTTCCCGTGAGTTGAGTCACGGCAGGAGTCTAACGTGCTACGATGCGCGCGAAAAAAGGCGACGTTGGGTCGCGAGTTTCCGTATCAGTAACCGGTTGCGCAAAAATTTCCGTGGGCAGGTCGCGATCGCAGTCTTAGAATGCGTAAGCAGTCCGGCACCCCGGTCGTCGAATACCAAAATTCCAATGTCGTAGAAGGGGAGAATATGTTCAATGTGAAGAAGTTGGCTGTAGCCGCGGCGATGATGCTCGTCGCCGGAAGTGCGTTCGCGAGCAACTTCCGCGCTGCCGACCAGGTTTACGTCCCGATTGCGGGCCACGCAGCGGGTGGAAGCGGTACGTTCATCTCGGATGTGTTTCTCTCGAACCTGAGCACCGATGCGGTCACCGTGACGGTGATCTACGTTCCGCTGGGCGCCACGTCGACGGCCCAGACGAACTTCACTCCCATCCAGCTCGCCGCCGGCGAGCGCAAAGAGTTCGTCGATTTCTTCGTCTCCGCCCTCGGGCTTCAGAGCGGCATCGGTCAGCTGATCTTCAATGCCTGTAAAGCGGGCAACGATTGCGGTCCGGCCACTCAGGATCAGTTCGGCGTCAGCCCCTTCTTCCGTCCGATCAGCGTCGAGAGCCGCATCTTCTCGATTCCTCCGGGCACCACGCTTTCGCAGAACCCGCCGACCACCGGTCAGGCCTTCCCCGGCTTCCCGTGGTACAGCTTCGTCTCGTCTGATTCCGCGACCGTCGGTCTCGACAAGGTCTTCATCACCGGCTTCCGCAATACCGGCACGGTCGGCCAGGCCGGCACCTATCGCGGAAACATCGGTCTCGTGAACGCGTCGCAGTTCTCGAACACCAACCTCTCGGTCAAGCTGTTCAACGGCGCCACCGGCGCTCAGATCGGCGCCGCGGTCCCGGTCGGTCTCGGTCCTCTCGGCAACACGCAGCTCAATATCGGAACCGCGTTCCCGGCGTTCACCGGCTCGACGGCGACCAACGCCTACGTGACGGTCGAGCAGGTTTCCAGCACCCCGACCAGCGACTCGCCGCAGACCTGCGGCACGAGCGGCTGCCCGGCGTTCTTCGCCTACGGCTCGGTGCTCGACAACGTCTCGGGCGACGCCACCACGCTCGAGGCGCAGTACACGAAGGCGCTCACCGACGCGGCCATCGCCTGCATCTACAACCCGACCTCGTCCTGCAAGGCGACCTCGGGCTTCCGCCGCGCCGTCAAGCACTAACCACCACTTCATCGAATCGAACGAGCCGCGCCGCAAGGCGCGGCTTTTTTGTTTCCTTCACGCCGGAATGCGGCGTCATTGACGGCCGGCGGCTAGGGTGACGGTGGGTCACCATGCAGCCTCGCACACGCCGCGTGCAGCGGATTCACCTGCCGCAACCGCTCGTCGCCCGCCTCGGCGCGTCGCAGGTGATCCTCGTCGACATCTCGCTCCTCGGCGCGCGGATCGAGCACAACACGCCGCTCACCGCCGGGGCGTTCTCCCGTCTTTCGTTCAGCTGGGACGACCACGAGATCACCGCCGAGTGCCGCATCGCGCGCTCACGGCTGGAGCGTTTTTCCACCGGGCCGCATGGCATGACCATCTATCACTCCGGCCTGGAGTTCGAGCAGATGCCGGAGCCCGACCGCGCCAGCCTCAAGCGGATGATCGAATCGTTCATCACGCGCGCGCTGGAGGAACAGAAGCTCAACGCGCGGGGCGTGGTTCCGCTGCACGACGAGTCGCATATGCCGATCTTCCGCTTCGGCGGGCAACTGACGTCGAACACGAAGGATGTCAGGGCGGCGGTCGGTTCCTCCGTTCTTCCCACCGCGCGCATGACGGCGCAGAGCGGATACGTTTCGTACTACCTCGACAATCACAACTGGCGCAAGAAGCGGACTCATGATCCCGGGCAGCCGCCCGACGGCTTCACGATTTCGGCGAACGAGGACCACTCCCAGGCTGAATTGCTCTGCCAGGCATACGAGAAATCCGACTACGACGGACGGCGTATGATTCAACTCTTCGCACAGCTCAGCATCGCTGACGGAGAGGGGCAGTTCCGCGGAAGATTCGATCCGTAACCGCTGTTGTCCGCTCTCGTAGCAGGTGTTACAATTCGACGGCTTTCGAGCAGCAAAATTATCGAAAGCGGCCGTTCGGCCGCTTTTTTTGTTGATGGTGGGCATGAATTCGCTTCCCGAGCGGGTCGAGAACGAGATCGAGAAGATCGTGGCCTCGGAAGGGTTGGAGCTCGTGCACATCGAGTACAAGAAGCAAGGTCGTGGATTCCTCCTCCGCGTCGACATCGACAGGGAGGGCGGGGTGACGCTGGCGGACTGCCAGCTCGTCTCGCAGCAGGTCTCCACGTACCTCGATGTCGATGACGTCGTGCCGGGGGAATTCGAGTTACAGGTGTCGTCGCCCGGTCTCGACCGTAAGTTTTACAAGGATTCGGATTACAGGAAATTCATCGGCCGTCTGGTGCGGGTGAAGACCTCGAAGGCAATTCGAGGTTTGCACGTCATCGTCGGCCGATTGAAAGAGTTCGACGGGCAGAAGATCGTGGTGACGGATCCGGTGATGAAAAAGGATCCGCACTACGAGATTCCGCTCGCGGACATCAAAGAGACCCGGCTGGAAGTGGAGATCTGAACGGATGTTCAACGACAAGGACATTAAAGCGCTGGCGTACGAGAAGTCGATCGACGTCGATCGCGTCTACAAGGCGCTGGAAGACGCACTCTCGACCGCCGCGCGCAAGTACTACAAGACGCGCGAGCCTCTCGAGGCCGAGCTCGACCGCACCACGGGCAACATCATCATCTGGGTGATCAAGGAAATCGTCGAGGATGAGAACCAGATCGAAGATCCGCAGGCCCAGTGGACCCTGGAGCAGGCGCACAAAGTCGATCCGAACGCCGAGGTCGGCGGCCGTCTCCGTCTGAGCTACATCAGCAAGGAAGTCGTGGACGTCGTTCGCGATCCGCACACGCAGATCCGCACGTACGAGGCCCAGAAAATCGATCCCGAAGTCGAGCAGGGCGATGAGGTGAAGATCCCTCTGACCAAGCCGCCCGACGAGCTCGGCCGCATCGCCGCCCAGAGCGCCAAGCAGGTGCTGTATCAGAAGGTGCGCGAGGCGGAGCGGGAGAAGGTCTACAAGGAGTTCGCCGACAAGGTCGGCGAGCTGGAGCACGGTTACGTCAAGCGCTTCGAGCGCGGCGACATGATCGTGGAGCTGAACAACAAGACCGAAGGAGTCATCCCCCGCTCGCAGCAGTCGCGCGCGGAGCGCTACTCGGCCGGCGACCGCATCAAGGCGGTGATCGTCGATGTGCACACGCAGCCGAAGGGACCGCAGGTCGTTCTCTCGCGAACCGATCCGCGCCTCCTGATCAAACTGTTTGAAATGGAAGTGCCGGAGATCTACGATGGCACGGTCATCATCAAGGGTGCCGTCCGCGAGCCGGGCGAGCGGGCCAAGATCGCGGTCATGTCGCGCGAGCGCGACGTCGATCCGGTCGGCGCCTGCGTCGGCATGAAGGGCTCGCGCGTGCAGTCCATCATCCGCGAGCTGCGCGGCGAGAAGATCGACATCATCCCCTGGAACGACGACATCGTCGTCTTCGCCCAGAACTCACTCGCTCCGGCGAAGATCACGCGCGTCTCGGTCACCAGCGACGAGGCCGCGCATCGTCCGCACCTCGACGTCATCGTCGACAACGATCAGCTCTCGCTGGCCATCGGCAAGCGCGGTCTGAACGTCCGCCTGGCGGCCGAGCTGATCGGCGCGAAGATCGACATCAAGTCGGAAGAAGAAGTGAAAGGCGAGGTCGCCGACGCCCTCACGGCCATGCTGCAGGAAGCGATGGCCGAGTCGCGCGCGGAGACGAACGTCCACGAGATCGAGAACATGCCGGCCGAATGGGCGGACAAGCTCGAGGCGGCGGGTTATGACGATCTCGACTCCGTGATCAACGCCTCGCCCGAGGATCTCTCGGCCATCGACGGCGTCGATGAAGAGACGGCGCGGCAGATGATCGAGCTCGCCCAGCAGCACGAGCAGGTGGACGAGATGGACAACTCCGAATTCGCCGATGAAGACGCCGAAGAGGGCGAAGAAGAAGACGAAGGCGAAGTCGAAGGTGAAGAGCAGAGCGAAGACGACGCGTCAGCCGAGGATGAAACCGCGGCCGAAGCGTCGGTGGAGTAGCGCGATGTAGCACAGACACTGACGTCTGTGCCGGCAGAGACAGACCCAAGGAGATTGAATGGCGGCAGCGAAATTCAAAGTGAGCGACATTGCGAAGAGGATGGGGAAGTCCGAGAAGGACGTCATCTTCCAGTTGCAGTCGCTCGGAGCCGAGGTATCGGACGCGAGTCAGGTCCTCGAGCCTGAAGTGATCCAGGCGCTCATCACCGGCAAGAAGCTGGCGGCGAGACCGCGCACCGTCATCCTGCGCGAAGACAAGCCGCAGCCGGAGAAGAAGAAGGAAGCCGTCCGGCCTCCGCGCCCGATCGTCCAGCCGCCAGTGCGGGCAAAGAAGGAAGCTCCGAAGGAAGAGCCGGTCGCCGCTCCCGCGCCGCCCGCCGTCATCATTCCGGAATTCGTTCAGGCCGCGGAAGCGGAAGAACGTGCCGCGCTGGAAGCGCCGCCGGTCGCCGAGAAGCCTCGCGCCGTCGCCGCCGCTCCCGCCGAGCCGCCGTCCGCCGAGGTCGCTCACGAGCCGATGGCTGCCGCTCCGGCGCATCCGCCGGCCGCCGCTGCCGCACCGGCGGCGCATCATCCTCCTGCCGCGCCGGCACATGAACCGCGTCCGCAGCCGCATCCCGACTTGCGTCGTCAGATCGGTCCGACCGGTCCGCGTGCGCGTGCGCCTCAGGGTCCGCGTCCGAATTACGCCGGCCAGGCGCCGGTCATGCGTCCGCAATCCCCCGCCATGTCACGTCCGGCCGGACCGGGCGCGCCTCGTCCTTCCGGACCCGGCGCCACCGGTCAGCGCCCGCCGATGGGTGCGCGTCCGTCGGGCCCTGGCGGTCCTCGTCCCAGCGGACCGGGTGGACCTCGCCCCGGTGGTCCGGGAGCGGGGATGCGCAGCGCCGGCCCGGGACTCCGTCCGGGTGGAACGGGACGTCCGATGGGCGCTCCCCCTCCGCCTCCGCCTACCGGCGCACCGATGGTCACGCGCCGCAAGAAGGTCAGCGAAGGCGAAGACCTCTCCCCGAAGAAGAAGACCACGGGCAAGCGCGGCAAGTCCGAGCGCCCGGCGGACGTCGATAACGAGCTGTTTACCAAAGGGCCGTTCAGCGGTACGCAGATCATCAACGACGACCTCGGTCCCGACATCGTCATGCCGGAAGGCGATGAGACGCCGCGCACGCCGTCGGCCCGCCGCGACACGCGCAAGCAGGTCGCGCCGGTCTCCGGCAAGGTGCTCAACTTCCAGCGCCCGACCGGCAAGGTCGCGCTGACCGAAGGGGTCACCGTCAAAGAGCTCGCCGACAAGCTCGGCATCAAAGCCAATGACCTCATGAAGCACCTTCTGATGAAGAAGGGACTCATGGTCTCGATCAACGCGCCCCTCGGCGCGGAGCTCACGCTGGAGATCGCGAAGGACCTGCAGATCGACGCCGAGATCGTCTCCTTCGAAGAGGCGGTCGAGCTCGAGGCGATGGAGAAGACCACCACCACCGGCACGGTGCCGCGCGGTCCGGTCATCACCGTCATGGGCCACGTCGACCACGGCAAGACCTCGCTCCTCGACGCCATCCGCGAGTCGAATGTCGCGGAAGGCGAAGCGGGCGGCATCACGCAGCACATCGGCGCCTATCACGTCGAGAAGCGCGGCCGGAAGATCGTCTTCCTCGATACGCCGGGCCACGAGGCCTTCACCATGATGCGTGCCCGTGGCGCGAAGGTGACGGACATCGTCGTCCTCGTCGTCGCCGCCGACGACGGCGTCATGCCCCAGACGAAGGAAGCCATCGACCACGCCCGCGCCGCGAAGGTGGCGATGATCGTGGCCATCAACAAGATCGACAAGCCGAACGCCAACGTCGAGCGCGTCCGCCGCGAGCTCGCGGAGAACGGCGTGCAGGTGGAGCAGTGGGGCGGCGATGTCGTCTCCGTCGAAGTGTCGGCCAAGCAGCGCAAGGGCATCGACGAACTGCTGGACATGATCCTGCTGACGTCCGATCTCCTCGACCTCAAAGCCAACCCGCAGCTCGCCGCCCGAGGCGTCGTGCTCGAGGCGAAGAAGGAAGTCGGCCGCGGCACCGTGGCCACGGTCCTGGTGCAGGACGGCACGCTGAAGATCGGCGATTCGTTCTTCTCCGGTTCGACCTGGGGTCGCGTCCGGGCCATGGCCGACGAGCGCGGCGGCCGCATCAAGGAAGCGGGTCCGGCCACGCCGGTCCAGCTCACCGGTCTGGAAGACGTTCCGAACGCCGGCGACACGCTGCAGGTCGTCGACGACGAAACGCAGGCCCGCGTGATCGGCCAGATGCGTCAGGAGAAAGTGCGTGAGGCGGCGCAGACCAAGGCCTCGCGTATGTCGCTCGACCAGCTCTTCCAGAAGATGCAGAAGGGCGAAGCGAAGGAGCTGAACGTCATCCTCAAGGCCGACGTGCAGGGCTCCGTCGAAGTGCTCAGCGACACCGTTCGCAAGCTCTCGACCGACACGGTCAAAGTCAACGTCATCCACTCTTCGGTCGGCGCGATCTCCACGAACGACGTCCTCCTGGCTACGGCCTCGGACGCCATCGTCGTCGGGTTCAACGTCCGCCCGGAGCGCAACGCGGCCGAGCTGGCCGACAAGGAAGGCGTCGACGTCCGGATGTACACCGTCATCTACAACCTCGTCGACGAGCTGAAGGCCGCCATGGTCGGACTCCTCGATCCGAAGTTCCAGGAAGTCTTCCAGGGACGGGCCGAGGTGCGGAACACGTTCAAGGTGCCGAAGGCGGGACTCATCGCCGGCTGCATGGTCGTCGACGGCGTCATCCCGCGCACCGCGACGGTCCGCCTCCTGCGCGACAACCGGGTCATTTACGAGGGGAAGATCGCTTCGCTGCGCCACTTCAAGAACGACGTTTCCGAGGTGCGCCAGGGCTTCGAGTGCGGCATCGGCATCGAGAAGTTCCAGGACATCAAGGTCGGCGACGTCATCGAAGGATTCAAGGTGGAGAAGCTCGAGCCGGCGCTGACCTAGGCCGATGCTCGTCGTCGTCACCCTCTTCGAGCTTCACATCGAGTTCGCCGAGTCGCTCAAGGACAAGCGGATGGTGGTGAAGAGCCTGCGCGACAGGTTGCGCAGGCGTTTCGAGGTGTCGGCGGCGGAAGTCGGCTTGCAGGACCTGCATCAGCGTGGCCGGATGGCGGTGGCCTTCATCGCCCTCGACCACGCCGGCGCCGATCGTACGGTGGAGAAGCTCGTCGACTTCGTCGAGTCGAACACCGACGCCACGCTGGCGGGTTGGACGACGGAAAAGCTGGAGTTTGACGAGGACGCATCGCTGTCATGAAAAAAACGCGCAGAACGTCCCGGGTGGGGGAGATGGTCCGCGACGCGCTCGTGGAAGTCTTCCGCCACGATCTCAAGACCGACCTCGGGTTCACCTCGATCACCGAGGTGGAGGTCAGTCCCGACCTCCACTTCGCCATCGTCTACATCAGCGGACTGAAGGAAGACGAAACGCGCGTGATCGTCGACCGCCTGCGCGACCTGAGCGGCCGCGTGCGCAAGTTCCTGGGGCAGCGCATCCGCCTGCGCTACACCCCGGAGCTCGACTTCCGCTACGACGAGACGACGATGCGCGCCAGCCGGATCGAGGAGATCCTGATGCAGGTCGCGCCGAAGCAAGCGGCAGCAGAGGAGTCGGAAGGCGACGACATCGACGAGTCGTAAGCCCTGCGGCTGATCGACGGCTCAAAGCCATTTCAGCAATTTCTTCTCGACTGTTTCGGTCGTCGAGGTGGCGGTCCATTCGACATCGATGTCGCTGCGGATGAGAATCTCATCAACATCGCTCTGACTGACGCCGGAAACTTCGAGTGCATGCCTGATCTTCGACAGCATTCGCTCAATCCTCTTATAAACTTTTCGCTGATCGAGCTGTAGCGCGCGAGCTACGTCGGGCACGCGCCGTCCGTTCCAGAACCGCATTCGCAGAATGACTTGGTCCTCGGGGTCCGCCTCGGCGATGCAGCGGTCGAGCACCTCCGCTACCGCACGCGCGATGGACGCGCGCTTCTCCTCCTGCACACGCGAATCCTTGTCGTCCTCGATGGCCGCGGTCTCCGGAACGGCGTCACCGGAAACGAGCACCGGCCGCGGCTGACGGGGCGGGAGGCGCGCGTAGATCGCTTCGAGCTCGGCCACCGTGCACTGCGCGCCGGAGCCGGTAGTCATCATCTCCACTACTTCGTGGAACGACAGGCCGTCGCGCGACATGAGCCGCTCGAGAGCGATCGCTTTGTCGCCAAGACGCCTTGCCTCCGCTGAGGGGCGCCACTTTCCCCAGAGCCTTACCCGATGCTGGTAAAACATTCGCTGGATCAGCGCGGTGAGAAACGTCGAGAAGGACGATCGCCCTTCGAATCCACGAATCAGGGCGAAGTTGTTTTCGATCAACTCGAGTTTCACAGTCGCTTGGAACTCCTCCGCCTCGAGAGAATCAAGGCGGTTTGACCGAGCGATGTACGCCACGATGGACTCGATTGTCCCGAGATGCGAGAGGAAAAACTCTTCCGCCTCCATGCTCCGTGAAAGTGGCGGTGCCTTGACGGGGACGTCTTCGATGCGAAGTGCGGCCGCGAGATGGCGCGCGAGACTTTCCGCGGCCGGCCAGCCGGCAAAGCTTTTGTCTCGGCCGACACTGCGTACAATTCCTGAAACCGTGCGTGTGTCGGCAGCCACCACTAGTGCGTACCAGATGCCGCTGCTCTCGAGTGTTTGACGGAAACGTGATGCTGATGCTGGATCGGCGAACGTTTGCTCCATGACGTTCCACCGCTCCGTCAGCAGTTCGATCTGTGCTGCACGTTGGCGAATGCTGACCAGCAGTGATTCCAACCGTTCTGCTGCAACCGAGTGGCTGATCTTGATCGCGCCATTGAGATCGGCATCGTCGGTGAGCGGTCTCGAATGAAGCCGATCCCGAGCGAATATCCGAGCCTCTTCACATTCGATCAGTAATCGAGCAATTTCGGCGGCCTCCCGTCTGACCTTTCGTCCGACATCTTTCCGCAGCAGCAGGATTAGCATCTGCAGAAGCCGGTCACGTTTCCATTCGATTTGCAGCAGTTTCAACGCGGCGGCGCGATCACGAACATCAAGCGCGATCACATCGGTGGCTCCTGTGAGCGCCAGGTCGAATGCGCTCGAGTTTACCGGGATCGGCTGATCGGGATCGTCGATCGAATACAGGAGCATCGTTCCCGACACTTCCTCGGTGATCGCGATGCCTGCCTGCCCGGATATTGTCGCTCGCATCAGGTAAGGGCCACTGAAACACCCGCGGTTTTCAGATCTTTTTGTAATTGAAACACGAGCAGCCGGTCCACGGGGTTCTTTGGCAAGGTGCCGCTCACACGCCCCACCGCGCTGCGGTGAATCGGACCGTAGATGTGAACTTCGAGAAAGTCATCCTCGCCGGTCCCCCCTTTTTGTGTGAGTACGAGCGATGCAAAGTCGGTGACCGACGTGTCTTTGTTAACGCGAGAAGTGAGCTTTGCAATGCCCAGCTTCGCGCGTGATGTCCATGTTGCGGTGAACCCCGCCGGCGGCGGAGTGCCTGCTGGATGTTGCCGCCTCTTGACGAACGTGAGCGTATTTTCCTCGAACACGGTCGCGCGCGCCGCGATGCTCATCGTTTTGAGCACGAGACAGCCTCCTCCGTAAGCGGTCGAGCCGCTGCCGTCGATCGAGAGCGCCGCGAACCTGATTGCGGCGTGGTAGTAAGGGAAAAACGTCGCGTCGACGCCTGCACGGGCAGAGTCGAATTCATTGGATTCGGGAAGCCGTCCTTCGGCCTCAACCTCCTGGTGGAATGTCTGCAGCAGACGGCTATCTCTCAGGAGGAGCGTATTGAGAATCCCCCACGGCTTGCACATGACCGCTTCGGAGGTTTCGAGCCTCGCTTCGAGCTCGCTGACACGGTGCTCCGCGCCGCGTTGTGCGGCATTGCGCTTCGCCTTCTGATAGCGGAGGTCGAGAGCTTCGATCTCGGGTGCTTGGCTGGCCATCCGAACGTTCGGAAACCCGACATCGCATCCGCAACCGATACAACGGTCGACATGGCGTGGAATCTCCGCGCCGCATTGATTGCAAGCATCCGCCATGAAGTGAGAGATGTAATGGTGAGGCAGTTACGGATAACGGTCAACAATCACGCATGCGGTACGAACACCGCGTCGCGGTAGTACCGCAGCTCGGCGATCGACTCCTCGATGTCCGCCTGGGCGCGATGCAGTTCCTGTTTTTCCGGCGGCTGGTACTTCCCGCCGTACCACTCCATCGCCAGCAGCTTGATCGAGCTGACGTCGATCACCTTGTAGTGCAGGAACTCGTGCAGGCGGGGCATGTACTTCGCCAGAAAGCGCTTGTCCTGGCCGATGGAGTTTCCGCAGAGCGGCGCCGTCCGCGCGTAGCAGTAGCGCTTCACGAACCGCAGCACTTCGTCCTCCGCGTCGCGTAAGGCGACCCCTTCGGCCTGGATGCGGGCGAGCAGTCCGCTCCGCTTGTGCGTCCGGCGGTTCCAGCCGTCCATCAGGTCCAGCTTCGCCTTGCTCTGGCGGATGGCCAGCACCGGCCCGCGGGCCACGATCTCCAGGTCGTAGTTCGTGATGATGACGGCGATTTCGATGAGGACGTTGCGCTCGGGGTCGAGCCCGGTCATCTCGCAGTCGATCCAGACGAGGTTCTTCTTGCTCCGTGGCATTGGGGCATTCTATGCCGGTTTGAACGCGTTCAAAATTCAACTTGCCGCGGAGGCCGATCGGGCTTACATTGGTTTTGAACGTGTTCGAAACTATCGGAGGCGACCCATGCGTATCGTGATTCCAGGCGGTTCAGGGCATCTCGGCACTCTCCTGGCCACCGACTTCCATCGCCGCGGCGATGAAGTCGTCGTTCTCAGCCGCAGTCCGCGGCTCCAGCCGTGGGCGGTCGAGCCGTGGAGCCGCGCGGCGTTCGACGGCGCCGACGTCGTGATCAACCTCGCCGGACGCAGCGTGATGTGCCGCTACGACGAGGCCCACAAGCGGGAGATCATCGAGTCGCGTGTGGAGACGACGCGCGAGGTGGGGGAGGCGATCGCCGCGGCCAGCCGTCCGCCGCGACTCTGGCTGCAGGCGAGCACGGCGACGATCTACGCCCACCGCTACGACGCGCCGAACGACGAATGCCGCGGCATCCTCGGCGGCAACGAGCCCGACGTCCCGCCGGCCTGGCACTTCTCCATCGACGTCGCCACGGCGTGGGAGAAGGCCTTCGACGAGATGCCGGCGCCCGGCACGCGCAAGGTGAAGATGCGCTCCGCCATCGTGATGAGCCGTCTCCGCGGCGGAGCGTTCGACATCCTCCGCCGCCTCACCCGCGTCGGCCTCGGCGGGCACGTCGGCGACGGCCGGCAATGGGTGTCGTGGATCCACGAACGCGACTTCGTCCGCTCCGTCCGCTGGCTGATCAACCACGACGAGGTCGACGGCGTGGTCAACCTCGCGGCGCCCTACCCGGTGCCGAACCGCGAGTTCATGCGCGCCATCCGCGACGCGTGCGGCATGCATTTCGGCATCCCCGGTCCGAAGCCGCTGCTGGAGATCGCGGCGTTTCTGCACCGCACCGAGACCGAGCTGCTGCTCAAGTCACGCTACGTCGTGCCGGCGCGACTCTGCCGCGGCGGGTTCCCGTTCCAGTTTCCGGAATGGCAGTACGCGGCGCGCGATCTTTGTCACGACGGCGGCACGGAGTGGTAGTGCCGCATCACCATGACCGCCGGGAGGGGAGCGATGTTGGCGATGGCTTTCGGAGCGGCCGGATCGTCCTCGTAATAGACGTCGGCGTCGTACTCCTGCTGCCATGACGGCCAGCGTTCGACGGTCTGCTCCGCCTCGTCGAGGACATCCCAGAAATCGATCGATTCCGAACCATCGGCCATGGATCGATTATCGCCGAACGACCTCTTGGCGGAGGAACTTCTTCAATTGGTAGAGCACTTTGGCTTCGAGGTCGAGGTAGCTCATCGGCAGCATCTCGACCTTCGGCGACGCGCTCTTCGCGTCCCACCGAATCCGCTCGCCGGAGCTCTTCGTCTTCCGCTCGCGTTGGGTGCCGGCGCTCGTGGTCAGGGAGAAGAGATCGGTGAAGCGATGCGGTCCGATGCCGAGGAACGGCTCGAAGCGGACGGCGTGCGTGTCTCCGCAGTCGTCGTTGCCGCACTGCGGCGCGCCGGCGTCGTCGTATCCGAAGATCGCGTCGCGGTGCAGCTCGAGCGCGCGGCTCTTCGGGTACGGCTCGATGTACACCACCCGGCGGAGACCGGCGGTGACGATGAGGCGCGCGCACTGATGACAGGGGAACGTCGTCGTGAAGAGCGTCGCGTCGCGCGCGCTCGCGCCGATGCGCGCGGCGGCGAGCACCGCCTCCATCTCCGCGTGACAGGTGCGCCCGAACTCGAGGAGGCTCATCACGCGGGAGCGCTTGAATGCCTCGCGCGCGTCGTCGAGCCGCGGCTTCGACTGGTTGTTCAGCCATCCGGCGTCGCGGGCCAGCTCCAGCACTTCGCCGATGATCTGGTCGGCGTGTACGTTGACCGAGTCGCGGTCTTCGTGGATGTCGCGGCGGTCGTAGTGATCGCCCGCTCGATAGAGACCGCCGCCCCCTTTCGGCACGTCGTTCCAGCCGATGCCGAGGACCTCGCGGCCGGGCGAGACGAGGACGGCGCCGACCTGGCGGCCGAGCGCGCCCGAGGCGAGCGACGACGCGTATGCGTGAAACATGAAGTGCTCGTCGCCCGATGGCGTCTCGCTCAGGTCGCCGAGGATCAGGCGGACGAAGCGATCGATCTGCTCGAACAGCGGCGAGGCGGCCGCCGGCGAGACGAAGAGATCGCACAGCTGGAACACGTCGCGAAGGCGCTGGCCGTATTCGTCCGCCGCCTCGTCTTCATCGCGATTCGCCAGCGCCTCGGCTTCGAGCAGGTAGTTCGGAAAATCAGGCGAGGCCGGCGTTTCGTCGTGCGTTTTCGCGATGCGGATGGCGAGCGAGTCGACGCGCGCGGGGCGATTGACGTTGACGCCGATGAGGAAGAAGCCCGGCCCGTAGACGCGCCGCAGGAGCTGCGCTTCCTCCGGGCGTTTGAGCGAGCGGATGATGTAGGCGCGGCGCGCGGGGATGTTGCCCTTGCGCTTGCGCCGGCCGCGGATCTCCGCGATCGCGGCCGAGGCGACGGCGGCGGGATTCCCGGCCAGACGGCGGATCGCGTTGCCGGCGTCCATGTACGAAGCGATGCGCATCTCCTCCGGCGTCTCCAGCAGGCGGATCGGCGCGCCGTCGCGTTTCACCAGCTGGCGGCGGACGGCGATCTGGCGGATCAACGTGATCACGCTGATCTCCTCGACCTCGAGGTACTCGCTCTTGCGGAGCGCGTCGCGGAGCGTGCGGCTGGTTTCCTGCAGATCGGCACCGACCGGTCCGGCGAGTGCGAAGACCAACTCGAGGCCGGGCGCCGGATCGTCGGAGGGTAGGGGATTAGTCACGGTCGACGAAGAGTATCAGAAGGAGTAAGAAGTACAAAAAAGGAGTTACAAGGACGGTGGTAAAATAGTTGGCAGTTGATCGTTGGCAGTTGGCCGTAGCGCGCAGTCAGCGACTGCCAACGGCCAACTGCCCACTGCCAACAGACAACTAAAGGAGTCCACGATGGCCCTGACAACCGAGCGCTGTCCCTGGTGCGGCAGCAAGATCAGCCGCGATAAGTTCCTGAAAATCCAGGCCGCGATCCGCGAGGACGAGCGCCGCAAGCTCGTCGCCGCCGTCGACAAGGTCAAGGGCGAGTTCGAAAAGCAGCGCAAAAAGGAGCTCGCCGACGTCCGCCAGATCCTGGCCAAGGACCGCGACGCCGCGCTGGCCAGGAAGGAAGCGGAGTTCGCCCGCGAGCGCGACGCATTGCAGAAGAAGATCGTCGACATCAGCAAGCGCGTGACGAAGGCGGGCGGCGAGATCCACGAAGGGGGCGAGCTCGATCTCTTCGACGAGTTGCGCGGCGCGTTCGGCGAGGACCAGATCTCGCGCAAGGGGGCGAACCTTCTCGTCGACGTCCGCTACAAAACCAAATCGGTCGGACGGCTTCTCATCGCGACGAAGCCGCGCGCCGCGTGGCAGCAGGCATTCGTGACGAAGCTGAGGCAGGAGCAGTCCGAAGCAGGCGCCGATCACGCCATCCTCGCTACCACCGTCTTCCCCGCCGGACGAAGAGAACTGTTCATCGACTCCGGCGTGATCGTCGTCGCGCCGGCGCGCGTGCCGGCGATCGTCGAAGTGCTGCGCAAGGCGCTGATCGCGATGCACGTCGCGAAGCTGAGCGAAGCGGAACGGACCGACAAGCTGAACAAGCTGTTCAAGTTCATGACTTCTGCGCCGTTCAAGAAGCGGCTGGCCGAGGCGTCGGACCTGACCACCGAGGCGCTGCAGATCGATGTCGATGAAAAACGGGCGCACGATCTCGTCTGGAGAAAACGCGGCACCGTCCTGACCCGCATCCGGCAGGTGCTGCGCGACATCGACGCCGACGTCAGCGCGATCGTCGAGTCGCGCGAAGATTCCGAGTCGCCCGCGCCGTTGCGCGCGGCGGCGTATCGAGTGACGTCCAAATGATCGCCGAAGTACCTCAATGGCAGGAGCGCCGCCTCGGCCGGACGATCCTTCGCACCTATCGCGACACGCGCGATCTCTACGACGTCCTGCCGAACGAGCGCCAGCCGCGCATGGGCCCGAAAGAGGACCTCGAGCTCCAGCGCCAGATCGAGGCGAACGAAGGGATCTTCGAGCCGCTGCTCGTCGAGCCGCATCCCGACCTGGAGGGGAAGTTCCGCATCATCGACGGTGACCGCCGCTGGACGAATTCCAAAGTCCTCGTCGAAGTGCAGAAGAAAGAGGAGTACCGCCGCATCCCGCTCGAGATCACCGACCGCACGCTCACCGACGACGAGCGCCTGCGCGTCTGGATCTACATCCACCGGCAGCGGAAGGAGTGGGACGCGAAGGAGAAGGAGATGGTGGCGTACGGCCTGGTCGACATCGTCGGCCGCGCCAGCGCCGCGAACATCCTCGGCGTGACCGTGCGCGAGCTCGACAAGCTGGTCGACGTCTACCAGTTGTCCGAGAAACTCACCAATCTTCCCGAGCCGGGGGCGTCGATCACCTGGGCCCGGGAGATCAAGAACATCAACAAGAGCCTCCTCACGCCGACGATCCTCGACACGATCGTGCAGAAGGTGAACGACAAGGAGATCACCAACTCGAAGGACATCCGCAAGCTGCGCGTCGTCCTTCGCGATCCGGTGGCAAAGCAGAAGTTCGCCGACGGCCAGAGCCTCGACGCGGTGATGGACGCGATCGCGCCGCCCGACAACGCCAAGGGGACGCTCGCCGGAGACATCCAGCAGCTCACCGACGCGCTGAAACGCCATTCGTGGACGACGCTGGTCGACAATCGCGGCGACGCGCGTCTCCTCGAGCAGGTGGAGGAAGCGGAGCGGCTGCTGCGCGATCTGAAGAAGGTGCTCGGTTGACGCTCCCCGCGGTGGCGCCTCTTCGTCCCGTTCGCGCGTTGTACGTGCCGGTCGGACCGCAGTGGATCTACGAGGTGAAGCTCGACGGCTTTCGCGGCATGCTGCGCATCCAGCAGGGAGGCGCGCAGTTCACGTCGAAGACCTCGAAGCTGATGCGCCGTTTCGATCCGCTCGCCACGTCGCTCGCCCTCGCCCTCGGCGTGCGCAGCGCGATCCTCGACGGCGAGATCATCGTCATGGGCGATCGCGGCCCCGACTTCTACGCGCTCTTCTTCGCCCGCCGTCCGCCGGCGTTCGCCGCCTTCGATCTGCTCTGGCTGAACGGCCGTGACTTCCGGTCGCTGCCGCTCTGGCGCCGCAAGCGCGCGCTGCGCAAGCTGGTGGCCGACACGCCGGTCGGATACGTCGATGACGTCGACGACCCGACGCTCTTCGCCGCCGCGTCGCGACACGACCTCGAGGGGATCGTCGCCAAGCGGCGCGGCGATCCGTATTGCGGCGATACGCGCTGGCTGAAGGTGAAGTGCGCCGGCTATTCGCAGCTGGCGGGGCGGTGGGAGCTGTTCGAGAGGCGGCGATGAAAAAGGCAGAGGAAACCCGCGAACGGATTCTGAATGCCGCGCTGCAGCTCTTCCGGGAGAAGGGCTTCGACGAGACGACGATGCGCGACGTCGCGGCCGCCGCGGGAATGGCCACCGGCGCGGCCTACTACTACTTCCGGTCGAAGGAAGAGTTGGTGACGGCGCTCTATGTCCGCAGCGCCGAGGAGAAACGGAGCTTCCTGCCGGCGGCGATCGAGCGGAACAAGGACCTGAAGAAGCGGCTCCGTCCGATCATCGACGCCAACTTCGAGCAGTTCGCCGATCATCGACGTCTCTTCCGCGCGCTGGCGCGCATCGGCATGGACCCGTCGCATCCGCTCTCGCCGTTCGCCAAAGAGGGCGCGGCGCTGCGCGAAGAAGGGATCGACTACTTCCGGCGCGCGCTGGAGGGAACGAAAGTGCCGAAGGACGTCGCCGAATTTCTGCCGCGACTGCTCTGGCTCTACCAGCTCGGCTTGATCCTGTTCTGGGTGTACGACGAGTCGCCGTCGCAACGCCGCACCAGGCGCCTCGTCGACGGCTCGCTCGATCTCGTCGTGCGCCTGATTCAACTCTCGTCGCTGCCGTTGATCGGACCGTTGCGGAAGAAGGTGGTCACGTTGGTTCGGGATGTTGAGTCCTGAGTCCTAAGTCCTGAGTCCTGAGACGCGACTCAGCACTGAGCACTTAGCACTGAGCACTGAGCATTTGGGTTATCCTCCGCGCCGAATGCGTGACCGCGACCCTCGTTCCGAAGCTCCGCGCGCCGACGGCGTGCTTCTTGTCGACAAGAAACCGGGGATGACCTCCCATGACGTCGTCGAGGCGTTCCGCCGCCGCTCGCGGATCAAGAAAGTCGGTCACACCGGCACGCTCGATCCGCTGGCCACCGGCCTCCTCGTGCTCTGCGTCGGCAAGGCGACGCGGCTGCAGGCTTACCTGATGGGGATGGAGAAGACGTATGAGGGGACGATCCAGTTCGGCTGGGCCACCGACTCGTACGACGCGGCCGGAACGCCGGCCGGCGAGACGAATCCGGTCGACGTCACGCACATCGACTTCGCGCCGCTGCTCGTCCCCTTCACCGGAGAGCTCGAACAGATGCCGCCGCAGTTCTCGGCGAAGAAAGTGAACGGCGTCCGCGCGTACGAGCTCGCGCGCAAGGGCGAAGTGGCGAACCTCACGCCGAAGAAGGTGACGGTCTACGAGTTCGAGATCACGAAGGTGGAAGGCTCGACTGCACAATTTCGTGTGCGCTCCTCCGCCGGCACGTACGTCCGCTCCCTCGCGCACGATCTCGGCGCCGCCGCCGGCGTCCCGGCTCATCTGAAAGACCTCCGCCGCACCGTCATCGGCAACTTCAAAGTCGAAGACGCGATTCACTTCGATCGCATCGACGACACGCCGGTCGACCAGATCCTGAAGGCGCCGCAGTTCCAGTCCCTCAGCGAGATCGACCTCCCGCTGGCCAGGCTCCGCATCGACTGGTCGCAGCAGGGGAAGCTGATGCGCGGCCAGGGCGTGATCATGACCCCCGCCGTTCCGGTGCGCCAGGGCGACCTCCTCGCCCTCGGCAACCCCGACGATCAGCTCGTCGTGATCGGCGAAGTGGCCAACGTGTTGCGGGAGGGCGGGCCGGTGGAGGTCAAGCCGAAGGTCGTCCTGGCGGGATGACGGAGGACGAGAACCGGCGCTACGGCTCGGCCGGCAGTATCGACTCCAGCGCGTCGATCAAGGCAGGCACACTTTCCGTTGCTGCCTGCCACACGGCATCGAGGTCGATCCTCGTGTACTCGTGCACCAGGTGATGACGCATGCCGACGATCTGTGGCCACGGCACGCCGCCGGATGCCGCGCGACCTTCTTCGGAGACCCGGCGAGCTGCTTCGCCGATGCGTTGAAGAAGAAGCAGGACAGCCAGTTGTAGCATGCGGTTGGTGCCGAGCTCTTCGCGGCTCTTGCCCGCCATCATCTCGCGCACCTCGAGCGCAAAGTCGAGCATGTCGCCCATCGGGACGACGTCATACCTCTTCGACATACTCGTCCACCAGATCCTCGTACACGTATTTCTTCACCCACCGGCCGAGCAGGTGAGGCTGCGTCAGGTCGGCTTTCCGACCCAGGATCGCCGTCAGCTCATCCTCCGCCTCCCAGGAGTGGAAGGCGCCTTTACCGGAGGGGTCGACTTCGACGAGGACATCGACGTCGCTCCGCTCGGGATCGAAGTCATCACGCGTCACCGAGCCGAAAAATGACAGCTTGCGGATACCCCATTTCCGGCAGAATTCGGCGATTCGCTCGTGTGGAATCGCGATGGCGAGCTCCCGCGCGGCCGGCATTCCGCCATTCTACCGGCCCGGGATTGTTTTTCCCGACCTCCGCTGTTATGGTGACGACTTTTCTAACTTTACTCGTATCAACAGGTACGCTTAACCGGTTAAAGGAGACTGGATTTTGCCGACCACCAAGGAACAGAAGACCGACCTCATCACCCAGTACGCCGTCCATGATGGCGACACTGGCTCCCCGGAAGTGCAGATTGCGCTTCTTTCCAACCGCATCACCTACCTCACCGAGCACTTCAAGACGCACGCGAAGGACCATCACAGCCGCCGCGGTCTCCTGAAGCTCGTCGGCCGCCGTCGCCGCCTTCTCGACTACCTCAAGAAGACCGACGTCGAGCGCTATCGCACCATCATCGACAAGCTCGGAATTCGCAAGTAGCGAACTCTTCGGGACGGGCCTTCGGGCCCGTCTTTTTGTTTCACCTCCCTCCCGGCCGGATCCCATCGTTCGGCCACCCGCGGAAAAATCAACAAGCCCGAGGTGATGAGTGGCCTCGCGGCAATTCGAAGGGAAACATGGCTTACAAAAAGGAAATGCAGATCGGCGGGAAAACCCTGTCGCTGGAGACAGGTGCGGTTGCCCGCCAGGCCAACGGCTCCTGCGTCGTCCGTTACGGCGACACGGTCGTCCTGGCCACCGCTTGCTACAAGGACGGCACCACGCTCGGCGACTTCATGCCGCTCACCGTCGATTACAAGGAGTACACCTACGCCGGCGGACGCATCCCGGGCGGCTTCTTCAAGCGTGAAGGACGCCCCACGGAGAAGGAGATCCTGACCTCCCGTCTGATCGATCGTCCGCTCCGTCCGTCGTTCCAGAAGGGCTACCGCCAGGAAACGCAGATCATCGCGCTCGTCCTCTCCGCTGACGGCGAGAACGATCCGGACGTGCTGGCCATCAACGGCGCCTCCACGGCGCTGTTCATCTCCGAGGTCCCGTTCCTCAATCCGATCGGCGCCGTGCGCGTCGGATACATCGACGGGCAGATCGTCATCAATCCGACCAACGCTCAGCGCGATCTCTCCGACCTCGACCTCGTCGTGGCCGGCACGGACGACGCGATCGTGATGGTCGAGGCGGGTGCGCGCGAAGTCAGCGAGAACGTCGTTCTCGACGCCTTCGAAGCGGCGCACGCCGAGATCCGGCGCATCTGCGACCTCCAGCGCGCGCTGCGCGCCGAGGCGGGCAAAGAGAAGCTCACCGTCACCTACACCCCGAAGTTCATCGAAGAGCAGTTCCACGAGCTGATGAACCAGTTCGGCGGCGCGCTGCGCGAAGCGATGCTCACCACGGGCAAGCACCAGCGCCGCGACGCCATGCGCAACGTGAAGGCGCAGGTCGTGGCCTCCGTTCCGCCGGAAGACAACGAACGTCTGGCCGCGGTCGAAGCCGCGTTCGGCGAGATGGAAGTACAGGTCTTCCGCAACCTGATGCTGAAGGAAGGGATGCGCGTCGACGGCCGCCGTTTCGACGAGATCCGTCCGATCACCACCGAGATCAGCGTCCTTCCGCGCACGCACGGCTCCGCCATCTTCACCCGCGGCGAGACGCAGGCGCTCGTCACCGTGACCCTCGGCACGCCGCAGGAAGCGCAGAAGATCGAAGACTTCGAAGGCGAGACCTTCCAGCGCTTCATGCTTCATTACAACTTCCCGCCCTTCTCGGTCGGTGAAGTGAAGTTCCTCCGCGGTCCGGCGCGCCGTGAGATCGGCCACGGCAACCTCGCCCGCCGCGCGCTGCAGCCGATGCTGCCGCCGGAGAGCGAGTTCGCCTACACCATCCGCGTGGTCAGCGACATCCTCGAGTCGAACGGCTCGTCGTCGATGGCCTCGGTCTGCGGCGGTTCGCTGGCGTTGATGGAAGCGGGCGTGCCGATGAAGGCCGCCGTCGCCGGCGTGGCCATGGGTCTCGTCACCGGCGAGAACAAGACCGCCGTCCTCAGCGACATCGCCGGCATGGAAGACCACGAAGGCGACATGGACTTCAAGGTCGCCGGCACGCGCAAGGGCATCACCGCGCTGCAGATGGACATCAAGGTCGCCGGACTGTCACGCGAAGTGATGGCCCAGGCGCTGGCCCAGGCCAACGCCGGCCGCATGCACATCCTCGACCGCATGGACGCGATGATCGCGCAGCCGAAGACCGAGCTCTCCGAGTTCGCGCCGCGGCTCTACACGATCATGGTTCCGAAAGACCGCATCCGCGACGTCATCGGCTCGGGCGGCAAGACCATCCGCTGGATCGTCGAGGAGACGGGGACGAAGATCGACGTCGATGATGACGGCAAGGTCACCATCGCCTCGATGGACGTCGCGTCGGCCAACCGCGCGATCGAGATCATCAAGGGTCTCACCGCCTCGGCGGAGATCGGCACGAATTACAAGGGAACGGTGAAGCGCATCGAGCCGTACGGAGCGTTCGTCGAGATCCTGCCGGGTCAGGATGGACTGCTGCACATCTCCGAGATGGCGCACACCCGCGTCGGCCAGGTCACCGATCTTTTCCAGATCGGCGACGAGGTCGAAGTGCAGGTCGTCGGCATCGAGCCGGACACCGGCAAGATCCGCCTCTCGCGCAAGCCGCTGCTTCCGCCTCCCACCGAGGAAGAGCTCGCGGCCGCGCGTGAATCGCGCGAGCGCCATGGCGGCGGCGAGCGTGGTGGTGGCAGCAGCGATCGCGGCCCGCGCCGCGACGACCGCGGCGGTCCCCGCCACGGCGGCGGCGGATTCGGCGGCGGCGATCGCAATCGCGGTCCGCGCCGCGACGATCGCGGACCCCGTCCGCCGCGCCGCGAAGGCGGTGGCGGTGGTGGCACCGGCGGCACCGGCGGCGGTGGCGGCGAAGGCGAACAGCACTAACCAGTCGAAGCGGCGCCGCAAGGCGCCGCTTCTGCTATCTTGCCGGAAATGATTATCGGCATTCCGATCTACGACAAAGTCGATCTCCTCGACGTCTGCGCGGCGCGCGAGATCTTCTTCACCATGACGTCGTACACGGAGACGCATTACGACATCTGGCTTCTTGCGCCCGATTGCAACGAGGTCAAGTCGCGCGACGGAATGACGCTCACGCCGCAGAAGACGTTCGACGACGTGCCGGAGGTCGACCTGTTGTGGGTGCCGGGCGCCGACGCCTCCTCCCTCAAGCTCCTCATGAAGGACCAGTGTCTGCTCGACTATCTCGTCTCCTGCACGAAGAACGCGCAATGGGTGACGTCCGTGTGCGAAGGGGCGATGCTCCTCGCGGCCGCCGGTCTGCTCGACGGCTACGAGGCGACCACGCATTGGGCGTTCATCCCGTGCCTGCAGGCCTATCCGGACGTCAAGGTCGTCGAGGGGTTCCCGCGCTTCGTCGTCGATCGCAATCGCGTCACCGGCGGCGGCATTTCCTCCGGTCTCGACGAAGCGCTCAAGATCGTCGAACTGCTCGAGAGTTATGAGGTCGCACAACAGGTGCAGCAGTTGACGCAGTACTACCCGTGCCCGCCTGTCGCGAGCGTGCTGACGCCGGCGACCTCCTGCCCGCTCGACTGAGCAGACGTTTCCGCGCCTCCTCCCGTATACTTATTGTGCCTGCCGCTCCGGTCCAGCGGACTCATCGGCCACAGGGGTATTTCAATGTCACGCTTCCTTTCTTTTCTGACAGTCGTCGTGTGTCTTGCGTTTCCGGCCTTCGGCATTACCCGTTCATGGACCGGCAGCGTCGACGCCGCCTGGTCAAATCCGGCCAACTGGTCGCCCAACGGCGTGCCCGCGACTTCGGACGCGCTGGTGTTCCCCGTCGGCGGACGAAGCCCGATGAACAACGACCTCCCGGCCGGCACGGCCGTGGGACCGATGCTGTTCAACACCAGTTACACGCTGAACGGGAATCGCCTGCTCCTGAACGGCGACCTGTCGTTCGACCAGAGCACCTATCCCGAATTCGTCTGCAACGCGAACCTGACGCTCGGCCAGTCGCTGACGTTCGGCGCCGCGATCCAGAGCGCGTACAACGGCACGGTCGACGTCAACGGCCACACGCTGACGGTCAACACGTACAACACCGATTTCAACGGAGCGGTGAACGGAAGCGGAGCGATCGCCCTCGTCGGTTCCGGCGCCCGGTTTCAACATGACGGTACATTCTCGGGAACGGTGAGCGGCACACTCGACGTATACGGAGCGGTTCCGAACGCAAACGTGAACGGTTACGAGGTGGCGGGCACCGGGTCGCTCGGGACGGTCACGGCTTCGAACGTCAGGCCGGGGGTGATGTACCCGGGCTACACGGGTGATCCGCACGAGATCGGCGTGCTGCAGACGAAATCGCTGACCATCCAATCTTCGTTTTTCGTCGATCTCGTCCCCGGTTCCGCCTCGGACTCCGTGCACGTCACCGGCAGCGTCACCATCGGCGGAGCCTCGCTCTATGCGTCTGTTCCCTCCGGCGTTCCGACGACGGGACAGACCTTCACCATCATCGACAACGACGGCGCCGACGCGGTGAGCGGCACGTTTTCCGGTCTGGCCGAAGGGGCGTCGCTGAACGTCGGCGCCTACAAATTCACCATCAGCTACCACGGCGGCGACGGCAACGACGTCGTGCTGACGGCGGCACAGACGAAGAAATCGTGGAGCGGCGCGGCGAGCGCGAACTGGTCCGATCCGGCGAACTGGGTGCCGCAGGCGATCCCGATCGCTGGAGAGCCTCTCGTCTTTCCCGTCGGCGGTCGAAGCACGATGAACAACGATCTCGCGGCGGGGTTCGCCGTGGGACCGATGACCTTCAACACCAGTTACACCCTGAACGGAAATCGCCTGCTGTTGAACGGCAATCTCTCATTCGATCAGAGCACCTATCCCGACTTCGTCTGCAATGCGGACCTCACCCTCGGCCAGTCGTTGACCTTCGGCGCCGCGATCCAGAGCACGTACAACGGCACGGTCGACGTCAACGGCCACACGCTGACGGTCGATACGTACAACACCGATTTCAAGGGAGCGGTGAACGGAAGCGGAGCGATTGCCCTCGTCGGTTCCGGCTCCCGCTTTCAGCACGACGGAACATTCTCCGGAACGGTGAGCGGCACACTCGACGTGTACGGAGCGGTTCCGAACGCAAACGTGAACGGCTACGAGGTGACCGGCAACGGGTCACTGGGGACAATCACGGCGTCGAACGTCAGACCGGGTGTGAAGAACCCGCCCTTCACCTCGGACCCGCACGAGATCGGCGTGCTGCAGACGAAATCGCTGACGATCCAGTCGGCGTTTTTCGTCGATCTCGTCCCCGGTTCCACCTCGGACTCCGTGCACGTGATCGGCAGCGTGACCATTGGCGGAGCTTCGCTCTTCGCCTCGATTCCAGCCGGCATTCCGACGCCGGGGCAGGCCTACACGATCATCGACAACGACGGCGCCGACGCGGTGAGCGGTACGTTTTCCGGTCTGGTGGAGGGTGCGTCGCTGACCATCGGCGCATACAAATTCACCATCAGCTACCACGGCGGCGACGGAAACGACGTCGTGCTCGCGACGGCGGTCTCGAAGAAATCGTGGACCGGCGCGGCGAGCGCGAACTGGTCCGATCCGGCGAACTGGGTGCCGCAGGCCATCCCGGCGGCCAGCGAGCCGCTCGTGTTCCCCGCCGGCGGACGAAGCACGATGAACAACGATCTCCCGGCGGGGTTCGCCGTGGGACCGATGACCTTCAACACCAGTTACACCCTGAACGGAAATCGCCTGCTGTTGAACGGCAACCTGTCGTTCGATCAGAGCACCTATCCCGACTTCGTCTGCAATGCGGACCTGACGCTCGGCCAGTCGCTGACCTTCGGCGCCGCGATCCAGAGCGCGTACAACGGCACGGTCGACGTCAACGGCCATACGCTGACGGTCGAGACATACAACACCGATTTCAAGGGCGCGGTGAACGGAAGCGGAGCGATTGCCCTCGTCGGTTCCGGCTCCCGCTTTCAGCACGACGGAACATTCTCCGGAACGGTCAGCGGCACACTCGACGTCTACGGAGCGGTTCCGAACGCAAACATAACCGGCTACGAGGTGACGGGCAGCGGCTCACTGGGGACGGTCACGGCGTCGAACGTCCGACCGGGCGTGAAGAACCCGCCCTACACGTCGGACCCGCACACGAGCGGCGTGCTGCAGACGAAATCGCTGACGATCCAGTCGGCGTTTCTCGTCGACCTCGTCCCCGGCGCCACCTCGGATTCCGTTCACGTCACAGGCAACGCGACGATCAACGGAGCTTCGCTTTATGTATCGGTTCCGTCGGGTGTGCCGTCGGTCGGACAGGCGTTCACGATCATCGACAACGACGGCAGCGACGCGGTGAACGGTACGTTCGCCAATCTGCCGGAGGGTTCGCGCATCAACGCCGCCGGCTATGCGTTCCGCGTCTCCTATCACGGCGGCGACGGCAACGACGTGGTCCTGACCACCGGCTCCGGCACGGCGACCACGCTGGCGCAAACCTCATCGTCGACGACGTTCGGCGAGCCGGTGACGTTCAACGCGACGGTGACGGCGGACGTCGGCGTCCCGACCGGCTCGCTCCTCTTCATGGAGGGCGCGGCCACGCTGGCCACCGTGCCGCTGCAGAACGGCTCGGCGCATTTCACCACCTCCGCGCTCCACGCGGGAGCGCATT
>Ga0068858_100000678_pt1 | contig 35515 bp, 29 predicted proteins | sample KBSSwiS12_FD_66589 | JGI IMG/M metagenome (GOLD analysis project Ga0068858, IMG submission 66589) | Switchgrass rhizosphere microbial communities from Kellogg Biological Station, Michigan, USA - KBS Switchgrass S1-2 | ecosystem: Host-associated > Plants > Roots > Rhizosphere > Soil ... | reverse complement strand
GTGGAATATCCGCTGAACAAGGTGGTGATGTAATGCGGATCCTCTCCGGACGCGCGGCGGAGGCGTGGGTGAAACAACTGGCTGCGCGCAGCTCGCAATTTGGGGCGGTTGAGCCGCGGGTACGCAAGATTGTGGACGATGTGCGCCAGAATGGCGATCGCGCCCTGCGCAAGTATGCCGCACAGTGGGATGGGCTGAAGGCTGGGGATCCGCTCCGCATCAGCGAGAACGAATTGCAGAAGGCATGGAAGGAAGTTTCTCCACCGCTGCGTGCGGCTTTGCAACAAGCGGCTGCGAATATCCGGCAGTTCTGTGAGTGGCAGAAGCCGAAAGAATGGCGGCGGACGAAAAATGGAATTTCCCTGGGTGTGTTGGTTCGGCCGCTGGATTCGGTTGGCTGCTATGTCCCCAGTGGACGTTATCCACTGGTCTCGACTCTGCTGATGACGGTGATTCCGGCGCAGGTCGCTGGAGTGAAAAATATTCGTGTGGTTTCGCCCCGGCCCAGACCCGAAGTTCTGGCAGCGGCGGGAATGTTGGGAGTGACAGAGTTCTACCTGGTTGGCGGCGCACAGGCGATTGCTGCGCTGGCCTATGGAACCTCTAGCACTCCGCGAGTCGATAAAATTGTTGGGCCGGGAAATCTGTTTGTGACCGTAGCCAAGAAACTGGTTTCGTTCGACTGTGCAATTGACATGTTGGCTGGACCGACGGAGGCACTCATCGTTAGTGATGAGGGCCATCCGCAATACATTGCAGCCGATTTGGTTTGCCAGGCGGAGCATGATCCCGAAACACAGGTTGCATTCATCACCACCAAGCGCAGGCTAGCCGATGCAGTGGCGTTATGCGTGAAACAAGTAGCTGAGGAAAATCCCATCGCCAAGAAATCTTTGGCCAAAAGTGGCGCGATACTCATTGCATCATCTAAGGCGCTGGCGCTCGACTGGGCCAACCGGATCGCCAGCGAGCACCTCACTGTTTCCTCGAAAAATGTGGCGTCGGTGCAAAATGCGGGGTCGGTTTTTGTTGGAGATTATTCAGCCCAGGCTGCGGGTGATTATGCCTCCGGACCCAATCACGTTTTGCCAACTGCCGGGGCGGCGCGTTTTCGTGGCGGATTGAGCGTGATGGATTTTGTGAAGCTGATCACCGTGCAGGAACTCTCTCGTAGCGGCCTGCGGCGGATTGCTCCGGCAATCCAGACTCTGGCTCTGACTGAGGAGTTGCCGGCGCATGCAGCATCGGTGCGGATCAGAAGCGAGGCGGCCCGTGCTTAAACCTCGTGATGCGATTCGGTATTTGAAGCAATATCATCCGCCCCTCAGTGGACGGCAGGGGTTGCGGCTCGATTTCAATGAGAACACCATCGGATGTTCTCCGCGCGTGTTGAAGCGTTTGCAGTCTTTGACAGGCGAAGAGTTGGCACGATACCCAGAACGCGAGCCCAGTGAACAGATCATTGCCGCCCACTTGGGGATTGATCCAGCGGAGGTCATTCTGACCAACGGCACGGATGAAGCCATTCATCTTGTTTGCGAGACTTTCCTTGAGCCGGAGCATGAGGCGATTGTGGCCGTCCCTACGTTTGCCATGTACGAGATCTATTCAGGTTCGACTGGCGCACGGGTGGTTTCGGTACAGGCCGATGACAGTTTCAAGTTTCCTACCGAGGGAATTCTGTCCCAGATCAATTCGCACACGCGGCTGATCGCCATGGCAAATCCCAACAATCCCACCGGCGCGCTGGCCTCTGCCGAAGACTTGATTCGCATCGCCAAAGCCGCTCCCGATGCAGCGCTGTTAGTGGATGAAGCCTATTTCGAATTCGCCGGCGAAACCATGATGCCTAGCTGGCGCAAGCTGCCGAACCTTTTTGTCTCACGAACTTTTTCGAAAGCATACGGGCTGGCCGGGTTGCGCATTGGCGTTTTGACTGGGCACGTCGATCAGATAACAATGGTGCGGCGGAATAGTTCTCCTTATAACTTAAATATTGCGGCGCTGCTTTGCCTACCGGAGGCGCTGGCCGATCAGGAATTTATTTGCAGCTATGTGGAACAGGCGGTGACTGGGCGTGTGGCGCTCGAACAAGAACTGTGCAGTCGCAGAATCACATATTGGCCGAGCCGGGCCAATTTTGTACTGATGTATTTAGGTGCGGTGAACAAAACGTTCGTCACTGCCATGCGCGAACGCGGGATTCTGGTGCGCGACCGGTCGAATGATCCGGGTTGCAAAGACTGTGTGCGCATCACCGTCGGCGCCGCAGACCATAATGACCACCTGATGAAGACATTGCGCGAAGTTTTTGAGCAGATCGGATTGCAGGAGAAAGTGGCGAAGTGAGAAAAGCTTCCATTCATCGGCAGACCAAAGAAACAAATATCCAGCTAGCGCTCAATGTGGACGGGCGGGGGCAGTACAGAGTTTCCACCGGGATCCGTTTTTTTGATCACATGCTGGAACTGTTCGCTCATCATGGCGGGTTTGATCTCGAGTTGAAGGCCGCGGGCGATTTGGATGTGGACCAGCACCATACCGTAGAAGATGTGGGCATTGTGCTAGGGCAGGCTTTCACCAAAGCTCTCGGGAACAAAAAAGGAATTCTGCGCGCGGGATATTACGTCATGCCGATGGATGAGACCTTGGGCCTGGCAGCCGTGGATTTTTCCGGCCGGACTTCAGCGGTGATCGACACGAAAGTGAAAACGCGACTGGTGGGAGATCTGCAATCGGAGTTGGTGTTCGATTTCTTCGAGGGGTTTGCGCGTGGCGCGAATGCCGGGGTCCATTTGAAAATTCTCTACGGGCGGTCGAATCACCACAAGATTGAATCGTTATTTAAGGCATTCGCGCGGGCACTGCGTGCGGCCTGCTGGCGCGATAAGCGCATGGCCAAACTGATCCCGAGCACCAAAGGATTGTTGTGATGATTGCCATTGTGGATTACAAGGCCGGCAATCTGACTTCAGTGAAAAAGGCCTTCGATCACATTCGAGCCGAATCTGTGGTCACTGCAGATCCTGAAGTAGTAGCGAACGCGGACAAAATTGTTTTGCCGGGAGTCGGGCATTTCGCCGCTACTTGCGCTTTGAGTTCGGCCGGTTTGCGTGAGGCGATTGCTTCTGCCATTCAGCGAGAGGTTCCCTATCTTGGAATTTGCGTTGGCATGCAGTGGATGCTGGAGTCGAGCGAGGAAGCGCCTTCAGTCAAAGGGTTGGGAGTCTGGCCGGGGGCGTGTGAGCACTTCCCTGCCGATGTGAAGGCTCCACATGTGGGGTGGAACCAGGTGGAGATTTCGCATAGCTCCTCGCGGCTGTTTAGGGGAATTCCGCCGCGGTCGTTTGTTTATTTCACCCACTCTTATCGCGTGCCAGTGATCGAAGCAACGGTTGCAGAGACCGAATATGGCGGGCCCTTTTCCGCGGCGGTGGAGAAAGATCATTTATTTGGAACGCAGTTTCATCCGGAGAAATCGGGGACAGTGGGGTTGAAGCTGTTGGAGAATTTCTGCAATTTGTAGAGTGGCTGGAAAAGCAGATTCCTCCGCGGCCTTGCCGCTTGGCAATGACAATACCCTAAGAATTCATGTTAACGAAACGAATTATCGCTTGCCTTGATGTCACTGCTGGACGAGTGGTCAAAGGCATCAAATTCCTGAACCTGCGCGACGCAGGCGACCCCGCTGAGCTGGCGGCTTCGCACAGTGCGAACGGTGCGGATGAGGTTGTGCTGCTCGATATCGCGGCTACTCACGAAAACCGCGAAACCCTAGTTGATACAGTTCGCCGGACGGCTAAGGAGCTGTTCATTCCCTTCACCGTCGGCGGAGGCATTCGCACATTACAAAACGCACGAGAGATTTTCGACGCGGGTGCCGACAAAGTGAGCATCAATTCTGCCGCGATTGCTGACCCCGCTTTAATTACCCAGATTGCCAATCGGTTTGGCTGTCAAGCGGCGATTGTGGCGATCGATGCCAAACGGTCGAACCAATCCGGAAAATTCGAGGTCTACACGCACGGTGGCCGCAAGACCACCGGACGCGACGCGGTCGAATGGGCCAAAGAAGCCGAGAAGCGAGGAGCGGGGGAGATTCTGCTGACCTCAATGGACCGTGATGGCACCGGCAAAGGATTTGATTGCGAATTAACCGCAGCCGTTGGTGAGGCGGTGCGAATCCCCGTGATCGCGTCTGGTGGCGCGGGTGGCTCCGACCATTTTGTTGAAGTTTTCGGTGAAGGTCATGCCGACGCTGCACTGGCTGCATCCATCTTTCATTTCGGGTTGAGTTCTTTTTCTGATCTCAAACAGCAATTGCAGACCGCTGGCATTCCGGTGAGGTATCCGTGCTGATTCCTTCGATTGATCTGATGGGCGGAAAAATTGTCCAGCTGGTGCAAGGACAGAAGAAGGCGCTCGAGTTCGACGATTTTGATGAATGGGTAGACCGCTTCTCCGGATTTCCGCTGGTGCAGTTGATTGATCTCGATGCAGCCATAGGGACCGGCGACAATCGTGCGCTCATCGGAGACTTTGTGCGGCGGCTTCCCTGCCAGGTTGGCGGTGGTATTCGTTCAGTTGGGACTGCTCAGGAAATTCTGAGGCTGGGTGCGCGGCGGGTAATTCTGGGATCAAGTCTGATACACAAAGGCAAGCCGGATACGGCGTTCGCGGAGAAGTTGGCGGGAATTGTGGGCGCCGAGCGGCTTGTTTTTGCTGTCGACGCTAAGGGCGGCAAAGTTGCAATCCGGGGATGGCGTGAAGGAACAGTGCTCACTCCCATGGAGATGATTCGCGCCTTAGATGCGTGGTGCTTTGGATTTCTGTACACCCACATTGATAACGAAGGATTGATGAAGGGGATTCCATTCGATGTTGTGCGCACCCTCCGCGCTGCGACATCGAAGCAATTCATTGCGGCGGGCGGGATTTCGTCGAACCAAGAGATTGAACAGTTGCAGGCGATGAATGTGGACGCGGTAGTGGGGATGGCACTTTATTTGGGGAAGTTGGACTTGGCGGCGGCGCGAACTGCAGATCAGATCAAATGAAATCGCTAGCAAATTGACATGTGAGTTTGATCAGCCTCATTCAGGGCTGCACCAGTTAAACTTTTACCCAGCGCTTACGCGTTGGGCCGCATTGTTACGCCGCCTTGCGGCTTTGTTTCGAGAACCCCTAGTGATGCACAGGCAGGGACGCTATGTCTGACTTTTCTGCCTCCCAGCCACTGCGTGCCAGATTGATGTTCAGTACCCAGGCGCAGAGTCCTGCGAGAACAAGCAAAACAATCCCCTTTACGATTGCTCCAAATACTACATACCCCAATCCGAACAGTGTCATGTAAACCATGGCACAACCCAGGACCCAGGAAAGTAGATTGAGCGCGAGATCGTGGGTTTGAGGAACTTCGGGCGCAAGACGAGCGAGGGGCTTCCATCCAGCGACATCTGGACGAACATCGCGGTAGAACTTGAGGAGAACTTGTTCTGGTTCAGGCTTGGTAATGAAGGTCACAATAACCCACACAATGGTCGTGCTGACTGCTGTGGCCAGTGCAGTCTTGGCAAAGACAACCGGACTTGACCCAGTAAATGGCTGCTGCCAGCGCAAGAAGATCGTGACGAACAGCGCTGTCACCATGGCGGAAATTTCACTCCAGGCATTGATCCTCCACCAATACCAGCGGAGCAAATACACGCCTCCCGTGCCCGCACCAACTTCAAGTACCGCCTGCCAGCCGGAGCGGATGTCAGAAAGAATCCAGGAAATAATCGCCGAAGCCACCACGAGCAATACTGTCGCGAACCGCGACATGACAATGTAGTGCTTCTCATCTCCGTCACGTTTGATAAAGCGGCGGTAAAAATCGGAAACGAGATAAGAAGCTCCCCAATTAAGTTGCGTCGCAATGGTGGACATGAATGCTGCCATAAATCCAGCGATCACGATCCCGCGCAATGCAGGAGGAACATGATTGCTCACGATGAGCATGTATCCAGTTTCGGGATGCTCGAGATGGGGGTAAAGAACGATAGCGGCAAGAGCCGTCAAGATCCAAGGCCAGGGCCGCAACGCGTAGTGTGCGATGTTGAACCACAAAACCGAAAGCAGTCCATTACGTTCATCTTTTGCGCTGAAGATACGTTGAGCGATATAGCCGCCGCCGCCAGGTTCAGCTCCCGGGTACCACAGTGCCCACCACTGCACACCGATGTTCACCAGAAATGTGAGTACCGGGAGCACCCACAGTCCTTCTCCGGCCAATGGCCGGGAAAAATCCGGGAAAAACGAGGTAGCGTCGCCAGCGCCCGCTCCGGCAGCAGAACGCATTTCTCCCAGCCGAGCGAGCAACGCACTCATGCCGCCGGTTGCCTGGACTGCGTACCATGCGACACCGATGACGATGGCCATCTTCAGGGCAAACTGAAACAAATCGGTCCAGAGCACTCCCCACAGGCCACCCAGTGCTACATACAGTCCGGTGAAAGGAATCAGGAATAAAACGCAAACCAGCAAAGCGTGATACTCGGTAATGCCGAGAGTGGTAGCCACAATGCTGGTCATAGCCTTGGTTACCCATCCAAGGATCAGGCAGTTCATCAGCAGGCCGAGATAGACGGCACGGAAGCCACGAAGAAAAGCTGCCGGCTTGCCGGAGTAACGCATCTCGGCAAATTGCACGTCGGTGAGCAGTCCGGATCGTCTCCACAGACGGGCAAACAGAAACACCGTCATCATCCCCGAAAGCAGAAATGCCCACCACAGCCAGTTGCCGGCAATGCCTTGGGTATAAACCAAACCCGTTACAACCAGCGGTGTGTCGGCGGCAAAGGTTGTGGCCACCATCGAGGTGCCGGCCAGCCACCAGGAGACATTGCGTCCAGAGACGAAGTAATCGTCTACGCTCTTGCCGGAGCGGCTGCGGAAGTACAGACCAAGAAACAACGTGATACCGAGATAGGCAACGATCGCTGTCCAATCCAGCGCGGTGAAGTTCATGGCGGAGACAGCATACACGAAAATTGGAGCAGCTATATAGCAGTTTAAGAGTTGTATGGGAAGGTACATATTGGTTGGCGGGGAAACCTACCTACAAACCAGGCGGCTGGGCCACACGATCACTCTTGTTCGCCGAAGTAGAGGAGGTCTACGACCGTGCAGTCGTCGCTTAGCGGGGTGCCGGCGCAGAAGACTGATACTGCAGCCAGAATTTGTTCCAGGTTTCCTGATTCAGCGGCTACTTTTTCAAGGCGGTGATTGTCGAAAAATTCTCCGCTGGCGTTTTCGGCTTCGGTGACACCGTCGGTAACCAGTACTAGACGATCGCCTGAATGCAACTGGAACTTGTCGCTCTCGTAAGTCGCTTCTGCCATCAAACCTACCGGCAGGTTGCCATGGGCTGGTCGAATCACTTCTCCATTGCAAACCAACAGCGGCGGGACATGGCCGCAGTTTACGTATTCGAGTTCACCGTCGCGTTGGAGTTTCGCAATGACCAGTGTGGCGTATTTCTCTCCGATTTCCTTGTGGGTGAAGTAACTGTTTACCGCAGTCACGATATCAACCAGCTTCATGCCGGCGGAGAGTTGTGAATAAATCATTCCTTGCAGGGTGGAGGCCAGTATGGCGGCCGAAACTCCTTTGCCGCTGACATCGGCCAGCACGACTGTCAGGCCATCGTCGGTGTTGACTGCATCAAAAAAGTCGCCACCAATCTCCTTACAGGAAAGATTTTTCCCGTACAGACGGGCGAATGGGACCTCAGGAATCGTCACTGTCATCAGCTTCTGCTGAATCGAGGCGGCGATGGAAAGCTCCTGCTGATATCTGCGCGCGGCTACTTCTGCCTGCACCAGACGCGCATTTTCGATTAGGGAGGCCGCTTCCGTTGCGACCACGTGCAAAATGTCGCTGCCGACGGCGGAAATGTCTCGTGAGGCAAAACGCGAATCAACGTAGAGCGCGCCGATCACTTCGCCACTTCCAGAAGGTGCGTCACGTGAAGTCTGGACCTGTGCTTTGCGCAATGGAACACAAATCACAGTGCGGAGGTCGAAAGCGACCACGCTTTGGCGTCCTGAAAGATCAAGGGAACGGCTGGTATCGGTAATCAAAAATTCAGAGTTCCCCTTGATCGCGTCTTCCAGAATCGAGTGGGAGATCGTCTTGTCATCGAGGAGCGACTCACCTTTGCTGTTGCGCCCTGCTGCCAGCCGCAAATCTTCGGAAATATTTTTCAAGAATACGAATCCACGCTCGGCTCCGGTGAGCTTCAGAGTTACGTCGAGCAGAGTTACCAGGATTTCATCCAGCACACCTGACGTATTCAGCCGACGAGCAGCTTCCAGGAAAAGTGTCAGCTTTTCCAGATCGGTGGTATCGGTGGAAAGTTTAATCTCCGCGATCTGGCTGAGGAATTCCCTCGCCGTGTTGCTGGCAGAGTGGCTAGGGTTGAATACCGCGTAAACCACATCGCGTACGCCGAATTCCAACCGATCATTACCTTCCAGCTCTTTGCGGTCTACACGCTCGCCGTTAACGAAGGTCCCGTGTTTGCTGCCCTGGTCTACGACCGTGAACCTGCCATTTTCCGAAACGATCATGGCGTGGTCACGGGAGACGCGCGGATCTGCGACCACAACGTCTTTGTCCACTTTTCGCCCGACCGTAAATGGACTGTGGTCGATGATGATGGTGCGCTGTTCCCCGTTTTGCACCAAAACGAATTGCGGAAACAGACTGCTGCCAGCTTCAGGGCTGGAGTCGTGGGTGATGTGAGTGGCCATGAACTCGTTTAAAAGATAATGACAGGAGTATGGCTTTGGGGGAAGAGCCTTATCGCAGCCTCAGGATCATTTAACGCTTGAAGGCGTCCACTGCCTGCTGTTCCGTTTCGTAAACTTCGAATACCGTCACCAGCTTGGTAATTTGCAGCACATCGCGCAGGCGCTGACCGAGTCCGGTCAGTTTTATATCGGCTCCCGCAGCACGGGCTGAGGAATATACACCGACGAGCGTGCCCAAGCCACCGCTATCGATGTAGGTGACGCCGCCCAAATTCAAAACGACTTGGCGGGACTCAGCCAGAATCTTTTTGAGGTTTTCGCGCAGGGCCATCGCTTCGTCGCCAAAGGTAATACGGCCGTTGCAGGAAACAATCGTTACCCCACCATCGGTGCGAGTGTCTGTTTTTAGGGTCATATTCCCTCCTGGAGGGTTCTACTCCGCTAAAAATGGTTCCAGCAGCCTACGCGCTGGCGCGGGATTATGCAAGATTGGGACGAATGTCACGTGTCCAAACCTATGGAGCGACAGGAGATCGCCGAACGGCAGCCAGAATATTGGGAAGCAGAAGAAGCACCACTGCGGGTGGTATCGCCAAGCTGGTGTACAGCGGAAGTGCCCACGCCCTTTGAACGGTTGCAGATGGAAGAACAAATGAAGCCAGCGTCAGTCCTCCGCTTGCCAGCCATGGCCAAAGAATAAACAGAGTACATATCAAAGACATGATGATGAGTAGTGGATTTTTTCTCTGGAAAAGACTGTTGTTGCCAACGATCAAGTAAATTGCTGGCAGTAGAAGAAGCTGGTTGTATGGAGCAGTCATGGGCATCACCGTGACGGTAATTGCCAGAACCAGGGCGAGCGTGCCGGAAAATTGGTGGGAACCTGCAGGTGCGTGACGTGTCTTCCAGCACACAGCAATTAAAAAAACTACAAGCACTAACGCCAACACCTTTCCAAGGAATGGAGTGAGCAGTGTTTCCAGCACGGAGCCTCCACTTCCGGTGTATTGCCGATACGCAAGCAACGCGTTACAGAATTGGCCGATCCAACCTGGAAGAATGATTTCGGCGCCGATCAGCAACGCCGCCATGGTCACAACCGATGCGTAGAGGAAGCGCCTGCGAATCTTCCATTCGCTTATGCACCAGAACAGAAGCCAAGGAATCAGTAACACAACTATTTGTGGCTTGATCGTGGTCGCAGCCAGCAAAATTCCCGCAAGCACTAACTGATCACAGGCGATCAATGCCGCGCATCCCGCGATCAATCCGCAGACAAGCAAGGTCAACTGCTGCAGTTTGATTCCCTGCGCGGTGGGAAAGCATCCGAGGGTGAGCAATAACAAAATGAGAACTGTGAGGGCCGGTGGTTTCCAGTGCAACACCTTCAGCCAGAGAAAAACTGAGATACCTATTAGCACAACCAAGAACCAGGCAAAGACCGGTTTCACAATGGTGAACGAGAAGAAAATTGTCGGGCCTAGAAAAAAAATCACATACACCGGATATGCGAACCGTTCTTCGTCCTTGGGATCTTCCGGGCGGCTCGCATCAAGAGTTCGGCCGTAGTATCCCACCTGAATATCACGCGTTACTTCCGCGGAATAGGGATTGCGATGGTGAAGGAGCAGTTCACGCGTGCCCAGCCAGCGCGGATAAAGATCGGAGAGATTGCCTCGCGGACGGCTGTGCAATGCGGCATCTGCTTCCTGATACGGAATCAGAATTCGCTGCACGTAGAACCACATGCTTCCAGCGAAGAATACGGCCAGCAGCAGAGCGAGTTGGCGCTTCTTATATGTCAGGAGGCTCCGGGTAATTCAGCAGACGTTGCTTTGGATTGTTGGCGAATTTCCCGCCACAGCGCCCACGTCCACCATAGTAAAACCAAGCCGAGCAAATTCAAGTGCTGCCAATAAAACCAGAGAAGCATGTAGAGCGGACTCAAATACAAAAGAAACATGGGTGCGAGCATATTTCGATTTCTTTGATCAGCCATGGGGATTGCTCGCAGGTGTTGTGCTGCCAGCAGTAAAGCCAATAACAGGATGCTCAAATCGTGGGCGTAGGCGTGATAACTCACCAGCACTGCAATCAACGCGACCAGGGAAAATGACAAATCGAAATTGGTTCGCCCCTTATCTTTATCTTTGTCTGGCCAACAAAGAACGCCGATCAGAACCAGCGCGCAGGAAAGTATTCCAACCACAGCCTCACTCACAATCTTCCCGATGAGTGGCGTCGCCGCTGCTAGAAGTCCATGGATGGTAGGCATGTTGGCGGGAACGATTGCTCCACCAGCGCCTGCCGTTTCCAGACGCATTACGTATTGCGGATAGTGAAGCACTGTGCCCCACCCCACCAGCCCTGCGGAGATAACCAGCCAGCCCGCCGCGACAGAGCCAAATCCGAAAATTGCGTTTCTCCTGCCTCTCAACAAAAGAACTAGCGCAAATGGTAAGACCAGGTGAAAACGAAACAGCCCCAGAGCCAAACAACAACCGGCGAGGAAGTCCGTGTTCTTCTTTAGAAATACGAACGTCAAAACAAATATCAGCAACAGGAGAATGCTGTCCTGACCTTGGATCAGGGTCATGAATGTGGGGAAAAAAGCTAGAGTCAACAAAACCCAAAACCATGGCGGACGCGTGCGTAAGATCGCGACGTGATCTCGCAACAGGATCGGAATCATGCAGAGAATGACAACGTTGAACAAATTCCAAACTAGGTACGCGTTGAAATAGCTAAACCATGTCAATGGCACAAACAGCAAAGCTTCAAATGGCGGGTGGTTGTAGGGAAGGGCCGCGTGCCGGATTGTCACGTTGGGGGCGAACTGTTTTTGAACCTGGTATTGCAGATCGCGGTCATAAAGACTGGGACGCGGACCTTCGCGAAGAATTTTGCCGGCTGAATAGAAAATGGTGAAATCGGTGTAGCCGTTGCGGATGTAATCCTTCAAATGCCAGGCGAGATAGGCATGCAAAATGAGCGTTGCCACAAGAAGCAGCCAGCCTGTTTTTCTTAGAACGACGGGTTTCGGCGTCTCGACCATTGCCGCCAATGATTCTATATTTCACTTGTAATCCGAGGACGAATTAGGGCAAGCCCCCGTCTCCACGTGATCTTTGGTATGGAACCAGACAGTGCCTTAAGCATTACTGGGTATAGTCTTGACCGACAGCAGGATACGGCACAAAATCCTAGAGCAAGTGCCCAACCGGGTGGGCAAGAAATTGTCCCTCAAAGCACCGGGTAGGGTTATTATGATGTACGAACTCGCACACCCTTGCTGTCGATGAGCGTAAACCGAAGTCATTGATCGGAAAGCTAAATACTCGGTTTCTGTGAGTACGAAGTAAAGTGTGCACGAAATTGCACCGGGCTGGCTCATAGAACGATGTCCGCATTATCCAGTCATGGTGGGAGGACAATAATGAGTAGTTTTCTCCGTCGTCTTTGGCACGATGAAGAAGGACAAGACATTGCTGAATATGCCGTCATGCTGGCAGTAATTCTGGTAATCGTGGTGGGCACGGTACGGCTCATCGGATCCAATGCCAACAATGTCTTCTCTTCCGTTGCCAGTTCGATAAGCAACTGAAATCGACGTGAGTTATGCGTGGACAATGTTTCCGGTGCATAGGCGAAGGTAACGCCGGCAAGCATGGCGGATGTTTTTTGGCTGTTCCGTCAAAATTCATTCCCACGGGCATCAGTTGCGAACTTGAGGAGCAGTCATGAACCGCAATCGGCTGTTGATGATCGGCGTAGTGGCACTAGCGTTAGGCTTATTTGTAAGCTCGGCCGTCTACAGCAAACTCGGAGCCAAAAACCAGGCTGCGCCGTTGCCCGGCGTGGATGTGCTGGTCGCCGCGAAGGACCTCGCTGTGGGTAGCAAGATCACCAGCGAAGACATTAAATTCGCGCATATTCCTCAAGGCTCTGTTCCCGCCAGTGCCATGCGGCAAAAAACCGATGCCCTGGAGCGCGGCGTGGTTTTGCCGATTTCAGCAGGTGAGTTTATTTTGCCGTCAAAGATCGCGGCGGACAAAGCTGGAGCCGGGCTTCCCGCTTTAATTCCTACGGGAATGCGCGCCGTGTCGGTGCGTGTAAATGAAGTTGTTTCGGTTGCTGGGTTTGTATTGCCGGGAACACGCGTGGATGTGTTGTTGACAGGAAATCCTTCGGGCTCGAACGATCAGCAGACCACAACTGTGTTGGAAAATGTAGCGGTGCTTGCTAGCGGACAAAAGCTCGAACGCAACTCGGCTGGGGACCCCGAAAATACGGCGGTGATTACGCTGCTGGTTTCTCCCGACGACGCGCAGAAACTTACCCTGGCCAGTTCACAGGGAAAGGTTCAGCTATCGCTGCGCAATCCGTTGGATACAAAACAGCAGGATTTGGGAATTGTGAGCACGAATTCTCTGTATCGCGGTAGTGCACCGATTCGGCCTGCAACGACTACCATTGCAGCTGCGCATCCGCGGCCGAAGACTACAACGATTAGCCCTGCGCCTCCGTCGGTTTATTCAGTAGAAGTGATTAAGGGCGACAAGAGAGAAGAAACTAAGTTTTGATAAGCGTCGTTCCGCTATATCAACTAAGAATTCTGAGGTTCGTTCACATGTCCATTTGCTCCCGTCGTGGAGTGCAGCCAAAATTGCCAACTCAATCCACTGCGGTTTTGATAATGCTGTTGGCCGCCTGTCTGACGGTATCGGCTTTTGGACAACAAACCACACCCCCGCCTACTGGTACTCCAGAGCAGACCCTACCGCCGCCTTCGAGCGGCCCGCAATCGGAGGCCCCCGGTTCGGCGCCCTTGCGAGTGCTGGTTGGTAAATCTCTGCTGATCAATACCAACGGCGACCGGATCAAACGCATTTCTGTAACTGACTCCGCAGTAGCGGATGCCATCCCGATTTCGCCTACACAGATCCTTGTGCACGGACGCTCCGCAGGTGAAGTTTCCCTGCTGATCTGGGATGAAGTGGAGCGCTCGCGAAGCTTTGATTTGCGGGTGGATGTGGACGTTACAGCCGCCATCGAGGAGATTCAGAAGATATTCCCCGACGAGCGGATCACGGTTACACCTTCCCGCTCGGCCATTGTCCTGTCTGGACATGTTGGGACTGAAGATACTGCGAAGCGCGCGGGGATGATTGCTGAGGCTTACTCGAAAAATGTGGTAAACGTGCTCACGTTCGGACCAGTAGGCGCACAGGAAGTGCTGCTTGAGGTCAAATTCGCCGAGGTAGACCGCACCGCCTTAAACCAGATCGGTTTCAATGTCTTCAGCACAGGAGCGGGAAACACAATAGGCACTATCACGACCGGGCAATTTGGCAGCACGCAATTTTCCCAGCTGAATGACCAGTTTCCTTCGCCACCGACGTCTACTCCTACCCCGGTCAATCCGACCATCAACGATTTGCTGAATGTGTTTCTATTCCGGCCGGATATTCACCTAGGCGTTGTGATCAAGGCGCTGCAACAAAAGAATCTTTTGCAGATTCTGGCGGAGCCAAATCTGATCGCTATGAATGGCAAGGAAGCCAGTTTCTTGGCGGGCGGCGAGTTTCCTTTTCCGGTTGTCCAACCCTCGGCGGGAACAACCAGCGTTAGCATTCAATTCAAGCAGTTCGGCGTGCAGCTGAAGTTCACGCCAATCATCACGCCAGCAGGAAATATCCATCTAAAAGTTGCGCCGGAAGTGAGCACGTTGGATTTTGCCAATGGCGTAACGGTTTCCGGAGTCATCATCCCCGCGCTGAGCGCGCGGCGCGCCGAGACTGAATTTGAGCTGCAAGATGGGCAGAGTTTCGTGATTGCCGGGCTGATGGACAACCGGGTCACTAACATTACCAATAAAGTTCCGGGGCTGGGCGATATCCCGATTCTGGGGAATTTTTTTCGCAGCAAGAGTTACCAGAAAAACAATGCGGAGTTGATGGTGTTGTGCACAGTTCATCGGGTTGCGCCGAGCACAACTACGCCAGCGATTCCCACCGGACCAACTCCGATGCTGGACAAAGAAAAGTTTGATAAGACACAACCGGGCGGGGACAAGAAGTAAGATCCGGTTGAATGATTTTTATTGTGGTAGAAAATTTCTAGGGGCAGCAAAAGGGCTCATGCCCGAACTTTCCGTAGTCATCGTAGCATCAGATCCAGACCAGCGTTCCGTGCTGCAAGTTTTGGTGGATAGCACCAGTGTCGCACGCACGGCGTTCAGCTCGTCGACCTATCCGCTGGCGGCAACAGATCCCGTTGTACGGCGCATTCAAAGTGCCTCGCCTGATGTAGTTCTGGTAGATATTCCCCCAGATAATCCGTTGGTGGCCTTGCATGCTATTGAAATGCTGCAACAGGAAGTGCCGAATGCAGCGGGATTCGCAATCGGGACGATGGCGCAGCCGCAGGTCATCGTGCAGGCAATGCGCGCGGGAGCCAAGGAATTCATCGCCAAGCCCACGACGACTACCGATTTGCTTGAAGCTTTCGTCCGCCTTACGACCTCTCAGCGCAAGGTCAAGCAGGAACACGTTCGCGGCAAAATTTTCACCGTCGTAAATGCCAAAGGTGGCAGCGGCGCGACCACCGTGGCAGTAAATCTTGCGTTGGCATTGCAATCGGCACACAGTTCCGTGGCTTTGGTCGACATTGCGCCTCTGGGTCATGCGGCATTGCACATGAATCTCAAGCCATTGTTCAGCGTGGCCGATGCCGTGCGGAACCTTCACCGCATGGATGCTTCCCTGCTCGAAAGTTATATGACCCGTCACGGCGATGGGTTGCAGGTGCTGGCCGGGCCCAGTGTTCCTGCGGCGGCCGATCCTTCCAACGCTGAGTTTGCGCAGCTGTTCGACATGCTAGTGGGACTATACCGCTATGTGGTGGTGGATGCCTCTACGCGGGTTGACGCCACGACCAGGCTGGTAGCAAACCTTTCGGCTGCGGTGTTACTTGTGGCACACACTGACGTCGCATCACTTTGGAGTGCCGCGCGGATTCAGCAGTATTTGGGGGAAGCGGGCAATCGTGAAAGAATTAGGCTGGTATTGAACCGCTTTCGCAAGATCGCCGGATTCAGCGAGTCCGACGTTGAGGCGGCGGCGGGCGCGAAATTGATCTGGAAAATCCCCAACCAGTATTTCGCGATTTCCTCGGCGATTGACCGAGGCGTGCCTCCAATGCACCAGAACCATAGCGAAATTGCCCGGTGCTTTATTGGGTTGGCGAGCCGCCTCACGGAAAATGACGCGGATGTAAAGCGGGCGGCGTGGTCACTGTTTAAGTCAGTTTAGATTGATACATGGCAAACGTTCAGTCATTCGAGCGCGCGGAATACCAGCAGGTAAAGGCAGACCTGCACCGCAAAATCCTCGACCGGCTCGATTTGGAAAAGTTGGGCCGGACTCCAGGCGATGCGGCGCGCGAAGAAGTTCTGTTGCTGATCCGCAACACGGTCAACAGCGAAGCGGTTCCCCTCAGTTTTGCCGAACGCGAAAAGCTTTCCCGCGACATTCTGGATGAAATCTTCGGGCTGGGGCCGCTGGAGATCCTGCTACGCGACCCCACCATTTCCGACATCCTCGTGAACCGCTTTGACCGGGTATATGTAGAACGATCCGGCAAGATCGAACCGACCGGCCTTAGCTTTAAAGACAACGGGCATTTGATGCAGATCATTGACCGCATCGTCTCCCGAGTAGGACGGCGTGTGGACGAATCCTCACCGATGGTGGATGCTCGTTTGCCGGACGGCTCGCGTGTCAATGCCATTATTCCTCCACTGGCGTTGGATGGACCCTGCCTTTCGATCCGGCGTTTCGGGCGTGACCCGATTACTGCGCGCGGTCTGGTTGAGAACAAAAGCCTCACCGAACCCATGCTGGAGATGCTTTCCTCCATGGTGAAAGGCCGGTTGAACCTTTTGATCTCCGGCGGTACTGGTACTGGAAAAACCACTTTGCTTAATGTGCTCTCGGGGTTCATTCCAAATTCTGAGCGCATCGTGACCATTGAGGACGCCGCCGAATTACAGCTCAAGCAGGAACACGTGGTGCGTCTGGAAACACGGCCTCCGAACATTGAAGGCAAGGGCGCGGTCCGGCAGCGAGAACTGGTCATCAACAGCCTGCGTATGCGCCCTGACCGTATCGTGGTCGGCGAGGTTCGCGGTGAAGAAGCGTTTGACATGTTGCAGGCCATGAACACCGGTCACGAGGGATCTTTGGCCACAGTACACGCCAATTCCGTGCGTGATGCTCTTTCTCGTATCGAGAATATGTTTTCCATGGCAAACTTGAATATTCCCGAGCGGGCGGTGCGGAACCAGATTTCATCAGCGATTCATGCAGTGGCGCAGATTGCCCGTCTGGCGGATGGTACGCGTAAGGTGGTCAGCATTTCCGAGATCACCGGCGTGGAGAATGAGGCCATTACCATGCAGGACATTTTCGTGTTTGAGCGCACCGGCGTCGATGAAAACGGACGCGTACGGGGGGTATTCAAGGCCACAGGAAAGCGTCCGGGGTTTGCAGAAAAATTAGGCACCAGCGGTCATCGACTGCCTGCATCGATCTTTCAGTCGCAGATGGAAGTTTAGTTTTCATGTCACCAGCGTTTCTCATTTCGGCTTTGGTTTTTGTGCTCGTGAGTGCGGGGATTTTTGTCGCGTTCAGGATCTTCGACAAGCGCAGTGAACGGGCGCGACTGCTCCGTGATCGTCTAGCAGCGGTTCAGAAGGCAGCTGAACGCGTGCCGAGCGAAGAACTGGCGCTGCTGCGCGACGAGATGTTGAGCGAAATTCCTGCGCTCGACAGCCTGCTGCGACGTTCGGAGCGGGTCGGCAATCTGCAGACCCTGCTTTCGCAGGCTGACCTCGATATCCGCGCCGGGAACATGTTGCTGCTATGCGGCGGTAGCGGCATCGTTTTTGCAGTGATTGCGTTTTCCGTGGGCGGAGCTATCATCTTCGGCTGGCTCGGCCTGTTGCTGGGTGCATTTCTTCCCTACTCTTACGCTTCCTATCGTCGCTCGAAACGCTTTCAGAAGTTTGAAGAGCTGTTTCCTGAGGCTATCGATACTCTGGCTCGCGCCGTACGTGCTGGACATGCCTTCACTACTGCGCTTGAACTCATCGCTAATGAGGTCGCCGAGCCAATCGCATCGGAATTTCGCAAACTATTTGAAGAGCAAAAATTCGGATTGCCCGTACGCGACGCACTCATCAATCTGACGCAACGAGTTCCGCTGGTGGACGTGAAGTTTTTCGTTACTGCTGTCATGCTGCAGCGCGAAACCGGCGGCAACCTGGCCGAAATTCTGGACAACTTGTCCTACGTGATCCGCGAACGTTTCAAGATCATGCGGCAGGTTCGCGTACATACGGCGCAGGGACGCCTCACCATGGTGTTGCTGATGTCATTGCCTCCCGTGATCGTGATGGTCATGCTTGTCATGAGTCCGAATTTTATTCGCCCGTTGTTTACCGATCCCTTGGGGCATACGCTGGTAGTTGCTGGTATTGCGCTGCAAACGGTCGGTTATTTTTGGATTCGCAAGGTAATTCGGATACAGGTTTAGATTCATGTCTCCACTTGGGCTCGCGATCATCATCTTTGTCACGATTGTGGTGGCGGTGTTTTCCTTCGCCGCCGCGGCATTCGCGCCCTCGTCGGTCTTGGGAAGCCGCTTGCGCGCGTTGGGGTGGCAAGGTGAACCTGAGCCGGAGAGACCGCCGATTCGCGAACGGATCGAACAAGCACTTGATCCGCTGAGCAAGGCCTTGCCCCTTTCGCCAGCAGAGGTTTCCAAAGCACGCGGTTGGTTGATTCAGGCAGGATATCGTGATGCGCGCCACGTCAGCATGTATGTTGGTAGCCGCATTTTGTTTGCATTGCTCGGCTTCTTCATAGTGATTGCAATCTCCGGCTTCGACTCGTTGACTCTTCTCATCGGAGTTAGTGGATTGGGATTCATGCTACCCCGTTTCATCCTCAAACGGATGATTACAGAGCGGCAGCACCGGATCAAAGTCGGTTTGCCCGATGCGCTGGATCTGACGGTAATCTGCGTGGAAGCTGGATTGGCCTTAGACCAAGCCATGATGCGCGTTGGTGAAGACCTGCGCCATGCCCATCCTGAATTAAGCAATGAGTTCCACTTGGTCAATCTGGAGATGCGGGCTGGCAAGCCTCGCGTGGAAGCGCTGCAGAACCTGGCGGCAAGAACCGGAGCCGACGACATCCGCCAGTTAGTTGCTACCTTAGTACAGACCGACCGCTTCGGAACCAGCGTGGCCCAAGCATTGCGAGTACACTCAGATTCGTTACGTACGGAACGGCGTCAGCGAGCCGAGGAGCAGGCGGCCAAGACTAGTATTAAAATGATTATCCCCCTGGTGTTGTTCATTTTGCCTTCTATCCTCATAGTGACGTTGGGACCGGCGATCATTCAGTTGTACCGAACGCTGGTTTCGACTGGAGGAAGATAGGTGCTCCCCTCGTAGAAATTAGTTCAGGAGTAGGTGGTTTGCCCTCGGGCCCAAAAACATACGCTTTCAACCGCACCCGCCAGGCATATCTGGCAACCGACCTTTCTGTGGCGGATACGCATTGGTCTCGTTTCTGCGGTTTGATGCTCAAGGACGCATCCAACTTCCAGAAGGGACAGGGCTTATGGATCGTCCCCTCGCGCGGCATCCATACCTTTGCCATGCGCTTCTCCATAGATGTGGTCTACTTGGATAAGGCAAAGCGAGTGGTCCATCTGGAACCGGGGCTAAAGCCCTGGAGGATGGCCGCCGTCAAGCTGGAAGCGGCGTCGGTGCTCGAATTGCCAGGTGATACGTTGGGATCCAGTGGAACTACTATTGGGGATGAATTGGAGATTGTAGGCTAGTGACTGTGCTTCAGCTGGACGGGGCTCCCGTCACCACACAAGCCGGAACCGAGCCCGAACTCAAGCTCCTGGTTGAGTGGTCGTCGCCGTGGGAGGAATTCCGCACGTCGATCCGGCCTGCCTTCACGCGCTCTCCGCGTAGGCTAGCCGGCGAAGCGCGGACCGAAATCTTCCCTTACAGGGGCATGCTGCTAAGCCTTGGCCTGGAAATCCTGATCTTATTAGCAATCATCATCATTCCCGCAAAGATCGCATCGATGACCCCATACGAGACTCCCAAGCACGCGAAGTACGATGTCATCTATTACTCGGCGGATGAACTTCCCCGCATGGAAGACGCGGGCGGAGCGCAGACTGGTCGCTCCGGTAGACCTGGCGGGCGCGAGGCGTTTCACCACACGCAGACGATTCGTGTAGAGCGCGGCGGCTCGCTGCGCGAGAAAGTCGTGGATGCCCCGAATCTCAAGTTGCCGGTTTCCAATGATGCGGTCGCCAATCTTTTGGCGTACAAACCGATTCCCGGACCGCCTCCTGCGGAAGGGTTGAAATCCGCGTTACGAGCGCCCGGTGCGCCGGAGATGCAGGTGGTTGCCCCCACGCCTTCCCTGCAACAACAAGCGATGCGATCCGCTCCCAGCCTCACAGCGCCCGCTGTGATTGCTCCTGCACCTGCCATGCAGCAACCGGCGATGCGATCTGCCCCCAGTCTCAGTGCGCTTGCTGTGGTAGCGCCCAGCCCTGCGGCGCCGAAGCGGGATTTGGCAGCGCTGCAAATTCCCGGATCGCATGTAATGCAGGTTGTTCCGCCTCCGGTTTCAGCGCCGGAGCGGACAACGACGAACTTAAACCCGAAATTGACGTTACCGTCGCAACTAGTGGTTGCTCCTGCGCCGGCACAAGTTACGCGAGATCTTTCTACACGTGGTCCCGGTTTCGGCTCGGGCGAATTGCAGAAGCAGGTCGTTCCACCCGCAGTGCAATTGCCCAGCGCGACGGCCCGCACGGGGAGTGGAATACTTAACGGCAATTCTGACGCGGTGGTTCCGCCTCCGGTGCAGATGGCCACTGGCTCGATACAACAACGCCGTGGACCACAAGCAATCAATGACAGCGCCGATGTAGCGGCACCCACAGTTCAAATGAACAACGGCGGGACTCAGCGCCGCGGCCCTCAAGGGCTCGACGGCAACGTGAATGTCGTGGCGCCTACGATACAGATTGCCAACGGCGCGACGCAGCGCCTCGGTGGAAATAGACTCAGCGGAAACGCGAGAGTAACAGCCCCAACACCCTCTCTTTCGGGAGTCGGTTCTACAACAGGCCATGGTCAAGGCAACCGTGGCGGCGGATTGGGCGCTGTGGGAGATTCTGGCGTAGTCGCCGCACCGCCTAAAGGCGGCGGAACTGGGAATGGTACCGGTGTAGTTGTTTCCAGCAAACCGGGCTCCCAGCAAGGAATCCCCAGCGGCGGTGGAGCTGGAGCTTTAGCTATGTCGCCCAAAGGCGGGACTGAGCCCGGCCTTGGTGGCTCTGGCGGCGGACAAAGTATCGGACATGGCCCAGGCCCCGGCAGTGGGTTCTCTGGCGAAGGAAGCGGTGCAGGAAAAGAGGGCACCGGGCGCGGATCGGATCCTAATGCTCGAGCAGGAATTTCGCCCTACCCCGGACCGGGAGGCGCAGGCACGGGAGTGAACGGAACTCCGGCAATGCCGGGTGTGTCAGTCAAGGGCGGAAACAGCAATATTGTGACGCTGCCGAGCTTTGGTGGAGACGGGGTACAACCGAATGATCCGAGCCGTTCTTCGGTTGGGAAAGATAAGCGTGGGTCGGGTTATACAGTGATCGCCACGTCGCGCTCGGGCGGCGCGCTCAATCGTTACGGCTATCTGAAGGGCGATAAGGTTTACACCATCTACCTCGACACCACGGTTGGCCCTGCGGTGATGCAATTGGCGGATCCACTCTCGGCAGCACATCCGTCATCGCAGGATCTCGACGCGCCGGAGCCGATTCGCACCGACCTACCTGCAGGAATTCTGCATACACGGCTGGTCATTGCCTGCGTGATGGATACCTCTGGATCGCTCAAGAATTTTCAGGTACTAGAACCCGGCAACCCAGTGATGATGGCCAAGGTGATCGCGGCGCTTCCTCATTGGAAGTTCAAGCCGGCGATGCGTGTAAACCAGCCAGTCGAGGTAACAGCAATTCTCGGATTCAATATTGATACCAACGATCGCAACTAAGCGGCGGGCTCCACGAGAACAATGTGGTGTCCGGCGGATTCCAATCGCTTCACCAGCTTACCCTCGCGGGTAGGCCACCATCTTCTTTTTGCACCCAGAACAACCAGCGATTTTGAGTAGAGTGCCTGCATTAGGCACAGAGTACGGTCCCGGCAAATATAGATTTGAATCGAGGTTTGCAACTTGCCTTGCTGCGTGAGGTCGACCAATCTTTGCCTGGCGAATTCCAATGAAACGGGCGGGCGGGTTATCGGCAAACCATAGGGGACCGAATGGGCCGCCAATAGCGTAATCCGGCCCTGGAGTTGACGCGCCAGCGTTTCCGCCGATTGCAGGGCTGCCAAAGTTCCCTGTAGGTCAGTGTAGATCACGTGCACCACAATGTCGGTGTTGCAGTTGGTTGGATTCTCACCCGACTGATAAATAGAATTCTCGTTGAGCTCTACAGAATGATGGCGGGTGTAGCGGCTCATAGAATTGGCTCAATCATCATCACGTACGCGGTACTCTCCGGTCTTTGATCTGCTGAAGGTGCTCGCGTAGTTTGGACATGACAACTTCCCGGTTGGAGTTCGCCAATTCCAGTTCCAATTCCTGGAGCGCGAAGTGAATGACGTCGTGGTGGTGAACTTCTTCAGGGGCAACCTCACAGCTTAGTTCCAGCCACACGCGGTGCAGCAGATCAATTTCTTTTGGCGTGAGATGGGGAGCATGCGGGCCGAGATAGAAAACATGCTCCTGCCCAGCGGGGGAATGGATTTCCAGGCTTAATTGCGGCTTAGGGTCGGCCAGCCGTTCCCAAGCCAGACCGGCCACGCGGGCTTCTTCATTCACCGGCGTAGTCGGAGATGGTCCGAGGACAACGGCGGAAGATTGCAGATTTTGGGCTGCACGCAGAATGGCATCCCACTTTTCCGAAGCTGCGGCTACGGCAAGATGGATGGTCTTGCCCTTCTTTTCTGCCAGGTTCAAGGCGCGGGTGAATAATTCCTGTTCTTCCAGGCTGAACAGTTGTTCTGGGGCAAGATCAGATTCGCCTGATCCGGAGCGCGTGAGAAAACGTAGGTGTAACGCAACGACATCGTGCTTGCGAGGATCAACCCGATCGAGTACTGCACTCAGATTATGGAGCGTGTTGTAATTGCGTACCATCACCAGAATGTTTCCCGGCCGCACGCCGAGGGTTTCCGGTGTTAGATCATCACCGGCTTCCAGATTGAATTGGTCCAGTTCGGTGCGGGCGGAGGCGCGGTTCTTGGTGATTTTTTCTGTGACCGTAAAGACAGCGAAGAAAATAATCGTGAAGGCCAACCCGGACAATGTGGCCACACGCTTGGTGAAGAGATTGATCACGCATAGAGCTACCAGTGTGAGCGTTACCAATCCGAGGCCAATGGGAATTTCCGTGTTCCCCAGTTTTAGGTTGAAAGGTACGCGAAATTCGCGTTTGCCCGGCTGCTTGTAACGCAACACCAGAACCGCCAGACCTTTCATCGCGAAGCTCCACATCACACCAAAGGCGTAAGCTTCACCGAGCACGAAAATGTCACCACGACTCAGCAGAATCGTGATGATTTGCAATCCAACAACCAAGTTCAGAATGCGATGAGAAGTACCAAAACGGCGATGGGGAACGCGGAACCAATGGGGGAGGATTCCGTCTTCGGAAACGCGGTTTAAAACGCCGTTCGAGCCAACGATCGCGGTATTCACCGCTCCTGCCAGCATCAACACACCGACTACGACGATAAAGGCACGGAAAATCAGCCGCAGTGAGACCGGCCCGACCAGATACATTGCCAATCCACCGATCGGATTGTCGAAGAAATTATTTCGCACTGAGTCGGGGATGATCATCACTGCCATAAACGCTACTCCGGCGGTGAAGATCAGGCTGTAGGCAAAGATGACGAATCCGGCTTTTTCCAGGTTGCGAAGCTTGGGGTGCTCGATTTCTCGATACACCTGCGCCATGGTTTCTTCGCCGCTCATGGCCAGCACCGAATGACCCAAGCCCACCAGAATGCCGATCAGGGTGATCGTGTACGGCAAGGACGTGTTATGAAGCCAGCCGAGTGCGTCGCTCGAATAGGTAATGGTGGAAAGGCGTGGCAATAGGGGGAGATGAACCCCGCGAATCGAGAGCGTATATCCACCCCAAATCAGCATGATGATCACCATCACCGTGGTGACGTACATAATGCGTAGGGCTTTTTCGCTCGACTCGTGGAGGCCTTTAATGTTTTCCCACCAGAAGTAGATCGTAACGAGAATGGCAAATGCCGCTGCGGTGAAGTTTACCGGCAGAACTACACTGGCGTGCGCGTAGTGCAATAGCTCATTCAACAAGCCGACTAAATAAAGTCCGGCAGACACACCACTGATGGGACCAGTCAGGATGTAATCGAACATGAGGGCTGACACCGAGAACTTTGCCAGCGTGCTGCCCATGGCCTCTTTCACCACGCGATACACGCCGCCACGCACGAACATGCTGCAGCTCTCGATGTAGACCGATCTCACGGCGTAGGAAAGCACCATGATTGCCAATACAAACCATGGAGCCGTTTTGCCGATGAAATGTTCTGCGATGGCGCCCGCGTAAAACGCGGACGAGCCCATGTCATTCAAAACCACCGCCGCTGCTCGCCAAAAGGAAATAAAGACGAGCATGGCGGTGGTTGCGACCAGCACTCGCTGTCCGGTAGATGAGGTTTTACTGGGTGGAGCTGGTCTGGTCAGGAGACTGGGCATTTGTAGTTGCAATGACTGCCCGGTTTGCCGTCGGGCAGTCATTGTTTCAAGTGTCCCCAGTGAGGGTAATTAAAAAGATGTAATGACGGCGTAAAGGCCGCATAAGGAGTTCATAAATAATTCACCTTACGATTCCGCCCAGGGGGTGAGTTGAGGCAATTTCGCCGCAGGCAGAAACGCAAAGCGTCAAATCCACTAAGGCTCGCCACAAAATGGGCCAGAGCAGAGATTTACTGCTTGTGGAAAAGGGTGGCGGTTGCATCGTGGTATTCGACGGCCCAACCTGTTTTTTCGCTCAAGGCTCCGGCCAGCGGAGAATTCTTGGGCATCAGCACCCAGTTGGCATTGACCTGGTTGAGCAGTTGTTCCCAGTCTGGTTCCACGCGGGTAATCGTCAGGTAGTTTTTGAAGAACTGTTCTCCGTATAGATCATGGCGGTCATCATCGACCACCTTCACACTCGGGTAGAGGCGATAGATCACGTACCCGCCCCATGAATCCGGGAGAAAGATTGGGCCGGGAATGTTGCGCCGCTGAATCGCTTCCACGGCACCTACCGGGAATTGCTTTTCGCTGAAACTTGCAGACATGAGCTGATGACTGCCTAATCGTCCGCCAGTAATGCATACCCATGTCCCCAGCAACATTAAAATTAAGGGCCACACGTGTCCGCGCAGCTGCTGATCCAAGGATTGCATTCGGCTCGCAAATGCCTGGATGCGCCCTGCTTTTCGCTCCGGTTGCGGTTCGGCGTCGCTGCGTTCTTCAGAGCGTCCGGAAAGAAACGGCGCAACAATCAGCGTCAGCAGAATTGACGACGTGGGCAGGTTCCTGCTTGCATAGAAGCCGGCCGCGATGGCAAACAATGCCACCAATAACTCCACCGGCCGAGGTCTGCGTTCTTTCCAAGCAAATGCCACAACTGCTATCAGCACCAAAAGTACGAAGCATTGTTGCGCAATACCGTGAAAATTCGGCGCCTGGAACTCGTTGATCTGATTCATCAGGAAACGATTCGACAGATAACGATAGATGTGAACGTGCAGTTGAAATCCGTAAGGATTGATCAGACTCGCGAGTGCTGACGCGATGCCAACCAGAATAATCCTCCTGAGCCGTTTGCCAGCGAGGCCGCGTTCCGCGAGATTTTTGGAGCCGCGGAAGCTTGCGAGATTTATCAACGCATAGATTCCCAACAGAATAAAGCCGATCACGAAGCCGCCATGCACATTCACCCACAGCAACATGATGACGGGAAGCCACAGCAGCTTTCGCCCATAGGATGGGGTGGTTTCCGAAGAGTCCAGCAGATGGAACCAAACTACTGTCAGCAGCCAACTGAAAATGTGCGGGCGCGCAAGGAGGTGAATGCTGGATGCCGCAATCGCCAGCAGCGAAAGCAAAGTCGTAGCGGCAAGCGAGCCTCCTCTGGCCCGCACCAGGATGAACATCAGGGAAAAGGTAATGGCGATGACGCACGCGCTGGCGAAAACGACTCCATTCAATCCATACCATCCATGGACCATGGCAATCGCCGCATCGTAAAGCCACTCCCACGCGTACCAAGGTTTTCCCTGCATGGTGGACGAAAATGGATCCATGCGGGTGATCGTATGAGTGGAGAGGATTAATTCTCCATTGCGAATATGCCAGCCGGTGCCAGCGTCGCCGAGAAGGCGAGGAGCGAGACTACCCACGCTAAGTGAGAGTAGAAGTATGATGAAAATCAGATCAGAAACAGACGGCAACCCATACCGCGTCCACTGTTTCTGTGAGCCGGAGGATGAAGTCGCGTGCAAGCTTTTCTTCGCGTCCTTATCGCATCCTGTGCGCCCTTCGCGGTTTAAGCTCCGCAAAGGACGCAAGAACACGGAAGCGCAATCTTACCTGATCAGACGAAAGAAAAAGGACTGTTTGCTACTGGGGCCCGATTGCTAGTTGGCTACACCCTGAGAAGGATCGCTCAGCGCAATCAGTTTGCCGAGAGGATACTCTTCCTGGGTAAATGGAGTTGTTGGGTCAGCACTGACGATGGTCACAACTTCGCCGCTGTGAATCCCCTTCAGGACGAGGTTGCGCTCATCCACTGCGACCACCCGATACTGCTGTGTGAAAATCGCATCGTTGGTCATGATGTATATGATGCATGTTTTCACATTCCAGATACATGCGATAGTGCCAAAGGTGCTGTACCAAAGGGATCAACAGGTTAGGACTGTATTTGTGGCCTTGCTAACGACCTTGTATCTGGATTTTGGAATGAGCGTACAATCTTTGCCTTAGGGTCTTATGTCGATTACTCCTCCTACTCCGCCTCTGGATCCTTCGCAACAAAAACCAGCCGAACAGCAAGAGCCACTCATCCCTCAGCCGGATGCGATGGCCCACATCGGAAAAGAATACGGAACAGGCAAGCAGAATCTGCCACCGGCAAAGTTGGTGGGCATCATTCTCGGAGTTTTGATCGTCACGATTGGGATCTTGGCTCTTGTGTTCAAGGCGAAATCTCCGGCGGTTGGATCAATTGATGACGTTCAAGTCGTCGATATCGCGGAGCAAAACGCTGTGATGCTGGCCATCAACGTCACCTTCAAGAATGAAGGAAAAACGGAATACAAGATGCGCTCGATCAGCGCACAACTGGAAACTGCCAGCGGCATGCATCAAGACCATCCGGCATCTCCCATGGATTTTGATCGCTATCTCGATGCCTTCCCTACTCTAAAGACAAACCCGTTACAGCGGCTGGAAATTCAGACCGTGGAAGTCGGCGGGCAGCGCAGCGGAAGAATTATAGTGAGTTTTCCTGTCAATGCAGCGGAGTTTGCACAAAGGAAATCGCTGAAGGTGCTTGTGTCGGCTTATGGCGAATCGGTACCGCTGACAATGACGAAGTAGATCTACTTCCCAGTCGTTGACAACACTACATCCAACCTCGTAAATGGTACAGATGTTTGGATGGTTCAGCGCCGAAGCCGCGCGTGCTTCGCGGCGAAAGCGTTCCAGAACCTGCGGATCACGGGAAACATCTTCCGCAGGAACTTTAGAGCTACGAAGCGGCCTGGCTCGGAGTCCTCAGCTTTATAGACCACGCCCATGCCGCCACCGCCCCAGCTTTTCCACGATGCGGTAATGGAGATGGTTTCGCCGATCATGCGGGTGTGGCTGTCATGTTAGGGATGTCGCCCTCTGTCAAAGGCGCGGCTACTCGTGCTTTTTCATGAATCGTCGGCGAGCGAGGTGGGTACTGGCCGTGGGCTGGATTTCGTCGTATTTCAGGCAGCTGATCGAGCCGTCGACCTCTAGCACTGCGAGAGCCACGTCGTGATAAGTTCCGATACTATGTTCGCGCAGGGCGCGTTGTAGCTCATCCATACTGACGTGTTCTTTGGCCATGTGGCCGGGGATAAGTTGGCCATCATGGACCAGCAGAGTCGGCTGGCCTTGAATCAATTTACGGAAACGGCGATTGCCGCCGGAGAGTTCCGCTACCAGATAGTTCAGGATTAGCAATGTGGCCGCGGCGACTATGCCTCCGTAGACCGAAGTATCCGGACCGGTCATGGCGTTTTGTACGGAGTTACTCAGAAGTAATAGCAGCGTGAGATCGAACGGAGTCATCTGTCCGACTTCGCGTTTTCCGCTCAGCCGGACGCCTAATAATACGACTGTGTAGACGATTACAGTGCGAAGCAAAATTTCCAGCAGTGTTTGAGCGCCGGGAAATCCCATTGATCCTTTCGGCAGCTAAAGCTGCGGGACAGCCGAGAGCGGCTGTCCCTACATGGCTTTTAATTCACCGTTACCGAGACAGGTGCATTCTTGGGAGTGCTTAGGTATCCGGATGCTTTGTCCTTGTCGACGCTCCAGACTACCAACTCATACAGCATGTGGTCGCGACCGGTATAGAATTGGATTGGCTCGGAGACGTTGCGGTCTTTCTTCTCGATGGTCTTATCATCCGAGGTGACGTTCAGCGTAAATTTGCCTTTTTTCTTGTCGGTTTTTTTCAGCTGTAGAGAAACAGTCGAAATCGGCTGCGGCTTTGCCCCCTTCATCAATGTGAACTCGAAGTAATTGCGATCGCCTTTGTGCTTGAGTACTTCGAGATCGTTGCGTGTGTTGGCGATCAAGCCACTCTGCACTCCTAAATCACCGACTGTGCTTTGCAACTTGGCTTTGGTGGATTCGAGATCAGCCTTGGTGTTGGCTACATCGGTCTTAACTCCACCGACGTCGGTCTTCACGCCCTCTATGCTCCCGGTGACGGCACTAATCTGCTGTTTCTGCTGGTCCGCCAGACGGGCTTCTGCGGCACGCTGATCGCGCTGCAGCTGAGTTGCCCGCTCGGCCAGTTCTCGTTTGGTCAGTCCCACTTGCCTGGCAACAGCTTCAGTTCCCGCCTGAGCTGAATCCAAATCCTTGCCGAGTTGAGCAATCTGAGCTTTGGTGGCGTCTTGATCTTTCGTTAGTTTGGTGATTGTTCCGTGCATGTCCACCAGGAAATACACGGATACGGCAATGTAGACGATTCCGGCAACCAACAGAATCCACTTACCGGCGCTGCTGCCTTCCGACGAAGGCTGGATGACTTCATCCGACATAGGTCTTCCCTCTCCTGCTTGAGATGGAACTTTGCATCAATTGTTGAGCAGGGGTGGTTACGTGTCAATTGCTTAGCAAGTGACAACAGTAACCGCTTTATAGTTGGATGCGCCGCAGGCGAAGCGAGTTCGTAATCACCGAAACTGAGCTAAAGCTCATGGCGGCAGCGGCCAGGATGGGACTGAGCAGTATTCCGAAGAAGGGGTACAAGATACCGGCAGCAATCGGCACTCCCAGTGAGTTGTAAATAAAAGCAAAGAATAGGTTTTGTCGGATGTTGCGCATGGTGGCCCGGCTCAGCTTGCGGGCACGGACTATTCCGGCGAGATCACCTTTGACCAGGGTTATACCACTGCTTTCCATGGCCACGTCGGTACCAGTGCCCATGGCGATTCCGACATTCGATTGCGCTAACGCAGGGGCATCATTGACGCCATCTCCGGCCATGGCAACGATGTGCCCCTGTTCTTGGAGCTTGCGGATGATCTCAGACTTTTTGTCGGGCAAGACTCCGGCTTCGAATTCCTCGATACCGAGCTTCTTAGCTACGGCTTCAGCAGTGGTTGGACTGTCGCCGGTCAGCATGAGGATTTCCAGGCCTTCGGATTTTAGGTCTGTAAGGGCTTGCGGCGTCGATTGTTTGACCGGGTCGGCGATACCAAACAGGCCGGTTGCGCGGCCATCGATGGCGACGTAGACCACGGTTGCACCGTCTCGGCGGAGCTGGTCTGCCTGCTCGGCAAGTTCACTTGTTGTGATGCAGAGTTCCTGAAAAAGACGTTCGTTGCCGACCGCAACTTTGCGATTGTCTACTTTGCCACTTACACCATGGCCCGATTTATATTCAAAATCTTGCGCTTCAGAGAGCTTCAAGTTGCGCACTCTGGCTGCGGACACGATTGCTGAGGCGAGAGGATGTTCGCTTCCCTGTTCGAGACTGGCTACCAAGCGCAAGATTTCGTTTTCCGCCGGCTTGATTGTGACCAGGATCGGTTTGCCTTCGGTGAGCGTGCCTGTCTTGTCTACGACCAGCATGTCTACTTTTTCGAGAATCTCCAGCGATTCTGCATTTTTGATTAGAACCCCAGCGTGCGCGCCTCGGCCGGTTCCGACCATGACCGCCATTGGAGTAGCCAACCCTAAAGCGCAGGGGCAAGCAATGATGAGAACGGCCACCGCGTTAACGATGCCATGCGCTAAGCGAGGCTGTGGCCCAAAGACAGTCCACAGAATAAAGGTGAGGATGGCAATCGCAATTACCGCTGGCACGAACCATGCGGCCACGCGATCGGCCAATTTCTGAATCGGCGCGCGACTGCGTTGAGCCTGACTCACCATCTTCACAATCTGTGCGAGCAACGTTTCGCTGCCTACGTGCTCGGCGCGCATGATAAATGATCCACTGATGTTCACGGTTGAGCCGACTACTTTGCTTCCCCGGTGCTTCTCGACTGGGACAGACTCGCCCGTAATCATGGACTCGTCGATCGAGCTGTTACCTTCCAGCAACGCCCCGTCAACCGGAACTTTTTCGCCGGGTCGCACGCGCAGGAGATCCCCGGGCGTGACATTTTCGAGAGGAATGTCTATCTCCTCGCCATCACGAATAATTCGGGCTTTCGTGGGGGCGAGATCGAGCAATGCGCGGATCGCGGCGCCAGTGTGGCTTCTGGCACGGAGCTCAAGGACCTGCCCTAAAAGTACCAGACTGACGATTGCCGCTGCGGCTTCGAAATAGACTGGCGGCGAGCCAGACATTTCGCGGAATGATGCTGGAAAGACTCCCGGAGCAACTGTTGCCACAAGGCTGAACAGATATGCAACGCCTGTTCCCATGGCGATCAGCGTGAACATGTTGGTCGAGCGGTTCACGATGGACGCCCAGCCGCGCTGGAAGAAAGGTAAACCGGCCCAGAGCACTACCGGAGTTGCCAAAGCAAGTTCAACCCATGGCAACCAGCCGTTAGGCAACGAGGTTTGTACTGGCATGCCGGGAAGCATGTCGGCCATTGCCGCCGCCAACACTGGAGTGGTCAGCGCGAGGCTAATCCAGAACCGCAGGCTCATGTCCGCTAATTCTGGATTTTCTTGCTGATGTGCGGTGATCGTGCGTGGCTCTAACGCCATGCCGCAGATCGGACACGAGCCGGGCTCGGTGCGCACAACTTCGGGATGCATCGGACAGGTGTACTCGACACGCAATGTCAGAGGATTCTCCGGCTCCAATGTCATTCCACACTTTGGACAAGGCACGGGCTTCGATTCACGTATCTCGGGACACATCGGGCAGACGTAAGCGGAAGCTGGCTCCGCTGCTTGTGGTTGGGATTTGTTCAGCCACTTCGCCGGATTTGTACGAAATTTTTCCAGACAGCTCGCGCTGCAAAAAAAGTATGACTGTCCTTGGTATTCGAATTTGTACTTGGCCGTGGCGGGAGCAACGTCCATCCCACATACTGGGTCTTTAACTTTGACTGCCAACGCAACGGCAGGACTCGTCATCCCTAAAGTCACAAGTCCCGGCATCGGCTTTGCTGGTTTATTCAGATATTGTGCTGGCGCTGCTTTAAATTTTTCGGCACAGTGTCGGCAGCAGAAATAGTAGTTTTCTCCGTCGTGTCCAACACTGTCCGATGCTGTCGCAGGGTTCACGGTCATACCGCAGACCGGATCGACGACCGCGCTGGCTAGGTTTTGCTTTGTGTCCATTTCGTTTTAAGGAACCCGAGCAAAGCCGGAAAGGACATATTAGATGGTTCTTGGGTATCAGGCGACTCCGATGTTGTATCTTGTAGAAGGAGGGTTCCATTCGATGACTCAGTTGGAAGTCGTCTACCGCTACGGCGCAACACCCACTGAATCGGCCATGCGTGCCATTGATAACTTGCGTGAGGTCTATGGTATACGGAGAGTCACTTTCGTCACAAAAGAGCAAACCGTACGCGTGGAATTCGATGCGTCGCGACTTAAGGAACCAAATGTTGCCGGGCTTTTGAAACGGGCTGGGATTGATCTGACAGAACGGCTGGTCTTGGCTTAATTCTTCTTTTTGTGGCTTCAACCGGGGGAGGGGCCGAAGGAATTCTCACTTGCTAAAAAGCAAGGGGCGCCCAAGAAAACCTCTGGCCGAAGTTTATTCTCGAGAGCGCCCCGTTGCGCGCCACTTCGTCTGCTTCTCTCTTTTGCATCCTTCGTGCCATTTGTAAATTACTCAAACTACATGGTAATCAGGTGACCCTGATACGTAGGAATTGCCAGCACCTTAGAAAGAATTACGTGACTTCGCTTGTGGCACGCGGGTTTCCGAAGACCTAGACATGTGGACTTTCTATTTTTGGCCTGCAAATTTGTCCCGTTAGGCTCGTGGACTTTTTTCTCTATTCTGGCTTTCTTGCGCCGTCTTTGCGATCCCTGCGCTCTAGGATTCGATTTTTCCCCGCGGGCGTAACTAAAACCTTGAACCGCAAAGGACGCAAAAAAGCGCCGGTACACATCGCACCGGCGCCAGCAAGAGAGGATTTGTTTCGTCTTCTAGATCACGCCCAACGCGCGCAGCTTGTTGAGTTGGGCTTTCACACCCTGTAAGCCGGAGTTGCCAAGAATGATCTGTAGACGCTCCGCCGTGAGGAAGCTGAAAGCTGGATTGCGGAATGAGTTGTTGTAACGGGAGACATCTGTCGGGTCGTATCCAAACTGTGGGGCGAGTTGACGCAAAGCGATTTCAACTTCAGTCACCGCTGGACCCGAGTAGGAGAAATCAGCGTCTGACAGATTGTGTAGCGTGTACTCGGTCAGCAGGTTGACTTGCGTGGGAGTTGCCCCAGGGAGATCCACGTCCCCGAGTTTGCGCAGAGCCGGCAGACGGAAGTTGCCCTGCTTGTCGGTGGTGAGATATCCCGCTTGCACCGGATCGATCTGCGCCACGATCGCCGCGGCACGCAACCAGTTCACCACTTTGTATTCGCTGCCGGAAGTCGGCGCTGAGTGCGCAGAGGCCTGCGCGATCACGAACGCGGGAGGAAATCCTCGCTTCATGGTTTCGGCAACGCTCATGACGTGGTGACCGCCAGTGCGTGAGTCGCCGGTAGTTCCGCCGAAGTTGTCGGTAGTGCCGTTACCACCAAAGTTCAGCTCAGGAAATTCAGAACCGTCTGCATTCCACTGGAACACGATGCTCTTCGCCCAGTCATGCCACAGGGGCGCGCCGACGATGATGTCCTGATCGATCACGAATCCTGGGGTCGAGTTGCCAACCTGTTCGGGCGAAACCACAGGCAATCCGAAGAACGAGTTGCCATACACCGAACGATATTGCTCGGCTAAATTTTGGTCAGAGATATCGTTGTTGGATTCGTGAACCGGCAATCCACCGGGATAGGAATGATGTCCGCCATAAACACTGCCGGGAGCAGAGAAAAATGCCTGCGGCAGGTGGGGGCACTTGCTTCCTTCGTCGAGCACGGGCGGAAAAACGCCGGCTAGTGCGCCACCGGGGAACGCCGTGCCATCAGCAGGATTGATGAGACCTGCGATCATCAGTTGCTGGAGAATTTCATTCTTTTTGTTCACATCCACTCCTGCGCGGTGGGTGATGCAGGTTTGCGGATTGGAAAGCGCGTCGAGGGTTTGAGTACGCAACCGCGCGTTTTTGAGCTGGCGCGCCTGGCTAAGTAGGAAGTTATAGGCGGATTGCACTTCCGGGGATTTCTGGGCGAGAGCAATCGCTTTGGCATTGCCTGCTCCGGGCTGGATTTGCTGTGAGGATGAGAACGGGATGGCGAAAGACAAGATAACGGCGGCGAGGCCGCACGACTTGAACATAGTTTCCTCCACGCGAGTACGCGTTAACTGGAAACTAGAGAGTGTTTGTTATGGAAACGTGACTGCGGGATTAAAGTTCCGTAAAGGAAAATTAAAAGGTGATGAAAAGCAAGAGTGGCGCGCCTAGGCTACAAACTATTCCTCAAAACACGGGCTCCTATAAAGATGAACATCAAAGCGATGTATGTAGAAGTACCTCTACGACTGAGAGGATGCATAAACAGCCATGCTAGTACGCCACGCGACAGCTCAAAGGTGCAAAATCCTTAAACCTTACTGCAACGAAACGACCTTGAGGTCCCGAATACCAGCAAAGCTTATGTATATCGGTGGGTTCGTTTGTACCAGCTGTCCATTCTTCAAGCCGAAGAAATATACCGCGCCGAAGCTAATGGTGATGACATGGCCAGAACGATCCCAGCGCACATCGCGAAAATTCGTGTGTGTGTATAGAGCCGGGCCCGATTTCGTCAGCGTACCCGCTGAGCTTAGCTTGTACAGTTGAATGCCCTGCTTTCCTGCAACCGCCAGGAAGGTTCCCGATGGATCGAATTTCATCGTAACGGGCAGCGTAGCGTCGAGAGTCGTGACTAACTTCGAAACAAACTGCAAATCACCCGAGGTCAGAATTCTGTACACCGCGATGCTGTGAACGCCGGTCCCGACGAACCGGTTGACATCCAATGTCCGGTACGCTACAGCGAGATAACCGAGGGCGGAACTCGCCGCGCTTGCCGGACAAAAATCACTCGCCGCCACACCTGTCGGACGGGTAAGTGCGGGATCAAATGGATTCAGACTACCGTCTGCCGTGCGACTGTACGCCTCGAATGTGCAGTATTGGTTACCGGGAAGGTCAGGCAGGTTCAAGAACGGAAAATAGGTCGTATATGCGAACTTGTTGTTGTGCTCAAACTGAAGCTCGCCGTCAGCTTGCACGCCGGGCAACACTGAAGCAGCGGTGAGTTGTCCTTGCGTTCCCTTATTGAATACGAAGTAATGTGTGTTTTCAAATCGTCCGCCGCCGGCGTAAAGATTACTCGCGGTGCGGTCCAGAGTGAGAGTGTCGATGATGGCAGTGTTAGTCACGAATACGGAAGAAACAAAGGTCAAAGCGCCATTCGAACTTCGTCTGAATGTTGCAATGGCCTCGGTGTCGCTGGCGTACACAAAGTTGGTGCTTGCCGCGACAAGCGTCTGTGGAGTCCCGTCGGTCAAAGCAGCAGTCGTGAACGGACTCCCAGGCACAAGGTGAGCGGAGCCGTTCGCCTGTAGACTGAACGCCCTAATCGGGTGTTCACTTTCCCTGCCGCCAAGGTACACAAACGCTACCGTTGGCGAACTTGTGGTCTGTGCAAAGCTTGTGCTCACGCAAATCAA